>Ga0163147_10000027_pt1 | contig 177797 bp, 148 predicted proteins | sample OliLakLV19MP6G1_FD_148597 | JGI IMG/M metagenome (GOLD analysis project Ga0163147, IMG submission 148597) | Freshwater microbial mat bacterial communities from Lake Vanda, McMurdo Dry Valleys, Antarctica- Oligotrophic Lake LV.19.MP6.G1 | ecosystem: Environmental > Aquatic > Freshwater > Lake... | reverse complement strand
GGGGATCGGCGAGTACGGGAACATCGGGATCGAGTCGCCGCTGTGGGATCCGGGGCGGCTCTATGTCGCAGGATCGACGGCGGCTCCGGGTGGCCCTGCCACGGGTGAGCTTCGGGTTCGACGCACTTTCGATCCGCTCGATGCGAATCCCTGGGAAGAGGTCGCCGCCGGCTTGAGCGCCGGGTCGGTTGCTTCCCCGAAAAACGACACCCGCAGGTGGCAGTTCGAAGCGGCGCCCGAGCAGCCTTTCTTCGTGCTCTCCGCGCCGGACCAACCTGTTTATCGAATCGATGTCCTCGGACCCGTCGGCGCGGAGGAGTCGGGACACGAGTTCGGCCTCGCAATCGCGCCGTGGACGGTGCTCGGCTCGCCGGGTTCGCATTCCGTGCTGCGGTTCGACGCGGCCCAAGGCGCGGAAGTCGGCGTTCAACTGGTCGACGTAAGCGGATCCGAAGTGGCGCGGCGCGCCGTTGCACACGGAGCGAGTGGGTGGTCGCTGGACATTCGCGAACTCGTCGGTGGGCGATCGGGCGTCTATTGGGTTCGCGCCTTCGGAGCCGATGGGCGGACGCTCGCGGCGACCAAGGTCCACCTGATTCGTTAAAAGCACCGGAGGAACGCCACGGGCCCCCTCCGGGGTTGCGCCCTGGGTCCGATCCTGGCATATTCCGCGGGCTCGTCGAGCTTCACGCCTGGCCGAACCGAACGCCCTGAGGGCGGAGGGTTCTGGTGCGCGCGTTCCATCGCAGCGGTCCGGACGGGACGGACGCCGCGGAAGCATGACTCCTCATCCCGGCGGGACGCGCCTTCCTCTGTGAATGCGTCCCGGGAGAAGCCATTGAATTTCGAAGATACCCCCCTGAGTGAGAGTGGCGACGATCCGGGTGCGGCGACGGCGCCGCCGGTAGCTACTCCCCCCCCTGGTCGCAACGCCGAACTCGCCGCCGCCCGAGCGATCGCCAATGCGGCGGCCGCGGCCGCCGCCGAGATCGAGAACGCGCTCAAGACCGGGCACACCGAGTACGAGAGCGTGACGGTGCTGCATCCGACGGTGACCGAGGCGGAGATCGAGGCGGAGATCGCGGCGATCACCGAGATGGTCACCTCCGCGGGCGGCCGGATGATCGAGATCGAGCGGTGGGGTCGGCGCCGGCTGGCCTACGAGATCCGCAAGGTGCACGACGCGATCTACACACACTACCGCTTCGAGGCGCCGACGTCGGTGCTGACCGATCTCGATCGCCGCTATCGCCTGAACGAGCGACTGCTGCGTCATCTGACGTTGATCGCCGAAGGTCCGGTCGCGCGTTTCCCGGAGGGACACGAGAGCGACGACTACGGACCGCGGCGCGACGGCGGACGGCGGGACGGTCCGCGCGAGCGGAGCCACCTCGGTCGCGAAGCGATCATCGAGGACTGAGGGGGCGCGCGGCTCACTGGTCACGGCCGAGTCACCTCACGGCCGAGTCACCTCACGGCAGAGTCACATCACGAGCGATGAACGATGGATCCCGCTTCGTTTCCGAGCATCAACCACGTCGTCCTGACCGGATTCTTGCAGCAGGAGCCGGAGCTGCGATTCACGCCGGGCGGCGCGCCGGTCGCGTCGTTTCGAGTGCGGATCGCGCGGGTCTTCCAGGATTCGCGGGGCGGCCAGCGGGAGAGCGTCTCGTTCGTGACGGTGGTGGCGTGGCAAGACCTGGCGCAACGAGTGGCGCGCGAGGCGAAAGAGAACCAAGCGATCACGGTCGAGGGGTTCCTGCATTCGCGCTCGTTCGACAGTCCGCGAGGCGAGCGACGCACGGTGGTCGAGGTCTACGCCGACTCGTTCCAGCTCAGCGAGGTCTTCCTGCCGGCCGGAAGCCGCGCGGAGGGGACGGCGCAGCGGCCGGGACGCGCGCGATCGAAAGAGCCGAAGCGCGAGGCGCCGAGCGCGCCGCAGCAGCCGAGCGAGCGGAAAAGGGCGGGGCGCGCACCGGGCGCTCCCGAAGAGAGCATCGACCCGGGCGCGGTCGAAGGGGAACTGGGGCTCTAGCCCCGGATCGTCTCTGAGCGATGAGATATCGGGGAACAGAGGAGTAGCGCATGAAGAAGGACGGACGCGGACCGCGCAAGAAGGTCTGCAAGCTGTGTCTCGATCGAGTGGGATTCGTCGGCTACCGCGACGAGAGAAGGCTGCAGCGGGCGATCACCGACCGCGGCAAGATCGTTCCCCGCCGGATCTCCGGCAACTGCTCGCGTCATCAGTCGCAGATCACGATCGCCGTCAAGCGCGCCCGGATCCTGGCGCTGCTGCCGTTCGTGAGCGAGTCGTACCGGTAGTCCCGACCCGCTCGTCAAGGCCCGCTGGTTGAGGCCAACGGGTCACGAGCGAAACTTTGCGAGGAGTGAATCGGCATGCAGACCGAAGTGATCTTGCTGGAAGACGTCGACGGCGTCGGTAACCGCGGCGACAGCGTGCGGGTCCGTCCCGGATTCGCGCGCAATTTCCTCCTGCCGCGCAAGCTCGCGCTCGAAGCCACCGGCGCCGCGGCGCGGGTCTTCCAGGAGCGGGAGCGCAGCCGGCGCATCAATGAGAACAAGGAGCGCAGTGCGGCGGAGAAAGTGGCCCAGAAGCTCAGCACGCTCAGTCTCACCATCACGGTGCAGGCGGGGGAAGATGGCAAGCTGTTCGGCTCCGTCACCAACGCCGACATCGCCGACGCGGCGGCCAAGGCCGGCCACACGGTGGACAAGCGCGCCATCCAACTCGAGGAACCGTTGAAGGAGCTGGGCGTGTACCAGATCCGCGTCAAGCTGTTCCGGGACGTCGAGGCGAAGATCAAGGTGCTGGTCACGCAGGGCTGACCGGCGCGATCGATCGGCGAGCGGCGAGCGGCGGCGGCGGCGGCGAGCGGCGGCGCGCGCGGGCGTCGTCTCGCGGAAGCGCGGAAGCGTCGGCGTGTCTTCACCACCTCTTACTGCACGGATGTGAGCTATGACCTCGACTCGACCCCCCGCGGCGCGCCCTCGTTCGGGCTTCCGACTCGGATTCTGGGCCGGCGCGATGGCGGCCGGACCTGTCTCGCTGCTCCTCGTGGCGTCGTTCTTCTTGACGCAGTGCGGACGCGCGAAAGATCCGGCCGCTGAGTCCACTGGGTCCACTGGGTCCACTGGGTCCACTGGGTCCACTGGGTCCACTGGGTCGGCTGGGTCGGCTGCTGGGGCCGCCACCGCACAGCGCGAACTCGACGACATCGTGCTGGCCAAGGTCGGTCGACGCACCATCACGGGGAAGGATCTGAGCGAGAAGCTACGGATCCAGTTCCCCGACATGGCCACGTTGACCGGGAACACCGGCTTGCGCCAGCGCCTCGATGTCTTGCGCGCGATGGTCGATCAGTATTGCTGGGTCGATCAGGGCGAGCGCAAGGGGTACGACAAGGACGCGGAGTTCCGCGCCACGCTCGAACTCTCGCGCAAGTTCATCCTCGCGAATCACACCGCCAACCGCGAGGTCTACTCGAAGTCGAAGGCGACGTCCGAAGATTTGCGTCGGCACTACGAGGAGAATCAGGACCTCTTCCAACTCGTCGCGCGCGCCAACTGCTCGATGATCTTGGTCGCCACGCAGGCGGAGGCTGCGCGTTTGCGCGCGAGGGTCGTGGCCGGGGAAGACTTCGCCGAAGTGGCGCGCCAACACACCATCGACGAGGCCACGCGCAACAACGGCGGCATGATCGGCACCGTCACGCATCGGTCGACGATCACCGGCTATCCCGCCGGGGACGATCTCAACCGCGCGATCATGGCGCTGCCGGCCGGCGCGCTCTCCGATCCGATCCAGACCTCGCGCGGGTGGGCTGTCATCCGCGTGCATGATCGGATGGAGCAGTCGGTGCAGCCGTTCGAGGAAGCGGCGACCGCCATCCAGAAGAAGCTCGACGCGAAAAACGCCAACGAACTCTTCATCCAGGTGCTGGCCAGTATCAAAGAGGAGACCGGCGCGCAGTTGGTCGACGGGGGTTGGACTCGCTACATGGTCAGCTTCCTGACCGAAGACGAGCTGTATCAACTCGCGGTCGGCGAGCCGAAGCCGGAGACGCGGATCAACTTCTTCCGCGCCCTGCAGGAGCAACATCCGCAGGGTCGACGCGCCGCGGCGGCGCTCTTCATGGTCGGGTTCACGCTGGCCGAAGAGAAGAAGGACTACGACGGGGCTCGCGTCGCCTTCCGGGAGATGCTGGAGAAGTATCCGCAGAGCGAGCTGGCGAAGTCGGCCGAGTGGATGCTCGAACATATGGAAGAGGGTCTGGACAATCTGCCGTACGCGGGTGAGCTGAAGCGTCGGGCGCAGAGCGCTACGCGGTGACGAGCCCTGGGCCGATGATCCAGGTCAAGGTGTGGAGCCTGGCCGTCGACGAGAAGAACCAGTACCCGGTCGTGGTGCTGCAGAGTCTGGACGGGACGAAGAAGCTTCCGATCTGGATCGGGCCGCCCGAGGCCAGCGCCATCGCGATGGAGATCGCGGGCAAGAAGTTCCAGCGACCGCTGACGCATGATCTCCTCGTCACGATGCTGAACGCGGTCGGCGCCAGGGTGCTTCGCGTCGAGATCAACGACCTGAAGGAGAACACCTTCTTCGCCCGGATCTTCGTCGAGGCGAACGGAGAGGGGATCTCGATCGATGCGCGGCCGAGCGATTCGCTCGCCATCGCGCTCAAGACGAAGGCGAAGATCTACGTCGCGCCCACGCTGTTCACCAGTGAGTTGGATACGCTGTTGCGCGCCGACACCGAGGTGGCGGCGGCGGAGCCGGACGAAGAGGAGCGGGCGCAACAACTCCGCGCGCTCCTCGAGAATCTCGAGCTGCGCGATTTCGGTCGCTTCAGTTTCTAGGAGGCGCTGCATGTTCATCTCGCCCGACGCGCGCGTGATCCCGTTCCGAGGGGCGCGGCCCGTCATCGGTCGAGGCGTCTTCATCGCGCCCGGCGCGGTCGTCTTGGGCGACGTCATCCTCGAGGAGGAGGTGTCGGTCTGGTACAACACGGTCATCCGCGGCGACGTTCATTTCATCCGCATCGGTCGCCAGACCAACATCCAGGACGGCTGTGTCTTGCATGTGACCAATGACACGCATCCGCTCCACGTCGGCAGTCGCGTCACGGTCGGACACGGCGTGATCCTGCACGGCTGCACCATCGATGACGGCTGTCTCATCGGGATGGGGGCCACGCTGCTGGACGGTGCGCGGATCGGCGAAGGCTCGCTCGTGGCGGCCGGATCGGTCGTGGCGCCGGGGGAGAAGATTCCGCCGGGAGTCCTCGCGCTCGGCTCGCCCGCGCGGGTGCGGCGAACGCTCAACGTCGAGGAGCGCGAACGCGTGCGGGTGGCCGCTGATCTCTATATCGGGTACGCCCGAGAACATGCGAGCGAGTTACAGCCGGGCGGACCGCGACCGTGAGTTCATTCGACCAATCGGAAGCGGAACGGGACGACGAGGGTGAAGCCGGTCGGTTGGCCCTCTTCCAGGTAGGGCGCGAAGGTCCAGCGCTCCATCGCGGCGATGGCCGAGGCGTCGAGGGCCACGCTGTTCGATGACTCCAGGACATCAACCCCGACGACGCGGCCCGAGGGGCTGACACGCGCTTCGAGCCGCACAAGGCCCTCCTCGTCCCGCTCGATCGCCCTCTCGGGGTACTGCGGCCGCACCAACTCGACGATGCGAAAGCCGTAGGTCTGCGCGGCGGGACGCGCCGCCGCCGCCGAACTCCAGTCGTCCCTCATGACGAAACGCGGCGGCTCGCGCAGCAGCGGGCCGATCTCATCGACGGGGCCGGTCCCGATTTCGCGGGACTGCTGGCGGGAGGCGGGAGCGACCGGCCTCGGTGTCGCGTGCGGGGTCGGCGTCACCCTCCGCTCGGCCGGACCGGCGATCGCGCGCACCGGCGCGATGCGCATCAGTTGGACCGCGCCCGGTGACCTCCGGCGGGCCGATCGGTCGATCGCGGAGGCGCGTTCGGAGGGGATGGAGAGCGCCCCCGGCCGCTCCGGTCCCGTGAAACCTACGTTGCGGGAGCGTCTCGGCTCTTCGCGCGAGGAAGCAGGCGCCAGGTCGGGAGTCCGGAAGAGGACGAAGACCACGTGCAGCAACAACGAGAAGAGGAAGGCGCGTCGAACCGCGGCCTCGGCCTTGCGGAGGTCTTGCCGGTGGCAACTCCGAGCATCGGCCCGTTCGTCGAAGTCGGGATCGAACGCCGCATCGACGTCGACCTCGACTTCGAATTCGAGGCGACGGGCTGAATCGCCTTGGCCGGACGCGGTTGCGTCCATCGCGTGCTGCTCCCCTCCCCCGACGCCGCGACGACCTTACCACGGCGGCGCGTCTTGACGGCCTCGCCGCGCGCTCCCTAAGGTCCGCCGAGCCGCGGCCGCAACGGTCGAATCCGCGCACGCTCGAGAGAGACATGGCCCGAAGCGACTCCACCGAGACTCCGCCGCGCCTCCTGCGCAATCTGGGCATCATCGCCCACATCGACGCGGGCAAGACCACCACGACCGAACGGATCCTCTACTACGCCGGCGTCACGCATGGGATCGGCGAGGTCGACGACGGCTCGACCCAGCTCGACTGGATGGACGAGGAGCGCGAGCGCGGCATCACCATCACGGCGGCGGCGACGCGCGTCCACTGGGGCGAGTGCGAGATCAATCTGATCGACACGCCCGGACATGTCGATTTCACGGCCGAGGTGGAGCGCTCTCTCCGCGTGCTCGACGGCGCCATCGTCGTGCTCTGCGCGGTCGGAGGCGTCGAGGCGCAGACCGAGATGGTCTGGCGCCAGGCCGCGCGCTACCGCGTCCCCTGCCTCTTCTTCGTCAACAAGATGGACCGAGTCGGGGCCGACTTCGACGCCGTGATCGAAGAGATCGAGCAGAGGCTCGACGTGCGAACGGTCGTCACGCACCTGCCGATCGGGGCCGAGGACGGGTTCACCGGAGTGATCGACCTCTTCGCGCAGGAGATGCTCGTCTGGGACTCCGAGTCGCGTGGGCGAGAGATCCGTCGGTCGCCGATTCCGGCCGAGGAGGCCGCACGGGCCGCGACCTGGCGCGCGAAGATGTTGGAGTCGACCGCGGGCGAGGACGACGTGCTCCTCGCGCGCTACCTGGAAGGCGCGGTCATCGAGCGATCGGAGTTCGAGCGAGCGCTCCGCGCGGCGACGCTGAGCCGACGCCTTTTCCCGGTGTTGGCGGGCGCCTCGTTGCGCGAGATCGGGATCCAACCGTTGCTCGATGCCGCGGTGGCCTATCTCCCGTCGCCGGTCGATGCGCGGCCGGCGCTCGCGACGCGCGCGGCGGAGGTGGGGAGCTCCGACGCCGCTCTCATCGAGCGACCCTGCGACGCCGCCGCGGAGTTGCTGGCGCTCGTCTTCAAGACCTTCACCGAGCGGGAGCGCGGCCGCGCCAGTTACGTGCGGATCTACGCCGGCGTCCTGCGAGAAGGGGCGACGGTGCTGACGCCGCGACTCGGCGGGAGCGAACGGATCGCCCGCCTCTTCCGCGTGCATGCCGACAAACGGACGCCGGTCGATCACGCTTCCGCCGGCGACATCGTGGTCGTGACCGGGATCAAGTCGGCCGCGACGGGGGACACGCTCTGCCAAGGGGAGCCGCTGCTGCTCGCCGGGATGCAGTTTCCGCCGCCCGTGGTGGCCGCGGCGCTCGAGGCGAGTTCCAGCGCGGACGAAGAGAAGCTCCAGTTCGCGCTGCAGAAGCTGTCGGGAGACGATCCGACCTTCGAGGTGAAGATCGACGAGGCGACCGGACAGACGGTGATCTCCGGCATGGGAGAACTGCACCTGGAGATCCTCGGACATCGCCTGACGCGCGAGTTCGGCGTGCGCGTGCGGATGGGACGTCCACAGGTGACCTATCGCGAGACGATCTCGCGCGCGAGCGAAGCGCCGGGCCGTTTCGATCGATTCACGGCGGGTCGCCAGCACACGGCCGAGTTGCTGCTCGAGGTCGGTCCCTTGCCGCGCGGCGAAGGCTTCCGTTTCGAAGATCGATCGACGGATGGACTGCTGCCTGCCGCGATGGTCCAGGTCGTGGAGCGGGCTTGTCGGGATGCGGCGGAGTCCGGCGTGCGCTGGGGCTATCCGCTCACGGACCTGGAGGCGATCCTGCTGGAAGCGCGTTACAGCGAGCACGACGCCAGCGAGCTGGCCTTCCGCAGCGCCGCGCTCGAGGCGTTCCGCGACGCCTGCCGCGGGGCGGTTCCGCTCCTCTTGGAGCCGATCGTCTCGCTGGAGATCGCCGCGCCGCGCGACACGGTGGGAGGGGTCATGGCCGCGCTCGCCTCGCGCGGCGGTCACATCACCGGCAACGAGATGGCGGAGCAGTCGGCGTTGCTGCGTGGCGAGGCCCCGCTCTCGCGGATGTTCGGCTTCACCACCGATCTTCGTTCGGCCTCGCAGGGGCGTGCGACCTGCGCGATGGTGTTCGCTCGCTTCGACCTGGCGGCCCAGGATGCGCCTTGACCCACCGCGCGAAGCGTTGTTAGTTTGCCTCGATTTTCCAAGTGGTTAGCGGATTTCAGCCACCGAAGAGAAAGGCGCCCCATGTCGATCCGCCGTCTCGCGCTGTCGGTTTTCATTCCCCTCTCGGTCCTCGGCTGTGGGCCCGGCGCCGAGAGGGGCGCGTCCACGGGCGGCGGAACTCTGAAGATCGGTGAGTACAGCTCGCTCACCGGCGCCACCGCGACCTTCGGTCAGTCGACGCACTTGGGTCTGACGCTCGCGCTCGATGAGATCAACGCGGCCGGCGGGATCGGCGGCGCGCGGGTCGAGGTCATCACCGAGGACACGCAGGGGCGCGCGACTGAAGCGGGCACCGCGGTTTCGAAGCTCGTCACGCAGGATCAGGTCATCGCCGTGATCGGCGAGGTCGCGAGTTCGAACTCTCTGGCCGGCGCGCCGATCTGCAATGAGGCGGCCGTGCCGATGATCACGCCCGCGTCGACCAATCCGATGGTGACCACCGACAAGCCGTTCGTCTTCCGCGTCTGCTTCATCGATCCGTTCCAGGGGACGGTCATGGCGAAGTTCGCCGTCGGCTCGCTGAAACTCACGCGTGTGGCGGTGCTGCGCGATGCGAAGAGCGACTACTCGCTCGGGCTGGCCGAGTACTTCGTGAAGGAGTTCACCGCGCAGGGCGGGACGATCGTCGGCAACGAGGCGTACACGCAGGGCGACGTGGTCTTCACCGCGCCGTTGACCAACCTGATCGCGAAGAAGCCCGAGGCGATCTTCATCCCCGGGTACTACACGGAGGTCGGCTTGATCGCGCGGCAGGCGCGCGAGCTCGGCTTCGAGGGCGCGCTGCTCGGCGGCGACGGCTGGGACTCGCCCAAGCTGACCCAGATCGGCGGGGCCTCGATCGAAGGGTGCTACTTCAGCAATCACTACGCGACCGATGATCCGAATCCGGTGGTGCAGGGATTCATCGCGAGCGCCAAGGCGAAGACGAACGAGGTGCCCGACGCCATGGCCGTGTTGGCGTATGACGCGACGAAAGTGCTCGCCGCGGCGCTCTCGACGGTCGCTACTGCGAATCCGACCGCGTTCGCCGCGCTCCGCACCGGCTCGACTGCCGACGCGGCGGCCAAGCGGGCCGCGCGCACCCTCGTCCGCGACGCCATCGCGGCGACCAAGGGATTCCCCGGCGTCAGCGGGACGATCACCTTGGACGCCAATCGCGATGCGTCGAAGTCGGCGGTGGTGCTGAAGGTGGCCAACGGCGGCTACCAGTTCGTCGAACGCATCGAGCCGTAGCTCGCAAGGTGCAGGAATTCCTCCAACAGATCGTCAACGGCGTGAGCTGGGGCAGCATCTATGCCCTGATCGCGCTCGGCTACACGATGGTCTACGGGATCCTGCGGTTCGTGAACTTCGCGCATGGCGACATCTATATGGTCGGCGCGTTCCTCGGCTTCTACGCGGCGGGCTGGCTGAGCGGGCAGGGTGTGACCGGACTGCCGCTGGTGCTGCTCGTCTTCGTCAGCTCGATGCTCGGTTCCGCGTTGCTCGGCGTGGCGCTGGAGCAGACCGCGTATCGGCCGGTCAGGTCGCAGCCGAAGCTGACCGCGCTCATCACCGCGATCGGCGTCTCGCTCTTCCTGGAGAACGCCGGCAATCTCGTGTTCGGCGCCGATCCGAAGTTCTTCCCGCAGATCTTGGAGAGCCGCACCTTCCATCTGCCGGGCGGCGCGCTCATTCCCTCGACGCAGGTGCTGATTCTCGCCGGATCGACGGCGCTGATGCTCTCGCTCAACTTTGTCATCTATCGCACTCGTCTGGGGCGCGCAATGCGCGCGGTCTCGTTCAACCGCGACGCGGCCAGTCTCATGGGGATTCCCGCCGATCGCATCATCACGGCGACGTTCGCGCTCGGGAGCGCGTTGGCGGCGGCGGCCGGCGTGCTCGTGGCGCTCTCGACTCCGCGGGTCGATCCGCTCATGGGCGTGATGCCGGGATTGAAAGCGTTCGTGGCCGCGGTGCTGGGCGGGATCGGCAACATCCCCGGCGCGATGTTGGGCGGTCTGGTCATGGGCGTGGCCGAGACGCTCGTGGCCGGATACCTCTCCTCGACTTACCGCGACGCGATCGCCTTCGCCATCTTGATCGCGATTCTCCTGTGGCGGCCATCCGGCCTCCTCGGCCGCGCCGTGACGGAAAAGGTCTGAGCGGAGCCTGCGGGGCTTGGGCGAGAGCGCTTCGAGACGGACGGACGAGCCGAGCGGCGGGCACGGCGCCGGACGCTGGGCGCCGCGGGCCTTCGTCGCGCTCGGGCTGATCGTCCTGATCTGGGCGGTCGATCGCTTCGTGCTGGGCGCCGCCGGCGCCTACGTCGAACGACTCATCGCGCTCTCTGGGGTCGCGATCATCCTCGCGGTGAGCCTGAACCTGATCAACGGCTTCACCGGGCAGTTCAGCCTGGGGCACGCCGGCTTCATGGCGATCGGCGGATACCTCAGCGCGTTCGTCACCGTGACGGCGGGGCCGAGCATCTTCGCGCTCCTGGGCGCCGATCCGCAGGCGCCGGCCGCGCTCGCTCGTTCGCTTGTCCTCGTGCTCGGGTTGATCGCGGGCGCGCTCGGCGCCGCGCTGGCGGGGCTGGCCATCGGCGTCCCGACGCTGCGTCTGAAAGGGGACTACCTCGCCATCGCAACCCTGGGTTTCGGCGAGATCATCCGGGTCGTCATCTTGAACATCGACGCGGTGGGCGGCGCGCGCGGGATGTTCGGCATTCCCAAGTACGCCAGCTTTCCGTGGATCGCGGGGCTCGTCGTCGTGACCGTCGTCTTCCACTGGAATCTGGTGCACTCGCGGCATGGGCGCGCGCTGCTCGCGATTCGCGAGGACGAGATCGCAACCGAATCGCTCGGTATCTCGACCACGCGCTACAAGGTGCTCGCCTTCGTCATCGGCGCGGCCTTCGCCGGCGTGGCGGGTGGACTCTCCGCGCACTATCTGACCTATCTCACACCGGACGACTTCAACTTCATGAAGTCGGTCGAGATCGTGATCATGGTCGTGCTCGGAGGAATGGGATCGATCTCCGGTTCGGTCCTGGCGGCGATCCTCTTGACGCTCCTGCCGGAAGTGCTGCGGCCGATCCGCGAGTATCGGATGGTGATCTACTCGCTGCTGCTCGTGCTGCTGATGTTGTCGCGCCCGCAGGGGATCTTCGGCACGCGCGAGCTCGATTTCGGAAGGCTGCTGCGCAGGCGGTTGCGAGCGCACGATGGCCGCTGAGCTGCTGGGCTTGCGGAAGGTCGGGAAGCACTTCGGCGGGCTGCAGTGTCTTTCCGACATCGATCTGCGGCTGCAAGAGGGGGGCCTCTACGGCCTGATCGGCCCCAACGGTGCGGGCAAGACGACGCTCTTCAATCTGGTGACCGGAGTCTACGCGCCGAGTGAGGGCGAGATCGCGTTCGAGGGTCGGACCATTGGCGGCTGGGCGCCGTGGCGGATCGCGTCTCTCGGCGTGGCGCGGACCTTCCAGAACATCCGCCTCTTCCCGCGCCTGACGGTGCTCGACAACGTGCGGATCGCCGGCCATCGTCGCGCGAGCAACGGCGTCCTCGCGGCGGTGCTGAAGACGGAGCGGAACGATCGCGAGGAGCGTCGCCTGACCGACGACGCGCACGAGCTCTTGGAGCTGCTCTCGCTCGGGGAGGTGCGCGATCAGCCGGCGGGCATGCTGCCCTACGGTCTGCAGCGCCGACTGGAGATCGCGCGCGCGCTGGCGACGCGGCCGAAGCTGTTGCTCCTCGATGAACCGGCGGCGGGACTCAATCCGCAGGAGACCGAGGAGCTGATGGTGCAGGTTCGCCATCTGCGCGACGTGTTCAGGCTCACGGTGCTCTTGGTCGAGCACGACATGCGCTTCGTCATGGGGATCTGCGAACGGATCGTCGTCTTGGACTATGGCGTCAAGATCGCGGAAGGCGCCCCGGAGGAGATCCGACGCGACCCGCGCGTGATCGAGGCGTACCTCGGACGGGAGACCGAGGGGAAATGATCGAGGTCAAGGATCTGCATGTGCGCTACGGCGCGATCCACGCCATCCGCGGCGTTTCGCTGCGGGTCGGGGCGGGGGAGATCGTCACCCTGATCGGCGCGAACGGCGCGGGGAAGTCGACCATCCTGCGGACGATCTCCGGGTTGCTGCGACCGAGCGCGGGCGACGTGCTCTTCGAAGGCAAGTCGATCGCGAAGACGGCGCCGCACGAGATCGTCCGGCGGGGGCTGGCGCACATCCCCGAAGGGCGGATCGTCTTCGCCAACATGTCGGTGCAGGAGAACCTGGAGCTGGGCGCCTATCTGCGGCGCGACAAGGCGGGGATCCGCGCCGATCGCGAGCGTGTCTTCGATCTCTTCCCGCGCCTGAGAGAACGGCTGCATCAGGCCGCCGGGACGCTGAGCGGCGGGGAGCAGCAGATGTTGGCGATCGGCCGCGGGCTGCTCTCTCGGCCGCGCCTGTTGCTCATGGACGAGCCGTCGCTCGGCCTCGCGCCGCTCCTGGTCCAAGGGATCTTCGAGATCGTGCGCACGATCCATGCAGGGGGGACGCCGATCCTTCTGGTGGAGCAGAATGCGCGCCAGGCGCTGCGGGTGGCCGATCGAGCCTACGTGCTCGAGACCGGTGGCGTCGTGCTGGAAGGACCCGCCGCCCGCGTCGCCGCCGACCCGCGCGTGCGCGAAGCGTATCTCGGGGGAGAGTGAACAGTGAGGAGTGAACGGTGAGGCATCGCGCGTGAGTGAACTGCAGCAGCTCCCTTCGGTGGAGTCGCTCTTGCAGGCGTGGCCGGCGGACGACGCCACGCCGCAAGATCTGCGTCTCGCCTGGATTCGCGACTCGCTGGACGCGGCGCGCACGGAGATCCGTGACCAGAGCGCGAGCGGCGGGCTGCCGGCTCACGGTCGCGACGGCTGGCGCGCCCTCTTGCTCTCCCGTCTGGCCGGTCGACGCGGCCATACGGCGCAGATCGCGCTTCGCCGCGTCATCAATGCGACCGGGATCCTCTTGCACACGAACTTGGGCCGCGCGCCGCTCGGCGCCGAGACACAACAGGCGATCTTTCAGGCGATCTCGGGCTACTCGACGTTGGAATTCGATCCGACCGACGGGAAGCGACTCTCACGACTTGCCTCCGTGCGCGAGCAGCTCGCGCGGGTCACGGGCGCCGAGGACGGGCTGCCGGTGCACAACAACGCGGCCGCCGTCTACCTGGCGCTCACCGCGCTCGCGGCGGGACGCGAAGTGCTCGTCTCGCGCGGACATCTCGTCGAGATCGGCGGTGGGTTCCGGCTCCCCGACATCATGGCGGCGAGCGGCGCGAAGTTGATCGAGGTCGGCACGACCAATCGCACGCGAGTCGAGGACTACGCGCGCGCGCTGACGCCACAGACGGCGTTGATCCTGAAGGTGCACCCGAGCAACTTCCGGATGGTCGGCTTCACCGAGGAGGCGTCGACGCATGAGCTGGCCGCGCTGGCTGACGCGCGCGGGCTTCCCCTCCTGGACGACCTAGGGAGCGGCGCGCTCACGCAGCACGGAGAGCTCACCTTCGGCGAGCCGCGGGTGCAGGACTCCATCGCGGCCGGCGCGCATCTGGTCGCGGTGAGCGGCGACAAACTGCTGGGCGGTCCGCAGGCCGGGCTCTTGGTCGGCCGACGAACGGTGATCGACCGTTTGGCGAAGCACCCGTTCGCGCGCGTCGTCCGGATGGAGAAGGCCTCGCTCGCGGCTTTGGAGGCGACGCTTCAGGCCTACCTCGATCCGCCGTCGCTGCGCCGCCGCATTCCACTCCTCGGGCTGCTCGAGCGCTCGCCCGAGGAACTGCGCGCACGCGCCGAGGCGCTCGCGGCTTCGCTCGTGTCGGCGCTCGGGACGTCGGCCATTCGCGTCGGCGTCGTCGAGACGGTGGCGGAGGTCGGCGGTGGAAGTCTGCCCGGAGTCGAGTTGCCGTCCTGGGCCGTCTCGCTCGAGGTCTCGTCCGCCGACGCCTTCGCGCGCGCGCTCCGGCTCGGCGATCCCGCGGTCGTCGCGCGCATCTCGGACGATCGTGTCTTGCTGGATCTCCGTTCGCTCCTCGAGGGCGAGGGAGCCCAGGTGGTCGCGGCCGTTCGCGCGGCGTCGCTCGAGACCCGCGGCCCCGGGAGGTCGTCGTGAGGTACTTCTCTTCCGCGGACGCGGCCGCGGAATCGCTGCAGCTCGCGTTGCTCTTCCGTCACGAAGTGGACGGCCGCGCCTTCGAGCGCCACGAAAGGCTTTCGTCGTTGGCCGCGGAGCCGGTCGTGTCGGCGCAGTTGTTCCATCGACTCGCGCGCACGATCGGTGATGAGTGGCGCGATCGCACCTTCTGGGTCACCGCCCCGTGGGGCTCGCTCGCGCACCTGCCCTGGGCCGTCGGTTTGGCGGAGCGACTCGCCTCGCAAGGGCTCCACGTTTATCTGTCAGCCGGACAGGATCCCGGACTCTCGTTCGCCGCCTCCGGTCCTGCGGAGCGCATGCCCGAGCCTGTCACCGCGAAGATGGCGGCGCTGTCCCAGGGAGCGGTCGCAGCGCACATGACGGATCTCTCGGGAGTTCGCTGGATCGCCCCCGCGAGCGCTTCGACCGATCGACCCGCGCCGAGCGGGCCGAGTTGTCTGATCTTGGTCGAGACGCTCCCTGAATCGTTGGAGGGTCCGTACCGCGGCGCCTCGGGCGTGGACGGCGTCCTCGTAGTGGCGAGCTTCCGCGATCACGGGATCTATGAGCTGCAGCAGTCGGTCGAGGGCCTCCGCGCCGCTGGGCATCAGCTGTTGGGCCTGATCGCCCTCGGTCCGGCCGGGAAGTCGGCTCCGGAGTCGCCGCTTCCGGAGTCGCCGCTTCCGGAGTCGACACTGCCGGAGTCGACACTGCAGTCGCTCCCGCCGACACGACAAGGCGATCGCGTCTTCGGCGCGTTCGGAGCGCGAGCGGCGGCGTCAGAGCCACAGCCACAGCCACAGCCACAATCACAACCACCGGCACCGCCACAGCCGGTCGTCTCATCCGCGCCTCCCGAGGCTTCTCGGCGAGAGGGCCCCGCGACCGTGACCAGCGCGTTCGAACGGAAACAGAAGGAACGATTGTCGGTCCCTCCGCCGGTCGCGCCGCCGCCGTCGCCGCCCGAGAAGGCTCCCATGCGGGAAGCGCCGTCGACCCTGCGCGTCGCGATGGATCTGCCGACGCCGCCCCCGTCGGTCTCTTCGCCGCCGCTGCAGCCGCCGTCGGCGCCGCAGGCGGTCCCGCTGCTGGCGCGTTGGGATGCACGGACGCGCGAAGACAGCCGAGCGCAGCGCACCGCGACACTCATCGCGCTCTCGGTCGTTCTGCTCGGCGCGGCCGCGTTCATCGGATCGCGGCTCTGGCCGACTCTCGGCGGCAACCCGTCGGCGCCGACCCGACCGGTCCAGTCCTCCTCCCCGACGGGCGACTCGATCCTGGATCCATCCACGCTTCCGTGGGGAGCGGCGCCCGAGGCAGGAGAAACGCAACGAGGACCGCGCCTGCCGAAGTGGCTGGAGGAGCGGGAGGCGGAGCATGTCCCAGCGCTGGAGGACAGCGCGTTCGACGAGTTCGAGGAACTCGAGTCGCCGGATGCGATCGCGACGAAACAGCCCGATCTCGAGGCGGCGCCCACGAACTCCGCCTCGGGCTGGAGCGAGCCGCGCCGACCCGAGCAGGCGGCCGTGGAAGCCGCGGCCGCCGCGGCTCTGCGCGAGGCGATGGGGACGCCGCCGTTCGCCATCCACTTCAGCTCGTTCCGTCTGAGGAGCGAGGCCGACATGGAGATCGACCGGTTGCGGCGACTGGGGATCGAGGCGCGCGCGGTGGTGGTCGATGTCCCGCAGCGCGGCGCCTGGTATCGCGTCCTCGTGGGCGAGTTTGCTACGTTCGCGCGGGCCGAATCGTCGGCCGTCGTCTTGTCGCGTCGCCATCGTGCGCCTCTCACGCACATCGTGGGCCAAGGAGGGCACGGTCAGCCGGTACCTGTCGGGGAGCAGCCTGCCGCTGTGTCGCCGTCGCCGGATGACCCCGATCGACGCTGACCCATCGCGTCAGCCAGGAGCCGGAGGGATTCTTGTACGTCGACAAGATCGAGCTGTACGGATTCAAGTCGTTCGCCAATCGGACCGAGATCCCCCTCGCGCGCGGGGTGACGGCGATCGTCGGCCCCAACGGCTGCGGCAAGAGCAACATCTCCGACGCGTTCCGCTGGGCGCTGGGCGAGCAGAACGTGCGCACGCTGCGCGGCGAGAAGCTCGAGGACGTCATCTTCAAGGGGAGCGGCCAGGCGAAGGCGATGGGCCTGGCCGAGGTCGTCCTGACCGTGCACAACGACGACGGCGCGCTGCCGATCGAATACTCGCAGGTGGCGATCGCGCGCCGCGTCTATCGCTCGGGCGAGAGCGAGTTCCTGATCAACAAGGTCGCCTGCCGCCTGAAGGACATCAAGGATCTGTTCCTCGGCACCGGCTTGGTCAGCGGCGGCTACTCGATGATCGAGCGCGACATGATCGATCAGGTGCTCTCCGACAAAGATGACGCGCGTCGTCTGCTCTTCGAAGAGGCGGCGGGGGTTTCGCGCTACAAGCTGCGCCGACGCGAGTCTCAGCGGAAGCTCGAGGGCGTCGAGACCGATCTCATCCGCATCGAAGACGCGCTGCGCGAGATCAGTCGCGCCGTGCGAAGCCTTTCGCGGCAGGCCGGGAAAGTTCGGCGACACCGCCGCCTGAAGGACGAGCTGGATCGCCTGGAGATCCTGCAGGCGCACGATCGTTGGCAGACTCTGCGTCGTGAAGCGCTCTCCTCCGAGGCGGCGCATCGTCGGCGCGAGGCCGAGGTGACCGACCTGCGCTCGCACCTCGCGGTGCTGGAGGCGCGGCGCGAGAACGAGCGGCAAGGCTGGCTCGATCTCGGCGAGGCGGTCGAAGAGGCGTTGCGCGCTTTCGAACAGACCAACCGCCGTGTCTCGGCCGCCGAGCAAGAGGCGCAGGTCCTGACCACACGCAACGAGTCGTGGGCGCGTGAGGAGAAGGATCTGACCCGCGAGCGTGAGCGCCATGAAGATCGGCTCTCCGAGGTCAGCAGCGAATTGATCGCCTCGGCGCCGGCGGGGGAGGAGTTGGAGGGTCGCGTGACCGCGGCCCGCGGCGAGGCGGAGGCGGCGCTCGCCCTTCGCGTCCAGGCCGAGCGCGCGTTGCGCGAGGTGCGCGGCGAGCTGCAGTCGGCGCAGCAGTTGAATCTCGATCTCACGACGCGCCACAGCGAGAGCAAGAAAGAGCTGGAGTCGGTTGAGTTGCGGCGGCGCGCCAGTGTGGCGCGCGAAGCGGCGCTCGCCGGTCACGCCGAAGGATTCGCGGAGCGCGAGACCCAGATCCGTATCGATCTGACCTCGGCCGAGGAGAAGGAGTCTCACTTCGCCGCGGAGCTGACCCAGTTGGTCGGTGCGCGCACGGAACAGCGCGACGCACGCGGGACGGCGCAGCGTGAGCGCGAGGCTCGGCGCGGTTCGCTCGCGCAGGTGAACCAGCGACGCGCGCAGCTCCAGAGTCGGCTCGAGCTCCTGGAGGAACAGCGGACGCGCCACGCCGGCTTCGATTCCGCGGTGCGCCATCTCCTGGAGGCGCGTCACGAATTGCCCGGGCTGATCGGCGTCGTCGGCGAGATGGTGCGGCTGCGCGAAGGCCGCGAGACGGAGGGGCGCGCGGTCCTCGGCGACACCGTTCCCTGGGTGTTGGTCAAAGACGACGCGGCCGCCATCGACATGATCCACCGCCTGCGCGCGGTCGGGCTCGGCGGAGTCACCTTCTTCCCGGTCGAGTCGGCGGGAATGGAAGGGGGCGTGGCTGAGGATCCGGTCGAGGAGGCGCGCATCCACGAGCTCTTCGCGACCGAAGGGGCCGGCGCGACCTTCGTGCACTACCTGGCGAGGCGCACGCGGCTGTGCGCGTCGTTGGAGGCGGCGCTGGCCAGCGCGCAGCGTCGTCCCGAGTCGCGTTGGGTGACGCGCGACGGCGAGGTGGCCGAGCGCGGCGGCACGTTGGTCCTCTCGGGCGGACGTCCGGGAGAAGAAGAGATCCTGCGCCGCGCGCAGGAGATCCCGTCGCTGCAAGACCAACTGGCCGAGGTGCGCGCCGAGATCCGTCGACTCGAAGACGAGGAGACGGTCTACGCCGCCGCGGTCGAAGCGGCCGTGCGCGCGCTGGAAACGATCGAGGGACGCCAGTCGGAGGCGGAGCGCAACCGACAGAGCGCCGCGATGGAGTGTGGTCGACTGCGGACCGAGAGCGCGATGTTGCGCGAGGAGCACGAGCGACTCGAGCAGGAGCGGGCGCAGCTGGCCGAGGAGATCCGCCTGCTCGTCGAGGACGATCACCGTCTGCGCGGACTGGTGGCGGAGCGCGGCGAGAGTTCGGTCGACGCGCAGACCCGTTTCGAGGGGCTGCGTGTTCGCGGCGAGTCGGTCGAAGAGGAGAAGGACGCGCGGACGCGCGAGGCGGCCCAGCATGAGATGCGCGTCCTGCGTCTCGAGGCCGATCTCTCCGCCCATCGCTCCCGCCGCACGGCGTTGGAGCGAGAAGAGGCGGAACGGACGCAGGCGTTGGCCGAGTTGGTGGCGCGTCGCGCCGAACGGGAGGCCGAGGCGACCGCCGCGGTGGAGCGGATCGCGATCCTGAGCGAGCAGCTCGTCTCGGACCGCGCCGCGCGCGAGGGCTGCGAAGTCGAACTCACCGGTCGGCGGGAGCGGCACCTCGCGGTCCAAGACGCCATGGCCAGGATGGACGACGAGGCCAAGGGGGTCCGCACCCGCCTGGATGCCGCCACCACGGCGATGCACCACGATGACGTGGGTCGCGTCCAGACCGAGGGCGAAGCCGAGCAGGTGCGCCGCAGAGTGTTGGAGGAGTTCGGCGTCGACCTGGCCGATAGCGCGGCGCTGCCGGGCGCGCTGGTCGCGGCGGGCGGTTACGACGAGTGGGTCGACCCAGCCGACTCGGACGATGAGTCGGGTGAAGGGGTCGCGCTCGCACCGGATGCCTCCGAGACGACCGAGCCCGAGCCGGTGATGAACGCCGCGGCCAGTGCGGCGTTGGCGGATCCAGAGGCGCGCGGCGTCCGCATCGTGGAGCTCCGTCGTCGCGTGACAGAGATGGGGAGCCTCAACTTCCTCGCCGAAGAAGAGTACTCGCGCGAGAAGGAGCGGTTGGACTTCCACGAGAAGCACGCCACCGACCTGCGCACCGCGCGCGCCGATCTCTTGGAGGCGATCCGCCAGATCAACGAGAAGGCCAGCGTGATGTTCGAGGAGACCTTCTCGCAGGTGCAGGCCAACTTCTTGGAGACCTACCAGCAGCTCTTCCCGGGCGGCGAGGCGTCGATTCGACTCGGCAGCGGCGATCCGCTCGAAGGGGACATCGAGATCGCGGCGCGTCCGAAAGGGAAGAAGCTCGAGTCGATCCGCTTGCTCTCCAGTGGTGAGCGGGCGTTGACGGCGATCGCGTTGCTCTTCGCCATTTACCTGGCGAAGCCGAGCCCCGTCTGTTTGCTGGACGAGGTCGACGCGCCGCTCGACGACGCGAACCTCGATCGCTTCCTCGCGCTCCTGCGGCATTTCAGTGAGCGCACGCAGTTCATCATGATCACGCACAACAAGAAGACGATGGCGATGGCCGGCCGCCTCTTCGGCGTCACCATGGAGGAGCCGGGCGTCTCCAAGATCGTCTCGGTCCGCCTGAACGAAGGGACCGACGAGATTCTGCGTGCGCCAGCGGAGCGTGCGCCAGCGGAGCGTGAAACGGCGGAGCCGTTCGCGCCGACCGCGACGCCGGCGGGAACCGCCTAGCCCCGCCGCGGGCGGAGCTCCGTGGTCGCGCGTTTCCTGTCACGACTGCTCGGCCGGACTCGCGCCGAGATGACCTTCTTGGATCACCTGGAGGAGCTGCGGCGCATGCTGCTCTCCTGCCTCGTGGCGCTCGCGGTCCTCTCCTGCGTCGCGTACTACTTCTCGGATCGCGCACTCGAGCACATCGTCGTGCGCCACGTGGGGGAGGCGCAGTTCCTCCATCCGATGGAGGCCTTCTCCGCGCGACTGAAGCTCGCGCTCTTGCTCGGTTTCATCGGGGGCCTGCCGTTCATCGCCTTCGAGGTCTGGAGCTTCGTCGTCCCGGGGCTGATGCACCGCGAACGCCGTCTCGTCGTGCCGCTCGTCGCCTCTTCGGTGCTCTTGTTCCTCGCCGGCGTCGCCTTCAGCTACTTCTGGCTGACCCCCACCATGATGTCGATGCTCGTCGCCTTCGGGACCGAGCACGTGAAGGCGAATATCTCGGTCGGTTTCCTCCTCGATTTCGTCCTGCGGATGGCGATGGCGGCCGGGCTTCTGTTCCAGTTGCCGCTCGTGGTGGCGGTGCTCTCGATCCTCGATCTGGTCAGTCCGCGTTGGCTGCTCTCGAAGTGGCGCCATGCCGTGGTGCTCATCCTCGTGCTCGGCGCGGTGGTCACGCCGGGTGACGGACCCTCGCAGCTCCTCCTGGCGGCCCCGATCATCGTGTTGTATTTCCTGAGTATCCTCGTCTCGCTCCTCTTGACCCGCGGACGGGATCACGGACACGCGCCGCCGCCACCCTCGGAAGGAACGCCATGACACGAGCCGCGTCGAAGCAAGCCGCGTCGAAGCGAGTCGCATCCAAGCGAGTTGCGCCAGCCGCGTCCGACGGATTGGTCCTGACCGTCGACGTCGGCAACACGCACACCGTGCTCGGCGTCTTCTCCGGCGCCGAAGTGCAGGATCACTTCCGACTCACCTCGACCATTCCGCGGACGGGAGACGAACTGCGGCCGCTGGTCGAGGCGCTCATCGCGCCGTTCGCCGACGGGCTGCGCCGTTCGCAGCGTTCGATCCTCGCCTCGGTCGTGCCGTCGCTCACGCCGGCCTGGGAGGCGCTCGTGCTGCGACTGTTGGGCGCCCCGCCGATCGTCGTCTCTCCGCGACTCGACCTCGGCGTCGCACTCGATGTGCCCGACCCCGACTCCGTCGGCGCCGACCGGGTGGCCAATTCGGTCGCCGCCGCCGCCTTCCACCGGTTGCCGGCCATCGTGGTCGATCTGGGGACGACGACGAACTTCGACGTCGTGCTCGACCGACCGCCGCGGTACGTGGGCGGCGCGATCGCGCTCGGCATCCTGACCTCGTCGGAGGAACTCTTCCGCCGCGGCGCACGACTGGCCAAGGTCGAGATCCGCCGACCGGCGGCCGCGTTGGGCAAGACGACGCAGGAGTGCCTGCAATCGGGCGTCTTCTTCGGTGCGGTCGGGCAGATCGACGGGCTGGTCGCCCGGATCTCCAAGGAACTCCGCATCAAGCCGACCGTGATCGCGACCGGCGGCCTGGCCGAGGCGATCGCCCGAGACTCGGCCACCATCACCGCGGTCGATCCGACCCTGACCCTGCGAGGCCTGGCGGTGATCGAGGCGCGGGTGCGCGGTCGCCGCCTGGGCTGACACCCCGTCGTTTGCGCGAATTCACCCGGTAGCCCGCCGGAGGCCGCCCTCCCGGCCCCACGAGCACGCGCGGAACGCGGGATGTCGCGCGCGCCGGCCGATCTCCCCCAGAGGGAACCCGACGGTCCTGGACGGACTGGACTCGTCGCTTGCTGGCTTTCTGGAGCGGCCGATAGAATGCGCGCCGCATGACACCCGAGGTGCTTCATGCCCAAGATGTTCCGCTTCGATGACCAGGCACGGATGTCACTGAAGAGCGGGGTCGATCAGATGGCCGCGGCCGTTCGAGTCACGCTGGGACCGCGAGGTCGGCCGGTGCTGCTCGATCGGCGCCTAGGAGTTCCCATCCTCACCAGCGACGGCGTCACCATCGTCCGCGACATCCAGCTCGCGGATCCGTACGAGAACCTCGGCGCACAGTTGCTGCGCGAGGTCGCGAGCAAGACCTCGGAGTTGGCCGGCGACGGCTCGACTACCGCGACGCTCTTGGCGCAGGCCATCGTCTCCCACGGGCTCGATGCGGTTACGGCAGGGGAGAATCCGATGCAGCTCAAACGCGGCATCGACGGCGCGGTCGAACAGGTGGTGCGCGAGTTGAAGCGGCAGGCGCGGCCGGTCTCCTCGCGGGCCGAACTGCTCCGCGTGGCCACCCTCGCCGCGCATCATGACCTGACCCTCGGTGAAGTCGTGGCGACGGCTCTGGAGCGCGTCGGTTCCGATGGAATCGTGCAGGTCGAGGCGGCGAGCTCGCCGGGCGTGCACCTCTCCTTCGTCGACGGCGTCCGCTTCGACCGCGGCTACGTCTCCGCCTACTTCGTGACCGACGCCGAGCGAATGGAGGCGGTGCTCGAGTCCCCCTTCGTGCTCGTCACCGACCAGACTATCTCCTCGGTCGAGCCGCTCATCGGCATCCTCGAGCAGGTGGCGGCGGCGGGCGCCAGTCTCTTGCTCATCGCCGACGACATCGACGGCGAGGCGTTGGCCACCTTGGTGCTGAATCGCCTCAAAGGGACGCTGGAGATGGCGGCGGTCCGCGCGCCCGGATTCGGCGAGCGTCGCCGCGATTGGTTCGACGACCTGGCGCTCGTGACGGGAGGCGCGCTCTTCTCGGAGGAGCGGGGCATCCGCCTGGCCGACGCCCAACTCACGCACCTCGGCCGCGCGCGCCGCGTGCATGTCGGAAGGGACAGTACGACGATCCTGACCTGGCCGCTCGAGCCTGAGGCGGGCGCCGCCACGCGCACACGCCCACGGACGACGAAACGCAAGCGGGGAGGCGCCTGGTCCGGCGAGCCGTCCTCGACCGCGTCGTCGTCGCCTCCGCCGAGCAGCGTCGAACGGGAGCGCGCGGAAGAAAGGCTCGCGAGGTTTCGCAGCAACATCGCCGAGATCTTCATCGGAGGACAGACCGAGAACGAGACGCTGGAGCGCAAGTCTCGACTGGAAGACGCGGTTGTCTCGACCCGCGGCGCCGTCGCCGAAGGGATCGTGGCGGGAGGCGGCGTCGCCCTGCTGCGCGCGGCGATCGGACTCGAAGGCGAGCCTTCGATCGGGTCGACGCCACGCACTTCCCGTCGCTCCGCCGCGGAGGAGATCGGACGCGCCATCGTCGGCCTGGCGATCGAGTCGCCGGCTCGCGCGATCGCGGACAACGCCGGCTATGACGGCGCCGCCGTGGTCGAGGAGATCCTGCGGCGCGAGGACGGCTACGGCTTCGATGCCGAGACCGGTCAGTTCGTCGACCTCTTCGGAGCGGGCGTCATCGACCCGGCGCGAGTCGCGCGCCTCGGGCTGGTGCATGCCGCCTCGATCGGATCGCTCATCCTGACGACCGAGACGCTGGTCGCCGACAACCCGGACGAAACGACCGACGGCGCCTGAGCGCCGTTCGAGCGGGAGGATCTCTGGATCGAATTTCTCTCCGCGATCTGCGGCTGTTTCCGCGGCTCGGTGTGACCGAATGGGAGAAAGAGGGGGTCCAGAAGGTCTCGCTCGACCTCGATCTCTATCTCGATCTCGGTCCCGCCGCTCGCGAGGATCGGATCTCCGCGGCCGTCGACTATTCGGAAGTGGCGGCGTCGGTGGTCGAGGTGGCGAAGGCGCGGAAGTACCACCTGATCGAGTCTCTCGCGCGCGCCGTGTCGGACGCGGTCTTGCTGCGATTCCCTCGCGTCGATCGTGTGCGCGTCCGCCTGCGGAAGTACAACCTGCCTTTCGACGCGCATCTCGATTGCGTCGAGGTCGAGATGGAGCGAGAGCGATGATCGCTCCGCCGTTTCGCTCGGCCTGGATCGCCTTCGGCGCCAACGTCGGGGATCGCGCCGAGGCGTTCGCGGAGGCGCTCCGGCAACTCGAGCAGGCCGCCGTTCGCGTCGAGCAGGTCTCGCGCCTCTACGAGACGACGCCCGTCGTCGATTCGCCGGGCGGGCGCGGACTCGATCCCGCCAGCAGCCCGCCGTTCCTCAACGCGGCGGTGCGCGTCTCGACCGACCTCTCGCCGCTGCAGCTCCTCCAGCTCTTGCTGCGCGTGGAAGATTCGCTCGGGCGTGATCGCGGCGCCGCCGTCAGCGACCGCACCTGCGACCTCGATCTGCTCGCCGTCGACGACGTGCGAATGGAGACCCCCGAGCTGACGTTGCCGCATCCGCGACTGACGAGCCGCGCGTTCGTGTTGGTTCCTCTGTGTGAGTTGGATCCGCTCGCGAGGTTCCCGTCCTCCGACCCCGAGGCGCCGACAGTGGGGGCCCTCCTGGCGCGACTCGACGTTCCCGCGGGGGCCGTGCGGCTCTGGAACGGGGCGTCCGCTTCCGCGGCGGCGTCCGCTTCCGCGCCAGCGTCGCTGGAGTGCGCGACATGACCCCCGCCGTGTCGCCTTCGAAACCCGATCTCTTCATCGCCATCGAGGGGGTCATCGGCGTCGGGAAGACCACGCTCGCCGATGCACTGGCGCGCGAACTGGGGGCCGCCTGCGTGCTCGAACAGGTCGAGGAGAATCCGTTTCTCCCCGATTTCTACCGCGACCGCGCGCGTTTCGCCTTTCAAACGCAGCTCTTCTTCCTGCTCTCTCGCTACCGCCAGCAGATGGGGCTCAGGCAGCGAGATCTCTTCGCGTCCGCGGTGGTCAGCGACTATTTGTTCCAGAAGGACCGCATCTTCGCCGGGATCAACCTGAGCGAGGCCGAGCTGCAGCTCTACGATCAGGTGCTGCCGCTCTTGGAGCGGGATCTCCCGCGACCCGACCGCGTGGTCTATCTGCGCGCGGATCTGCCGGTCCTGTTGTCGCGCATCGAGAATCGCGGACGGACCTTCGAGCGGACCATGGACCCCGACTATCTGCGCATGCTCGACGAGGCCTACAACGAGTTCTTCTTCCACTATCGCGCGACGCCGCTCCTGGTGGTGAACACGAACGCGCTCGACGTGGTCGGGAGCGAGCGAGACCGTTGCGATCTGATCGAACGGATCCTCCTGCACGAGAAAGGCGCCGCCTACTACAATCCGGCCTGAGTCGCAGAACCCGCAGGGAGGATGGATGTCGGATCGATGGACCGCGCGCCGCTTCCGTGAACTGAAGGGGCGCGAGCGCATTCCCGTCCTGACCTGCTACGACTACGCGACGGCGCGGCTGCTCGACGCGGTCGATCTGCCGATGTTCCTGGTCGGCGACAGCCTGGGCAACGTCATCCTGGGCTACGAGAGCACGGTGCCGGTGCGGCTCGAACAGATGATCCACCACGCCGCCGCCGTCATGCGGGCCAAGCCGCGCGCCCTCGTCGTGGTCGACCTGCCGTTTCTCACGTATCAGGTGAATCCATCGCGCGCGCTGTTGGCCGCCGGTCGAATCGTGCAAGAGACCGGCGCCGACGCGGTGAAGCTCGAGGGGGGCGCCCGCAGCCTGTCGGCCGTTCGCAAGATCGTCGACGCGGGCGTGCCGGTCATGGGACACCTCGGCTTGACGCCGCAGTCGACGCTCGCCTTCGGCGGCTATCCGGTGCAGGGACGAGGCGCCGACGGCGAGAGGCTGCTGGAGGATGCGCGCGCGCTGGAAGCGGCCGGTTGTTTTTCTCTCGTCTTGGAGAAGGTGCCGGCGCCGCTGGCGGCCCGTGTGACGCAGGCGGTCTCGATTCCCACCATCGGAATCGGCGCCGGAGCGCAGTGCGACGGCCAGGTCCTCGTGCTGCACGATCTGCTCGGCCTCACACCCGAGTTCCGGCCGCGCTTCGTCAAACGCTACGCCGAGCTGGGCGCCGAGATCACCCGCGCCGCGCAGAGTTTCAGCGACGAAGTCCGCGCGGGCGTCTTCCCCGGACCGGAGCATTCCTACGGCGAAGAGCCCAAGTCGTGAAGATCGCGCGCTCGGCCCGGGCGAGTCAGCGGATCGTGCGCGGATACCGCAGGACGGGAGAGCGCGTCGGCTTCGTGCCGACGATGGGCGCGCTGCACGAGGGGCATCTGCGATTGGTGCGGCAGGCGCGCGCGGAGTGTGACCGCGTCGTCGTGAGCATCTTCGTCAATCCTCTGCAGTTCGGCCCCAGAGAAGACTTCGCCAGCTATCCGCGCGATCCCGCGCGCGACCGTCGTCTCCTGCGCGCCGAGAGCGTCGACCTGCTCCTGGCCCCCGATGCGACGTTCTATCCCTCGGGATTCGCCACGCGCGTGCGGGCGCCAGGACTCGACGCGCATCTCTGTGGACCGTTTCGGCCCGGACATTTCGAAGGAGTCGCCACCGTCGTGACCAAACTGCTGCACGCGACCGAGCCGGATCGGCTCTATCTGGGACAGAAGGACTACCAACAGGCGGCGCTTCTGCGGCGGATGTGTCTCGACCTCGATCTGCCGGTCGCCGTGCGCATCGTCCCGACGGTGCGCGAGCGGGATGGGCTCGCCCTCAGCTCGCGCAATGTCTACCTCTCGCCCGAGGAACGCGCGGCCGCACCGCGGCTACACGCCTCACTGAAGGCGACGGCGGCGGAGATCGCGAGCGGTCGGCTGCGCAGCTCTCGCGCCGTGACCGAGTCGGTCGCGCGGCGTCTGCACCGAGCGAGCGGCCCGCGCTTCGAATTGCAGTATGCCGAGGCGGTCTCGGCCGACGATCTGCAACCGGTCGAGCCGTTGCGCGGGCGGCTGGTCCTGGCGGCCGCGGCGCTCCTGGGACGGACGCGGCTCATCGACAACGTGCTCGTGCGCGCGGGCGCGCGGACCCGGCGGACGCGATGAGCCGCCCAGCTTCCACCGCGGTCTGGTCGGCCGTCGTCCTGGCCGCCGGCAAGGGAACGCGCATGCGCTCCGATCTGGCCAAGGTGCTCCATCCGATGGAGGGTCGGTCGCTCCTCGGTCACGTCCTTCAGACGGCGCAGGCACTCCCGCTCTCGAGTTCGATCGTCGTCGTGGGACATCAAGCCGACGAGGTGAAGACGCGCCACGCCGGTGATGGGGTCGAGTTCGCGCTGCAAGAGCCGCAGCTCGGCACCGGGCACGCCGTCATGATGGCCGCGCCGCTGCTGCGCGCGCAGCTGGCCGGGGCCGAGCGGACGGGACGCGCGGCTCATCTCCTGGTTCTCTACGGCGACGTGCCGCTCCTGCGCGCGTCGACGCTCTCGGAGCTGATGGAGCGTCACCTGCTGAGCGAGGCCGGCGTCACCGTGCTCTCGGCGCGCGTGCCCGATCCCAAGGGATACGGGCGGATCGTGCGCGGATCGGACGATCGGTTCGTGCGCATCGTCGAGGATCGCGACTGCTCGGAAAGTGAACGGGCGATCGACGAGATCAACTCCGGCATCTACACGTTCCGACTCGCGCCCCTCCTGGAGACCCTGACCCAACTCCGCGCCGACAACTCGCAGCAGGAGTACTACCTCACCGACACGCTCGAGTTGATGGCGTCGGCGGGACATCGGGCGGAGGTCTTCCAGGTTCGCGACCCTGAGGAGATCCAGGGGATCAACACGCCGGAGCAACTCGCGGCGGCCGCCGCGGTGCACGTCGCCTGGCGGGAGGCGGGGGAGCTCGAGGGGTGCGAGGTCTGTGCGCTCCTCTCGCGCCGCCCGGACCTCGTCCTGGCGCGTGAGCGGGGATTCGTGGTGCTCTTGGCGCCCCGCCCCTACAACAGCGGGCATCTCTGGATCTGCCCGGAGCGCCATCTGGTCTCGCAGGAGTCGCTCACGCCGCAGGAGTCCGTGGACTGGCTGGAGTGGCAGGTCCGCGCGGAGCAGTGGCTGGACGCGGCGTACGCGCCCAAGGGATTCAACTTCGGGTTCACCTCGGGACGGGCCGGCGAGCACCTCCGCGCGCACGCGATTCCTCGCTGGCCCGGCGATTCGAACTTCCTTCCGCTGATCGGAGGGCTCAATCTGCTGCCCGAAACTCTCGCCGGCTCGCGTGAACGCCTGGAGGCGGCGCGCGCCCGAGTGGAAGCACCGTCCTGAGAATTCACGGCCGGAAGGATCCAGGGAGGGACCCAGATGGCGCGGAAGAAGAAGAATCGTCGTCGCGGCGCCATGGCGCGACTCGTCGAGGCGCTCGGCGCGGTCACACTGTTCTTGGTCGTGCTCGTCTTCGCGGCGTCGATCGTCGACCGCTACGGTCGCAGCGCGCAACCTGGAGTCCGCGTCGAGTGGCCGCCGAGGTCCGCGGTCCAGACCTCCGATGTCGATGACGGGCCGATCTCGATCGAGCCGGCCCGGACTCCGCTTCGATCGATCATCGATGGACCGGCCTCGGAGCGGGCGATCATCAAGGTCTTGAACGGCAGCGGCGAGGACGGGCTGGCGCGCGAGATGACGGCCTGGCTGCGAAAGTCGGGATTCGATGTGGTGGATCTGGGCAATGCCGACCGAGAAGACTATGAGACCACCCAGGTGATCGACCGCTCCGGCCGCGGCGACTCAGCCGAACGGGTCACCACCGCGCTGCGGGCCGCCTTCGATGTCGGCGAGCTGCGGCGGGATCCGATGGAAGAGCCGGATGTCGACATCTGCATCGTGGTCGGCCGGGACCTGGCCCGCGCCTGGTCCGAGCGACGTACGTCCGAGTAGAGGAGCGAACTCATGGGTCAGATCGGTTTCCGCGAGATCCTCGTCATTCTCCTGATCGTCATCATCCTCTTCGGGGCGAAGCGCATCCCCGAACTGATGCGCGGCATGGGGCAGGGGATCAAAGAGTTCAAGGGTGGGATGAAGGATCAAGACGCGCCGCCGCCGGCCGCTCCGCCTCCCGCCGACGACAAGAAGTAGGTCTACGATGCGCGCGGGTCGCCCGGCCGACTCGCCAGCCGTTCGCTCGCGACCCGAGCACTCGCGACCCGAGCACTCACCACGAAGAGCGCCAGCACCGGCCCCACCTTCATGCCGTAGTGCAGCAGCGTGAGCGCGATCGGCCAGCTCTCCACCGGGCGCTCGGCCCACTCCGCATAGAGGAGATAGAGCGTCGGCAGCGCGGAGATCGTTCCCGCGGCCAACACGGTCGCGAGCAGCCGCGGCCGCCGGAGCCGAGACGCACTCACCACCAGCGCCGCTACGACCGGCAAGAGCAGCACGGCGTGGTACTCCCAGACATCCTTGAAGACCAAGAGGAACGCGCAGACCCAGAGGGAGCAGAGCTCGGGCACTCTCTGATCGGGGCGGGCGACGCACCAGGTCGTCGCGAGCGAGAGCGCCGCGACGACGAGCGTCCACAGGTAGACCAACACGGTGGCTGGATACGGCGTGAACGGACCGAGTCGCCACTCGGTCATGCCGCCGGGCAGATGCGCGGCGAGCGCGCGGATCAGGCTCACCATCCCATACGAGCCGACGTGCAAGCGCGGCGGGAGCCCTCCCAGATTGATGCGAATGAAGTGGCGCAGATCCTCGGGAAAGAAAAGGAAGTAGGGCGCCGAGAGCGCGATCACCGCGAGCGCGGCCCACGCGACATGCTTCCACCAGCCGAGGCGCAGATAGACCCAGCCGAAGAGCGCGGGGAACTGTTTCAAGCTGATGGCGGCGACCCAGGCCCAGAAACTCCGTGGGCTGCGCGGCGGAGCGAACAGCGTGACCGCGATCAAGAGCGCGAGCGGCCAGGTGAACTGGCCCATCCACTGTTCCAGCCAGAACGGGAAGTAGCCGAGCGACACTCCGCGCAACGTGTCGCACAGCGCCTGCGACAGCCCGAGGCGTCCGAGCGCGAGTACGTATGCGATGAGCAGGAGCTCGATGAAGGCCACCCACGCCCAGTAGGCCGGCCACGGCGCGAGGAGCGCGGCGACCGGCGCGAAGGCGTAGGCGGTCGGCGGCAGGTAGCGATAGAAGTAGCCGTACGGGACGCGTGAGCGAGCGCGGTCCGGCGTCGGCGTCGGCGGCCAATCGGGCGACTCGTAGATCGTCTCGCCATGCAGCAGTCGATCGCCGGCGTGGTAGATGCCGAAGAAGTCGGCGGCCTGCCCGGGCGAGTGGCGCGACTCGTGGAAGAGGGGGGCGAGCCACTGGGTCTGGTAGGAGACGAGGAAGAGGAGGTGGAGGGCGAGGCCCAGGTAGAGGGCGAGGCGGGCAAGGCGTTGGGTGCGTGTCACAGCGAGTGAGTAGGGCGGGGGGTCATCGAGAGGTCGAGGGCGGATGCGCGGCATCGCCCGCGGCGGGCGATCCCTTGCGCGCTACCGCAAGAAAGTTCCAACTTTCCGTCGTATCGCAGTAGATGCGGTCCAAGAGGCCGGCGATGGCCTGCACCAGGAAGTAGAGCGGTCTGACGATGATCTGCAGGCCCCATCGATCGAAGTGCGCGAGGAAGTAGCAGAAGCGCGCGCCCGCCGTGACGAAGTAGCCGGCCATCGGGCGCACCTCCTCGACCTCGAAGCCGACCTTGGTCAGCAGATAGCGCAGGCCGTAGCGCGTGAAGCGAAAGTAATCGTGCGGGATCTCGTGCTCGTTCCAGATGTGCGGGGCGGTCAGGATCAAGCGTCCTCCCGGCCGCAGGACTCGGTGGGCCTCTCGCAAGAGCGTCTCCGGCTCGGGGACATGTTCGAGCACCTGGAAACTCAGCGCGGTCTCGAAACTCTCGCTGCGAAACGGCAAGGCGAGCGCGCTGCCGAAGACTCCGACCGACTCCGCCGGGTGCAGCGTGCCGGGATGATCGACCCCCACGATCTCGGTCACCCTGCCGTCGAAGAGTGAGCGCAGCGGCTGCTCGCCACAGCCGATGTCGAGCGCCCGGCCGCGCGCGAGATGCGCGACGCTGGCCACGTGGCGCCGCTGCAGCCGCCAGACGAGCCAGTTCTTGCTCAGGAGCGAGAACGGATCGCCGAGGGCGTCGGGGCGCGACGCAGCGCGTGCGCCTACGGCTTGCGCGCGATCCCGAGATTGCATCGTTCGACGCAGAGTCGTGAACGGTCCGGACCTCGCATGCGCCGACGCCAGGCCTGGAGAGCCGGCCCGTACCAGACGCGATCGAGACCTTCGTCCAAGAGGTTGCCCACCACGACCTCATGGTGGATCCGACAGCAGGGAGTGACCTGGCCTTTGTGGTCGACGTAGATCTTGCGCGACGGCTCCTGGCAGCGCGGACGGTCCCACTTCAGATCGACCTCGATCTGCACGCCGTGTTCGCGCCCCGCCGCGCGGAGGCGCCGCAAGGTGTCGCGCTGCTCCCCGGGACTGAGCCCCGTGAACTGGTACTCGCGTCGATCGAAGACCTCGCGTTCGTTCGAGGCGTCGCGGAACGGCACCGTCTCCACCGCGATCACCTTGCGCACGCCGATCTCCGCCGCGAGGCCGGGCAGCAGCGGCGCGGAGCGGTGATTGCGTCGATTGAGGACGCAGTAGAGCGCGACCGGCGTGTCGCTGAGTCGCACGAACGAGGCGGTGTTGGCGAGGATCGTCGCCATCTCCGCGCCGGCGCGCATGTACTCGACGTCCTCGGCCGTGCCGCCGTCGATCGAGACACGCAACTCACCGAGGCCGCTCGCCGCCAGCGCCTCCATTCGCGCCCCCTCCAGGAGCGTGGCGTTGGTGTGCAGGACCGTGCCGTCGATCCCGCGCTCGCGGCAGTAGCGGATCATGCGCGAGAGATCCGGATGCAGCAGCGGCTCGCCCTGCCCCGAGAGCCAGAGTCTGCGGAGGGGACCGAGCGCGTCGATGGCGCGCTGGAACGACTCGAACGGCATGTCGCCCGGGTCGGTCAGTTGCAGGCGCGTGCAGGTACGGCAGGCGAGATTGCAGCGACTGGTGATCTCGATCTGCGCGAAGCGCGGCCGCGCGAGGAAGCGCGGGTTGCCGTTGCTGAGCAACAGGAGCAACGAGTCCATTCGCATCTTCTGTCGTTCCCAGAACGGGATGCCCGGAGCGATCGGCAGAGGCGTCGTCGCGGCCGAGGCGGGAGTCGCCGTCGTCACTTCGCCGCCGCGCCCAGCACCTTGTGCAGCGCCGCGAAGAGATCCTCGATGTCTTGCTCGCTCAGACGCGTCGAGAACGGCAGGCTGAGGGTTCGCTCACTGATCGCGGCCGAGACCGGGAGTTGCTCGGGTCGCAGTTCGAATCGCTCGCGGTAGTAGGGATGGAGATGGACGGCGCGGTAGTGGATGCCGCAGCCGATGTTCTCCGCGTGCAGCGCTTGCATGATCTGGTCGCGCGTCCACCGCAGCCGCTCCAGCTCCAGTTCGACGATGAACAGGTGGTAGGCATGGCGGTCCCCTGGGCGCACCGGCGGGGGCAGCCGCAGCGGCAGATCGACCAACGCGGCGTGGTAGCGGGCCCAGAGTGCGTGCCGCCGCGACCAGTTCTCCTCGACCCTCGCAAGTTGATGCAGTCCAAGGGCTGCCTGCAGGTCCATCATGTTGTACTTGAACCCCGGCGTGACCACTTCGTAGTGCCGGAAGCCCTCGTCGGAGTATCGCTTCCAGGCGTCCTTCGACATGCCGTGGAGCCCGGCCACCTTGATCCAGGCGGCCACCTCGGGATCGTCGGTCGTGAGCATCCCGCCCTCGCCCGTGACCACGTTCTTGGTCACATAGAAACTGAAGGCGGTGGCGTCGCCGATCGTTCCGATCTTGCGTCCCTGGTAGAGCGTCTCGATCGCGTGGGCGGCGTCCTCCAGGATCTTGATCCCGCGCGGCTTCGTGATCGCGATCAGCCGGTCCATGTCGACGGCGCGCCCCGCGAAGTGGACCGGAACGACCACCTTGGTCTTCTCGGTGATCGCCGCTTCGATCGCGTCCAGATCGATCAGCATCGTCCCCGGTTCACAGTCGACGAGCACCGGCGTGGCGCCGACATGCACGACCGAGTTGGCCGTGGCGACGAAGGTCATGGAGGGGACGATGACTTCGTCTTCCGGCTTCACGCCGAGGGCGATCAGCCCCAGATGGAGGCCGGCGGTGCAAGACGACAACGCGAGCGCGTGCTTCGCGCCGATGTAGTCGCGGAACGCCTCCTCGAAGCGGCCGACGCGCGGGCCGGTCCCGATCCATCCGCTGCGCAGACACTCGACCACTTCCTGGATCTCCGCCTCGCGCAGGTCGGGCGCGCCGAAGACCAAGTAATCGGAACGCACCGGGGCGCCCCCCTCTCGGGCCAGCGCGGCGCGGGTTGGATCTGGACTCATGCCCCCCTCGAGTTCTGCGAGACGCGGTTCACACGTCGGCCCGCTTCACGCTACACGCTCCGGTCTCTTCGCCTCAACCGCGCCGCTCCGCGAATCCCAAACTCGAGTTGCGACCGACCTCCCCTCCGGGCCATCTTGGGCGGCGGCCCGCCGTCAACCTTCCACGCTCAGAGGGACATCCCCATCGTCGGCTCTTCTCTTCGACGGCATGCGCGCTCTCGGCGCGGCCGAAGGCGGCAAGGATGGACCGACGCCGAGTGGGACCGAGTGCTCGCGGAGGAGCCGGACGCGACGTTCTTCCACGGCCGCACCTGGGCTCGCATCGTCTGCGCCAGTTTCCCCGGCGTCTCCGACGCATCGATCTGGATCGACGTGGACGATCAGCCGGTGCTCGTGCCGGCCTTCGATCAGAAGCGCGCGCTCGGCCTCTTGGTCACCCGTCAGTCGTCCTATCCATTTCACTACGGCGGCCCGGCGCCCACGCGCGACCGTGCGGGGCGCCCGCTCTGGAGTCTGGCGTTCGCGCATCTGCAGAGCAGCGGCGTCTCGGTCCGGGTGACCGGCAATCCATTTGCGCCGAGCCTCGAGACCGAGATCGCGACGCCTCCGGGGTTCCATTGTTCGGAAGATTCGACTCATCTCCTCGAGCTCCCAGCCACCGTCGACGCCTACTGGCGGCAGCATCTGACGACGGCGCAGCGAAACGACGTGCGTCGGCTCTCCAAGAAGGGGCTCCTGATCGAAGAGACGCGCGCGTCGAGCGACGTCGATGCCGTCTACGAACTCTACCTCGGCTCGTTCGCGAGGTGGGGAGGCGTCCCTCCGTTCGCCCATCCTCGCGCCTACTACCACTCGCTCGTCGAGGTCGGAGGCCCCGCCGTGCGCTTCACCGTCGCGCGGGTCGAGGGGCGTGTGGTCGGAGGCAACTTCACGATCCGCTGGCGCGACCGCGCGCACTACCTCGCCGGATACTCCGACCACGAGGCCCGGAGCTTCCGGCCGAACGTCCTCCTGCAGGTCGACTCGATCAGCCGCGCCATCACCGACGGCTGCGTCTGGTACGACTTCCTTCCCAGCGGACCGGGGCATGACACGGTCGCGCAGTTCAAGGAAGGGATGGGCGGAGTCCGCCGGGCGCTGCCGGTCTGGGAATCGACGTCGAGAATCCGAGGTCTCGTCAACCTACTTCGGAGGCGACGCGGCGGCGGCGGGTGACCGTCTGAACTCCATGAGTTTTCGCCGCAGCAGGTACCCACCGTGTCGAGCGGGTCGAGGGGCTGAGCCGCCTCGATTTGGGCACTCAGCCTCTGTTGCGGCGACCCACCCGCGCGAGCAGCGTCCGGAGGTGCGCGAAATCGCCCGCTTCGGGCCAGAAGAGCCGGGTCGGCGATACGCCGCTCTCCCGCCAGAAGAAGAAGGAGAGGACGATCGTCTGCCAGGCATAGGCAACGACCGAGGCCCAGGCGGCGCCGACGATCCCGTGGCGCGGGATCCACCAGATCCCGAGCAGCAGATTGATGACGAAGGCCGATCCCATCGCCGCGGTCAGGCCGATGCGCCGGCCGCGTCCCGAGAGGTCGCCGGAGAGCGGTCGCGAGAGACTCAGCGCCACGACTCCGGGGAGGAGAATGCGCAGCGGCTCGACGGCGCCGTCGAAGCGGCTCGAATAGAACAGTCGCACCAAGAACTCGGAGAGCACGAAGAGAACCGCGCCTCCCAAGGACGACAGATACAGGACGAGGCGACAGACGCGCGGCGTCAGGAGGTTCGCCTCTTGGGGTGACGAGGCCGAGACGCGCTGGAAGAGCGCGATCGCGACCGAGTTCGCGACGTGGTTCAGCTTCTCGGCCAAGAGCACCGAGATCGAGTAGAACCCGAGCGCCTCCAGCCCGGCGAATCGGGTCACCAGCACCTGATCGAAGCGATAGGTGAATTGTGCGAAGAGCACGCCGACGTGACCCGCCAGTCCGTACGCGAGCGATCCCCGCAGGAGGTCGGAGCGCAGCGTCGCGCGGGATCGCTCCGCGCGAGCCTGACGAATCACCCACGTGGACGCGAGCACGGTGAGCAGCGCCAGACTCGCAATGTACGCGCCGACGGCCACCGTGGGAGAGGCGCCGGCGGCGGCGAAGCCGGCAATGAGCAGCGCCAGGAGGAACAGGTTCGCCAGGACGTTGAGCGCGTTGAACCGATCGAGGCGCGATTCCCCGGCGAAGAGCGAGAGCAGGAATGCCTTGGCGAAGAGGAGCGGCACGGCCCAAGCCGAGAGCCGGATCGCGGCGGTGGCGGCCGGCCCGGCAGCTCCGACCAACCACGGCGCGATCGCCAGGTAGAGCGGCGTGGTCAGGAGCGAGAAGGCGGCGATCCAGAAGATCGTGGCGCCGAGGATCTCTCCTCGCTCGCGCCGACGGCCGGCCAGCAAGTAGGTATGGCTCGCGTCGACCCCGAGCGTCCAGATGGTGGTCCACAGCCCGGAGAAGGCCAGGGCCGCCGCATAGATCCCCTGACCCTCGACCCCGAGGCTGCGCGCCACGAGCATCGAGATGGGGATGTTGATGAGCGTGATGACGAGGCGCGACGCGAACGTGATCGCGCCCTCACGCAGCAGACTCGAGCGCGGCGCCGAGTCGACGCTCAGTTCTGGAACACTCCCGTCCTGAAGTCTTCGATCCGCGCGTCCTTCTGCAGACCGTCGAGCCACGCCGTGAGGATCTGCGACTGGCGCGCCCGCAACTGCGAGTCGCGGATGCCGTTCTTCTGTTCTTCGAACGTCGCGCGGTCGGTCGGGAGGGTCTCGAGCACGCGCGCGATGACCGCGCCGCGCTTGGCCTCCAGCACCTTCGGAATCAGCCCCGGGCCGGTCGCCGCGAAGATCGGGCCCATCACCGTCGGATCGGCTCCCAGATTGACCGGCCCGCGCGGACGGGTGAACGGCTCGGGCAGTTCGAGGACCACCGAGCCGTCGGTGCGCGCGAGCGAGGCCAACGGGGCGCCCGCCTGAGCCTGCGCGAGGAGACCCTGCGCCATTTGCGTCGCCTGCTCCAGGCGGAGCGAATCGACGACGAGGATCTTCGTCCGATCCTGCGCCTCGGCGAAGTCCTGCACCCGCGCCTCGGTGCGCACGGAGAGGCGTCCCACCAGCCAACCGTCAGGCCGCTCGATCGGTGGCGTGACCGTCCCGACCTTGTTCGAGAAGGCGAACTGCTGGATCTCCGGCGCCGAACCGAGCCCCTGGATGAATCCCCGCTCGCTGAATGATCGCGTCTCGCGCACCGGCAGTCCCAACTCCTGCGCGGCCGACTCCAAGCTCTTGCCGCCGATCTCCCCGCGGAAGGCGCCCGCTCTCTCCAAGATCTCGGTCAGCGTCTCGGGAGACGGCCGGATGGGCAGGTAGATATCGGCCACCTTGACCTGAGTGCCGACGGTCGGATCCTCCCGCCGGTCTTCCACGCGCAACACATGGAAGCCGCCGGTCTCGAGCAACACATCGCTCACCTGACCGATCGGCAGATTGCGAGCCGCATCGCGAACGGCGCCCGCGAGTTGATCGGGATTGATCCAGGCCGCGGTCTCGCCGCCGCGCTGGGTCATGCCGGCCTCGGAATACGACTCGACCAATCCGAGGAACTCTTCGCCCCCGCGCGCTTCCTCGACGATCGAGCGCGCCTGCTCGTAGAGATCGAGTGAATCGCCTTCGGTGTGGCGCCGCGGGAAGAGCACGTACTGCATCTGGGCGGCCGGGGCGGCGCGGAAGGCGCCCTGGTGGCTGTCGTAGTACTGCCGCAGGTCCGCCTCGCCGATGGCGGTCTCGTCGACGTTGAAACGGTCGGCCGGCACGAGCAGATACTCGACGCGAGCGCGGTCATTGGTGAAGCGGTAGGAATCCCAGAGCTCTTCGTCGGAGAGAGTCACGCTTCCCAGGACGTCGTTCTGCAATTTGAGGAGCGGAAGCTGACGCCGCCACTGCTCCTCCAGAGGTCGGGTATCGACGTTGGGGTTGCGCAGGGCCGCCTGATACTTGGCGAGATCGAACTGGCCGTTCGTCTGGAAGCCGGGGTTGCTCACGATCTCGGGCGGTGGATTGTTGAGCACCGCGTCGATGATCTCCGCATCGGTCACGGTGATGCCGCGCCGCGTCGCCTCGCGCTCCAGCAGCGACTGCTGGACCAGTGCGGTCCAGGCCTGCGCGCGAAGAGTGGTGGCGGTGCGCTCGTCCGGCTCGCGGCCGGTCTGCTGGCGGAAGCGCGTGACCTCGGAATTCCACGCCAACTCGTAGTTCTGCGCCGCGATGGGGACGCCGTCGACCCGCCCGATCTCGTTCACCATCTGTTGCTGGCCGCCCATCTGAAAATCGGCGCCCCAGGCCAAGAAGATCAACATGATGAAGGAGACGACCGTGATCCACATGACGGTCTTCGTATTCTTGCGCATTTCGTCGAACATCGACGTCCTCTCTCGGGTTGGGCGGGGTGGGGTCTAGAGCGAGCGGGCAGTCTAGCAATTCGCTCCACCCGCTGGAAGGACGCCTGCTAGGCTGCCGGGCCAGAGGGTCGATCCCCCTCGCCTATGTCGATACCGCTACTTGCCTTCATGGTCATCCTGCTCGTCGCATCGGCGCTGCTCTCCGCGACCGAGGCGTCGTTCTTCTCCTTGAATCGAGTTCAGCTCCGCCGCTTCGAACGGGACGGAAGGTCCAGCTCGAAGCGCGTGCTCCGCCTGCTCTCGAAGCCGAGTCATCTGCTGGTCACGATCTTGACCGGCAGCACCTTGGTCAACATCGCCTTCTCGGTCGTGGTGACGACCGCCGCGCTGCGCCTCTTCGGCGAGCATGGCGTGGAGATCGCGATCGTCGTTTCGACGCTCGCGATCCTGCTCCTGGGCGAGGTCACACCGAAGACGTTGGCCGTCAACTTCCCCGAGGCGTTCAGCCGGACGCTGGTGCATCCCTTCCGTTTCTTCTCTCTGCTCCTGGCGCCGTTCACCTCGTTCGTCGGCGTGCTCTCGGATCTGGTCCTGCGCGCGCTGGGGCAGGAGAAAGGTTCGTCGGCGGCCAGTCCTTCGATCACCCGTGGCGAATTGGACGCGCTGCTCCAGGGCGCGGACCGTCAAGGGATCATGACCCCGCACGAGTCGCGACTCGTGCAGAACATCTTGCAGTTCTCCTCCACGCGCGCCGCCGAGGTCATGACCCCGCGCGTCGACATGGTGGCCGCGTCGATCGACCTGGCGCCGGAGGAACTGGCGGAGCTCTTTGCGAAGTCGAAGCATTCGCGCATCCCGATCCACCGAGGTGCGATCGACGAGATCTTCGGCTACGTCAAGGCGCGCGACGTGCTCCTGCATCCGGCCAGCAAGATCGAGGAGATGGTCCGTCCGATCGCAATCTATCCGGACGCCGCGCGGATCTCCGAGATCTTCTACGAGACGCAACGCAATCGCGCCGCCCTCACCATCGTGGTCAACGAGTACGGAGAGACGGTGGGGCTCCTCACGCGCGAGGATCTACTGGAGGAGCTGGTCGGGGAGATCTACGACGAGTACGAGCTCCGCGACGAGCCGCTTCGCAAGCTCGGTCCCGACCGCTGGTCGGCGGTGGGCCAGATCGGGCTCGAGGAGCTGAACGAGTCGCTCGGCATCGACCTGCCGGTGGAGGACGCCTACACGCTGAGCGGCCTCATCGCGAATCTTGCCGGCGGGATCCCGCCGCGAAACGCCGTGCTCCGCTACGAGAACGTGGTCCTGACCGTGCTCGAGGTGTCGCGTCACCGGGTGCAGCGCGTGCAGATCGACGCGCCGCCGGCGCCGAGCCCTCCCGACGCAGGAGCGCGAACAGAGAACGGCGCCGACTCGGATCGGACGAGAGGCTGAGATGGAGCTGCTCGTACTCGAGACGTCGCTCGTGCTCCTGGCTCTCGTCGCCTCGGCCTACTTCTCGGCGGTGGAGATCGCGCTCATCTCGGCCAATCGATGGCGACTGGAACAGGAGGCGAGCGCGGGCACCGCCGGGGCGCTCCTGGCGCTCGAGCTGCTCACGCAACGGGAGCGGGCGCTGACCTCGACCCTCGTGGGGGTCACCATCGCCAACGGCGCGGCCGCCTCGGTCTCGACCTCGCTGCTGGAGCGAGCGCTCGGTCCGGGCTGGCTGACGACGCTCGTCTCCACCGTCGGACTCACCTTGCTCATCCTCGTGCTGGGCGAGACGGTGCCGAAGGTCTACGCCAAGCCGCGGGCCGATCGCCTGCTCGTCGTGCTGGCGCGACCGGTGCTCGCCACCGAGCAACTGCTCCTCCCGGTCACGGCCGTGCTGCGACTCTACCTGGAGTTGCTCTTGCGCGTCTTCCGCCGGGCGCCGCGCCGGCCGTTCGTCACCCGCGAGGAGTTGAAGAGCCTCGTGCACGAGGTGGAGAGCAAGACCGGGGCCGGTCGCAAGGAGAAGCAGATGCTCCGGTCGATCCTCGACTTCGGGGCGACCACGGCGCGCGAGGTGATGGCGCCGATGACCGAGGTGGTCTCGATCGAACGTGAGAGCTCCACCGAACTGCTGCGCGCACTCGCGCGGCGCCACGATTTCACGCGCGTGCCGGTCTATCAGCGTCGCGTCGACAAGGTGATCGGGATCGTCAACGTCTATGATGTGCTCTTCGATCCCGAACCGGCGGAGGACCTGACACGATACATCCGCCCCGTCCGTCTGGCGCCGGAGACGCAGCGGATCGATCGTCTGCTGATCGAGCTGCAGCGCGAGGGCCAGACCATGGCGGTCGTCGTCTCCGAGTTCGGATCCTGCGTCGGAATCGTGACGTTGGAGGATATCGTGGAGGAGATCGTCGGAGAGATCCGCGAGGAGCACGAACGGGATGCGCGCAAGATCCGTCGGATCGCCGACAGAACCTATGTGGTGAATGCGCTGACCGATGTCGATGATCTCAACGAGGAGCTCGAACTGCGCCTGCCCAAGGGGCGTTACGACACCCTCTCCGGACTCATCTTGGAGCAGTTCGGCCGCATCCCTCGCGAGGGCGAGGGGTTCGAGATCGAAGGAGTCAGGATCGAAGTGGTCGAGGTGCACCCATTCGGAGTGCGCGCGGTCAAATTGATCGCGCCCGAGCGACAACCCAGAGACGTCGACGAGTGAGCTCGAGCGCGTCGAGGAGGAATCGGATGCGAATGTCCACCCTGGGCCGGACTGTACTGGGCCGGACTGTACTGGGCCGGACTGTACTGGGCCTGATCGTGCTGGCGTCGTTCACTCCGGCGCGGGCCGCGGGCGAGACGCTCTTCGCCGTGGCGGGATCGCCGACTGCGGGAGTCGCGGTCGGCGACGGCGTGATCCTCTTCTCCAGCACCATCCACCAGTTCTGGGATGCGGCGACCGGGGCCGATTCGACGCTCGCCTACACCGCGGTCGTGACAACTCCGACCGGCTTCGTCGCGTGCGCCGATGATGGCAGCATCTGGGTCTCGACCACCCAGACCGGCAACGTCTTCGTCCGCAGATCTCAGCCGAGCACGCTGCCGCTGCGGGGAATGACCGCGGTCGGATCGTCGATCCTCGCCGTCGGCGACGGCGGAACCATCCTCCGGAGTCAGGACGCCAACTACACCACCTGGACCACGCAGACCTCGCCCGTCGCGACGGATCTCTACGCCGTGACGGGCAACGGTCTCACCACCGTCGCGGTCGGCGCGGGAGGCGTGATCTTGAAAGGCGGCTCGACCGGAACGGGCTGGCAGGTCGTGTCGGTCTCCGAGTCGCGCGACTTCTACGGCGTCTCCGACAATGCTCCCAACGGCCAGTACCTCGCCGTCGGCGCCGGTGGCGCGATGTGGAGGGGACTGGGCGACGGCGTCACCTGGACCAACATCTCCGGTCTCACCTTGGAAGATCTGCGCGCCACCGTGTCGATCGGCAATCCGGCGGGGCAGAGCGCTCTCATCGTCGGCGGCAGCGGCGTCATCTTCTACTCCAACGGCGGCTACACGAATTGGACGGAGGCCAACTCGCCGTCGAGAGAAGACCTCTCAGGCGTCGCGTTCACCGGCAACGATCTCGTCGCGGTCGGCGCGAACACCACCACGCTCTGGAGTCAGGTCGGCTTGGTCTGGAGTCTGACCGTCGTGCCGGCCGATCCGATCAGTTGGGGTTCGCTCAAGGCTCGGTACCACTCGGAAGGGCGCGCGACCCAGGAGCGACGACTCGCCCGCTGATTGGCGCCTCACGGACGCGAATGCTAGGTTCGCGAACCACACGTGGAGGAACGCCGTGAGTCGAAGCTTCGTCCATCTCCACAACCACACGCACTACAGCCTGCTCGACGGCGCGCAGCGGATCGACGAGATGGTCGAGACCGCGAAACGAGCCGGCATGCCCGCCATCGCCATGACCGACCACGGCAATCTCTTCGGCGCCGTGGAGTTCTACGAGACGGCGAAGGCTCAGAAGGTCAAGCCGATCCTCGGCATCGAAGCGTACGTCAATCCGGGCCCGCTCTCCGCGCGGCCGGACGGCAAGCGGGTCAAGGACTACTACCACCTGGTGCTCCTGGCCGAGAACGAGACCGGCTGGCGCAACCTGATGAAGCTCTCCAGCCGCGCCTATCTCGAGGGGTACTACTATAAGCCCCGAGTCGATCGAGCCATGTTGGAGACGCACGCCGAGGGGCTCATCGCGCTCTCGGGCTGCCTCAGCGGCGAGGTGAACGAGCATCTGCGCGCCGACCGATTCGACGAGGCGCGAGAGGCGGCCGCCTGGCACCGCGACGTCTTCGGCGTTCGCTACTTCCTGGAGCTGCAGGCGCACGGCCTGGCCGAGGAAGAGAGGGTCCTGCCGCGCCTGGTCGACCTCGGCCGCGAGATGGGTCTGCCGATGGTGGCGACCAACGACAGCCATTATCTGTGCGGCGAACACGCGCACGCGCACGAGGCGCTGCTCTGCATCCAGACCGGCAAGACGCTGGCCGATCCCGACCGGATGAAGTTCGGGACGCACGAGATGTACTTGAAGACGCCGGAGCAGATGTACGCCCTCTTCTCCGGTCTGGAGCGTGCGGTCGAAACCTCGCTCCAGATCGCGGAACGATGCAACGTCGCGATGGAGTTCGGCTCGCTCAAGCTGCCGCACTTTCCCGCTCCGCCCGGCTTCGACTCGCTGGACGCCTATCTCCTCAGCCTGAGCGAGGCCGGCCTGCAGGAGCGCTACGGCGATCCGACGCACGAACTGCGGGAGCGACTCCGCTTCGAACTAGATGTCATTCGGCAGATGGGCTACGCGGGCTATTTCCTCATCGTGCAGGACTTCATCCGCCATGCGCGCTCCGTCGGCGTGCCGGTCGGGCCCGGCCGCGGCTCGGCCGCCGGGAGCATCGTCTCGTACTGCCTCGGCATCACCAACATCGACCCGATCCGCTACCAGCTCCTCTTCGAGCGCTTCCTCAATCCGGAGCGGATCTCGATGCCGGACATCGACGTCGACTTCTCCGATCGCGGTCGCGCGCAGGTCATCAAGTACGTCGTCGAGAAGTACGGCGCCGACAATGTCTGCCAGATCATCACCTTCGGGACGATGGCGGCGCGCGCGGCGGTGCGCGATGTGGGGCGCGTCATGGGCGTACCGTACAGCGAGGTCGACAAGATCGCCAAGATGGTGCCGGCCGAGATCGGCATCAAGCTCGACCAGGCGCTGGAGAAGTCTCCCGACCTCAAGGCGATCTACAAAGCCGATGAGAACGTGCGCGCGATCATCGATACCGCGCGCGTGCTGGAGGGCCTGGCTCGGCACTCGTCGACCCACGCCGCCGGCGTCGTCATCACGCCGACGCCTCTGACCGACTACGTCCCGCTCCTCAAGACGAACGAAGACGAGATCACGACGCAGTTCGACATGGGAGCGTGCGAGAAGATCGGTCTGCTCAAGATGGACTTCCTCGGCCTGCGCACGCTCACGGTTCTGCAGGACTGCGAGGAGATGCTCGCGCGTCGCGGCGTCGTGATCGACCTCGATGCGCTCCCGCTCGACGACCTGGAGTCGTTCGCCCTCCTCTCGCGCGGTGAGACCGTCGGCATCTTCCAGTTCGAGAGTTCGGGCATGACCGACTATCTGCGCAAGCTGCGGCCCGAGTGTCTCGAAGACATGATCGCGATGAACGCGCTCTACCGGCCGGGGCCGCTCGGCTCTGGCATGGTCGACGACTTCATCCAGCGCAAGCAGGGCGCGCGCGAGATCGCCTACGAGCACCCGCTGCTGGAGCCGATCCTGAAGGAGACCTACGGCGTCATCGTCTACCAGGAACAGGTCATGCAGATCGCGTCGGTCCTCGCCGGTTATTCACTCGGAGAGGCCGACTTGCTGCGCCGCGCGATGGGGAAGAAGAAGAAAGAGGTGATGGACGAACAGCGCGCCGGCTTCGTCGAGCGCGCCGTCACCCGCGGCGTCGCCGGCAAGGACGCGGCGCACATCTTCGACCTCATGGCGCACTTCGCCGGCTACGGCTTCAACAAGTCGCACTCCGCCGGCTACGCGCTCGTCGCCTATCAGACGGCGTTCCTCAAGGCGCACTATCCGCTGGAGTTCATGGCCGCCGCCATGACCTCGGAAATGTCGAATTCCGATCGGATCATGATCTTCCTGGCGGAGTGCCGACGCCTCGGGCTCGCCATCCTCCCGCCGGACGTCAATCAGTCCGAGGAAGGATTCACGCCGAGCGGGGCTGAATCGGAGCGGGCGATTCGGTTCGGGCTGGGCGCGGTCAAGGGGATCGGACACAACGCAGTCGAGGCGATTCGCGCCGGACGGGCCGAAGGTCCGTACCGTGATCTCTTCGATCTCTGCGCGCGCATCGATGCCGGCGTGGTCAACCGGAAGTCTCTGGAGGCGCTCATCACCTCGGGCGCGCTCGATACGTTCGGCCAGCCGCGCGCGCGTCTGTTGGAGGGGCTCCCGCTCGCGATGGAGTGGTCCATTCGACGTCGGCGCGAGCAGGAGATGGGACAGGGCTCCCTCTTCGGCGGCGGGGCGGCGCCGGGCGAGAGCGTCGCGCCGGAATTGCCCGAGGCGCCCGAATGGATCGAGACGGAGCGTCTCGCGAAGGAGAAAGCTGCGCTCGGCTTCTATGTCTCCGGACATCCGCTCGACGCGTGGCGCCGGAGGCTCCTCGCGCTCGGGGCCCGCGGCACGCATGAACTCGAGGGGCTCGACGACGGTTCGAAGGTCATCGTCGGCGGCCTCCCGATCGCGACGAAGATCTCACTCGATCGCAAGGGGCAGCCGCTCTGTTTCCTCACCTTGGAGGACTTCACCGGTGTGGTGGAGGGCGTCGTCTTCGCCGAGCCGTTCGGCCGGTGTCGCGCCCATCTGACCGGAGACCAACCGATTCTCCTGGAGGCGCGCGTCTCCACGCGCGAAGCGGAGAAACCGAAGCTCTTGATCTCGAACGCCTGGAATCTCGCATCTCAGGTCGAAGGCGGCGAGTTGGCGCTGCATCTGGGCATCGCCACCGCGTCGAGCGACGAGGAGTTCGACGCGCTGCGCCGATTGCTCTGCGCGCACCCCGGAGCGAGCACGCTTTTCCTGCATGTCGACGCGCGCAAGCTGGGCGGCGTGATCGTCCGCTCTCGCGGCCTGCGTGTGGCCGTGACCGAAGAGCTGTGCGTGGCGCTCGCCGGTTGGAGCCCGAACGCGCCGCTGCGGCTCACCGTGGGGGCGCCGCCGACGTTTCGCAGTTCCGACATCTTCGGCGATACCCGTGTCTCTCGCGCGGCCGCCGCGCGCCGCGAGCTGGAGCGACAGGAGCGCGAGGCGGCCGAGTCCGCCGACGATCCGTCGAATGATGCGGCGCAGGATCGCACGATGAGCGCCGTCTGAACGGGCCGGCGGGAAAGGCGCGGTCGGCCGATCTGCACCTGCACTCGGTCGCCTCGGACGGGGCGCTCACTCCGACTGCGCTGGTGGAACTCGTCGCCTCGCGCGGTCTCCACGCGCTGTCCTTGACCGATCACGACACCGTCGACGGATTGGACGAAGCCGCCGCGCAGGCGGCGCGCTCCGGACTGCGGTTCGTCCCTGGTCTGGAATTGAGCGTGACGCACGAGGGGCAGGACCTGCACATCCTGGCCTACTTCGTCGATCCGACGCATCGCGGGCTCCAGCGTCTCTTGCGCGAATTGAGATTGGATCGCGAGAGCAGACTGACCGCGATGCTGGAGCGGCTGGCCGCGTGTGGTGTCTCGCTCTCCGATGCGCAGGTGAGAGCGCAAGCCGAGCCCGGCGCGACGCTGGGTCGACTGCATGTCGCGCGCGCGCTCGCGGCGACGGGGCAGGTGGCGGGCGTCAACGAAGCGTTTCGACTCTATCTGGGGGATGGCGGTCCTGCGCATGTGTGCAAGAAGACCGCCACCCCGGAAGAGGCGCTGTTGCTGCTCTGTGCGGCGGGCGCCGCGCCGACTCTGGCGCATCCCGGCACCTACCGGCGAGTCGAGGGATTGATGGAGCGCCTGACCCCGCTCGGACTGGTTGGTCTCGAAGTCACGCATCCGATGCATGCGCCGGATGAAGTCGCTCGCTATTCGCGGATGGCCGAACGCTGGGCGCTTCTTCCCACGGGCGGATCGGACTATCATGGCGGCCGGGAGCATGAGTCTCTGCCCGGCGCTCACCTCGTGGATGTCTCGATCCTCGATCGACTCGAAGCGCGGCGCGGCGGGGTGAAGGGCGCCGACTCGGTCGGCGGCCTTGAACGATCTGCAAGTGAGGTCCCTATGTCAGACCAGTCCGACCCGAGAGCCGCCGCCTCGATCCACAACGGATTCGCGCACGCGCGGCGGCTGCGTTTCATCCTCGTCTTCGTCGTGCTGGCCAGCGGCATCGGCTGGCTGGTGGCGCGCGGCGCGCGCGAGCAGGTGCACTACTACGTCACCGTCTCCGAATTGCTGTCGAAGGAGCCGGGCGCCGACCTGCGCGGCCTGCGCCTGTCGGGTATCGTCGAGCCCGGCTCGATCCAGAAGGAAGCGCTCGAGTTGAACTTTCGCGTGAGCGACGGCGCCCGCGCCATCCCGGTCGCCTACGACGGCGTCGTGCCCGACACGTTCGCGGAGAGCGGCGAGGTCGTGGTCGAAGGCACGCTCGGTCCCAATGGGGTCTTCCACGCTAACTTCCTGATGGCGAAATGCCCGTCGAAGTACGAAGTCGATCCCGAGGACATGAAGCACGAAGGGACGACCGGGACCGGTTCGTGAGCGAGCGTCTCGAAGGAATCGATACGAAGGGGCGTGGGCCGCAAGGATGATCCAACTCGGTCAGTACTCCACCTACGCGGCTTTCTGTCTCGCGCTCCTGACTGCCGTCTTGGGCGTGATCGCCTACCGCGCGAAGAGCGGGGCCGCCTTCGAAGCGACCAAGAACGCCGTCATCGCCACCACCTGTTTCACCACGCTCGCCGCCGTCGGCATCGTCTACGCAATGCTCGTGGGCGACTACCAGATGGTCTACGTCTGGTCGAACAGCGATCGCGAGATGCCGCTGCTCTACAAGATCGGCGCTCTCTGGGGCGGCCAGTCCGGCAGCCTGCTCTTCTGGGCCTGGCTCCTCGGGGTCTTCGCGACGCTGGCGGTCTGGAAGCATCGCAACGATCGGCGTGAATTGATCTCGCCCGTCCTGGTCACGATGGCGTTGATCCAGGGCTTCTTCCTCGCGCTGGTCGCCTTCGCCTCCACCCCTTGGGCGCGCGCCGATTTCATCCCACCCGACGGACGCGGACTCAATCCGCTCCTGCAGCATCCGGCCATGGTCATCCATCCGCCGTGCCTCTATCTGGGGATGACCGGATTCGCGCTCCCCTTCGCCTTCGCCATCAGCGCGCTCATCAATCGCGACACCGGCTCCGACTGGCTGAAGAAGGCGCGCGTGTGGGCCATCATTGCCTGGATCTTCCTCGGCGCGGGCAACGTCTTGGGCGGGCGATGGGCCTACGTCGAGCTGGGTTGGGGCGGATACTGGGCGTGGGATCCGGTCGAGAACGCCGCCTTCATGCCCTGGCTGGCCGGCACCGCGTACATCCACTCCGCCATGATCCAAGAGCGCAAGGGGATGCTGCGCATCTGGAACGTGGTGCTCATCGTGATGACCTTCCTCCTCACGATCTTCGGCACCTTCATTACCCGCAGCGGGCTCGTCTCCTCGGTCCACTCCTTCGCGCAGTCGAACATCGGGACCTGGTTCGCGGTCTTCCTCGTCGTCACCGCCGCCGTCTCCTTCGGGCTCATCCTCTGGCGTCGCCGTGATCTGGAGAGCCCGCGACAACTCGACTCGTTCTTCTCGCGCGAGTCGAGCTTCCTGCTGAACAACCTGATCTTGTTGGGAGGCTGCTTCGCCGTCTTCTGGGGGACCATCTTCCCGATGATCTCCGAGGCGGTCGAAGGGACGCGGATCAGCGTCGGCCCGCCGTTCTTCAACCAGATCATGATCCCGATCGGGATCGCGCTCCTCGCGCTCATGGGGATCGGACCGCTCATCCCGTGGCGACGCGCCACTTGGGGATCGGTCCGCAAGATCTTCAGCGTTCCGGTGGGGCTCGCGGTGATCGCGGCCATCGTCCTGTTCGCCTTCGGCGTCTCCCACGCCTACGCCCTGGTCACCCTGAGTCTCTGCGGCTTCGTCTTGGTCACGATCGTCGGCGAGTTCGTGCGCGGTATCCGCGCGCGGCGTGCGGCCACCGGCGAGTCGGGGCTGCGGGCTCTCGGCGAGCTCTTCGGCAAGGCGCAGCGGCGCTACGGCGGCTATATCATTCACCTCGGCGTGGTCATCATCTTCGTCGGCTTCGCCGGCGCCGCCTTCACGAAGGAAGGGGAGGGCACCCTCTCGCGCGGCGAGTCGATGGAATTCCACGGCTACACGCTGACCTTCGAACGGATCATCTCGCAGAACGAGCGGGGAATCGAGGCGACGAGCGCCGAAGTGCTCGTCTCTCGCGGCGACGAGAACCTGGCCATGCTCTACCCGCAGCGGAACTTCTACGCGAAGAGCCAGCAGCTCGCCTCCGAGGTAGCCATCCATTCCACCTGGTGGACCGATGTCTATCTCGTCTTGGGCGACGTGGCCCAGGATCAGCAGAGCGCCAGCTTCAAGCTCTATCTCAACCCGCTCGTGCGCTGGTTCTGGTTCGGGGGGATCGTCATGGCGCTCGGCGGCGTTCTCGTGCTCATCCCTCTGCGGCGCTCCCGTCCACGATGAAGTGGGCGCTCGTCTTTGCGTGCGCGTTGTTCGCCTCGGCGCTCTCGCTCGATCCGATCGCCGTCTCGGCGCAGGTCGCTCCGAAGGTCGGTGCGCCCGAGATCGAGGCGGTCGCGCGTGAATTGATGGATCCGTGCGAGAACTGCAAAGGCAAGCTTCTCTCCGGCTGCGATTGCGAACCGGCGGCGAAGTTGAAAGAAGAGATCCGAGCCAGGCTGCAGCGCGGAGAGACGAAGGAAGAGATCGTGGCGGCGACGGTGGCTCAGTACGGCGAGTGGATCCGCTCCGCTCCGCCCAAGAGCGGGTTCAATCTCGTCGGTTGGGGGATGCCGTTCGCCCTCATCGGCGTCGGCGTCGTCGGCATCGCGCTCTATCTGCGACGCGCGGTTCGACGTCGGGCGCCTTCAACCTCGCAGCCCACGCCGCAGCCCACGCCGCAGCCCATGCCGCTCCTCGCGGCGACTCCGACCACCCTCGCGTCGTCCGCTCTGGGCGGCCTCCCGGCCGAGAGCTCGCCCGAGTGGGATCGTCGGTTGGCCTCGGAACTGGATCGATTCAACCGATGAGACGAGAACTCCCCACGTGACCCTTGTCGTCGTCCTCTTCGTCCTGCTCGTGGCTGGGATCGTCGCCTTCGTCCTCTTCCCCTTCTTCGGGAGAGGGAGCGCGGCGGAAGTGGGCGCCGAGAGCGCTCGACTCGAACGCGAGAAGCTGGCCGCGCTCCAACTCCTCCGCGATCTGGAGTTCGACCTCGAGACCGGAAAGCTGACCGCCGACGACTACGCGGCGGCGCGCGCGGAGGCCGAGGCGCACGCCATCGTGATCCTCCGTGCGATGGACCGGATCGGCGCCGCCGAAGGTTGGAGTCAGCCGTTGCTCGAGTCCGAGATCGAGCGGGTCCGGCGGCGGCTCGCGGGAGGGGAGCGTGCCTGAGGGGGTCATCTCCGGTCGCCTCTTCACGGCCGACCATCCCGATTCATTGGCGCGCGGCGCGTCGGTCACGCTCATCTATGGGCGGGCGGAAGGCGAGCGCTCCGAACTTGTCGCCGCTTCCGGCCCCGACGGCGTCTACCGCTTCGACGGACTCTCGACCGATCCCAACATCACCTATCTGCTTCGCGTCGACTTCCGCGGTGAGTCGTTTCTCGGCCCACCGACCGGCTTCGAAACCGGGGAAGTCGCGCTCGATCGCAGTTTTCTCGTCTCGCCGCAGGCGCCCCCGCTCGATCGGATGCTGACCGGCGAAGCGATGCCGTCCGATCACCCGCCGGTTCCGGCCTTGCACGGTGAGCCGACCCCGATCCAGCCGGGGATCACGCTGCTGCTCGTCTTGCTGATCGTCGCGGCGTGGCTCGGCCCGTGGTTGTGGATTCGGCGGCGAGATCGCGGCGCCGCGCGTCCACGGGCGGAAGGGGAGATCGAGGCGCTCATTCGCGACATCGCGGGACTCGATGCTCGGCACGCCGCGGGCCAGTTGCCGAGCGAGGATTGGACGCGGGTGCGCGGCCGACTGATGGAAGAGCTCCAACGGCGCGCGCTCTGATGCCGTTTCGCCTCGCGCCGTGATGCCGCCGCTCCTCGCCACCCACGCGCTCCGTTTCGCCTATGGCTCACGTCCCGTCCTGCGCGACGTCTCGTTCTCTCTCGACGCCGGCGAGCGTGTCGCGTTGTTCGGTCCCAACGGCGCGGGCAAGACGTCGCTGCTGGAGATCGTGGTCGGACTCCGCCGGCCCGACAGCGGAACCGTCCTGTTGGACGGCCGCGCCTTCGAGCCGCGCAACCCGACGCAGCGCCGCCGGATCGGATTCGTCGGTCACGGCAGCCTCTGCTACGAGGGACTGACCGGACGCGAGAATCTCGAGTTCACCGCGCGACTCTGGAGCGTCGGCGCCGGCGCCGCGCGATCAGCGATGATCGAGCGTGCGCTGGAAGATGTCGGCCTCGTCGCGCAGGCCGATCGCACGGTGCGCACCTACAGTCGAGGCATGCAACAACGACTCGCCTTGGCCCGCGCGCTCTTGCCGGAGCCGCGTCTGCTCGTGGCGGACGAGCCGACGTCGGGCCTGGATCCCGAGGGCCGAGAAATCTGTGAACGACTCTTCGAACGGGCGCGCTCGGGGGGGTGCGCGATCCTGGCCAGCAGCCACGACCTCGACGCTGCCGGTCCGCCGGGCGTCCGCGTCGCGTTCCTGCGCCTCGGCCATTGGGAGGAAGCCGGTCGCGTCGGCGAGTCCCGCGGCCATGAACTGGCGGAGCGCTATGAAAGGTCATTTGGCCCGGGCGGCCGTTCGTGACTTCGTTCTGGAACACTGCATTCGCCGTTGCCGCCAAGGACCTCCGCCTGGAAGGACGGTCGCGCGAGGCGCTGGTTCCGACGGGGTTCTTCGCCCTGCTGCTCACCGTTCTGTTCGGCTTCGCCTTCCAGTCGGAGCCGGTCGATCCACGGACGCAGGCGCCGGGTCTTCTCTGGGCCGCCTTCTCCTTCGCCGGTGTCATCGCGCTCCAACGCTCCTTCGCGCTGGAGCGCGACGGCAACTGTCTGCGCGCGCTCCTGCTCGCGCCGGTCGATCGCGGCGCCCTCTTCGTCGGAAAGGCGCTCGCCAACTTCCTCCTCATCGGACTCGTCGAGGCGGTGGTCCTGCCGATCTTCTCGGTGCTGCTGCGAGTCCCGGTCGCGCCTTGTCTGGGTCCGTTGGCATTGATAATCTGCCTTGCGACCTTGGGCTTCGTCGAAGTGGGGACGCTGTTCAGCGGGATGGCGAGTGGGACGCGCCTCCGCGATGTCCTGCTCCCTTTGGTCTTGTACCCGGTCTGGGTTCCGATCTTGGTTGCGGCGGTGGAGTCGACCGGTCTCGTCCTCTCCGGCCGTCCTCTGAGCGAGGCGAGGGAAGGCCTCATCCTGCTCGCGGTCTTCGACGCGATCTTCCTCGGACTCGGGCTGCTCTTCTTCGAGCACGTCGTGGAGGAGTGACAGAGCGACCTGCTGCAAGGAGGCCCCGACTGGGAACCCGTCTGAACGTCTCTCGAATCCTCGACTTCATCGTTGTTCCTGGCGTGCTCCTCGGACTCGCGCTGGCCTACCTCTACGTCCCGAGCGAACGGACGATGGGCGATGTCCAGCGGATCTTCTACTTCCACGTCCCCTTCGCGATGTCGGCCTTCCTCGCCTTCGGCGTCGTGCTCATCTCCTCGCTCGGCTACCTCTCGACCCGCGACCGCGCGTGGGACCGGTGGGCGCAGGCCGGCGCGGAGGTCGGATTCCTCTGCTGCACGATCGTCCTGCTGACCGGCCCGGTCTGGGCTCGTTCCGCCTGGGGCGTGTGGTGGACCTGGGACGCGCGCCTCTCGACGACACTCCTCCTCTGGCTCATCTACGCCGCGTATCTCATGCTGCGCAGCTACGGCGACGGAGGGGATCGCACGTTGAGGCAAGCTGCGGTGCTGGGCATCGCGGGCGCGCTGAACGTGCCGATCGTCTACTACTCGGTGGCGTGGTTCCGTACGCAGCATCCGCAAGCGACCTTCTTCACGAGGGAAGGTCTGCCGGTCCCAGAGATGGCGATTGCGCTGCGTTTCTGTCTGGCGGTGGTGATCCTGCTCGTGGTCGATCTCATCTGGAAGCGAGTCTGGCTCGCGCATCTGGAGGAGCGTCGCGATCGACTGCGGCTGGAGTTGGAGGAGGCTCGCGCGTGACCCGGTTTCACTATCTGCTCTTGGGCTACGGCTTGATCTGGATCGCGCTCGGCGTCTACCTGCACCAGCTGCATCGTCGCTTGAGTCAGGTGCAGCGGGATCTGACCGAACTGGAGCGGATCAGTCGCGAGGAAAGTTCTCGTTCACGGGGCTCCCGTGGCTAGAGTCGCTCGGCGCGCACGCGTTCGCGTCGGTGGACGGTTCGGCCAACGGAGTCGCCGCGGCCCAGACGGTCGGCCGGGGTCGACCGACCAATCGATTCAGGCCCGGGAGACGATCCAGCCCGGTGCAACGGAGGAAGGCGACCGCCGCGCGGCGCAGCAACCGATGCGGGCGACGGCGCTCCTTGCGATCCATGAAGAGATAGAGATCGCGGAGGATCTCGGAATGCCGCTGGCGCGCTTCCTCCATCCGGCGCAGCTCACGCTGCTCCATGAGCACGAGCGAGGAGCCCTTGTGGATGGAGTTGTAGAGCTGGACCAGACGCACGAGCGACTGCCGCGTCAGGAGCAGGGGACGCGCGTCTCGAGACTGGATGTACCAGGTCTCGGTCTTCTCGTCGTAGCCGACGAAGTCCTGCCGACGAGTTTCCTCGAAGTCCATGAAGCCGTCCCGAAGGGGTGCAGGGTGTGGGCAAAGGTCGTGCGAGAGCGGTGGACGCAGTCTAACGAAGCGTTCTTCGGAGTGTCAACGAAACCCCAAGAATGCTAGGGATTTGGCGCATTTCTGCACGCAATCTCCCGGACGTCTCCTGCGTCGTCCTACTCTTGCTCGGCATCAGCTCGAGCGAATTCGCCATCGCCGGTCCGTTGGAGCCGCTGCCGGCCGACTCCCTGGCGGCCGAACCGCCGCCGCCGATCCCGACCACGCCGGCCGAGGCGGCCTCGGATCCCGCGCGGCTGGCGGATCGTGTGCGACTAGTGACTGCCGATGGCTTCGCGCTCACTGCTGCACTGTATCGGACGCAAGCGCCGAAGTCTGAAGCGGACGGGACGTCGACTCTCGAATCGCCGAGGTCCGACCTGGCGACCCGAGCGGCGATCTTCTTCGCGCCCCCGGGCGAGTCCGACACCGTGCATGCCCCGCTCGCCGCGGAGCTCGCGAAAGCCGGGATCCCGTCCCTCGCTCTGACTCTGCGCGACGCCGCGAGTTCAGGGCGCACGCGCCGGGATGATCCGACCGCTTACTGGCGGGACGGGCTGGCCGCGCTGCAGTTGCTGGCCGATTCCGTCGGCGTGACCTCCGAACGAGTCGTCCTCATCGGCGAGGCGCTCGGCGCGTGGGCCGCCATCTGGACCGCGAGCCGCTCACCGGAGGCGCCCGCGGGGTTCATCCTGTTGGAGCCGGTCATCAATTCGGAGCGAGGCGAGGGGGTGCCGATTCTGCGCGGGCTCGAACGCCCTTGCCTGGTCGTCGCGTCGGAAGAACTTCTCGTGCCGTTCGACAGCGCGCGGACGATCTTCACCGACGGCGCCGTCCCGAGCAGCTTCTGGCAGGTGGCCGGAGCGAGCCGGGTACGCGAGAGTCTCTGGCGGCGCCCGGCGACCGTCGAGGAGTTTGGCGCTGATCTCGCAACTTGGATCTTCGCCGTGACGCTGGAGGAGCGCCCGCCCGAGCAAGGGGAGGCGGCGCCATGACCGCGCGTCCCGTCGGCGTCACCATCACCGTCACGCTCAGCGCCGTGGTGAACGCGGCCCTGTGTTGTTTCCTTTCGTGTGTTCTCTGCGGCTCGCTCGTCCGCACATGTGAAGCGGCGAAACGCGGCACCGAGCGCGCTCGAGCCCGGGCCGTCGCCGCCCTCGATGCGGGACAGCCGGAACTCGCGCTCGCGACGATCGACAGTCTGTTGCGCATCGATCCGAGCGACCTGTCCGCCGCGTGGCTCGCGGCCCGCGCCGAAGAAGCGCTCGGTCGTCTCGAAGCGGCGCGCTGTCGCTTCCTCGAACTCGAAGGCGTCGCGCCCGAGACCGACGAAGGGCACTCGGCCGCCCGCGAACGGATGCGACTCGACAGCGTGTTCGCGAGGCGTTTCTCCGATTTCGAGGGCGCGGAGTCTGCGCGCGGGCTGGGCGACTTCGAGGGCGCCGAGGGCGCCGCGCTCGCGGACCGTGGTTCGGGCGGAGCGCTGCTCTTCCCGCTCGATGATCTCGGACAGGCGGGTGGCGGGGCGAATTTCGGTCTCGCTTGGAGCTACCTGATGAGTGAGCGACTGGCCGGCAGCCTGGTCTGTCCGGCCCCGGTCTCGGTGGCGTTGCTCGTACAGGAGCGACTCGCGAGTGGCCGAGGAATCCATCTTCCGGATGAAGTCGAACGCCTCCCCGTCAACACCGTCCCCGGACTCTGGCGTCGACTCGCGCTGCTGCCCGATGCCGCCGGTCGGTCGTATCTGGCCACGAACGCTCCGGCGGGAGACGAACCGGACGGAGATCGACTGGCGTTCGAGAACGCGCTGGTGCGTTTTCAAACCGATCACGCGTTGGTGGCCAGTGGAGAAGCCGATCTCGCCACCCAGCGGGCGGTGGAAGAGGCCGTCGTGCGCTGGCTCCTCACGCCGCCGCCGTCCCTTCGTCCCGAGCAGGTGGCGCAGGCCGCCGAGCTCGGCGGCGCCCGGTATGTGTTGCGCGGCACCTATCGACGCGAAGGGGACGAGATCCGGCTCCAGATGGGCTGGCTCGACGAAGGCGGGCGCGATGCCGGGCTTCCGCCCTTCGCCGCCACCTTCGCGGCCGACGACGCGCCTGCCGTCGCCACGCGTGCGGCCGACGCCTTCTTGAGCGCGGTCGGAGATGCGCGCGGCGCGGCGACGCCGACCGATGTCCCGCTCGCCGCCGATCTCGAGCTGGTCACCACCGGCCTGCTCCTGGCCGATCGCGGCGCGGAGCGGCTCGCTTTGGAGCGGTGGGAGGGACTCGACGCGAACATCGCGCGCTGGCCGCTGGCGGCGCGGCGCCTGGAGGCGCTGCGCGATCCGTTCGGCGCCGATGCCGCGCTCGCCAACGCGCACGAGGCGCGAGTGCGCGATCGGTGGTTGACCGCGTCCCCCTCGCCGGCCACGTCGGAGATCGAGGCGATTCTCATGGATGTGGTCGGCGCGTCGGTCCGTCCGATCACGCCCGGCCCGTACGAACTTCTGACCGAGAGCGGGCGCGTGATCATCCGCGTGGAGGGGCCGTGATCCGAGTCGCCGGAAACCGCGCTCTCCAGGTCGCGGGGCTGCTCGTCGCGTTGGCGTCGCCGTGGCAGGTCGCCGCGGGGGAGTGGCAGTTCGGCGCGCGCATCGCTCCGGAGTGGCGCCGCTGGAGCTACGGCGTCCCGGGGGGCGAGAAAGAGATCCGACAGACGTCGATCCCGCTCGATCTACTGATCACGACCGGTGAGATCCGCGGCGAGGTCGGCGCCGACTTCGTCCGCGGTCGCCACGAGTCAACCGCGCCGCGAGATGCAGCCGCCGGCGCCTCGTCGCTCGAAGAGGTCAGCGCCCTGCGCCTGGGCGTGCAGGCGCCTCTCTTCGCGGGCGCGGCCATCGTCTCGCTGCGTCATGTTCAGTCGCTGAGCGCGGGCGATCTCACGGCAGACGAGGTGGTCGTGGCGGAGGGCTTCGAGCCGCTCGCGCTCGAGTTCGCGCGTCCTCGACCGTTCGGGGGATCGACCACCACGGCGGGGTTCGGCGCGCAGATCGCGCGTGGCGCGCGCTGGGTCTGGACCGGCGCCCTCTCCGGCGAACTCCGCGGTGAGAGTGAACTCCTCTCCGGCGGGCCGCGGTTCGATCCGGGAGATCGTTGGCTGGGCGCGACGGCTCTCGCCTACTCCCCGCACGCGCGTGGCCCGCGAGCGGCATCAGGCGCGACCTCGCGAATCGAGACGACCGTGCGCGCCTCGCTGCGGGCCGGCGGTTCCGGCGCGTCGCGCGTCGACGGCGAGACGCTGTATCACTTGGGACGGCAGATCGGCGCCGGCGTGAGCGCCGAAACGCAGCGCGGCGCCGATCGCTTCCGCGCACAGATCGATCTGATCGCGACGGAGCGCGGGACGGTGGCGGAAGAGGGGTTGATCGCCCCCGCCTCGGTCCGCGGAGGCAACCGCACCGCGGTCACGGTGGAGTGGCGCCGCGCCTTCGGGTCGTGGTCGGCCTTGGGCGCCTTGGACGGTCGCGTGTTGCGCGGGTTCTCGGGCGACCTCGGTCATTCCGAGTGGATCGCGCCGCGACTCGGCGTCGGCCGTTCGTTCGGCCCCGCCTCGGCCCGCCTCGAGGTGGCGCGTCCCGTTGGACACGCGCGCAGTTCGCGTCGGTTGGACGGCGCCCTCGTGCGCCTCGTCCTCTCGCACGGGATCGCGCTATGACTTCTCTCCGGACGACCTTTCTCGGGACGCGCACGCGGCGCGTGGCCTGGTTCGTCGGCGTGCTCGTCGCGGCGCTCTTCGCCTGGCGCTGCGCTCCTGATCCGATCACGAGCACCGGCGCCGGCGCCGTGCATCTCGCGTTTCGTTCGCTCGAGGATCCCGCGCTCGATTCGCTGCGCGTGCGAGTGGTCGACGGCGGCGGATCTCTGCTCGCCGGGCCGGTCTCGCTGGGCGCCTCCACGGAGCCTGTGACCCTCGAGCTCGAAGTCCGCGCGGGGGAGGATCGCGCCGTCGAGATCCGCGGCGAAGGAGTCGGGCCGACGCCGGAAGGTGGAGTTGAACGCGGCATCGTGGCCGAGGGCCGCTCCGCTCGATTCGAAGTGCGACGCGGCGAGACCGTCGCGGCCGACGTGCGGCTCGCGTCGCGCATCCCCCGGTTGCATCCGGTCGTCGCCGCGCCGGGCGATCTCAGCTTCGTCGTGCGATGGGATCGGGTGGCCGGCGCGCTCGACTACCGCTTGGCGGAGGAACGCCGCGGAGTAGTCACCGTCTACACGCAGTCCGATACGTCGCGGAATTTCGAGCTGCGGCCGTTCGATCCGACGCGTTACCGCGTGCGCGCGCGGCTCGTGAGTGGCTTCACGGTCTACAGCGACTCGATCGAGGTCGTACCGGGTTCGCTCAGCGATCTACCGCGCGTGCTCTCGATCCAACCGCTCGACGGCGCGATCGAGGTCAGTGACACGGTCGAGCCGACGCTCATCTTCGACCGGCCGATCGATTGGGCGAGCGTCGATGAGACCTCGGTGCGTCTCGAGCCCGCCTCCGGAGGCGCCGCGGTTGCTCTGGAGCGAGACCCCGATGGCCCGCAGACGCTGCGTCTCTTGCCCGCCGCGCCTCTCGTGCGCGGCGCGACGTACGCGATCGTAGTCACGACTTCCGTCCGAGATCTCGACGGTCGTCCGCTGGACCAAGATCCGGACGCGGCCGGCCTGCAAGGCTTCCGCTCCGAGTTCACGCTCGAGGTGTACGATCCGATCCGCGTGATCGCGGTCACGCCGCCGGATGGAGCCGGTCCCGTCGAGCCCCAGGCGACGATCCGCGTCACCTTCGATCGCGCCGCCGATCCCGCCACACTGATCGCCGGTAACCTGCGGCTGACCGATTCGCTCGGAGTCGACACGCCGCGCTCGATCGCGATCTCGGAAGGGGGGACGCAGGTCACCCTCACGCCGCTCGCGCCGATGGCGTTCGTCACCCGCTATCGAGTCGAAGTCACCGCGGGCGTGCGCGACGCGGTGCGCGGCGAGCCGCTCGATCAGAACCCGGCGACGCCGCAGTTCGAGCCCTTCACCAGTAGCTTCCGAGTCGGCGCGCAACCGCCGGGGCCGAGTGTGGCTTCGGTCTCGCCGCCCGATCTCGCGCCGTCCGCGCCGGTCTTCGAATCGATTCGGATCCGCTTCGCCAGCGACGTCGATCCGTCCACCGTGACCGCGGCCACCTTCAACGTTCGTCGCCTGCCGCTCGGCGCGATCATTCCGGGGACGGTCACGGCCGGCGCGAACCCGCGCGAGTTCCTCTTCGTCACGACCGCGATGGAGCGGGACACGCGCTACCGGGTCGTCGTGACGCCGGGAGTGCTCGACCTCCAAGGCAATCCGCTCGACCAGGACCGCGCCACGCCCGGCCTGCAGGAGTTCTCCTCGACCTTCCGCACCGAGCGAAACCCGCAGGTGGTATCGGTGCAGCCGGCCGACGGGAGTCTCCGGGTCCCGCGCACCACGCCGATCCGCGTGCGCTTCTCGATCCCGGTGCTCCCCTCCAGCGTCACCGATTCGAGCTTCGTCCTCTCGAAGGGCGGGATCGTGGTGCCGGCCACCCGCGTGGTCGCGAGTGACAGCGTGAATGCGGTGCTCACGCCGCTCGCGCCGCTCGAGCCGTTCGGGCTGTACCGCGTTTTCGTCACGCCGGGTGTGAAGACGCGCCGCGGGAGTTCACTCGACCAGGATCTCGCGCAGATCGGGCGCCAAGCGTTCGAGAGCCGGTTCACGACCCAGGCCGAGTCAATCCCACCGCGCGTCATCTTCGTCGAGCCGCCGAGTGGAGCGACCGAGGTCGGGCCGCGTCCCGTCATCCGCGTGCGCTTCGATCAACCGGTGCTTCCGGCCTCGATCAATCCGACGACCTTCCTCGTGCGCGCGCTGCCCTCTGGCTCGGAGCTGGCCGGCGCGCTCTCGCTCACCCCCGACAGTCTCGAGGCGAGCTTCCAACTCGCGGCCGATCTCGCCCCGCAGACGGAGCACGAGGTGCGCGTCACGAATTGGGTGCAGAACCGCTTCGATGTGAGGCTCGACCAAGATCCGATCCTGGCGGAGCGACAGGACTTCATCAGTCGGTTCACCACGGCGCAGGAGCAGATCCCTCCGCGCGTCGTCTCGGTCGAGCCGGGCGATCTGGCCGAGGAGGTCGCGGCGACCGCTTTCGTGCGCGTCCGCTTCACCGAGTCGATGGCGAAGTCGCCGTTGTTGGAGTCGGCGTTCCGGTTGTCGCTGAAGGGAACGCAGATCGCGGGCGGCGCGACGTTGGGCGACGACGGTTCGTTGCTGACGTTCACGCCTGCCGCGCCGCTCCTGGCCGGGCGTTGGTACGACGTGTTCGTCGACACACTCGCAACCGACCTGCACGGCAACCTGCTGGATGACGACGGCGCTCCGTCTCCACGCCTGGCGTTCCGGTCGCGCTTCCGCATCGCGCCCGACCGCGAAGGACCCCGCGTGATCTCGAGCTGGCCGGCGAACGGAAGCGAGCAGGTGAAGCTGGTCCTGCAGCCCGAGTTCCGTTTCTCCGAGCCGCTCGATCCGTCGAGCGTCACGCCCTCCGCGTTCTCCTTGGTCGATTCTCTCGGCGGCGTGGTCCTAGTCCAGACCGCCATGTTCTTCGCGCCCGACAGCGTCGCGCTCACGCTCGCCGACTCGTTGCTCGCCAGCATGCGCTACACCCTGAGCGCGGAGCCTTCACTCTCCGACACGTTGGGCAACCCGCTCGATCAAGATCCGGGGCTCGTCGGCGATCAACCGTTCACGGCGACGTTCAAAACCCAGCGCGAGACGCAACGTCCTCGCGTGCGTGGCCTCTTCCTCGACGGCGCGCCGACGCCGGTCGATACGCGCCTGCGCATCGCGATGTCCGAACCGATCGATCCGACGTCGGTCGGCCCCGCGACCGTGCGCCTGACCAAGGCGGGCCTCGAGATCGCGACCACGCTCTCGCTCTCGGCCCCCGATACCGTCCTCGTGCTGCCGAACGAGTTGCTCGACTACGAGACCGAGTACGTCATCGCGGTGGCCGGTCTCGCCGACACCGTGGGCAATCTCATGGACCAGGATCCGGCCACGCCGGAGCGTGATCCGTTCCTCGCGACGTTCATCACCGGAGTCGACACGACGCCGCCATTCGTCGTCTCGACCGCGCCGCCCGACTCCGCGAGCGGCCTCCATCCCACCGCGTTCGTGCAAGTCGTCTTCTCGGAGCGGATGGATCCCGCCACGGTGACGGTGAGCAATCTGCAGCTCCGCCGGATTCCCGGGGGACAGATCTTGGACGGCGTTATCATTGCGGATCCCGATGGAAAGCGTTTCGAGCACCACCCGGACTCACCGCTGGAAGAGGGCGCGACATACGAGATCCGCGCCACGTTCTTCCTCACGGACACGCAGGGGATCGCGCTCGATCAAGATCCCGAGACGCCCACGGCCGATCCGTTCGTCTCGGTCTTCTCGGTCGGCTTCCGGCCGATCGCCAACGCGGGGCCGCCGCTCTGTGATCCCGCCGACTCGGTCCGCGTCGTGATCGACGCCAGCGGCTCCTTCGATCCCGATGGACAGATCGTGAGCGTCACCTGGAATTGGGGCGACGGCGCGATCGAAACGCTCGAGGCGCCGGCCGGACTCACCGTCGAGCATTCCTATTTCTGTCTCGATCTGAATGGATGCAACGGGATCGACGACGACTCAGACGGCGCGACCGACGAAGTCGGGACGTTCGGCTGCGATGAGTCCCATAGAATCACGCTCTTGGTCGAAGACAACGACGGCGCCACTGCCGTCGATACGATCGGCGTCAGCTTCTGCGCCTTCCTCGCGATCTCGTCGGAGCCGGGCAACGGCGCCGTGGATGTCGACACCCTCACGACCGCCATCCGCGTCCACCTCTCGCGCGCGGTCGACCCCGCCACCCTCGACCCAGGGGACTTCGCGCTCACCGGCGCCGGGGACGTGCCGGTTCCGGGATCGGTCTTCGTCGAGGATGGCGGCAAGACGCTCACCTTCACGCCCGCCGGCCCGCTCGCGCCCTCCACGCTGCACACGATCAAGCTCGGTCCCGCCTTGAGCAGCCTCTTCGGACCCGGTTTCGATCAAGCCCCCTGCGTCGCCGGGAGCTCTCCCTACGCCGCCGTCTTCACGACCCGCGGCCCGCCCCCGCCGTAAAGAAGCGCTCCGTCGACGCCGATCAACCCCCCGTAGGGCGCCCGTCCGGAAGTCGGGAGAGGCGCCCGGAAGGGGATGCCGCCGCGTGCGTTACGTCGGGTTCATCATCGTGATCGGTTCGGTCGCCCTCGGATTCATCCTCTCGGGCGGCAATCTGCTGGTGCTCATCCAGCCGTTCGAGTTCCTGACGATCTTCGGCGCCGCCGCCGGCACGCTCGTCGTCGCGCTCCTCCCGCACCAGCTCAAGGCGATGCCGAAGACGGTCCTCTCGGTCTACGGCAAGAGCAAGTACTCGCGCGATACCTCGATGGAGATGCTCCAGCTCCTCTTCAATCTCGCCATGATCGTGAAGAAGGAAGGGGTGATCGCGCTCGAGTCGCATCTGAACGATTCCCACTCCAGCGCCATCTTCTCCAAGTATCCCAAGGTGCTCAGCAACCACCACGCGATGCATTTCATCACTGGCGCGCTGCGACTTCAGGTCGACGGCGCCGTCGGTCCCGAGGAACTCAAGGGGATGCTCGAACGGCAACTCGACGCCCATCACGAAGAGTCGCACGCCATCCCCTCCACCCTGCAGAAAATGGGCGACTCGCTCCCGGGACTCGGCATCGTCGCGGCGGTGCTCGGTATCATCATCACCATGAGCCACCTCGACGGTCCGCCCGAGGAGATCGGTCATCACGTGGCGGTGGCGCTCGTCGGAACGTTCGTGGGCATCCTCGCGTCCTACGGCTTCGTGCAGCCGACCGTGACCGCGATGGAGCAGGAGCTGAAAGATGAGGCGAACTTCTTCGAGGCGATCTCCCAGGGACTCGTCGCGTTCTCCGAAGGGAAGGCGCCCGTGGTCGTCGTCGAGATGGCGCGCTCCGCCCTCTACTCGTACAACCAACCGGACCGTGACGAGGCCGAGCAGGCTTGCAAGGCGCTGCGCGCGGCCTAGGGCCGTCCCGCGCGAGCAAGGCGATGGGGAAGAAGAAGGGACATCCGCACCACGGCGGCGCCTGGAAAGTCGCCTACGCCGACTTCGTCACCGCCATGATGGCTTTCTTCATGGTGCTCTGGCTGCTCAACAGCTCGTCCGCGGTCAAAGCGTCGGTGGCCGCCTACTTCAACAGTCCGTCGATTTTCAAGGACGGCTCGAACGGCTTCCTCGATCAGGAAGGCCTGCTTCGTTTGCAGAGCCGGCTGCAAGAGATCAGCGCCGAAGAAGCCGCTCAGGCCGATCCTTCGGACGAGTTCATCGACGAAGTCGCCGCGACCGCGGTCCGTCAACTCCAACAACAACAGTTGACCGAGTCGGCGCAGGAACTGCAGAAACTGATCGAAGCCTCGCCCGACCTCCAGGGCTTCGAAGAACAGATCACGATGGGCTTCACGGACGAAGGGCTGCGCATCCAGATCGAGGATTCGAGCCAGAGCTCGCTCTTCGAAGTCGGTTCCGTCGCGCCGGGCGGTCGCTCGCGTGAACTGCTCGCCGCCATCGGCAAGGTGCTCGGCCCGCTCGCCAATCCCATCGTCATCGAGGGACACACCGACAGTCGCCCGTACCAGGGCCAGAACGAGTACTCCAACTGGGAGCTCTCCGGCGAGCGCGCCAACGCCGCCCGTCGCATCCTGGAAGAAGAAGGCGTCGACCCCACGCGCGTCGCCCGCGTCGTCGGCCTGGCCGACCGCCAACTCCTGGAGCCTGACAAGCCGATGAGCGAACGGAATCGCCGCATCTCGATCATCGTGCGCTACCAAGACGACAGTCAGAAGAAGTAGCCATCTGGAAGCAGTGCAGGCACACTCCGAGTGCGCCTCACGGGCGCCCGCGTCTCTACCTCCGGTCTCCGCCGCGCACCCTCGAGGAAACACCACGATGAGACTGTCCGCGACCGCGCTCGCCCCCGCGTGCCTACTGCTCTGCGCCGGGCCCGTCGCCTTCGCCGGCGATGTCCTCTTCTACTCGGGACACAGCGGACTCGATGAAGGCCACAGTCAGTTCGCCTCGATCGTCGCAGGCGCCGGCGGCTCGATCGACTTCGATGCCAGCGCGACCTTGCCTTCACTCGACGGATACGAAGTCGTCTTCATCAGCCTGCCCGGCTTCTCCAATCCGGAGGATCTCTTCGGACCGAGCGAGGTCGACGCCCTCAACGCCTTCCTCGGCGACCCGGGCCATCGCGTCGTCCTGATCGGTGAGTGGGACGGATTCTATTGGGCTGGGATCGGCGTCCTGATGGACCTACTCGCACAGATCGGGGGAGGGACCGGCATCCAATTCCTGCCCGGACTCTTCGACTCCGGTTGCTATTCGTACAACTGCGACGGCGCGCTCGGCGCGAGCCCTCTCGTGGACGGCCTCTCGCATGTCTGCCGAGCCGACACCGCCGTCTGGGACGAAGGAACGGCCACCCCCGTCGCGTTCCCGATCGACAGTCCGAGCGATCCCTGGATCGTCGCCCACGAGACCGCCGGCCCCTGCCTCGTCGGCCTCGGCGACTCCAACACCCTCTCCGACGGCTGCGGCCACCCCTTGGACCCCGACACCGCCGAGTTCGCCCGCCGCCTCTATCTCCTCGACTGCGAAGGAGATCCGACCCCAGTCGAATCCGTCACATGGGGCAGTCTCAAGCGCCGATTCCGCTGATTCCCCAGGTATTTAGTAGGGTTCAGGCGCAGGGCCTGTGCCCGTCAATTTTTCATGCAACGAAACTTTCCCTCTTCTCGGTCGGCCGAGGGCGGCTATCGTTTTACCGGCTTCCCTTGAGCTGGGTACCCGACAAACAACGAACAGCTCGAACAGCACCCAGCGATTAGTCGGAAGCGCCAGAGTGGGACCGCCCGCCCGGCCTGAACCAGACCTCGATCCGAGGAGACTCGGTTCGGGGTCGCTGACCCGAGAGATCTCTCACGACCGAATGCAGGAGGAACATCGATGAAGGCTGCAGTAATTCGCGGCACTCTCGTCCTCGCCGCGCTCGTCGCATTCACTGCCTCTTCCTTCGCGGCTAGCACCGTGCGGGTTCAGGTGGTCGAGAACGACGTGCCGCTAGAGGCAGTGTCCGTCAACGTCCTCGCGACCAACGGGACGTTCGCGGATATCACGGACGGCAACGGCGAAATCTCGCTCGACATCTCGGGCAAGTATTTCCGTCTCGTCGTCAACGGTGTCACGCTCGACGCCGGCTACGAAGCCACTGGCCAGATGCTCGTCATCGACCTGGCCAACTAACCCTGACGCAAAGGAAACCAGCCATGAAGAAGCTTGCTATCGCTTTGGCCGGCCTCCTGATCGCAGGGGGCGGCGTCGCCAACGCTGGCGACACGCTGTTCTATACCGGACACGGTGGGTTGAACGAAGGCCACGGCACGCTCGCCGCGATCATCGCGGGTGAGGGTGGGTCGGTCGATCTCAGCAACGCCCCGGCCATTCCTGATCTGACAGGTTATCGCCTCGTCATCATCAGCACGCCTGGTTGGCTCGAACCGGCCAACTTCTTTACTGCCGCAGAGATCAACGCCCTGAACGCCTTCCTCGCGGTTGCGGCCCACAAGGTCGTTTGCATCGGCGAGTGGGACGGATTCTACGGTCCGGGCCAGGCTGTCCTGATCGACCTGATCTCGCAGATCGGTGGCGGTACCGGCATCCAATTCCTGCCCGGACTCTTCGACTCCGGTTGCTATTCGTACAACTGCGACGGCGCGCTCGGCGCGAGCCCTCTCGTGGCCGGCCTCTCGCAGGTTTGCCGCGCGGCGACGGCGATCTGGAATCCGGGCTCCGGCGGTTCGGTCGCGTTCCCGGTTGAGTCGGCGAGCCCGTGGATCGTCGACAACGGAACCAACGTGCCGTGCATCGTCGGTATCGGCGATTCGAACACGTTGTCCGACCCGTGCGGCCACCTCGGCGACCTCGACACGGCCGAGTTCGCGCGTCGGTTGTACACGATCACGTGTGCGGGCGACCCGATCCCCACCGAGGAGAGCACCTGGGGCGTGATCAAGAACAGCTATCGGTAACCCCGCCGTTCAGGACCGAAGGTCCTGAACAAGGGTGATCGAGTGAAGCCCGCGAGGTTCCACCTCGCGGGCTTTCCATATCAACCACGTTGGCCCTCGAGCCCCCTTCTGCACCCCCTCCACTACCTCCCCGGATACCCCACCAACCCCTTCTCCACCGCATCCCCCTCCTCCGCGAACACCAGCCCCAACGACGCGGGCAGCGGCGTCTTGCTCTCGATCGGGTCCAACCAGAACGATTCGCCGCCTTGGATCGAGGCGCGGACCATGAAGCGGTCGAGTTGGGAGGGGCAGGGGATGTCGGTGTCCCAGGGGCCGGTTCTTGTTCGGATGTAGACGACGTGGGAGCGGATGCCGGCGGCGCCGAGGGCGGCGGAGAGGAGGAGGGCTTTGTCGCGAGGGGCGCCGGCTCTCGCGCGGTGGACCTCGCCGACGCTGACCGGTTTGAGGCCGGTCCAATCGGTGGGCAGTGCGAGCGTGCGGATCTCGTCTTGGATGTAGGCCTCGATGCGGGAGGCGCGATCGCGTAGGTCGGTGGTCTTTCCGGAAACCTCGCTCACGGCGACTCCGATGCTCGCGTCGGTCATCGACGAGAGGTGAGCCCAACGCTTGCCGTAGTAGGTGCTGAGCCACGGCCAGTCCCAGGCGGTCGAGAAGAAGATCGCGGGCGATTCCGCCGCGGCCGCATCGCCGGGCAGCGAGCGGCGCGCGTAGGTCGTGCTCTCGATCGGTAGCTGCGTGCGCTCGAGATGCCCGGTGATCCACGCGAACATCTTTTTCTCACCGCGCGGTCGAACTTCGGCGAAGAAGCGCTCCGGTCTGCGCTCCGCCGTCTTGACCAAGAGCGCGGTCGGGACGGTCAGGGTGAACTGACTCTCGATGGTCGGTTCGGGCGCGGCGAAGAGGTACTCGGCGAACCGCACGTTCTGTTCACCGGGCGGGATCGCGTCGTGGCGCGTCCACTTGACCTCGACGACATCGCCGGACTGGAGCGGTGGGAAGTGCAGGACGATCTCGCGGAAAGTGAGATACGGTTTCACGCCTTCGGCGGCCGCCCACGGCCGGTCTTCGCCTTCTTCCGGCGTGAGATCTCTGAAGTCGTCGATCGAATGCCAGACCCGAGCGCGCTCCACGCGGATCGACTGGTGCTCTCCCCAATAGGGGATCGAGTAGGACGAGAAGTTCTCGGCGCCCCAGGACGGCTCGAAGACGCGGGCCAGGTGGTGGTCATCGATCACGCCGACGCCGACGCCGTCGATCTCGACGCGGCGCTGCCGGGCCATCCAGACCCCGCCGACTCCCGGAAATGAATCGGGCAGGACTTCGTTGAGCACGATGGCGCGCACTTCCGAGTCGATGAACGCGCGCGCCGATCGCGGCGTCGCTGTTTCGAGGGCTAGGCTCAGAGCGAGGAGCACGAGGGGAAGGAGCGTCGAAGCGAACGCCGATCGTCTCTTGGAATCGATTCGCTTCTCGGAAACCCTGCTCTCCGACACTTGTGCTCCCTCTTCGATACGTTTCGGCTGGCGCGGTCGAGTCGTGGACTACGGTGACTCGATGGTCTCCCGGCGCATGACGTGGGCGCGGAGCGTACCGAGGAACGGCGCGAGCGCATAGCCGAGGTCAGGGGCGCCGTCGCCGGTCAGACAGGAGGTCGCGATCGGCAGATAGCGCGCGTCCACCGAGTCCCCCAGATCGAGCGCAGCGTCGAACGCCCGCCAGCCGCCTTGGATCCACGCTTCGGTCCAGAGATGCCAGACCAGCGCGTCGCCCTGCGGGACGAATCCGGCGACGACCCGCGCGGGGATCCCATCGGCGCGGAAGAGGGCGGCCAGGAGCACGGCGTGTTCGGTGCAGTCGCCGCGCCGCGCGCGCCAGGTCTCCGCGGCCGAGGCAAAGACCACCGAGAGATCCTTCGCCGCGATGTGCGACGCGACCAGCGTCTCCAGGGCGGCGGCGATGGCGAACGGCGCGGACTGTTCGGCGTGGACCCGGGCGGCGGCCGCGCGGATGGCCGGGTCGTCCGACTCGATCCATCGACTCGACTTTCGGCACTCCTCGGTCGGAGCGGGCGAGGGGCGACCGGAGTCGGCTACGTCGATCGAGATCTCCAGTCCTTCCGCCGTTTCGCTGCAGACGACGCCATCCACCGAGTCGAACGCTCGCAGCGGCGCGCCGTCGACTCTCTGCAAGAGATAGGTCACATGACGGAGGCGACCAGACTCGACCCACGGCGCCGTCAGGTCCACGCGCACCGATCCGAAGAGGTCAGGGACGCTCGCACTCGACGCGCAGGGATCGCCGGACTCGAGCCTCTCTTCCAGCCCCCAGGCCGGAACCGCCGAGCGAAGTCGGCGTCCGGTCTCGTCGCGCCACTCCAGGCTGGTCAGGCCCGGCGCAGCGCTCGTGCTCATGCGCCAGGCGGACGCGGGTCGGCTCTCGGGCGCCAACAACGTCTCGCCGTCACAGACCCCGGTTGCTCGGAGGATGCGGATCGCGTCGGAGTCGAACTCACTCCACTCGAGCTCGGCCGGGACGGGCCTCGCGAAGAGACGTCGCTCGTCGCCCAACAGCACGAGATCGGTCGGACGGGCCAGCGCTCCACGCGCGCGCGCATCTCCCGTCACCGCGCTCCACCGCAGCGAATCGAGATCGCAGATGCAGATGACTTCCGTGGGTGCGCTCCCGCTGCTGGACGCTACGCTCCAGAGTGTGTCGGCCTCTCCATCTCGTCCCCGCCTCCGCTCCAGGCGATTCGAGATCTCAGAGACCGCGCCGTCGCGCCCGATGCGCAGCCGCGTCTCCCGCCAGGCTCTGAGGATTTCGCCTTGCTCGTTCCGTTCTTCGCCTTCGAGGGAACAACCCGCTTGACCTCCCGCCAAGGTGATCCGATAAGCGTCGGAGAAGCTCTCGGTCTTGACGGAGCGCGACTCGTCCGCCGCGCAAACCGCGTCGAAGAGGAACAGCCCGAGGGCGAGTGAGACGGGAAGGAGTCGACGGCGCACGGGCGCGAGTGTATCGAGTGGGAGCACCGATCTGAGAAGGGGAACTTTCTCTTGACACCCTCGAAGCCCCTCCCTTAAATCCCGCCCGTGCTTGCCAAAAAGTAGCTCCATCTCGGGTTCTGACGCGCCCGAACCAACGTTGCTCGGCGTCCGCCGATCGTCCGCACTCTCGAGGAGGACCCCGATGTTCGATGAGATGTGTTCCGAAGAGTTCGACCCGACCGTCTCGCTCGGTTTCGGCCCGGATCTCGATTCCGTGACCGGCCGTCGGCGCGATGACGAAGACAGCGACTTCGAAGATGCCGACGACGACTCGGAAGAAGAAGACGAGGATTGGGAGGAAGAGGACGACGACGAAGACGAGGACGACGACGACTGGGACGACGACGATGACGACGACGAAGACGAAGATTGGGACGGCGACGAGGACGCGGACGAGTAGCGTCTAGACGGTCCCAGGTCCTCCCACGAGGCCCGGCCCCTCCCGCGAGCGATAACGCGGCAGAGGTCGGGCCTCCGCGCATCTCGGCTGGACGCTCGCCGATCCAGCGACGTACTTTAGGTCGGGCCGGTTGGTCGCGGGTAGAGGCGAAGGAGGTGTGGGTGCGGCTCGAGGCGTGGGGTGGATCCGAGATTGGACACGTCCGAACGCGAAACGAGGACTCGTTCGCGTTGCGGCCCGAGTCCGTCGTCTCCGACCGAGAGATGGGGCAGGCGCTCTTCGCCGTCGCCGACGGCATGGGGGGCCATCCCGGCGGAGACGTCGCGTCGTCCGTGGCCGTGGCGGCGGTGCTCGAAACGGAACGCAACTCGGCTGAGCCCGAGCGAGAGTGGCTGGCTCGGATGCACGACGCCGCGCAAGCGGCCATCGAGCTCCGCGCTCGACAGGATCCGCGTCTCAGCCAGATGGGCACCACGCTGACCGTCGCCCTCGTCTCCGAGGGGCTCTGCTGGATCAACCACGTCGGAGACACGCGCCTCTACTGGGTGCGCGGGTCGCGAATCGCGGGCGTGACGCGAGATCACACTGTGGCGCAGGAGATGGTCGACGCCGGACGGCTGGCCGCTTCCGCCTCCGACGGCCATCCGATGGGCAACGTCCTGACGCGGTGCCTTGGCGTCTGTCCCGATCAGCGCGCCGATCGACCCGAGCGACCCCTCGCGCTCCAACCGGGCGACTGCCTCATCCTCGCGACCGACGGCTTGATCAAGACCATGGCCCCGGACGCGCTTCCCGGGATGCTGGCGTCAAGTTCGGTCGAGGCCGCCGGCCGCGCCATGCTCTCCGCCGCGCTGGCCAACGGCGCCCCGGACAATGTCACTGTGGTGCTGGTCCGCGTGATCGAGGCGCCTTCCGCATCCGCGACCGGAGGCGAGACCTTCGAAGAGGTGGCCGCGGCGGTAACCTCCCAATAGCGACGACTCAGTGTCCCCACCGGCGCAGCAGGTCGAAGACGACGATGCCGAAGGTCACGGCGACGTTGAGTGAGTTCTTCCGTCCGTAGAGCGGCAACTCGACGATCCGGTCGGCGCGCCGTCGCACCTCTTCCGAAACGCCCAGCACTTCGTGACCGAAGATGAGCGCGACCGGCCCCGGCGTAGGGGCCGAGCGCAACGAGATGGCGCGAGGGTCCAGCTCCACCGCCCAGATCTCGATCCCTCGTCCGCGCAGCGCCTCGACCGCATCGATCGTTCGCACATGGTGCCGATGCGGCACTCGGTGCGCCGTGCCCAACGCGGTCCGATCGATCTGCTCGTTCGGCGGATACGGCGTGATCCCGCCGAGTTCGAGTCCGCTCATGCGCGCGGCCTCGGCCGTGCGAAAGATCGAGCCGACGTTGAACGCGCTGCGCACGTTGTCGAGCACCCCCCACAGCGGGAGCGGCTCGTCGAGACGCGGCCCGGCTTCGAGCGTGCGGTCGCGTTCGCCTTCCTGCGGCGGTTCGGCGGCGGCCACGCGCCCGCTACAGCGACGCGCGCAGCGCCGCCACCACCTGGTCGACCTGCGCTTCGGTGATCTCCGGATAGAGCGGCAACGAGAGCACTTCGTCCGCCGCCTTCTCGGTCGCCGGGAAATCCCCGCGCGCATGCCCCAGGTACCGGTAAGCGGGCTGCAGGTGAAGCGGCACGGGGTAGTGCACCCCCGCATCGATACCGCGCTCGCGCAACGAGGTGAGCACCCGATCCCGCTCCGCCACTCGGATCGCGTAGATGTGGAAGACATGCTCCGCCCACGGCGCGGTCTTCGGCGTGACGACTCCGGCCACTCCGCGCAACCGCTCGTCGTACCAACCGGCCGCGCGCCGTCGCTCCTGATTCCACTGCGCCAGATGCGGCAGCTTCACCCGCAGGATGGCCGCCTGCATCGTGTCGAGTCGGTAGTTGTATCCCTCGACGTCGTGCAGATACTTCTCCGCGCGTCCGTGGTTGGCCAGCTTGCGCATCAGGTCGGCCTCGGCCACGTTCTCGGCCGTGACGAAGCCGGCGTCGCCGTACGCCCCGAGGTTCTTCCCTGGATAGAAACTGAAGGTGGCCAGCGGGGCGAGCGCTCCGCAGAGCCGTCCCTTGTAGCGCGCCCCGTGCGCCTGCGCCGCGTCCTCGACCACGCGAAGCCCACGACGCCGCGCGATCTCGGTGATCGGATCCATGTCGACCGGGTGGCCGTAGAGATCGACCGGCAAGAGCACCTTCGTCTGCGGCGTCAGCGCCGACTCGATCTGCGCCGGATCCATCGTGAAGGTCTCCGGGTCGATGTCGACGAATCGCACCCGCGCCCCCATCGGCTTCACCACTTCGGAGGTCGCGATGAAGGTGTGCGAGACGGTCAGTACTTCATCACCCGGTCCGACGCCCGCGGCGATCAGCGCCAAGTGCAACGCCGAAGTGCCCGAAGAACAGCCGACGCCGTACTTCGCGCCGCAGAAGGCCGCGAACTCCTTCTCCAGGGCGCCCACCGCCGGCCCGCCGATGAACGCGGTGGTGCGGATGACCTCGGCCATCGTCGCTTCGATCTCGGGCGCGATGCGCGCGTACTGGGCTTTCAAGTCGACGAGCGGAATCTGCATCGATGCCATGCGGGTGCTTCCTTCTCAGGCCGGTGGGACGCCGAGCCGACAGAGGCGCGGCTCGAAACGGAGATGAACTTCGGCGCCGGTCTCGATCGACTCGTAGATGGCCGAGATGACCTCTAGCGAACGGCGACCTTCGAAGCCGTCGATGAGCGCCCGTTCGCGCGAGCGGAGAGTTTCGACGACGTTGAGATAGAACTCACGGTGGCTGTAGCCGAAGACGTCAGGATTGCGGCCGAAGGTCTCGACCGCGCGCTCGTCCTCCGGAGTGGGTTCGAGGAAGCGCCAGGTCTCCAGCGCGTCGGCCGAGAAGCCGCCGATCTCGATCGTGCCGCGCTCGCCGTAGAGATTCAGGCTCCCTTCGCGATCCTTCGGCTGCACGCAGGTGGTGGCCTCGACCACTCCGAGCCCGCCTCCGCGGAACTTCAGCAGCACGACGCCCAGGTCCTCGACTTCGATCTTGTGTCCCACGGTGCGGCTGCGCGCGAAGACCGATTCGACTTCGCCCATCATCCAGAGCAGCAGATCGATGTGGTGGCTCGCCTGGTTGGTCAGGACGCCGCCGTCCATCTCCCAGGTCCCGCGCCACGGCTCCTCATCGTAGTACTTCTGGGTGCGATTCCAGAGCACGCGCGCATCGCCGAGGAAGATCTTGCCCATCCGTCCCGACTGGATTGCCTCGCGCGCCTTGCGCACGGCCAGATTGCATCGGTTCTGTTTGACGACGAAGAGCTTCACGCCGGCCAGGTCGCAGATCTCGATCAGGCGGTCGGCCTCATCCAGCCGCAGCGCCATCGGCTTCTCCACCACGACATGCTTGCCCGCCTCGGCCAACGCGATGCCGTGCCGCGCGTGCCAGCCGCTCGGGGTGCAGACCACGCCGACTTCGACCTCCGCGTCGAGACCGACCGCGTCGACACCTTCCAGCACGCGACATCCGGGGATCTCATTCGCCAAAGCCCGCGCGCGCTCCGGGTCGAGATCACAAACGGCGGCGACGCGGAGAGAGGGGATGCTCTGCAGCACGCGGGCATGTTTGCTGGCGATCTTGCCGCACCCGATGAGTGCGACTGGGATCGGCGACTCGGACACGCGGCCTCCTCTCCGGTGATGGACGCGGGATGCTACCACGAGGCCAGCGACGCGCCGCCTCGCTACGCCGACCCTCCGACCGAACGAAAGATCTCCGCCACTCGGCGCGTCAGTTCCGGCCGCGAGTAGGCGAGGATGGCGCTTGGCGCCGCGGGAGGAAACGCCGGCTGCCCCGCGCGCACCGAGGCGTGCGCCTCCCGCAGGACCTCCAGCAGGGTGTCGGTGTCGTCCGGCTGCACTACGCGCCCCGCCTTCGTGGCGCGCACGATCTCCGCCGCCTCTCCCTCCGGCGCCAGCGCGAGAATCGGCGTGCCCGATCCGAGGTACTCGAAGAGCTTGCCGGTCAGCATGCCGCGCGACTGTGGATCGTCCACGATCAACAGCAACAGGAGGTGAGCGTCGAGCAGGGACTGCACGCTCTCGCCGTGCGGGCGGTACCCCTCGATGCGCGCGATCCGGTCGAACGGCGGCCGTCGCAGCAAGCTCTCCATCTCACTGTCCAGTCGTCCGACGAATCGCAGCACGACATCGTCCGCACGCTCCGGCTCCTCTTCGATCCAACGCGTCAACGCGGTCAACAGCGCCCGCGGAATCCGCGAGGCGTGGAGGCTCCCGGTGTGCGTCAACGTCAGCACCGGCCCCTTGCGCGGAGTCTTTCCTTCGAAGTCGGCGGGATCGAATCCGTTCGGGACGACGTGGAAGCGATTCGGGTCCAGGTCCGCGTGCCGCGCGAGCAGATCGTCGCGGATCGCGCGATTCACCGTCAGCACCGCCGCGGCCTGTCGCAGGCAGTTCGCCTCGAGCCTTTCGTCCAGACGCCGCGCCCACCCAGGTCGCGTCGGATAGAACGGCGCTCTCGTCCAGGGATCGCGCAGGTCCAAGACGAGCGGCAGTCCGACGCGACGTGCGACACGCGCCGCGATCCAGTGCGTCGTGAACGGAGGCCCCGATGCGAAGACCACGCGCGCGCGTTCTTCCCGCGCGAAACGCACGCCGGCGCGCGTCCCGGAGGCGACCCAGCCGACCCGGCCGTCCGGAATGAAGACCGCGCCGCGAACGGCGCGAAGCAGTCGAGCGACGAATCCGCTCGGCCGCGCCGAGACCGCGTCGATGTCGAGATCCCGGCCGCGACTCTTGCGTCCGGTCAACCAGCCGTAGACCGAGTACAGCTCGAGGATCGGGGCGCGCCGCACGATCGCTTCGGCCGGGACATCCGCGCCGAGTGACGGATCGAGCACCGGAAACGCCGCGTCTTCCGGCACGGTCAGCACGAGCGGCCGGAAACCGAACTGCGGCAGATAGCGGACGAACTTGAGGACTCGTTGCACGCCCGGTCCGCCCGACGGCGGGAAGTAGTACGAGACGAGCAGGACCGGCGTCAGCCCATCCGGTTTGACCCCCGTGTTGGGCGTGGGTAGAGTGCCGCCGGCCCCGGTCACGCGCGCTCGCGCTCGAACAACAGCACGATCCAGTACGGCTGGCGGCGCGAGATCAGCCGCGTCACCCCATCGCAGGCGAAGGAGAGCAGATTGTGGCGGAACGGCGGGAAGCGCGTCTCTCCACAACTCGGACACTCCACGTCGCCTCGTCCCGCCATCTCACTGAAGCGACCGGCGAGCCGATGACGCACCCAGAGCAGGCCCGCGGGGTACGGCCGCACCGGCGGACCGCCGATCCAACGGGCGCGCGAGGTGAGTCCGGGGAAGAGACCTCGCAGTCGCCCCTCGTCGAATCGCTGCACGTGACCCGAGCGATGGAACTCGGCGCCGCAACGAGGACAGCGCATCGCGTTTCGTCCGAGCGCTTCGGCCAACGGCACGCCGACCACGAGCCAGCGCCCCGCCACGCGATCCAGCTCGGCGGCGGCAGCTTCGAGGGCGCCGTCCGGCAGATGCTCGAGCACTTCCAGACAGACCGCGGCGTCGAACGCGCGAGCGCGGTAGGGCAACGACGTGACCGACCCCTGCACGGCATTGGGGGGATGGTGCTGCAGCGCGACGCGACTGGCGTCGAGGCTCGCGACGAACCGACCCGAGGCCGCGATCGCGCGCGCCGCGCTGCCCGGTCCGCAGCCACAGTCGGCGACCGAGCGGACTTCGGCGGGCAGCAGATCCACGACGGCGCGATCGCGCGATTGCAGGAACGGGTTGTCTTCGTACTGCGCGTAGGCCCCGGCGTGGCGGAAGCGCTCAGCTCCAGCGGCGGTCGGATCCGCGGCGGTCGGCGCGTTGGGAGAGGACACGGGACGGCACGGTATCAACCGTTTCCAGCGCGGTCAACGCACTCGCCGCACACACTTCGAATCGAGGAGGCCGCTTGACCGGCTCGACGGTGCGCGGGGATAGCTGGCGGTCGTGGCTCCCGTACGGGATCGCCATCGTCCTGATCCCGCTGGCGTTCTACGCGCAGATGGTCTTCCTCGGATGGGAGCCGCCGGCGCCCGACACGCAGGCCTTCTCCCCCTTCGGCGCCTGGGGCAAGGCGACCGAGCAGGAGATCGGCCACACGCCGAACTGGTACCCGTACATCTTCTCGGGGATGCCGTCCTACGGCAGCTTTCTCTACACGCCGCGCAGCGCGGTCAATCCGCTCACCTGGATCCTGGCGCCGTTCGCGAGTCAACGCGGCGCCCGCTACTTCATCTTCGCCGTCATCGCCGCGGCCGCCGTCTGTGCGTTGGTGCGTCGACAAGGCGCCTCGCGCCTCGCGTCTTCCACGGTCGGCCTGCTCTACGCGCTCACGCCCTATTCATTCGGCAACGTCGCCGCCGGACACGCCACGAAGCTGGAGGCGCTCGCGCTCGCGCCGGTCTTTCTCCTGGCGTTCGATCTGCTCTTCTCGAAACCGAACCTGCTCTCGGCGGCGGCGCTCGGCGGCGCCGGCGCGCTCCTCCTCTGGGCGCACCATCCGCAGATCGCGTTCTACGCCTTCGTTCTCGCGCTGCTCTTCGGGCTCGGCAGATTGATCGCGGAGCCGGCGCTCAGGCGCAGCGGCCTGCCCGCCCGCGCGTTCGCGCTCGCACTCGCCTCCCTGCTCGTCGCGCTCCTGGTGACCGAGCCGTACCTGGCGGTCTTCGAGTACGCCCCGTTCTCGATCCGTGGGGGCGGGGGAGACCTCTCGGGGCTCGCCGAGAGCGCGAGCCAGGGCGCGGGCTGGGACTACGCGACCACCTGGTCCTTCCATCCGCAGGAGTTGATCTCGTTCCTGTTTCCCGCCTGGTTCGGACTCGAGGGCCGCACCTACTGGGGACAGATGCCGTTCACGCAGTCGACGCACTACTTCGGGCTCGTCGCGCTCATCTTCGCGGTCGTTGGGTTCTTCTCGCTCCGTGGTTCCCGCCGTTGGATCTGGACGGGGCTGTCGCTCTTCGTCCTCTTCGTCGGATTCGGACGGCACCTGCCGTTGATCTACGGTCCGATGTTCCACTTCGCGCCGATGTTCGATCGCTTCCGTGTGCCGTCGATGATCTACGGACTACTCCCGCTCGTCCTCGCGCCGCTGGTCGCGGCCGGGATCGACGCTCTCGGAAACTCCCGTTCGGCGCCCGCTGCGGCCGCCGCTCCCGGCGCTCGCCGCGCTCAGACGCGCGAACGATCGGATTCGCTCGGGGTCGGCGCGATGCTACTGCGCTGGGCGCCCCGGCTCGCTATCGCGGGCGGCGTCTCGCTCCTTCTCGCCTTCGGCCTGATGGCCGCGATGCGCGACGGCGTTCTGGCGGGGGGGGGCCTGACGCGCGAGGCGGAGCGAAGCCGCGCTTCGGCGCAGGCGCTCTTCGAACTGCAGAACGCGCGCTGGGGACTCTTGCAGCGCAGCATTCTCTTCGGACTCGGCTGGCTCACGCTCACCGCAGCCTGGCTCGTCTTCGCGCGCCGCGCGGGCTTCGTCGGAACGCGCCTCGCTCTGGGTCTCGCGGTCCTCGTCCTCTTGGACGCACTCTCCGTCGCTCGGCAGTTCTACCATCCCGAGCCGCGACCCTCGATCGAGTCGACGATGCCGGTCGTCGGCGCCGTGCGCTACCTCGAGGCGCAGACGCCGCCGTTTCGGATCCTCCCGCTCGGAGATCTGTTCGGCTCGAACGCCTTCAGTCGGTCGAACCTCGAATCGGTCGGCGGCTACCACCCGGCCAAACTGCGGGCGTACCAAGATCTCCTCGATGACGGCGTGATCACCTCGCCCGCCATCCTGAGCGCACTCGATGTTCGCTACGTGGTCAGCACGACTCCGATCAACGCGCCCCAGCTCGTGCACGAGGGAGACGGCTTCGTCTACGAGCTCCCACCCACGCCGGGGCGAGCCTGGGCGGTCGAACGGGCGACGCAGCTCCCCGATGGCCGCGCGATCATCGGACGCATGAGGCGCGGCGACTTCGATCCGGCGCTCGAGGCGCTCTTCCTCCCGGCGGACGCGCCGGCGACGGCGGCGTACCCTCCCGCGCGCGTCACCGTCGTGTCGCGGAGTCCCGATCGGCTCGAACTGTCGGTCGATGCGACCGGCCCCGCGCTGGTCGTCGTGAGCGAGATCTCCTATCCACCGGCTTGGCGCGCGCGCGTCGACGGCGCTCCGGTTCCGCTTCGCCGCGCCGATCACGTCCTCATGGCATTCGAGACGCCGGCGGGCCAACACCGAGTCGAGTTGACCACGCAATCCGAGGGACAGGCGCGCGGAGCGTTCCTGGCGCGCCTCGGCGCCGGTCTCACGCTGGCGCTGGCCGCGGTCGGGATCTGGCGCGATCGATCAGGAGCGCGCGAGTCCCGCGTATAGCTCGAGCAGCGTCTCGGCCGAGCGATCCCAGTTGAACCGTTCGATCACCGCGCGTCGTCCGCGTCGGCCGGTCTCGGCGGCGACGACGGGATCGCGGTAGATGGAGATCGCCCGCGCGAGGTCTTCGGGCGATCCCGAGTGGAAGACGCTTCCTGCCCCGGTTTCGCGCAAGATCCGATCGAGCGGACGGCAGTCGCTCGCGACCACCGGCCGTTCGAGCAACATGTAGTGGAAGAGCTTGTGCGGAATCGTCGTGTCCGTGTGCTCGCTCCGCCGATGGGGGATCAGCGCAACCCGTGCGCCCGCGACGTAAGACGGAAACCGCGCGAACGACTGATACCCCTCGAACGACACGCGATCGGTCAACCCCAACCGACGGCTCTCCCTCTCCAGCTCCGACCGAGTCGCTCCCTCGCCGACCAAGATCAATCGAAAATCCGGATCATCTCTGGAGAGGAGGCTCGTTGCCGCCAACGCCGTGTCCAGTCCGCGGTGGCGGTCGAATCCACCGAGATAGACCGCGCTGAAGTGAGCCGAGATCCTCGCTTCGAGCGCCGCGTCTCTCGGGAAGCCTTCGAATTCATCGACGTCGACGGTGTTCGAGACGACGCTCACTCGCGCGTCGGGGATCCCCGCGTTGCGCAACCGCTCCGCCGCCTCTTCGACCACGACGATGACGTGGTCGACTCGAGGCAGCCAGCGCTCTTCGTACCGACGCCACCGAGTCGGCGAGATCAGCAGCCGGCCGGGGAAGCGATTCGCATAGGCGTAGCCGGCGACCGCGGCTGGGTAGTTCTCGTGGAGGTCGGCCACCAATGGTATCCGCGCGCGCCGCGCCGCCTCGAGTCCCACCCTGGAGAGCGGCAGATCGTGGACGTGAATCGCATCGAGCCTCTCGTCGGAGGCGAACGTCCGGAGCGCCCGACGCCAAGCGTCGAAGTAGAAGGGGGCGGTCAGCGCGAGCGCGCTCGCCTTCTTGTAGAATCCGCGTCCCATCCGGATTCGGCGCACTCGGACCCCTTGCCAGATCTCTTCGGCGGGCGTGGTCTCGTCGAAGCGCAAGCAGAGCAGCACCACGTCGTGTCCCGCGCGCACGAGGGAGCGCGCCTCGTTGGCCACGCGAGGATCGGGCGGAAACGGCTTGTCCAGGATCATCCCGATCCGCATGCGGCGCTCGCTCTCTGGGTCCTCGGACGGATTCCGGCGCTTCAGCCGCCGGGGTAGAAGGGGAGCAGTCGCGCGAAAGTGGTCGCGAGCGGCTCGGGGAGGGAGGATTCGGGACCGTCGAGTTCGGCCCGCGATCGGCTGCGCGGCAAGAGGTGGGCGTGCAGATGACCGACGATTCCCGCGCCCGCCGCGCGTTCCAGATTGATGCCCGAGACGAAGTCACTCGCGTCGTATTCGCGACGCAGCGCGCCCTCGGCCCGCGCCAACTCGCGCGCCACCTCTCGTCGCTCCGTCTCCGTCAGCTCGTAGAGTCGCGCCGCGTGTCGGTACGGAATCACCATCAGGTGCCCGACCGCGTAGGGGTAGCGGTTCAGCACGGTGAAGCTCGTTTCACCGCGGTGGAGGATGAAGGACTCGGCGTCGAGCTGCTTCGGCAGTTCGCAGAAGACGCAACCGGACGATGCCGCGTGGGTCGAGATGAACTCCATCCGCCACGGCGTCCATCGCTCCTCCACCTCGCTCCCTCCTTCGCGCGGACTGCATCTGAGTCCGCCGCGTCGCGCCGCCTCACATCGCATCGCATCGAGTCGGCGAACACTAACATGAGGCTCCGAGAGGCGATTGCATGTTTACAAGCCGCATCGAGGCTCGTAGGTTGTCACGAAGTACTCATCGCTCACATCGCGCGATCATCGGCGATGAGAACAGACCGAGCATGATCTTGGAGCGCAAGACAGGAGGTCGAGGCGAGCCGATGCCGGAACGGAACGTGGCGGAAGCCAACGAACTCTCTCTGCTCTTGCTGCACAGCCTCGACTTCGGGCTGCTCGCTCTCGATCCCGAACGCCGCATCCTCTTTGCGAATCGCAAGGCGCTCGAGATCCTCGGCGCTCGCTCCGAGCGAATCCTCCATCAACCGGTGGCGCAGGTTCTCACCTCGCGAACACCCGGTTTCTCGCTCTGGACCGCGGGCACCGAAGGGTTGGAAGAAGAGGGCGCGCGCGAAGTGATGCTGCAGTTCGACGGGCGCGAGTACCTCCTGGAGGTGCGTTGGCTCCCGGTGGCGGATGAGGGCTCCATCGTCGACTCCATCCTCGCCTTCGAAGATGTGACCGAGACCGTCGGGGAGATGGAGTTCCAGCGGCGCGCCGACCGCTTCGCATCGATCGGGGATCTCTCCGCCATCATCGCGCACGAGATCCGCAATCCGCTGACCGGCATCCGCACGACGATCCAGTACGTCGGGAGCAAACTCGAGTCCGGATCGACCCTGCGTACTGACCTCGAGGATGCGATCAAGGAACTCGACCGGATCGAACAGTTCACGACCGACCTGCTCCAGTTCTCCGGCCCGAAGTCGATCCAGATGGTGGAACAAGACCTCACGCCGATCATCGAGAAGGTGCTCGACAATCTGGAACTCCAGTTCGCCGAGGCGGGCGTCGGTGTGAAGCGCGACTTCGCCCCCGAGCTGCCGCCGATCGCCATCGACCCGGATGCGCTGCAGCAGGTCTTCCTCAATCTCGCGCTCAATGCCGTTGAATCGATGCCGCGCGGCGGACAGCTCCGGGTGACCACTTCTTCTCGCCGCTATCGCTCCCGCTGGGCCGTCGAGGTCGCCTTCCACGACACTGGCTCGGGCATCCCTCCCGATGTCCTGGACAAGATCTTCGACCCCTTCTTCACGACGAAGTCGTCCGGGACCGGCCTCGGGTTGAGCATCAGCCTGCAGATCGTCCGAGAGCACGGCGGTCGCATCAACGTGCGAAATCGCTCACAGGGGGGGAGCACCTTCCGACTCTCGTTCCCGGTGCGAAACGAGAAGGCGCCGAAGGATCGGCGCGCGACAGACGAGCGCCGGCCGGAGGAGAGGCGTGAACTCTAGGGTCCTGGTTATCGACGACGAGCCGAGCATCCTCCGTTCGCTCGCCCGCGCACTCTCCGATCGTGGACACGATGTCGAGACCGCGCCGACCGCAGCCGAAGGCCGGGTTCGCCTCTGCGCCGTTCGGCCCCACGTCGTGCTGCTCGACTTGAAATTGCCAGACGGCAGTGGGCTCGACCTGATCCAGGAGATCCGACAGCTCGACGCGACGATCCAGGTCATCGTCCTGACCGCCTTCGACGACACCAAGACGGCGGTGCGAGCGATCAAGCTCGGGGCGATCGAGTATCTGAAGAAACCGTACGACCTGGAGGAACTCTTCGCTGCCGTGGAGAACGCGGCCCGCTCTTTCTCACGGGAAGCAGAACTCGATGTCTACCGGAGGAGCGATCGCGAGCGAAACGGCCGGAACGAGATGGTGGGTTCTTCCGCCGGGATGCGCGCGGTGCTGGACCTGGTCGAGAAGGTCGCTCGCTCTGATGCGGCCAGTGTCCTGATCACGGGGGAGAGCGGCACCGGAAAGGAACTCGTCGCGCGCGCGATCCACTTCGAGAGCACGCGGCGGCAGGCCCCGTTCCTGGAGGTCAACTGCTCCTCGTTCCAAGAGAGTCTTCTGGAGAACGAACTCTTCGGCCACGAGCGCGGGGCGTTCACCGGAGCCTCGCAACTGAAACGCGGGCTGGTGGAGCTGGCCGAAGGCGGGACGTTGTTCCTCGACGAGGTGGGGGACATGCCGCTCTCCACGCAGGCCAAGCTGCTCCGATTCCTCGAAGCCCGGAGCTTCCGTCGCGTGGGCGGCAACCTCGATCTCGAAGTCGATCTCCGCGTCCTGGCGGCGACGAACGTCGATCTCGAGGAACGGATGGCGAACAACAGCTTCCGGCTCGACCTCTTCCATCGGCTGCAAGTGGTGCAGATCCATCTCCCGCCTCTCCGGGAGCGTGGGGACGACATCGGCGTCATCGCGACGTCTTTCCTCCGGCGGTTCGCCCTCGAGATGAAGAAGGGCTTCAGAAGTCTCTCACCGGAAGTCGAAGAAGTCTTCCGACGCTACGATTGGCCTGGCAACGTCCGGGAACTTCGCAATCTCATGGAGCGCGTCGTGCTCATCGAAGACGGAGATCAGGTGGAGATCGCACACCTCCCGCGCGAGTTGCTCCAGCGACTCGGCGTCGGGCGAGTCGCGGCGCGCGGCGAGGCGTCGTCTCCCGTCTCATCCATGCGGACGCTGCGCGACGTCGAGGACGAGTACATCTGCTCCATCCTGGTGCGCTGTGACGGCAACAAGAGCCAAGCAGCTCGGGTGCTCGGGCTCTCACGCCAGGGCCTGCTCGATCGGCTGAAGCGAGTCTCGCTCTCCGGATCGGCGCTGGCGTCCTGACGAACGACCCTCCTTCGAGAGGCACTCCTTCTTCGGATCGCCCAGACGGTGGACATGCCAAAGATCTGGGCACTTCGACTCCCGCTATAACCTATTGCGCCACAAGGGATATGTCAACTCTTCCGGTTCTTTGTCAATAATGTGGACAGCTCGATCGCCTCAGCAGGGCTAATTCGTTGCACGGTCTAGGAACGTCAAAGTCATGTATTCCGAGGTAACAGCCTGTGGCGTAATCAGATCGGGAGTGTCAGCGTAGGAACTCGGATCGTATGGCACAGGTGTTGCTCTGCATGCGCGCAGGAGGACACGGTGGCTCCAACGGTACTCATAGTCGACGACGAGACTCTCCTGCTCCGAACGCTGTCGAACGCAGTTCGGGACGCGGGTTACGAAGTGGTCGTCGCGTCGAATGCGGAGCAGGGCTCGACCCTCCTTCGCGATCGAACCGTTGATCTCATGGTCCTCGATATCAAATTGCCCGGGCGCTCTGGACTGGACTTGTTGGAGCAGGAGCGCGCTCGCGGCTACGAAGGTCCCGCCATCGTCATGACGGCGTTCGATAGCCAGGACTCGGAAGGCCGATGTCGTCGCCTGGGCGTGGATCGTTACGTACGTAAACCGTTCGACCTGGGGACGATGCTGGGACTGGTCCAAACCCTCCTACAAGGACGTGGGCACAGCTCTGGCTCGAGTGTGAAGGGAATCCACGGGGATCTTGCCTGAAGGGGGGTGAGTCCGTAATGGCGATGGCGAAGAAGGCTGCGAAGAAGAGCGCGAAGAAGGCCACCAAGAAGGCCACCAAGAAGGCGACGAAGAAGGCCACCAAGAAGGCGACGAAGAAGAAGGCCGCAAAGAAGGCCACCAAGAAGGCCAGCTGAGACCCTCTGGGGTCGAGTTCGCGTGTCGGTGACTACCGCCCGTGAACACAGTTCGTGAATACGCAGAGAGCCTCCGTCACTCGTGACGGAGGCTCTCGTATTTCGCAGGCCGGGCCGTCTGTTTCGGCCGCTGCCTGAAAGAACGTTCCCCGAAACGAGCGTCCGAGCGATCCTCGAAATCCCGTCAGGAGCAGCCCGCACTAGGATCGGGTTTTCGAGGCGTCCGATGACGCGGGAACAGGGAACGAAGCTGAAGTCCGAGCTGGACGCTAGCAATCATTTCGTGAGCGAGTCAAACCGGAATTCCTGCGCGTCGAAGAAATAGCCGGACCATGAAGGTCCAACGGAGTGAGGAATGCCGATTCTGGTCACTGGGGGGGCGGGCTACATCGGAAGCGTCACCGTCGAGCTGCTCCGGCGTCGGGGAGAGGAGGTCGTCGTCGCGGACGATCTCGTGCGTGGCCATTCCGAGGCGCTTCCCGCCGACGTCCCGCTCGAGATCGGGGATCTGACGGACTCCGCGTTCGTCCGCCGGATCGCCGACCGATACTCGCCGGACGCCGTGCTCCACTTTGCTGCCTGCAGTCAGGTCGGCGAGTCGATGCGGGATCCCGGCCTGTACTTCAGGAACAACCTCGGTGGGGTTCTGCAGCTCCTGGAGGCGCTCTCGCCGCAGGGGAACTTGCGCTTCATCCTCAGTTCGACCGCCGCGACCTACGGCGCACCTGCGGAGACCCCGATTCGAGAGACTGCGCCCGCCGCGCCGACCAATCCGTACGGGGAGTCGAAGTGGATGTGCGAGCGCTTGCTCCGGTGGTACGGCCTGGTTCATGGAGTGCGTTGGATCTCGTTGCGCTACTTCAACGCCGCCGGCGCCACCGTGTCGTGCGGGGAGGACCACGAGCCCGAGACCCACTTGATTCCTCTCGCCTTGGCCGCGGTCGCGCCCACCGAGAACCCGTTGAGCGTCTTCGGTCTCGACTACCCGACCCCGGACGGCACCTGCATTCGCGACTACGTGCATGTCGAAGATCTGGCGGCTGCGCACGTCCTCGCGCTCGACCGGCTCGCCGTCGAGAGCGGTGAGATCTTCAATCTCGGAAACGGCCTCGGCTTCTCGGTCCTCGAGGTCGTCTCCGCGGTCGAGCGAGTGACGGGCCGCACGGTGGCGTGGCAGGCGGGACCACGCCGAGAGGGAGATCCGGCGCGCCTCGTCGCCTCCAGTGAGCGAGCGCGCGACGTCTTGGGATGGCGTCCCGCGCACAGCGATCTGGACGAGATCGTTCGCTCTGCCTGGGAATGGCGCCGCGCGCACCCTCGTGGATACGAGGATCGCCGACCGCTTGACGCCCAAGAGGATGGCCGATAAGTTCCGCCGGTCCGTTCGACCGCTGAGTCCCCATCGTCTAGTCGGCCTAGGACAGCGCCCTTTCAAGGCGTCAACACGGGTTCGAATCCCGTTGGGGACACACTTTTCCGCCGGAGTTCTCACGTGACTTCTCGGCCGGGACGTCTCGGCCGTGAGTTCTCGGCGCCGCGCCGAGCGAGGCCGGCGCTGGGGCGCCCTGCCCCACTCGACCCCCTTCCAAGCTTTTGTTGAAAAATTGTGGCCGACTTTAGTACTTTTGTTCCGGTCGTGCTCCAGATCAACGGAACGCGCCCGTCCCCTTTCGTGGTCCGGCGCTCGAGTCGGTCGGGCCTCTCGGCACTCGTAGGAGAGTTCCAGGATGCTCTCCACTCTTCGCTTCGGATCTCAAAGGAGAAGGACGCCCATGAGTTTTTCGCGCTCTCGCCTCACCCATCTCGCAGCGCTGCTTGCTCTTGTGAGCGCAGTTGGTCCGGCGCGCGCCCTCGTGCCGCCGGCGGAAGACGTCCGCCGGTACGAGAAGTTGATCCCTACCTTCGATCCGTACCAGTACCAGGATGCCCGGACTGCGGCCGGCGCCACGCTCGCCACGCAGTCCTTCGGGTTGCGGCACGGTGGAGAGTGGCGGACGTACGGCGTCAACCCGCTCTCGAACACTCCGCGCCACCTCTACGGCTCGGGCGTTCAGGTGACGGATCAGGCGTTCCGCGAGGCGAACGATGTGGTGACGGCGGCGCGCGGGGTGATCGGCGCCAACCCGGAGGTCTTCGGCGCAACCAACCGTGACCTGCGGTTCTCCGCGGCCCCGCGCGGTCTCGGCAAGTGGGCCGCTCAGTTCCAACAGACTCACGGGGGAGTGGATGTCTGGGGCGGCCGCGCGAACCTGGTCTTCACGGATGCGGGTCGCCTCTTCGCCATGGGGTCGAACTACTACCCCGGCATCGATATCGATGCCAAGGCGTCCGTCCTTGCGTCGGTGGCCGAAGTCATCGCTCGCGATGACCTGCCTTTCTACGGTCTCGGCGAGACCGACCGCATCGACGAGAAGGCCAAGCTCCTGGTCCTGCCGATCCAGTCCAGCGACACCGAGGTCTCCTACCATCTCGTATGGAAGGTCATCGTCGTGACAGGAGATCCGGTCGGGCGCTGGGTCACCCATGTCGACGCGCACACCGGCGAGATCATCGCGCGATTCAACGACGTGCACTTCTTGGACTACAGCGGTACGGCCTCCGGCGTCATCGAGCCGGACACCTACTGCAATCCCACCGAGATCCAGGACTTCGGACACCTTCGCGTCACGGTGCAGGGTCTGCCCGCCGCCACGAGCAATGCCGACGGTGACTGGGCGATCCCGTACCTTGGGCTGGACCAGCGTGTGCTCTCGGCCGATCTCTTCGGCCCGTGGGTCGACCTGAACAACATCCAGGGCAACGAGGCGCAGTTCAACGGCGTGGCCATTCCCGGGATTCCGGCGAGCGTCCACTTCGACGACACCAATTCGCGGGCGGATGAGCGCGACGTCTTCAACGCCATCGGCGACGTCCACGACTTCATCGCGATCTTCGATCCGACCTTCGGCTACATCAACCAGCGGATCACGGCCAACGTGAACCGGTCGCAGACCTGCAACGCCTACTGGGATGGGACGATCAACTTCTACCAGGCGGGCGGCGGTTGCGGGAACACCGGTCAGATCCAGGGCGTCGCGCATCATGAGTTCGGACACGGCGTCCAGAACTTCATCCTCGGGGGCCAGGGCAACCAGGGGCTCGGGGAAGGCAACGGCGATATCTTGTCGAATCTGCTCACCCAGGAGTCGATCATCGGGCGCGGGTTCAACCTGAACCAGTGCGCGGCCGGCATCCGGGATTCCGAGAACACGCTGCAGTACCCCGGTGACGTGGAGGGTCAGGGAATTCACGCTGCCGGCCGCGTGATCGCGGGCTTCAACTGGGACGCGATGCAGGGCCTGCAGGCTGTCCACGGAGTCGAGCAGGGAACCATCCTGTCGGGCGCCCGCTGGCACTTCGGCCGCGTCCTGCTCGAGCCGAACTTCCAGCCCGATCAGGTCTTCGCGACGTTCGTGGCTGACGACGACAATGGCAACCTCGATGACGGCACGCCGAATCACGACGCGATCTGCGAGGCGGCGCTGAACCATGGCTTCGAGTGCCCCGAGATTCTCATCGGCGTCATCATCGCGCACACGCCGCTCCAGACGAGTACGACGCCGGGAGACCGGCTGGTCTCCGCGACGATCTACTCCACCGCGGGCGCGATGGACTCTGATTCCGTCCAGGTGACCTACCGCATCAACGGCGGGCCGTTCGTCGACGTCGTCATGGCGCCGGGCGGCGGCATCGATGAGTGGGAGACGACGATCGCCGGTCTGGTCCAGGGCTCCGAGGTCGAGTACTACATCCGCGGCGTCGATGAAGTCGGCAACAGCAAGAACAATCCGCCCCTCGCGCCGGCGGCGTTCCATTCCTTCGATGTCGCCACCGTGTTCGACACGATCGAAGTCGAGAGCGGATGGACCGTGAACGCCGAAGGCGGCGACAACGCCACCACCGGGACCTGGACGCGGGTCGATCCGAACGGAACCTCCGCTCAGCCGGAGGACGACCACACGATCACTCCGGGCGTCATCTGCTGGGTGACCGGCGACGCGCCGGCCGGACAGGGCGTCGGCACGAACGACGTCGACGGTGGAACGACCACGCTCTACAGCCCGATCTACGACATGTCGGGCGCGACCAAGGCCAAGGCGAAGTACTACCGCTGGTACAGCAACAACCAGGGGGACAACGCGAACCAGGATCCGTGGATCGTCCAGGTGCGGAACAACGGCGGCGCTTGGACCGAGGTCGAGAACACGACGGCCACCCTGCACGAGTGGAGTCTCCGTAGCGTCGACGTGCTCGATCTCTATGGCGGCGCACTCGGCAATGTGCAGCTCCGCTTCATCGCCCAGGACACGGCCGGCGGTTCGATCGTAGAGGCCGGAGTCGACGACTTCGAGATCCTCGTCGATCTCGGAAGTGCCGATGTCTCGGACTCCCCGGCCAGCCAGGTCAGATTCGCGCTCCATCCGGCGCGCCCGAATCCGGCTACGTCCGGCGCCGCTATCGGATTCGAGGTTCCGGCGCGCACGCGAGTCGACCTTCGCATCTATGACATCACGGGTCGTGAGATTCGCTCGATCGCCGAGCGTTCCTACGACGCCGGCGCCCACCAGCTCCAGTGGGATGGACGGGACGCGCGCGGCCGCCAGGTGGCGTCGGGCGTCTACTACATCCGCCTGAGCGCCGAGGGATACCAGGCGAACCGCCCGGTGGTCATCGAGCGCTGATCGATGGCGCCGACGCACCGCGTCGGTCGATTGCCAGACGACGGCCCGCCTCTCCATTCGGAGGGGCGGGCCGTTTTCGAATCAGGACGAAAAGAAACGGCGGCCAGGAGTGAACCTGGCCGCCGAATGCTGGGGACCACTCTCCCCTGGCCGGTCCGTTCGCCGATGGAACGCGCGAGGCACTCCGGGCGAACGGTGCTCCGTCAGAAAGATTGCAGTGCCCATTCGATCTGCGGCGTAGTACTCGACACGCTCCACAGAGTTCCACTCGTCCGCATCGGCGCTTGCGCCGAACCCGTCGCTCCGCTGACCCTGCGCGCGTGGGCTCCGAACTGCATGCCGCCTCCGCACATTTCGTCGTCGCGTTGCCAATGCTACGGCTGATCCTTTTCCTGCCCTTCGCCGCGATGGGTCGGGTCCCCGACTCGCTTCGCGTCGGGATCGACGTCTCGTGGGCGGGGCTGGCGCTTCTCTCGGCGGTGACGGGGCAGACCATCCTGCAGGAAGCGATCCTGCGCGGCGCTGACGTAGGGGCGGCGCAACCCCACGGTCGCGCCGCCACACTGGCGATCTGGGCTGTGGTCGTCGCTGTAGGCGTGCGCACGTGGCTGCGACTGCGATCACGTCGCGGGCGACCGTCAGCCGTGTTGCTCGCGTCGGCCCGCGCGTTGATGGTTCTGGCCGCAACGCTCGTCGGCCTGGCGGCGCTCTCGGGGGGCGCCTTGCTCCATGGCTCGGGTGGGATCTCCGGTCGTTGATCAGGGTGGACGGCGCGCGATCAGCGGAGCGATCGACCTCCGTCGAGCGTCCAGATGGCGCCGGTGGCGAACTCCGCCTCGAGGAGCAGGTAGAGCGCCGTGTCCACCGCATCCTCGGGAGTTCCGAGGCGCCCCAGCGGAGTCGCCGCGACCACCGCGTCAACGGTCTGCGGGGAGACGCCGTCGGGGAGCAGCACGGCGCCGAGCGCGACGCCGTTGACTCGCACTTCCGGCGCCAGGCACTTCGCCAATCCCCGCGTGGCGGCCGCCAGGGCGGCCTTCGAGATCTCGTACGGAAGGTAGTCCGCGCGCGGTCGATCCGAACTCCAGTCCAGCATCGTGACGATCGACCCCGCCCCGCGAGACCGCATCGCGAGGCCCAGTTCTCGAGCGAGGCCGAATGGCGCTACGAGGTTCACCCGCAGCGTCCGTTCCAGATCAGCTTCGCGTACGGTTTCGATCGGGGCGCGCTCGAAGATCGAGGCCGACAGCACCAGCGCTTCGATCGGGCCGAACTCTACCTCCGCCTGCCTGGCCAACTCTGGCCCCGCCTCTGGCCGAGCGAGGTCCGCGGTCACGACGCGCGCTTCAACTCCCTGCGCCCGGATCTCCCCCGCGAGTGCTTCTGCGTCTTCGGTGTGCCGATGAGCATGGAGGAGGACGGGGCAACCCCGGGTCGCCAGGGCTCGGGCCAGCGCGGCCCCGAGTCGGACGCCGGCGCCGGTGACGAGAGTTCGTGGAGTTCGCGAGCGCATGGCCCTGAAGGATACATTCCTGACGTGTTCGATCCGAAGGGATGGCGAGCGATGGTCGATTTCGGACTGAGCGAAGAGCAGCGAGCCCTCGTCGCGCTGGCGCGGGAGTTCGCGGAACGCGAGATCACCCCCGCCGCGCGTCACCATGACGAGACGGGGGAGTACCCGACGGCTGTTCTCCGCCGAGCGTGGGAGATCGGTCTCATGAACTCGCATCTCCCGGAGAGCGTGGGGGGACTCGGCCTGGGCGTGCTCGACGGCTGTCTCATTGCCGAAGAGGTGGCGGCGGGTTGCTCGGGCATCGGTACGGCGATGGAAGCGAACACCCTGGCTTCGGCGCCGTTGGTCGTCGGCGGCGATGATGACCAGAAGGCGCGCTGGCTCCGGCCGCTGACCGAGGAGTTCCGCCTCGCCGCCTACTGCGTGACGGAGCCGAGCGCGGGGAGCGACGTCCAGGGGATCCAGTCGGTCGCGCGCAGAGTGGGGGACGAATACCTGTTGAGCGGCGAGAAGATGTGGATCACGAACGGCGGCGTGGCCGACTGGTACTTCGTTCTCGCCTACACCGACCGCGACGCCGGACATCGCGGCTTGTCCGCCTTCGTCGTGCCGCGCGAACAAGAAGGTGTGGTCGTGGGCAAGAAGGAACAGAACATGGGCCAGCGCGCGAGCGATACCCGCGCCGTCAGCTTTCGCGATGTCCGCGTTCCGGCGAGGGATCGAATCGGCGAGGAAGGACGCGGCTGGGCTCTCGCCATGGCCGCGTTCGATCACACTCGACCGATCGTCTCGGCTGCGGCTGTCGGGGTGGCGCGAGCCGCTTACGCGCACGCACTCCAGTATGCGCAAGAGCGAGAGAGCTTCGGACGCCCCATCCATCAACACCAAGCCGTGGCGTTCTTGCTCGCCGACATGGCCAAGGACATCGAGGCCGCGCGCCTCCTGGTCTGGAAGGCGGCGTGGCGCATCGATGCCGGGGAGCGAAACACGCTCGAAGCCGCCATGGCGAAGGCGTTTGCGGCGGACATGTGCATGCGGGTGACGACCGACGCTGTCCAGATCTATGGAGGCTACGGCTACAGCCGGGAGTACCCGGTCGAGAAGCTGATGCGCGATGCGAAGGTCTTCCAGATCTATGAAGGCACGAGTCAGATCCAACGACTGATCATCGCGCGGGAGATCCTCGGAAAGCGTCGCTAGCGCGAGTCCACCGAGTCGTACTCGAAGGCCGCTCGTTCGGATCGCCAGAGATCGGCCAAGAGCGAATGCGAGAGTGAGCGGAACCGACCCCACCGCTTCCAGGGAGGGCCGAGGGAAGCGAGTTGTGTGGCGACGCCGTCCAGGGCCGACCACGGGATGACCCTGAAGTCCGAGATCTCCTCTTCGTCGTCAACGGGAGCGACGAGATCGTCCGAGCCGGGGAGAAGGAATCCGAGCGAATGGAAGACCGGATGCTCGTCCGATTCCGGCACGTGGGCGATGTGGAAGAGGAACCGCGTCGGCGCGAGTGAGAGTCCGGTCTCTTCCGCGACCTCACGACCGACCGCCTCCAGCACTGGCTCGCCGGCGTGCACGCCTCCGGTCGGCAGTCGATAGACATCGCGCGGATAGAAGCGCTTGGTGTGTAGGAGCACGCCACTGGGCCGCGGAAGCACCAGCACCACCTCGGCGCGGCGAGGCTTCGACGTCGGGCCCGACGTGCGCTTGGAAGGGCCCGGAAGGTCAGCCGACTCGAGCGCTGATCGGAGGACGGGGACGCCTGTCGCGCGAATGGCGTCGTCGAGGCCGACGAGAACGGGATCCGAGAAGTGAGGCTCCGGCGGACCCGCTACGGTCACGCCGGCACGCTGGTGGCTCGGCGGTCGCGACGTCCGCGCGCCAGGAGGATCGGATCTCCCAGGTCGAGTTTGGAAACTTCGGAGGCGAATCGCTTCCGCTTCCGGTCATAGAAATTCGCGCGCTCCTGATTCGCCCGCTGGCGATAGCCGTCGGCCAACTGGCCGCAGCAATCGATCAGCATGGTGGCGACCCGGTGCCGTTGGAGCGGACTTAGGTGGCCGCTCTGGAACGACTTCTCCATCGCATAGACGCGATAGCGATCGAGGCTCCAGACGTTAGCGCCGGATAAGAGTGGATTCGGCGTGTGCAGATCTTCTTCGATTCGCGCGATGCGAAATCTCGTCGCGACGCGAAGCCAGAAGTCGTACTCCTCGCACGAAGGCAGATTCTCGTCGAAGGGTCCTTCCCAATCGACTGCGCTCCGCCGGATCAGTGCGCCGCTCAGGAGCAGGCCCGGGGGGGTGAGGGCGTCCTCGAACGGCACTTCGAGGGTCGCGGGGGGGGCGCTTCGACGGCGCGTTCTGGAAGGCGCGCCCGCCAGAGTCACGCAGGCGTGGAAATCATCGCTCTCCTCGAGTACGCGCATCTGTGCGTCGAGTCTCCCGGGGGCCCAGACGTCGCCCGGATCGGCGAAGCAGAGATAGTCTCCGATCGCGAGATGGATGGCGCGATTCCTGGCCGCGCCGACGCCGCGGGAGACGATCTGGTGCAGATAGCGAACCGGGACGGCGCCGCACTGCATCTGGACGGAGCGACTTCCGTTCTCCTCGTGCAGGGAATCCTTCCATACGTGCTCCGCGCGTGAAGGGTCGGGCCCGAGACGTGAGAGGACGAAGAGGCCGGTGCCGTCGGCCGAGCCGTCATCGGAGACGATCAACTCGATGTCCGAGAACTTCTGCTCGAGGATCGAATCGAGCGTCGCCGCCAAGGCGTCCTTTCGATTCGAGGTTGCGACCACCACAGAGACACGAGCCATCGTCCACTCCTTGGGCCGTAGTCCTACGTCCGTGGATGTCCGGGCATGAGCGTCCGAGCGGGCAAGGCAGATCGAGCTCGAATGTGGCGCCCGCCGAAGACTAGGCGGCGTGCGGGTTTCGGGTCAAGGCGGGCGGGGGGACAAGCAAAGGGGTCCCGAGCCGTTAGGCTCGGGACCCCCTTGGAACAGATCGAGAATGATCTGAGCTCGGTCAGGAATCTCTTAGTTATAGAGATTCTTGATGGCGCCCCAGGTCGTCTCCTCGGTCGGAACTCCGCCGCAGTCCTCATCGTTGTCGCCGTCGACAACGAAGATCGTCTGCGAATCGAAGAAGCCGATGTCGCTGACGGCCAGCGGCTCGGTCAGGCCGCAGTCAGCCGCGGCGATGTAGGCATCGTAGAGCGCGCCGGCGCTGTTCGCGCCCGGACGGAACTGGAGGCCGGCGCCGACGAGCGAGCCGTCCGGAGCGTCGATCGCAACGACCATGTCCTGGCCGCAGACGATGAGGGCCGTAACCGCCGCGCTCTTGATCGAACCTTCGTCAGCCGCACCGACCGGCGCGGACGTGCTGCCCGCGAGGTTCAGGTTGGCGAAAATGAAGGCGTCGGCCGGATCGATCGAGTAGACGTTGACGTTGACGCTGTAGGCAGGCGGCGCGGAGCCGTCGGCCATGTCCACCTGCTCGACGCCGAAGAACACGTTCGAGGTGGTCAGGTTGCCCGGCGCCATGTGGTCGCCGAGGAAGAACCGACGGAGGTACCAGTTCTGCGTGGTGTAGACCCCACCGACTCCGCACGCGACCTGGACGGCCTCGATCGTGGTGGTGTCGAAGTTCTGGGTGATCGAGACCGGCGCGCGCGGACCCGCGAGGGTACCGACGCCGACGAGGCTGCCATCACCAGCGTTGAGAGCCGCGTTTGCCGCCGTACCGACCAGCGTCAAACCGAGGGCGACGTATAGCAGAGACTTCATTCGAGTAATTCCTTCTAAAGATGTTTCTGACCCGATTGGGGCTCGGAGCCCCGCGCTTCATCGCATCAGACGACTGCCCGGACCGATCCGCTTCGCCCGAGACATCCGTCCCGCCGATGAACGGCGGACAGTTACTGTTCGTTCGTTGCATGCGCCTCAGATTTTATCCCGCATCGCTGCAGAATTCCATCTGAGGTTTTCCATCCAGACAATCTTTCGTACCGAGTCTTCGTAAGTTCGAATCGGTACAGGAAAGGGCATCGCTGCCCAGGGGAACTCCACCGCCCAACCGCCCAGGTTCGAGTCTGCGGGAGCGCACCACCACCTTCCTCTGGAAATCCTCAAACTCGTTGGAGAGCGTCGACCCCCGACGATCTCCGAATCTGTCGCGCCGCTATGAATGTGGGCGCAGTTTGATCTCCGCGGGCCCGCTCCTCGGCGCCTGGCGCACTAAGGGAGGAGCAAGCAGGTAGATAAGACAGGGATGAAGGTAGGGCACGACGCGATGGGGCGTCAAGGCGTGAGTAAAAAAATTCCTCTGACGAGGACGACGAGGACGACGAGGACGACGAGGGGGATTTCGCTCTCCAGGGGCCAAACGACGACCGCATCGTCGGGCGCCGCTCTCAGCGGTGCCCGACTGCCGTCCTCGACCCCGCCTGTCGCCCTCGGTCCCCCGTCCGCGGAGACGGCGCGCTCGGCGCGGCCGGAGCGCTGCTACCCCCGGAATCACGAGCCTGGCGCGTTGCGGGGGCGCTCGACGGCTCATGCTTGCTCGGCGGAGCCTCGGTGCGGCCCCAGGCGGAGCCGCGCCCGGTCTCCTTGGGCGGCGGCGGCGTCGCCGGGGTCTCGGATACGGTCGACCCGTCCCTACTCCTGCGCTCTCCGCGACGAGTCGGCGTGCTTCGGTCTCGGTAGCGCTCGGACTCGTACGTGCGGTCATCGCGGACGCTCTCGTTGCGCACACGACCGTCCCGGGGGTTTCGTTCCCAACCATGGCGACCCGAGCCCACGTGATTCCGCGGCCGGTCCCAATGAGGTCGGTCCCAGTGATACCAGTCCCAGTAGTTCGCCACCCTCGGGCTCCATCCGCACCAACCGTTGTCGTACCAGCCACCCCAGTAGAACCCAGTGTCCCACCACCGAAACGGGTAGTAGTAGGTGAAGGAGTACGGCTGCCAGCACCACAGGTAACCGAAGGGGTCGTAGACGTTGCTCCTCGAATCGAGGACCACCCCGCCGTACGCGGCCTCCCCGTAACCGCCGTAGGGATCCTCGGGGCTGGCGACGAGAGTGGTCGATTCCTCTCTGCCTCGGATGATCCGTCGGATGAGCGCTTCGCTGGCGCCGGCGCGTTTGAGTGCGAGGATGTCCTCCGTCCTGAGTGCGATCCGCGCGTCCTCGGCGTCGAGCTGTGCGGCGATCGTCTCCTCACTGACCCCCGCCGAGAGGAGGGAGAAGATGTCTTCGATCTCCATGGCGAGAGCGGGGGGGGTCGAGAGCCCGAACACCAGGACAATCCCCAGGAACGCGGACGCCAGGAACTGCTTTCTAGCTCGGAGCGACGGCCCTTCGGGGCGCGGCTCGGCGCACGTAGCGCCGCCGCCGATCGGTTGGACAGCAATTTTCAAGGTACTCATGCCGAAGCGCCCTCCTCGATCGGCTGGTGACGCACCAGACGCCGCCAGCCTGCGTTCACTCTATTCCCTCTGCAGCCGGATGCTCAACGCCCGGGGGGCGGAAGTTTCTTCCAACGATCTCGCTCGATTTCGTAGAGCCAGCAATCGCCGTTCTTGGCCACGAGGAAGCCGAACGAGGCCATCTGAGCGATCGCGTCGGCCGGGATCGGCAGGGGGAGGATGTGAGTCTGGCGGTCTTGCAGAGCGAACGCCTCGTCGATCGTGACCCAACGGTCGCGATCCGGCAGGTAGCTCCAGAGGCCGCCATCGGCGGTGAGCACTCCGCCCACTCCGAAGACGAGTACGACCGAGGCTGCCGCCGGGGTGGACTGAGCGCAGGCGGATCGGGGGGCCATGCCGATCCCGCTGGAGACCGACAGCGCCAGGAGGGCGGTGAGGAACAGGGTGGATCGTCGCATCAGGGTCCTTTCCTGCTCCCCTCCGGGGAGCGCATGAGTCGCTCGATCTCGCTGGACGACGTCGGGAGCTCGCGGGTCAGATTCTCGCATCCCTCTGACGTCACGCAGATGTCGTCCTCGATTCGTACACCGATTCCCCGATAGCACTCCGGGGCCGATTCGTCATCCCCGCGGACGTAGAGGCCGGGCTCGATCGTCAAGACCATGCCCGGTTCCAGCCTTCTCCAGAGGCCGTCGATCCGATACGCGCCGACGTCATGCACGTCGAGTCCCAACCAGTGGCTCGTCTTGTGCATGAAGTACCGGCGATAGCTGCGTGTGGCGAGCGCCTCTTCGGGCGCCCCCGACAGGAGTCCGAGACGGATCATCCCGGCGACCAGGAGGCGCCGCGCGGCCTCGTCGGGTGCGTCGAAGAGGGCGCCCGGGACGACGGCTTCGATCGCCGCCGAGTGGGCGTCGAGGACGAGTTCGTAGATCTCCCGTTGCGGCCGGCTGAACGAACCGTTCGCGGGAAAGGTGCGGGTGACATCCGCCGTGAAGCAGTCCCACTCGGCGCCTGCATCGACGAGGACGAGATCGCCGTCCTCGATTCGACGCCGGTTCTCGATGTGATGGAGAGTGGTCGCGTTCGGACCCGAGCCGACGATGGTCGGGTAGCCTGGACGAGCCCCGAGGCGCGCGAAGTGGTACTCGAGGGTGGCGGCGACTTCGTACTCGTGGAGTCCGGGACGCGCCGCGCGCATTGCGCTCTGGTGCGCGTCCACCGTGATCGAAGCGGCCGTCCGCAATCGAGCGATCCCGGCCCCGTCCTTGCGCAGTCGCTCCTCTGCGAGGAGCGCCGCGGCGTCGACCAACGAAGAGAGGCGCAGTCGGTGCTTTCTTCGCTCTTCAGATTGCGCGCTCATCCACTCCAGCACGCGGCGGTCGAAGGCTGGGTTTGTCCCCAGAGTGGTGTAGAGCCGCTCCGCGTTCTGGAGCAGCGGGGGGGCGATGACGAAGAGATCGTCGATGGAGTGGCTCGCGTCGGCGCCGTATTCCGTGCGCGCGCGATCGAGGCCGATCCGGGGACCGTCCCAGAGCTCGCGCTCGGGCTCTCGCGGCTGCACGAAGAGGAGAAACGCCCCAGGCTCGCCCGGGATCAGGAGCATCGCGGCGTCTGATTCGGGGAAGCCGGTCAGGTAGAAGAAGTCGCTGTCGGGTCGGTACTCGTAGTCGACATCTCCGTTGCGTCGCGCCGTCGGTCGAGTGACGAGAAGAGTGGGGCCGTCGCCGGACCTCGCGAGATAGGCGGCGCGACGGGCCTGGTAGACGTCGACGTCGGGAATCATGCTTGTCTCACTCTCATCTCAGGCGGACCAGCCGCGCGATGATCGTTCGCTCCGGCGTCGCCAACCGAGCCCAGTAGACGCCGGTCGGAACACTTCGGCCGGCATCGTTCACGCCGTCCCATTCGAACCACCGCACGCCTGGTCGCGCCTCCCCATCGAAGAGCGCGCGGACCGCGCGGCCTGACGCGTCGAAGATGGAGATGGATGCTCTGACTCGGCGAGGGGCGTCGAGCCGCATCCGGGTCGACCCAGCGAACGGGTTCGGCGATGCCGAGAACCGCCACGCAGCCGGCAATTCCGGATCGTACTCGTACGGGAACGGGCCATAGATCCGCGTGGGTTGCGCCGCGAAGAGCACACGAAAGCGAAACTGGTAACGGACACCCGGCTCCGCCTCGAGATCGATCATCTCGAAGTTGCCGTTGGGATCGGGGAAGAGGGTATCCGCTCCCGCTGTCTGCCACGTGGCGCCTGCGTTGCTCGAACGTTCCGCTCGGGCGAACCGAGGGAGGAGGGCGCCGGGGGGGCGGAAGCGCGCGCGGAGGGCTTCCGGATCGCTCGTGAACGCGAGTGACTCCAGTTGGTCGGAAACGTAGCCCGTGACCCGGAGCGAAATCGGGATCTCCAGGAGCGGCCGAACCGGATCGTTGGAGACCAGGAAGAGCGTGGCGAAGTGATCTCCGTTGCCGACGGGTCGAGCGTCGAAAACGAGCGAGAACGGCTGGGGATGTTCGGGCAGGGAACGGCCGCTCCGCGGTTCGCGTTGGAGCCACGGCGCGTCGGGCAGGTTCGGCGCGTGATCGAACGGCAGTGAGTCGACGTCGGCGGCGAAGAAGACCGCGACGTGAGCGCCGTCGGGTCGCCCGAGCCAATCCCACGGGACCGAGAGCAAGACGGAGTCGGCTTCGCTCGGAAGTTCGACCTTCGGGAGCGGCTCGGCTCGAGTCGCTCCCTCGCTGGTGATGAGGACGGCCGGCGCGTTCGGGTGCACGAGTCGGGCGAGTTTCCCGAAGACGAGCGCGTGCTCCCACCCGAGGTTCCTCGTCTCGTTCCACCCGAAGCTGGCCGAGGTGCGACCCGTGGCGAGGTTGAGATCGGTGTCCAGGAAGATCACTCCCCCCCAGTCGCTCATCGGCCGAGACCAATTGCGCTGTCCGCGGAGCACGAATTCGAGCACCACCCCCTGTTCAGGATCGTTGACGCGACGAAGGTGCAACGACGCGAGATCGGCTGGGCTCGCAGAATCGACCGCGTCGTTCCATCGCTGGGCGGAAGGCGCTTCGTTCGACAGGCGCGCCAGCCAACGCACATCCCCCAGTTCAGCTCCGCTGTCCGCCAGGAAGGCATTGAAACGGAGTTGACCAGGCGTGAGGTTGCGGATGAAGAAGGTGGTGTCGCTCTCGGCCGCGCCGCGGAGTTCGAACTCGATCCGTTCGACGTCGACCACGATGGCGGCGGCATACGGTGTCGCGCTGGCTCGCCGCGGCGGACCGACCCCTTCGTCGTAGTCGACCTCGAGCTGATACTCGTAGGTCACGCCGTTCGCGACCGCTGAGTCAGTCCATCGGTTCTCGCGGAGGCGGCCGTCGTGTGTGGGCGCGAACGGGAGCGACGAATCGAGGATGCGGCGTGACACCCGATAGCCGACGAATCTCGGCGAGTCGCGGTCGATTCCAGGGGGGTGTTGCCACGCGAGGTGGACTCGCGCGTCCAGTCCGCTCTCGGCGCGGAAGGAGAGCGGGGGCGCGAGGCTTTGCGCGCCGACCATGCGGAGATCGTCGATCCACCACCCGCGATCGGTGACGAACTGATCGGAGGCGGCGATCAAACGTAGATAGATGACCTGACCGAGGTGAGCGTCGAGGGGAAAGCGCGCGCGCGACCACGCTCGGCTGGCCCCGCTGAATCCGGGGCCATCGAACGACTCCACGTTCTGGAATGGATAGCCGTCCTCGGGCGCCAGCGGCCGCCAGGTTTCGCCGTTGTCACTGGACACCTCGACGCGACCGCCGTCGTACCGCTCCTCGAAGGCGAACGCGTGGTGCAGCTCGAGACGTCCGCGATCCCAAGAGCGGAGGTCGAGGGGTCCCCACTGGAGGGTCGACTTCGTGTCATCGGAGTAGGCGCCGGCGAGTTTGGTCGCCCAGATCCGCTCCCCGCTCCAGGCTCGATCGGGCGGAGAGAGCGCTCCCCACTCCCAATCTCCGAATGGCTCGAGCGGGCCCGCGTCGGCCTCGAAGTCGAGCGTCCGTCCGCGTCGGACCGGAGCTTCGAAAGGGCCGTCGACGGGCAGGAGTGCGACGTTGGGCGAACGTGCGCGGTCGACGGCGACGAGCTGGTAGGAGACCTGATCTCCCACCGTGATCGGCCCGACGTCCGCGGACCCTTCCCAAAGTGTATCGGCGACGTCGCGCCGCAAGAGAGCGGTCTCGAACTCTCGGCTCGAGACGGTGACCCGAGCGAAGACGGTGTCGATGCCCCCGGAGTTGTCGATCGCGCGGGCGCGCAATCGCAGCGAGGTCTCCGCTTCAGTCACATGCTCCCAACGTTCATGCGTGATGGTGGGCGGGATTTCGTCAGCGCCCACGAAGAACATGAAGGTCTCTCGAGGCGCGCCGGCGGGCAAGGTCGTCCGATGTCCCGCGGTGTCGGCGGCGGACCAGTAGTAGCGCACGACGGTAGAAGGCGGAGGGGCGTCGAAGCGGGCGACGTAGTCACCCGGCCGATCCCCGGGGGCGAGCGGCTTTCGTTCGAACGGTCCGCCCGTCGAGACGAACAGAGAGAGCGAATCGGGCGCCAATCCCAGCAACGCGTCGATGGCCACCGTCGCCTCGATCTGGGGATCCGGGGCTTCGAGGTCCGGGAGCGGCGCGGCGGAGAGCCGGACCGAGTAGTCGCCGATTCCGTGCGCGCTGAAGGCGTCCACGATCGCCCCGAAGTGGGGGGATCCGTTGCGAAGGTCGCCGTCGGTGTCGTCGACCAAGAGCAGGTCGACGAGGAAATCATCCATGGTGCGCGCGGCGCCGTACCTGGCGAAGTGGAAGAGCGTGTCGGCGGCGGCGCCGATGGCGGTCCTCAGATCCCAGAGCGCGCCGGCGAGGATGAGCCCCTCGAGATGCGGGTCGGGGCTGCGGTCCTGGGGCCAGACGCGATCGCTCTCGATCTCACGGAGAAACGTGTCGCGGCCGCGATACCCGACGCCGATGCGCGGCTGTTCCGTGAGTGACGCGGCGAAATAGTCGCTGAATGCCTCACCCAGTTCGGTCGGGACGCCGAACGGCGCGTAACAGAACTGTGTGACTGCGTGCGCGTACTCGTGATAGACGACGTCGGCGATTCGCGCGAGCGCCGCGCAGCCGCCTCCCGAGCCGAAGAAGTTGAAGTAGTCCCCTCGCCAGTACGCATTGCACGAACCGCTCGGGTCGTCGACACGAAGCTCGATCCCTCGATCAAGTTCGCCCAGCGCCGGGCTGTCGTCCATGCCGCGGATTACGTCGTAGGCCCGTGTGGCATGGTAGTAGGCGGAACGCTGGCTCGAGGTCGAGTTTCCCGAACTCCAGATCACGTCGGCGTCGGCCGGAACTGCGACGGTCAAGGTGTCGGCGGGAGTGCGGAGCCGATCCGCGACGTCCCGGATCCAGATCGCTCGGCCCCGCAACTCGGCGCGGCGCTGCACTCGCTGCGCCGCCGGCCACTCGATCTCGAAGGTCCCATCGCTCGCGGTTGTGTCGGCGATCGAGGTGTGATTCGCAGTCGCGCTGACGGCGACGTGGGGGAGCGGAACGCGGATCGGAGTGTCGCCGGCGGTGGTCGGCTCGATGTCGGCTTCGACCGACCCGCGCAGACTCTCGAAGACGAGCCGATCTGTCGCCTGCAGGATCTCACCTGTCTCTGCATCGACGACCGCCTCCCACCATCCCGGCGGGTTGTCGGTGGTCCAGGCGACCCGCCACGCGGGCAGGAGCGAGACCGCATCGGCGAGCGAAAGGTTGGTCGCGCGGATGGGCCACCAGGCCTCCTCTGCCTCGCGCCACTCCACGCCGCCGGCGTCAGGCGAGAGCGCGTACTGCGCGGAAACGCGGGCCGCATCGACCGACGTGCGCGCGAGCGACGATCGACTCGAGTGCGGAGTGATCGTCGTTGCGGCCGAGCGCCGGAGATGGACCAACCGTCCCTCCCGATCGAATCGCAGATCGATCCTGGAGCCGAGGATCGGGAGTCCCTCCCAGGTCTGTCGGAAATCCACGTGGAGCAGTCGCGGCGTCGGCCGCACGGCGACGAGCTCGAGCGACTCGAGCGGAACCGCTATCCAATCGGCATGCTGCGAGAAGAGGGTTCGGACAGTCGCTTCCGGCGCGCGCCAGACCTCCGGGAGCGCGCCCGACGTCGGCGCCAAGCTCCGAGACACGGCCAGGGGAGGCGGCGCGGTCGGGAGATGCGAGGGAACGGCGGCGGCGACGAATGTGGGGGTGCTGATGACGCCGAACCAGATGCTCACGGCAGTCGGGCGCCAGGTCCCAGAAATCCAGGACATGCGATGCAGCTCCTCTCGACGGTGGGAAGCGTGACGTTCCATCGTTCTTCGCGCGGGGTGGATCCCGGCGCTCGCTCACCCGGCGCGGATGCTAGGAGAAGCAGGGGGCCGCGGTCATCCTCGTCGACCGCTCGGTCGCGCGCGGTGCGGCGGTCGCCGTTGTCGGGAAGGCGCTCGACTTCTATCCTGCCGCCTATCCCGTCCGCGACGAACGGATGTCGGACGCCGGGTCGATCACCTGCGGGACCGTCGACGTGAACCGACCGAAACGCGAGTTCTCGACGTTGGCGCCCATCGCGGTCTGTCTCGTCGTCGCGCTCCTGCCGGGATCGCTCTTCGAGCAACCGTTTCGCTCGGCCGCCGAAGAGCAGCGCTGGTTGGGTGGGAGCCTGCTGAAGGCGTCTCTGCTGACGATCGCTGCCGTCTTCGCGGCGGCGGCCGGCTGGCGGCGGGCGGCGGCAGCCGCGTCGACTCTCTTCCTCGTCCTCGGAGTCTCCCTTCACTATGGGGTGATCGACGACGCCTACATCACGCTGCGCTACGCACGGCATCTCTCGGAGGGAATCGGGCCGGTCTGGAATCCGGGAGAGCGGGTCGAAGGGAGCTCCAGTTTCCTCTGGGTTCTCGCCATGGGGTTCCTGCATCGAGTGACCGGGGTCGAACTGGACACGCTCGCACGCGGGGCGAGTGCGGCCGGCGCCGTGGTCGCCCTCGGGGCTCTCGCCTGGGCATGCGCGCCACTCTCCTTGGTTGCGGTGGCGCTCGCGGCGTATCTGCCGTTCGCGTTCTGGGGGTTTTCCGGGATGGAGACCACCGCCTCGTTGGCGGGTTCGATCCTCTTGCTCGCGGTCGCCGCCAAGCGCGGCGCGACATCGTCGGCGCGGCGGCTGGTCGCCCTCGGCGCGCTCGCCGGCCTCAGCGTCTGGATCCGTCCGGAAGCCGTTCTCCTCGCCGGGGTCGTCGGCGTCTGGGTCGGTTGCGCGGCTGAGCGCGGCTCTCGGACGAGTTCCGGCGTCGCGTATGCGGGTGGGTTGGCGCTCGCGCTCGTTCCGTTGCTCGCTTTCCGGCTCGCCTACTACGGAGACCTCCTGCCCAACACCTACTACGTCAAAGTAGACGGATCGGGCCCGGCGCTCTGGGCGAGAGGCCTTCGCTACCTCGGGAACCACCTACCGCCGCTCTTGCCGGTGGTGGGCTTCGCCGCCATCTGCGCGGTCCGGGGCCGTCGCTCGCGACTCGGGGGCCTCGCTCTGCTCTGGATGGGCGCGCAAGTGGCGACGATCCTGTTCACCGGCGGCGACCACTTCGACGAAGCGAGGTTCTGCCTTCCGATCGTCACCGCTGCGGCTCTCGTGATTGCGCAGGGGATGCCCCTGACGACACGACTGCCGCGGGTGACGGCGATCGCGCTGCTCGCGATCGTCACACTCCAGCTCTCGTTTCGCCACCGCGACCTGGCGCGGACGAGCGCCGTCTACTTCGGCCGCGCGATCACCGAACGCTGGATGCAGGCGGGCCTCTGGCTCCGTGAGAACGCGCGACCCGGGGACGTCGTGGCGACACCGGTCGCGGGCGCGTTGCCGTACGCCTCGGATCTCGTCTCGATCGATCTGTACGGACTCAACGATCGCGCCATCGCGCGCCGGGACATGCCGCTCGGGGGCGGGCGCGCCGATCACGAGAAGTTCGACTCCGAGTACGTCCTGGCTCGTCGGCCGGACTACATCTATCTTGGCCCGTTCGAGATGAGGGACTGGCGAGAGGCTCGCGCCAAGACCGCACGGATGGCGGCGCTCGCCGACCTGCTCGATCGGATCTCGCCCGACGAGTACGCACTCGTCAACGGACGACGCAACGGCGCGGCGTTCACGTTCTTGCGCCGCCGAGAGTCGGCGCCGAAGGCCGAACCGAGTCGAGAGGAGCTCGATCGATGAGTTGGTTCGATTCCGCGGTCGTCGCGATGATGCCCCTCATGCCGCGACCGCTCATGCGTCGGCTCAGTCGGCCGTACATCGCAGGCGTCCGCTTGGAGGATGCGATCGAACTGGTCCGTCAGTTGGAGCGCGAACGCATGATGGCCACCCTCGATCTGTTGGGGGAGCACATCACACGCTTGGACGCCGCCGATCGCGCCCGGGATGCTTATCTGGGGCTCCTGGGAGAGATCCACCGGACCGGCGTGGCGGCGAACATCTCCATCAAGTTGACCCAACTCGGTCTGACCGTGGACCGCGACGCGTGTCGCGAGAGCCTCGACACGTTGGTCCGACGCGCGCGCGAGTTGGGCTGTTTCGTGCGCATCGACATGGAAGACTCGAGTTGCACCGACGCTACGCTCGAGTTGTATCGAGGACTTCGGCGGGACGGTCTGGACAATGTGGGCGTCGTCCTGCAGGCGATGTTGCGCCGAACGCTCGAGGACGCTCGCGCGCTCGCGAGGGAGGGCGCCAACGTGCGTCTCTGCAAGGGCATCTACGTCGAGCCGCCGACGATCGCCTACCGCGACCGCGACGAGGTGCGTCGGAGCTACCTCGCGAGCCTCGAAGCCTTGTGGGATGGCGGCTGCTACGTCGCTCTGGCCACGCACGATGACGAGTTGATCGCACGAGCGCGTGAGAGAATCGCGGCGCGCGGACTCGAACGAGCGGCGTATGAGTTCCAGATGTTGCTCGGCGTGCGACCCGCGCTGCGCAGGTCGTTGGTCGACTCGGGGGAGCGACTGCGCGTCTACGTGCCGTTCGGCGAGAACTGGTACGCGTACTCGTTGCGTCGCATGCGAGAGAACCCGCAGGTCGCCGGCCACGTGGCGCGGAGCATCGTCGGCGGTTTGCTCGGCCGGACGAACGGCTCGAACTCCTGATCGCGAGAAGGCCGCCGAGGAGTGCGTCCCCGGCGGCCTTCCTGCTCGAATTCCGAGCTATCGATTCTGACCAGCGCAGGTCTGACCAGCGCAGGTCTGATCGGTGCAGGTCTGATCAGTGCAGTCGGACGACGACACCCTTGGCGCTGCCCGCGGAGTGGCTCAACCGGTAGAAGTAGGCGCCTGCGGCTACGCGTTGGCCGTGCGCGTCGCGGCCGTCCCACTCGAATCCGTGAGCGCCAGGGGAGACTTCGACCGGCTCGAACGCGCGAACGAGGCGGCCGTCGGCGCCGTAGATCTGCAATTCGACCCTGCCTGCCGCGGGCACGGCGAATCGGATGTCGGTGACCTCGCCGAACGGATTGGGCTGGCTCCACGCGTGGACGTCGCTGCGCGGAGTCAACTCGGGTGCGTCGGCCGAGTGCGGTCCCGTGAACACTCGGTAGAGGCAGAGGTCGTAGAAACTCGGATTGCGGCCGGAGTGCACTTCCAGCGCGATCAAGCCGTCGGCGTTCCCCGCACCGGTGAAGAAGTCGACGCGGAGGGTGTCCTGCTGGCTCGGCGTGACATCGATCTCCGTGTCGTCGAAGTAGCAGATGCCGGTCGAGGTCTGACAGAACTGTCCAAACCAGGTGACCGGCATGTCGGTCTCGAGGATCACGTACGGATTATCGTCGGTCGCGCTGAGGTTCTTCAGCGGAGTGAAGAACTCGACGACGGCCCCGGGCGCCGCCTGCACCGTGTTGTCGCCGCAGGTGAGCGCGAGGTTCGGGATCTGCACCGGCTGTCCGCTGAAGACGGTGTAGGAGCAGACGGCGCGATCCGTCGGATCGTTCGCGTCGGCGGCGGTGATCCGGACCCAGCCCATCCCGGGTTCGAAGAAATCGGTGAAGAGGTCGATGCGCAAGGTGTCGGGCGGCCCGACCGTCGGCACCGCGATCCGCGCGTCGCCGAAGTAGCAGATTCCGGTCGACACCTGGCAGAACTGCGCGAACCATGTCTCGGGGACGAAGTACTCGATGCTGACGTCGATCGAGTCGACACCCGGCCCGACGCCTCGGATCGTCGAGAAGAACTCTCCGACCTCGCCGACCGCCACGCTCTTGTAATTGCCGACGCATTCCAACTGAATCGCACGGCTGGTCGAGGGCAGCGCGACGAGGCACGCGAAGGCCGCGAAGAGCGCGCCGTCACGAAGGGTCATCCGCATGAAGAACTCCCTGCTCGAAGATGTCTCTGGGAAATCGGCCGACGCTGGCAAGCGACGGTTCTAGATGAGTCGAATGAGGCTAACCATCCCGAAAAGCCGCCGTCAACCCGGATGACCGGACGGCGCCGGACGGAGGACCAGCCGACTTGGGCGGTGTCGACGGTTCTGGGGGCGTTGGGTGGGTCAGTTCGCCCGGGCGCGGAGCCGTTGGACGGCCCGCCGCGCCAAGCCGTACTTGGGCGAGACCCGGAGCGCGAGGGCGTAGTGACGCTCGGCCAGGGCGAAGTCGAAGCGTCGCTCGTAGAGGCGACCGAGGTTGTAGAGGGGGAAGTGATACGAGCTGTACCGCGGGGCGCGCGTCGCGGCGCGCAGCCAGGGCTCCGCTTCGTCCCACGCCCCGAGTTCGATCAGATAGGCGCCGATGTCGTTGTAGGGGTTTCCGAAGGTCGGGTCGACCTCGATGGCGACGTGGCAGCAGCGCAGCGCCTCGACGTAGTCGTGACGGAACGAGTGAGTCCAGCCGAGAAAGGTGTACGCCTCGGCGGTAGGGCAGACGTCGATAGAGGCTTGGTAGAGCCTCAGGGCGTCCGCGAGGTCGCCGCTCATCTGCGCGCGATACGCCTCACGGAACAGTTGGCGCGCCTGACGTCGGGGCGAGAGCTTCGGATCGGCTTCGTGCATCGCGGGATGATGGCGAGCCTTCATGGGAGTGTCAATTCGACCGGCGCCGGGCCGGTGGGCGGGGGCCGAGCGGGCTGTTAGTCTGAGGCCGATGTCTCACCGGTCGGATCGTCTCGACGCTCGCCCTGGCCCTCGGTCGAACGCAGCGGTGTTCTTCTCGGGCTTCATGATCCTCGCGCTGTCTCTCCCCATGGCTCGCGCCGCTGAGGTCGACGCGGAGTTGTTGCGCCTGGAAGACGCGCGCGTTGCGCTGATCCGGAATCCGAGCGCGTTCGCTCCGCACTTGCTGCTCGGGGAAGCCGCCTGGCGGAACAGCAATCTACCGGCGGCGCGCTTTCATCTCGAGCATGGCTTGCGCACGGCGCCCCCCGGCGCCGATTCGATCCGCGCGGCGTACCTCCACGCGCGTGTGCTGCTCGCATCGAACCTCCCGCTGCGAGCGACGCGCGCGCTGGAGATGCTGGCTCGCCGGGCCGATCCGCCGGCCGAGGCGCTGCACGATCTGTCGCTTCTCCTGCGGCAGGACGATCGCCCGTGGGAAGCGCTCTTGATGGAATTGCGCGCCCTGGAGGCGCGACCCGACTCGCTCCAGTTCCTGCGCGAGGCGGCGCAGCAGTGGAAGGAGCGTGGACGCCCCGATCTGGCCTTCGAGTTCTGGGACCGAATCAGCGCGCGACCGGACGCGGCGGGCGAGGACCACTTCCAGCTCGGGTTGAGCGCGCATCGATCCGGGCGCCGCGCGCGGGCGGAATCCGCCTATCGGGCCGCGTTGGAGCGAACGCCGGACAATCCCGAAGCGCACTACAACCTGGCCCTGTTGCTCTCGGGGGGCGAGCGCTGGCCGGACGCGGTCGATCACTTCCAGCGGGTGCTCCGACTGCGGCCTTCGTACGAGCCGACCTACTTCGAACTGAGTTGGCTGTTCCTCGACCACGAGCGATCGTACGACGCCGAAGAAGTGATGCTCCGCTTCCTCGACGCCGGGTCGGACTCCGCCAATCTGGTGGAGGCTCGTTCGATGTTGGACTTCATCTGGATGGAGCGCGCCGAAACGGACTCCCTCGCGCGAGACTACTGATCGAATCGCGCCTGGTTGCGCGGCGGCGGAGCGAGGACATCGGACAGGACATCGAGCGCGAGATCGACCCGACCGAACGGCGGCATGACGTAGGCCCCTCGAATCCTGGGCGAGAGACGCGCGCGCTCCAGCGACTCACGCGCGATGGCCAGTCCGATGGCCCGAGACTCTTCGTGATCGCCGGCTGCGCGCAGCCGCTCTCGCACCGACTCGGGGATGCTCATGCCCGGGACTTCGTTGTGATAGAACTCGGCGTTGCGATGACTGGTCAGAGGGAGGATCCCGACGACGATCGGGATCTCGAGATCCGCGGTGCGCTCCAAGAAATCTTCGAGACGCTCCGGATCGAAGACCGGCTGGGTCAGCACATATTCCGCGCCCGCTTCGACCTTCTCGCGGAACCGGCGAAGCTCCTCCTCGGGATCGAGCGCAGCCGGGTTGGCCCCGACTCCGATATGGAACGAGGTCGGCGGACCGAGCGGATTCGTCGCCAGATCCTGCCCGTGGTTGAGTCGCTGCACGATGCGAGTGAGCCCGATCGAGTCGACATCGAAAACGGCCGTCGCGTCGGGGTAGTCGCCGAGTTTGGGCGGGTCGCCGGTGATGATGATGAGATTGCGCAAGCCGAGGGCATAGGCGCCGAGCAGATCCGACTGCATGCCGAGCAGATTGCGGTCGCGACAGCAGTAGTGGAGCAACACCTCGATCCCCACTTCTCGCTGCACGATCAGCCCCAACGCCTGCGGGCTCATCCGCGCGCTCGCCCGCGGTCCGTCAGGGATGTTGATCGCGTCGACGCCCGCCAGGTGGAGCTTTCTCGCGGCGGCGAGGATGCGGGAGTAGTCGGTTCCCTTCGGCGGAGAGACTTCGACGCTCGTGACGAACTGTCCCGCGGCGAGCCGCGCGGCGAAGCGACTGCGTTGCGCCAACGGGATCGGTTCGACCGCCGCCGCCGGCGGCGAACTCGCGTTCGGTTGGACGGAGACCTGCGTTCGGGTCGGCTGCAAGGCCCGGATCGCGGCGCGCATGGCGCGGATGTGATCGGGCGTCGTTCCGCAGCAGCCGCCCACCAGTCGGACGCCGGCCCCGCGAATGAACCGTCGCGCGTACGTCGCCAAGTACTCCGGGCTCGAAACGTAGAGGAAACGTCCCTCCACATACTGCGGGGCGCCGGCGTTCGGTTGAGCCGCGAGCAGCATGTCCCCGCGCGCCGCCATCTGCTCCAGGCACTCCAGCATCGGCTTGGGGCCGACCGAGCAGTTGCAGCCGACGACGTCCGCTCCGAGCGACCGCATCCACAGAGCGAGGTCCCCCGGTTGGTCCCCGTTCACGGTGAGACTGTCCTCGGTGAACGTCATCTGCGCGACGATCGGGAGGTCCGTGAGCCCGCGAGCGACGCGGATCGCGGCCTCCATCTCATCCCGCCGACTGATCGTCTCCAGGATGAGCAGATCGACCCCGGCGTCGAGCAGCGCGGACATCTGCTCGCGGTACACCTCTCGGATCGTGGTGGGGTCGAGTCGCTCCAGGGTCTGACGCGGATTTCCGAGCGGCCCGATCGCGCCGGCGACCCATCCCTCGCGCCGGGTTTCGGTCAACGCGTGTCGCGCCGCTTCGACTCCCGCGCGGTTGATGTCGGCGACCCGGTGCTCCAGTCCATGGGCGCGCAGTTTCAGCCGGTTGGCGCCGAACGTGTTCGTCTCGATGATCTCCGCGCCCGCCGCGAGGTAGGCCCGGTGGATCTCCTCCACCATCGAACGGGAGCTGAGGTTGAGCTCGTCGAAGCAACGATTGATGTAGACGCCCCGCGCGTAGAGCATCGTTCCCATCGCGCCGTCACACAGTACGACCGAGTCCGCGAGCCGTTCGAGGAGAGGGTGGGACACGGTAGGGAACGGTCCTTCCGGAGGGTTCGGGCCTGGTGGACGGAGCTAGGGTCGGGCCGATGCTAGGGAGGGGCCCGAAGAGCGTCAAGGAACGTGCCCAATCGCCTCTCCGGCAGAGTTCTGCGAAGTTCGGTTCATTGACCCCGATTCCGATATCCACGTATTCTTTGCGCCACATCCGACCTTCCGGAGGGCGCACGGCCCGCCAGAATCGGAGAAACCGTCCGCCAGCGAGGATCTCATCATGAAGTTTGCCTGGAAGTTGGGTCTGGGGCTGTTCATCGGGCTCGGATTACCGTGCTCCGGTTCGGCGATCCAGTCGGTTCCTGAGCTGGAGTCGTACGACATCCCACTCCCGGCCGCGATGTCGATGCCGATCCAGATCCAGCCGTCGGCCGCCGAGGCCCGCGCGCTGCTTCCAGAGCTGGAGAGTTTCCAGTCCGGTGAGGGAGCTCGGTGGTTCGTCGCTTCCTACCGGCCCGACCTCCGGACACCGTCCGCCCTCGTGGGCCCCGGCATCTCCCTGGTCTCTCTTGGCGCCTCGGACGCCGAGGTGGGCGACGCGGCGCTGGCGTTCGTCCGCGAGAATGCACGGCTCCTGGCTTGCGATCCGTCTCGGCTCCGGGTCGCCGAGGTGCTGGTCGACGGGGATCGTCGGCAGGTCATCTTGCAGCAGTACTACGAAGGGCTCGAAGTGATCGGCGGCCGCGTCGAGGTCTACCTGGCCGGCGGCAAGATCGTCCTCCTCGGCTCGGAGTTCTATCCGGATGTGAATGTCCCGACCACCGCGATCTTGTCGCCCGCGGCGGCGCAGGCGGCCGCGATGGTGGGAATCCCCTTCGACGACCGCAGCGACTTCCACGAAGGTCCCGCGCGCCTCGTGGTGCGGCCGTTGATCGACCAGGGTGTGGTGGAGAGCTTCTTGGCTTACGAGGTGAAGAGCCGGACGGAATCTCCGCTGGGCGCCTGGTGGAGCTACGTCGATGCGATCGACGGGACGATCCTGTCGCGCGAGAACATGGTGGCTCACTTCGACATTCCGGTCACCGCCACCGCGGATGTGCAGATGTCGCGGGCGCAGGATCCCTACGTCGAGGTGCTCAGCCCGCACGAGCGGGTTCGCGCCAACAGCACCGATTTCTTCACCGACGTGAACGGTTTCGTGAACCTCTCGGTGCCGCTGAATCAGAACTATCAGGTCACCTCGGAGCTGCGCGGACGTTGGTCCGACACGGCCAACCAGGACGGCCCGGGCGCGACCTTCTCGGCCCCGGGAACGCCCGGAGTCCCGCTGGACATCGCCTGGACCGACGCCAACTCGCATCCGGCGGAGCGGAGCACCTACTACCATCACAACGTCGCGCACGACTGGGTCAAGAGTCTCGATCCGGGCTTCACCGGCGCGGACTACGTGATGTCCGCCAACGTGAACAGCACCGCGGGAACCTGCAACGCCTTCTGGAACGGATCGAGCATCAACTTCTACAAGGAAGGGGGCGGTTGCTCGAACACCGGACAGATCGCGAGCGTGATCTCGCATGAGTTCCACCACGGCGTCACCCAGTTCACCTACTCGCCCGGAGCTCCGCCGAGCAGCTCGGGCATGAACGAGGCGTTCAGCGACGTCTGCGCCATGACCATCGCGGACGATCCGATCGTCGGCCCCGGCTTCAACAACGGCAACGGTTTCATCCGCACCGGGACGAACACGCGCCAGTACCCCGCCGCGGAGTGCGGCACGAGCGTGCACTGCCTGGGCGAACCGCTCATGGGCGCCATGTGGAAGAGCCGCGTCAATCTCGTCAATACGCTGGGCAGCGGGAGCGGCGTGGTCAGGCATGACCAGCTCTTCCGCGCGACGGTGAAGAACAAGCAGTACTCGCACCCCAACTTTCTCACGCGTCTCCTCATGAACGACGACGACAACGCGGATCTGGGCGACGGGACGCCGAACTGGTTCGACCTGTGCGCGGCCTTCGAGGCGCACAATCTGCCCTGTCCGGCGATCACCAAGTACATCGAGTTCACCCACACGGAGCTCGCCGATCAGTCGAGCGTCGCGCTGCCGTACGTGGTCACGACGTTGATCACCGCCGTGAACGCAGGCGCGGTCGATCCGACCTCCGCCCGGATCCACTGGAGCGTGGACGGAGGCGAGACCTTCACCGAGGCGGTGCTGACCGCGACCGGAAATCCGAACGAGTACAGCGGCGCGATCCCGGCGCAGGAGTGCGGATCGCTCGTGAGCTACTACCTGACGGCCGAGACGACGACCGGGGTGGTGGGAACGGAGCCCGGGCAGGCGCCGATCAAGTTCGTGCACGAGTTCATGACGGGACCGTCGACCATCGCCTTGCAAGACGCGTTCGAGGTCGCATCCGGGTGGACGGTCGGCGCCCCGGGCGACGCTGCGACCGCCGGTGTCTGGCAGCGGGTCGATCCCGTCGGCAAGATCAACGCCACCACCGAGCAGGTGATCCAGCCCGAGGACGACCACACGACGAACCCGAGCGCGCTCTGCTTCGTCACCGACGGGACCGGCGGATTCTGGCCCAACGGCGACGTCGACAACGGCGCGACGACGATCTTGTCGCCCGTGATGGACTGGACCGCGTCGAGCGGGGCCGCTCGTGTCGACTTCTGGGCCTTCTTCGCCAACGTCGGCGGGATCGACGACACGCTGCGTTGTTCGATCTCCAACGACGGGGGGGCGAATTGGGTCGACCTGGTGAAGATCTTCGACGATGACAAGAACGTCTGGGCCAACTACCAGGCGCTCATCTCCGACGACGAGATCGCGTTCACGGGCCAGATGCAGGTGCGGTTCCAGATCGCCGACTTCAACAGCTCGGTCTGTGAAGGCGCCATCGACGACATCCTCGTCCGGGTCACCGAGTGCGCGACCACCGATGTCGAAGACGGCATCGGCGCTCCCGCCAAGTTCTCAGTGGCTCAGAACCGCCCGAACCCGCTGCGAGTCTCGACCGAGATCACGTTCGCATTGCCGCAGGGCAGCCGGGCGCGTATCGACGTCTTCGACGCGGCAGGCCGCTCGGTCCGCTCGCTCCTCGATCGCACGCTCCCCGCGGGCGAGCATCGGGCGAGTTGGGATGGACGCGACGAAGGCGGTCGTCCGGTTGGGTCCGGCGTCTACTACTACCGCGTGGCCGCCGGGGACACGGAAGTGACGCGCAAGCTGCTCGTGCTGCGCTGAGATCGAACGGCCCTTGTCGATCGCGACATGAGTGCTCCGATCCGGTCTCGCGCGTCTCAGCCGGTCGAGCCGCGCGAGAAGAGCAGCACGGACTCGACATGGGCGGTGTGCGGGAAGAGGTCGATGATCTGCAGTCGTTCGGCCACGTAGCCCTCCTCGGCCAGGCCGGCGGCGTCGCGCGCGAGCGTCGAAGGATTGCAGGAGACATAGGCGATCCAGGGCGGTCGGAACCGGCGCAGCGCCTGGAGCGCCTTCGGATGCAGCCCCGCCCTCGGCGGGTCGACGATGACGCCGCACGGGAGCAGCGCCGCGGCCTCTTCGCCTTGCAGCCAGGTCTCGACATCGGCGCGCAGGAATCTCGCATGCGTGATCCCGTTGCGGGCCGCGTTGGACTCGGCGTCCTGGACCGCGCTCTCGATCTGCTCGACGCCGATCACTTCGTCGAACTGCCCGGCCAGCAGGAGCCCCAGGGCGCCTGCGCCGCAGTAGAGGTCGAGGAGCCGGCCGCCGCGACGTCCGGCCAACAGTTTCTCCAGGACCGAGACCAGTTCTTCCGCGCCGAGCGTGTTGGTCTGGAAGAAGGATTGGGCGTGGAGTCGAAACTCCAGCGATCCCAACCGTTCGGTGAAGTAGTTGCGTCCCCAGAGGAGCCGTTCGCGCTCTCCGCGCGCCACGGTGGCCTTGCGATCGTTGACGATCGAGACCAGCCCGACCAGACCGTCGATGCGAGCGGCGAGGCGAGGGCCGAGCGCGGTCAGACGTTCGTCGTCCTCCCGGACGACGAGGGCGACGAGGACCTCACCGGTGTTGGCGCCTTCGCGCAGGATCAGGTGCCGCAGCAACCCCGTATCTTCGCGGCTGCGATACGCCTCGAGTCCGAGTTCGCGGGCGAAGTTCTGTGTCTCCAGGCAGGCCGCGACCGCGGATTCCGACGCGAGGACACAGGCCTCGAGATCGAAGACGGCGTCGAAACGTCCCGGGACATGGAGCCCGAGCGCCGGTCCCGGCGCGGGCTCGAGGGGGGGGCCGGCCACATGCCACGCGCGCGGGGAGAAGGTGAACTCCATCTTGTTCCGATAGTGTACGACCCGGGGAGAGGCGAGCGGCGCGGCGGATTCCGGGACGGTCAGGCCCGCGATGCGACCCAAGAGGTCGCGCACCTGGGTGGCCTTGGCGGCCAACTGCTCTCCGTATTCGAGGGTCTGCAGACTGCATCCGCCGCAGACGTCGGTGTGGGGGCACAAGGGCGCGCGTCGGTGGGGTGAGGGCTCGAGCACCTCCAGCAACTCCATGCGGTCGTATCGTGCTCGCGCCCGCGAGCGCCGCACCAAGACGCGCTCTCCCGGCAGGGCGCCCGGGACGAAACAGACCTTGCCGCCGCCGGCCGTGGCGTCGGACGTGTCGGATGTGTCCGCGCGGCGGGCGATCCCTTCACCGCCGAAGGCGAGCGTCTCGATCGTCACGATCATCGTTTCTGGTTCGGCGGACCGGATCGAGCTGCGCTTCGTCATCGAGTTTTCTCTGGCTCCCGTGGGGTGCGAGGTCTTGGGCCGAAGGACGGTGGAGCCTATACTGCCGCCTCGCCGGGCCCCGAGCGTGATTCGAGTCGCTCGGTCGCCGTCTCGACCATCCTCTCGAACCTCAGGAGACACTCGCTTGTCCACCAGAATGCCCACTGCACTCCGCTCGGTCTCGGTCCTCGTCCTGCTCGGCCTCGCGGCCTGCGGCGGGAATGGCGGATCGAAGAACTCCGAGGAGCCGATCGTCGGAGAGCCGACCAAGGTCGTCGCGACGGTGGACGGCAAGGAGATCACGTTGGCGGAAGTCGACCAGGTGTTGCGCGCCTGGAAGAGCGGCCGGTTCCCCGACGTCGACCTCACGGCGTCCCAGGGCGTCTTGCAGCGCAAGGCGCTGGACAACCTCGTCGACCAGCGCTTGCTCTACCGCGCGGCGCAGGCAGCGGGGACGGAGCCGGCGCAGGAGGAGGTGGAAGCGCAGATCCAACAGATTCGCGCGCGCTTCCCGAGCAAGGAGGTCTACGAACAGACGCTCGCTCAGGAGGGGTACAACGAGGCGGACATGATCGAGGCCTACCGCACCGATCGCGCGGTGCGGATGTTCGTGCAGAAGGCGTATCTCGACACGGTGCAGGTCAGCCCCGAGCAGGCGCGGCGCCATTTCGAGACGCATCCCGACGAGTTCGTGCGGCCCGGTCGCATCCGGGCGCGACACATTCTGCTGCGGGTTGCGCAGGGCGCGTCGCCCGAGGAGGACGCCGCGGTGCGCGCCAAGATGGATGCGCTCGCACGACGGGTCGCCGCCGGCGAGGACTTCGTCTCGCTCGCGATCGCCGCATCGGAAGACGGCAGCGCGGCGAACGGGGGAGACCTCGGATTCTTCGCGCGCGGCCAGATGGTGGCGCCCTTCGAAGACGCCGCCTTCGCCCTGGCCCTCGGTGAGGTCTCCGCGCCGGTTCGCTCGGCGTTTGGCTATCACCTGATCCGGTTGGAGGAACGGCAACCCGCGGGCGCCTTCCAATTCGAAGAGGTGGCCGAGCCGCTTTTCCAGAAACTGCGGCAGGAGCGCACCGACGAACACCTCCAAGCCTTCCTGGCCGAGCAGCGCAAGAAGGTCAAGGTCAAGCGGATGGTCTGATGTCGGACCCACCTCGACGACGCTGGATAGTCCCGGAAGAGCCGTCGCCGCCTGAGTGGCTCGACCTCTCTCGTCTGCTGCCTGTTCCCGGAAGCATCCTCTCCGTGTTGTGGCGGCGCGGGTTCCGTGAGGCCCAGACGGTCGAACGCTTTCTCCAGCCGAGTCTCGACGACCTGCACGATCCGTTGCTCCTGACGGATTGTGACCGGGCAGTGGACCGCGTGCTGCGCGCGTTGGCCGACCGAGAAACGATCTTCGTGTTCGGCGACTACGACGTCGATGGGATCACGGCCGCGACCCTCTGGACACGCCTGCTGCGCCACCTCGGCGCCAAGGTGCACGTCACCGTTCCCAATCGGATGCGCGACGGCTACGGCCTCTCGCCGAATGCGATCGCGGCGGCGACCGAAGTCGGAGCGACGCTCCTGATCGCGAACGATTGCGGCACCACCGCGCACGAGGCGATCGCACTGGCCAATGCCGCCGGGATCGATGTCGTCGTGGTCGACCACCATCGGCCCGAAGCGTCGCTGCCTCCCGCCGTCGCGCTGGTCAACCCACACCGAGAGGGCGACCGGTATCCGTTCAGGGACCTGTGCGCGGTCGGGGTCGCGTTCAAGATCCTGCAGGCGGTGACCGCGCGGCTGGGCGATGTCGAAGCGCAGCGCTTCCTCTTCAATCATCTGGATCTGGTGGCGATCGGGAGCGTGGCCGACGTCGTCCCTCTGCGCGGGGAGAATCGGATCTTCGCGCACTACGGCATGAAGGTGCTCCGGCTGCGGCCGCGTCCGGGCATCACGGCGCTGCTCCTGGCGGCGGGGCTGAGCGACAAGCGGCTGGAGTCGTCCCATATCGCGTTCCAGATCGCGCCGCGGCTCAACGCCGCCGGTCGTCTGGGACGGCCGGAGTCGGCGCTGCGCCTGTTGTTGGCGGAGGACATGGACGAAGCGCGACTCGCGGCCGATCTCTTGGAGCGTGACAACTTCGAACGGAGACGGCTGCACGAGACGGTTCTGGCGGAAGCTCTGGAGGGCGTGGATGGGGCGATCGTCGCGCTCTCGCAGCGGCGAGAGGCGATCGTTCTCGGTGGGACGAACTGGCACCCCGGCGTGGTCGGCATCGCCGCGGCGCGCCTGGTCGAGCGCTTCGGCGTGCCGGTCATCCTCGTGGCCCTGGGAGAGGAGATTGGACGCGGCTCAGGTCGGACGCCCTCGGGCGTCGATTTGCATGCGCTGGTCGGCGGCGCCGCTCGCCATCTCTCGGCCTGGGGCGGGCACAAACAGGCGGTCGGTCTCTCGCTGGCGCCGGCCGACTTCCCGGCCTTCCGCGACGATCTTCTCGCGCAGAGTCGCGTGGTGCTCGCGGCCGGGATCCCGGCCGCCGCGTTGCAGCTCGACGGGACGCTGGAGTTGCGCGCCTGCGACCTCGCGTTCGCCCAGTGGATCGAGCGACTGGGACCGTTCGGCGAAGGCAATCCCGAGCCTCTGTTCTATGCGCGAGGCTTCTGCCCGTCGACCCGAGTACTCAAGGAGCGCCACCTCCGATTCGACATCCTCGACGGCGGGCGCACCCTGGAAGGGATCGGCTTCGGGCTGGCGGACCGCGGAACCGATCTGCCGACCGGAGGCGCGTGGCTGCAGCTCGCGTTCACCCCGACCGTCAATCGCTGGCGCGGACAGGAGCGCGTGCAGTTGAAGGTGCGTGAGGTCGACTTTGTCTGAAGCCGATCAGGTCCTCGCGGCGGTGCGCGGCCGCTTCGAGACGGAGCTCGACCAATACCTGGTCGAACCGGCCGCGACGCGCGTGCGGACCGCGGTCGACTTCGCCATTCGCGCGCACGACGGTCAGAAGCGACTCTCGGGTGAGCCGTACGTCACGCACTGCATCGAGGTGTCCGGCATCCTCCTCGATCTCCTGCGACGAGGGAGCGACCCGGTCATCCTGCAGGCGGCGCTCCTGCACGACGTCCTGGAGGACAACCCCGAGATCCGTTACGCTGACTTGGTCCAGCACTTCGGCGACGAGGTAGCGCAGCTCGTCGAGGGGGTGACCAAGATCGGCGGCTTCGCCTTCCGCAACCGGGAGGCGGAACAGTCGGAGAACTTCCGCAAGATGCTGCTCTCGATGGCGCGCGACATCCGCGTCATCCTCGTGAAGCTCGCGGATCGGCTGCACAACATGCGGACCTTGGAGAGCCTGAAGCCGATCCGCCAACTGGAGATCTCGCGCGAGACGAAGGAGATCTACGCGCCGCTCGCGCATCGACTCGGCATCGCTCGGCTCAAGTGGGAGCTGGAGGATCTCGCCTTCAAGTTCCTCGAGCCCGAGGCGTACCAGCGGGTTTCCGAGTTGGTGGCGACGAAGCGGGAAGAACGGGAGACGGCGATCGCCGAGATCCGCGAGCCGCTCCGAGCGGGACTGGCGCAGGAAGAAGTGCCGGCCGAGATCACCGGCCGACCGAAGGCGTTCTCCTCGATCTGGGCCAAGATGCAGCGCGACGGCACGCGTTTCGATGAGATCTACGATCTGCTCGGGGTGCGAGTCCTGACCGAGACGCGCGCGCAGTGTTATCACGCGCTCGGCGTGGTCCACGATCTCTTCACGCCGGTACAGGATCGTTTCAAGGACTACATCGCCACGCCCAAGAGCAACCTCTACCAATCGCTCCACACAACCGTGGTCGGGCCGGCGCAGCACATGGTCGAGATCCAGATCCGCACGCGAGAGATGCACCGAGTATCGGAGTTCGGCATCGCCGCCCACTATCGCTACAAGGAAGGCGGCTCGTGGGACGAGGAGATCCGCCGCAAGCTGGGCGACTTGGTGGTGCATCGCACGACCGAGTGGCAGCAGGATGTCGACGATCCCGGCGAGTTCATGGACTTCTTGCGCGTCTCGCTCTATCAGGAAGAGGTCTTCGTCTTCACGCCGAAAGGGGAGCTGAAGCAGCTCCCGCGCGGCGCGACGCCGCTCGATTTCGCGTACGCCGTGCACTCTCAGGTCGGACATCACTGCGTCGGCGCTCGGGTCAACGGGCGCCTCGTGCCGCTGCGTTACGAGCTGAAGAACGGCGACACGGTCGAGATCATGACGTCCGCCTCGGCGAGCCCGTCCGAGGACTGGCTGCACATCGCGCGCTCCAGCCGCGCGCGCGGGAAGATCCGACACTGGATCACCGCCCAGCGCAAGGAAGAGGCGATCGTCCTCGGGCGCGAACTCCTCCAGCGAGAGCTGCGCAAGAAGCGCAAGGCGTTCCCCAGCGAAGCCGATCTGCTGGAGACGGCGCAATCGTTCGGGCTCTCGGACGCCGCGCTCCTCTACGCCAAGGTGGGCGAGGGCGCGCTCACCGTGAACGGGGTCCTGCAGAAGATCTACCCGGAGTTGGCGGCGCCGAAGCCTGCGTCCCACTCCGAGAGCGCGCGCGAGTCGGCGCCGCCTCCGGTCCGCGGGATCTCGATCCAAGAAGTTTCGTCGTTGCTCATCCACATCGCGCAGTGCTGCCAGCCGGTGCCGGGCGACGCGGTGGTCGGCCTCATCACGCGAGGTCGCGGCCTCTCGGTGCACCGACAGGACTGCCCCAATACGTTTGAAGATCGCATCGAGCAGGAGCGGAAGATCGAGGTCCGTTGGGATGTCGAGAAGGACTCGATCTTCCTGGTGCGCGTCGCCATCTTCGGCGAGGACCGGACCAACCTGTTGGCCGATGTGGCGCTCGCCATCTCCGCGACCAAGACCAACATCAAGCAGGGGATGATGGGATCGGAAGACGCGCGCGCCATCGGGGACTTCCTGATCGAGGTCCGCAACCTGGCTCATCTGGAGAAGGCGATGCGAGCGATCCAGAAGGTGAAGGGCGTGACAGGAGTGGAGCGCAAGCAGTGGATCCCACAGACCCCGCGCGAGGAAGGCGGGCAGTGGCGCGATCCGCTGGAGTGAATGAGGTCCTGAGGATCAGCGCACGCGGATGAGGCGCAACGGCGAGCGTCGACTCGGCCCGGACTGCTCGAATCTCGCGAGATAGACACCGTTGGCCACCGGACGGCCGTGTTCGTCGCGGCCGTCCCAGACGATGCCCGCGGCGGGAACTGCTCTCGAGTCGGGAATGAGACGTCGGATGGTCCGACCCGAGGCGTCGAGGATTCGAACCGAGACCGAGGCGGAGGCCGAGGCCCGGCCGGCTCCGAGGCTCGACCAACGCAGTTCGGTCGCATCGCGGAAGGGATTCGGCGCGGCCCACGACATCGCGATCGACGCGATCTCCGGCGGGCCTGTGATGCTGACGGGATCGAGGATCGCCACCGCCGCCGCCGCCAGGTCGGGACGAGGTCCGATCTGCTTGACCGGATCGAGCGCCGGGATGCCGGTCTCCCGGAGCAGCGCTCGGACCGCTTCCGGCGAGAGCGGCGCGCCGTTCGCGGCGCGTGCGATCCCTTCCAGGCAGAGGACGGCGCCCGCGATCATGGGCGATGCCCCCGAGGTGCCGGAGAAGCCTGCGGAGTACCGAGTCTGCAGCGTGCCGCCCGAGTAGAGATCGCCGTATCCCGTGGTGACGATCTGCGTCCCCCAGGCGTGCAGATCCATTCGGCTTCCATAGTTCGTGAAGAATTCGGCCATGCGTCCTTGCGGCGTTCCCGCCGCGACGAGAATGGCGCCGGAGTCGCGGATCGACCGATCGAATGCGCCTTCCCACTGGGGATGATCGAGGTCTTGCCCGCCGTTCGCCCCCGCTTCGACGCAGACGACGCCGCGCGACCAACTGCTGGTCCAGATCACGTCGTAGTTGATCTGCAGATACTCCATCGGCGTCGCGTCGCGGCCGGGCGGGTACATCTGGAGTTCGATCAGCCAACAGTCGCCCGGGCCGAGGTTCTCCATCGCTTCGAAGAAGCGATGGGGGACGGAGGGCCACTCCGCTTCGGTCACGGCGACCACGCCCCAGTCGACGTGGGGCGCGAACCCGTCGACGCCGTATCCATTGTGTCGGCCGATGATCTCACCCAGCACCGCGGTGCCGTGCGGCTCGTAGACCGTGTTCTGCGTAGCTCCACCCACGTAGAACAGTCTGTCTGCGTCGAAATCTTCGTGGTCTTCGGTCCAGGCGAGTTCCACGTCGATGAACTTCACTCCCTCGCCGCGGCCGCCCGGGAACGACCAAGCGGTGGGCGCGTCGAGTCCGATCGGTGTCGCGCCGAGATAGAGTTGCAGGGGCGCGAAGTCGGGTGTGTCGGTGGCCGGAGCAGCAAGCGCGGCCGACGGAAGTCCCGGGATCGCCGCGGGATGCGCGATCTCGACTCCGTCACTCTCCATCAGGCTGTTCACCGCGGCGGCGACCCCCGCGCGGCCTCCGCCGACCCGCAGGTCGTACCAGAGGGAGAGATCCGGGCCGATCTCAGAGCGGCGCGACTCCCCGACCGCCTTCCAGGCGCGCGCTTCCGAGCGCTCGATCGGGAATGACGGGCGGATCTCGCGCACCTCGAGAGCCCCGAGGCGGGCGTTCACCGCGATCAGCTCGGGCGTCGTGGGTCGGAAATTCAACCCTGCGATCAGCGGCTCGCTACCCTCGACGAACTTCACGTGAAGCCAGGACGAGTCGAATCGGGTGAGATCGCCCGCGGTCCACATCCGGTGGGGCGAGGTGACTCGCGCGCTCACGTCCCTGAAACCGACCGTCAGGACGAGCAACGACCATCCGAACAGAAAGAGGGGGCGCAGGCGGCCGAGCCGGTGGTGTTCGAGTCGCATGCTTTCTCCAGGTGACAGCTTCGAAGCGGCTGCCGCCAAGGATACTTCTGGCCGGCCCAATCCGGCCATCACAACCTCGGCCGAACGGCTTCCACCTGGATCGACCCCCGCCGCTGATGCCACACTCCGCGCTCGCTGCAGCGTCGGGGCTGGGGGAGCGGGGGGAATCGCGTGATCGCGGTCGTCCAGAGAGTCACCCGCGGATCGGTGCGGGCCGAGGGCGCCGCGGTCGCGGAAATCGGCGCCGGCTTCGTCGTCCTGCTCGGCGTTGCCGATGGAGACAGCGAGGTCGACGCCGAATGGCTGGCCGAGAAGATCGTCTCGCTGCGCGTCTTTCGTGACGATGCGGGCAAGATGAACCTCGGGCTGGACGAGGTGGGCGGCGAGTTGCTGGTCGTCTCGCAATTCACGCTGTTGGGCGACTGCCGCAAGGGCCGGCGGCCGAGCTTCGTCGGCGCCGCGCAGCCCGAGCGGGCGCAGCAACTGTACGAGCGGTTCATCCAGCGGGCGCGAGAGATCGGAGCTCGCGTCGCGACAGGGATCTTCCAGGCGACGATGGAGGTCGAGTTGGTGAACGACGGGCCCGTGACCCTTCTGCTCGACTCGCGGAGCGTCCGTTCACGGGAGACGCCGAACTCATGACGGCGTCCGAACTCGAGCGACGCGCGCTGGCTCTGCTGGGTCTTTCCGCCGGTCCGCTTCTACTCGCCTCCGGCTCGCCGCGTCGACGCGAGTTGCTCGCTCGGATCGGCGTGCCGCTGGTCGTCGCAGCATCGAACGTGCCGGAAGGCGATCGGACGGCCGACGAGTCGCCGCGTGACTACGTGATCCGGTTGGCGCGGGACAAGGCGGGCGCCTCGATGGATCGAGCGCGCACGGCGCGGGCGCACGCGATCCTGGGGGCCGACACGATCGTCGAATTGGACGGCGAGGTGCTGGAGAAGCCGGTCGACGCCGCAGAGGCCGACGCGATGCTCGCTCGATTGTCGGGACGTTGGCATCGAGTCTGGACCGGCGTGGCGGTGATCCGCGTGGCGGACGCCCGACTCGTCCAGGACGCGCAGTCGTCTCGCGTCCGCTTCGCCGAGCTCTCGGCCGACGATCGTCGTCTCTATGTCGAGACCGGTGAGCCGCTCGACAAAGCGGGCGCCTACGGCATCCAGGGGATCGGCGGGCTGTTCATCCCGGAGATCGACGGAGACTACTTCAACGTCATGGGCCTGCCGTTGGCGTTGCTGCGTCGGCTCTGTCGTGAGTTGGAAGGGCAACCACCGGAGTCGGTGGAGCGATGATCGCGAGTCATCTGCTGGAGACGGTCCGTTGGAACGGCGGGCGCGTGCGGATCCTGGACCAGACTCGACTGCCCGAAGCGGAGGTGTATCTCGATCTCGAAACGGTCCCGGAGCTGATCCACGCGATCCAGACACTGGCCGTGAGAGGAGCGCCGGCGTTGGGGGTGGCGGGCGCCTACGGTCTGGCGATGGCATTGCACCAGTCGACCGCGAGCGATGCCTCGTCGCTCCACGCCGCGATCGAGAGCGAAAGGGAGCGGTTGGCGGAGGCGCGACCGACCGCCGTGAATCTGAGGTGGGCGATCGACCGCGTCCGCGCCGTCGCGCACGCCGCTCTGCAGCGCACCGCTCTACAGAACACGGCGACCCGCGAGGTCGCCGCCCGCGCGCTGGCCGAGGCACATCTCATCCTGGAGGAAGATCTCGAGCTGTCGGAGCGCATGGCCGCGCACGGATTCGATCTCCTGCCCGATGGCGCGAGAGTCTTCACGCATTGCAACACCGGCGGACTGGCCACGGGCGGAGGGGGGACCGCGCTCGGCGTCGTCCTCTCCGCGTTCGCGCGTGGGAAGCGGCTGTTCGTTCACGTCGGCGAAACCCGTCCGCTCGGTCAAGGCGCTCGGCTGACGGCGTGGGAGTTGGCGCGCGCGGGGATCCCGCATGCCGTCCACTGCGACGGCGCAGGCGCTTGGCTGTTGAAGAGCGAGCGCGCGCATGCGGTGCTCGTCGGCGCCGATCGGATCGCGGCCAATGGCGACACCGCGAACAAGATCGGCACGTATGCGCTCGCCTTGGCGGCGCGCGAGGCGGGCACGCCGCTCTACGTCGTCGCTCCGAGGAGCAGCTTTGATCTCTCGCTGGTCGACGGAGCGGAGATTCCGATCGAAGAGCGTTCCGCGGAGGAGGTGACCGAGGTGCGCCCAGGTTGGTCCCCGCTCGCGACCGCCGCACGGAATCCGGCCTTCGATGTGACGCCGGCCGCTCTCATCGCCGGTTGGGTGACCGAGCGAGGAATCGAGCGACCACCATTCGCTCCGTGAGCGGTCTGTTGAACGGGGTGGTGGGCGCGGACGGTCGCGTGGGTCGAGTCGAGGTCGTGTCGGGCCCGCAACTCTTGGCCGAGGCGGCCAAGGAGGCGATGCGGTCGGCCATCTTCCGGCCGGGAATGCAGCAGGGACGCCCCGTCGCGGTCTGGGTCAGACTGCCGCTCCGCTTCGCACTGGACTGAGTCCCGGGGGGTGGTTGACATCGTGGCGAACGGTCCCTAGAGTCGCGACTTCGCACGTTTCGGAGATCAAGCGAGGCGACCGATTTCAAGGGCGCTCGGCTCCGGTTCCGCCGGTAGCCGCAGGCTCTTTTCTGGTCGCCATTTCGGTGCCGGTCGATCTAGACCGTCCCTAGGAGCGATGCATGCAGCCGACCTACGCCACACGCGCCCAGGATGTCGCCACGCGACGCTGGTTCGCCATCGACGGCGCCAACCAGCCGCTCGGCCGACTCGCGAGTGAGGCGGCCTGCCTCTTGCGAGGCAAGTGGAACCCTCTCTATGCGCCGTATCTGGATTCGGGCGATCACGTCATCGTGCTCAACGCCGCCAAGATCCGACTGACCGGGAAGAAGCTCGAGCAGAAGGTCTACTACCGACACACCGGGTATCCGGGCGGTCAGCGGATGACCCGACTCTCGCAGCGGATGCGCACCCGTCCGGACGAGGTCGTGCGCGACGCGATCTGGGGCATGCTGCCGAAGGGCCCGCTGGGCCGACAGATGATCCGCAAGTTGAAGATCTACTCCGGCGCGACCCACGAGCACGCCGCGCAGAAGCCGATGGCGTACACACTGGGCAAGCACGGCAAGGGAATCCCGACTGTGTAATCCGACTGTGTAATCCGACTGTGTAATCCGACTGTGTAATCCGGCGGTGTAATCCGGCGGTGTAATCCCGACCGTGTGATTCCTCTCGCTCGAGGACTGGTTCGCACGAGGACAATGAGGAGAACAGATGGCGACAGCAACGAAGACGGTCGTCCAGGCCACCGGACGGCGGAAGTCGTCCGTCGCGCGCGTGCGGATCGTTCCGGGCGCGGGCAAGATCACGGTGAACGGACGCACCCTCGAGCAGCACTTCCCGCGAGAAGTCCTGGCGCTCCTGGTCATGCGGCCGTTTCGCGTGACCGAGACGGAGGGTCGATTCGATCTCTTCGCGAACGTCTCGGGCGGCGGGGTGAGCGGTCAGGCCGGCGCGATCAGCCTCGGCATCTCCCGCGCGCTCAAGCTCGTCGATGTCGCTCACAAGCCGGCGCTCGACAAGGAAGGTCTCCTCACGCGCGATCCGCGCATGAAGGAGCGCAAGAAGTACGGGCAGCCGGGCGCCCGTAAGCGCTTCCAGTTCTCCAAGCGGTAGACGAGCCGAAGACGTTCTGATCGGGAGGCGATCCGCTCGACGGAGTCGCCTCCACTACACACGCTCCACCCGGTGATCGAGCGGTTCTTTCGGACGCGGGATCCATCCCACGCACGAGGGCCACGTGGAGCGGAGGGCAAAACTGCTCGACGAAAGGCAGAGAGACTTGGCCACGATTACGATGCAAGATCTGTTGGAGGCTGGAGTCCACTTCGGCCACCAGACCCGGCGCTGGAATCCGAAGATGAAGCGCTTCATCTTCCTCGAGCGAAACCGGATCCACATCATCGACCTCGCGAAGACGCTCGCCTCGCTCGAGCGTCCGCGGCAAGCGGTCATCGACTGCACGCGCAACGGCGACAGCATCCTGTTCGTCGGGACGAAGAAGCAGGCGCAAGCCGTCATGACCGAGGAGTCGAAGCGCTGCGGCAACTTCTGTGTGACCGAGCGCTGGCTCGGCGGCATGCTGACCAACTTCCAGACCATCAAGATGAGCATCCGCTATCTGCGAAGCTTGGAGCGGATGCGCGATGACGGCACCTTCGAGAAGCTCTCCAAGAAAGAGGTCTCGCGCCTGGAGAAGGAGCGCGGGAAGCTGGAGAAGATCTTCAGTGGCATCAAGGAGATGAACCGACTGCCGGGGCTGATGTTCGTCGTCGACACGAAGGCGGAGAAGATCGCCGTGAGCGAGGCGACCCGACTCGGGATTCCGGTCATCGGGATCGTCGACACCAATTGCGATCCCGACGAGATCACCTTCCCGATTCCGGGCAACGACGACGCGATCCGCTCGATCCGGCTCTTCGCGCGCTGGATCGGCGACACGGTGCTCGAAGCGCGGGCGAGCGCTCCCACCATGGCCGACAAGCTCGGAGAGCCGGCCGCCGCGGGCGCGTCGAGCTGAAGCAGACCTCGCGGGGCGCTCGCTGCGGAGCGAGCGGCCCCTCCGAGATCCCCGGTCGAACAGAGGAATTCCGAGAGAGCGTGAGGCGGGTCCGGCCGAAGTGGGCTGCGCGACTGCCGCGCCCGAGACGAGGAGTGCGATGAGTATCCCTGCCGAGTTGGTCAAGACCCTGCGTGAGAAGACGAGCGCGGGATTCATGCAGTGCAAGAAGGCGCTCGAGGAGACGAGCGGTGATGTCGACAAGGCGGTCGATCTCCTGCGCAAGATGGGCGCGGCGGCGGCGGAGAAGAAGGTCGGGCGGACGGCGGGTGAGGGTCTCATCCATGCCTACATCCACCCCGGCTCGCGCGTCGGCGTGCTGCTCGAAGTCAATTGCGAGACCGACTTCGTTGCGCGCAACGAGGAGTTCGAGAAGCTCTGCCACGACATCGCCCTCCACATCGCGGCGGCGTTGCCGATCGCCATTCGCCGCGACGACATCGACCAGAACCTGGTCGAGCGCGAGCGGATGATCTATACCGAGCAGGCGAAGGAGTCGGGCAAACCCGAGGCGTTCTGGGGCAAGATCATCGACGGCCGGATGGACAAGTTCTTCGGAGAGTTCGCCCTCTTGGAGCAGCCATTCGTCAAGGATCCGGACAAGAAGGTCCAGGATCTCGTGACCGAAGCGATCGCTAAGTTAGGTGAGAACATCGTGGTGAAGCGCTTCACTCGTTTCCAGATCGGGTCCTACCCGACTCAGTAGAGGAGCCGGTCTCGAAGATGGGCGATCCAGACTCCAGGGTGGAGAGCGCGTCTGCGCTGCGGGCGCCTCGGCCTCGCTGGCGCAGGGTGTTGCTCAAGATCAGCGGCGAGATCCTCGCCGGCGATCAGGGTTTCGGCGTCCATGCTCCTACATTCCGCGCCATGGCCCAGCAGGTGCAGGCCGCGAAGGCGCTCGGCGCCGAGGTCGCGATCGTGGTCGGGGGCGGCAACTACATCCGGGGTCAGCAACTGGCCGAAGCCGGGGTCGACCGAGTGGCCGCGGATTCGATGGGCATGCTCGCCACGGTGATCAACGCGCTCGCGCTGCAAGAAATGTTGGAGGAGCTGGGGCTCTTCACGCGCGTCCTCTCCGCCATCAAGATGGAACAGGTGGCCGAGCCGTTCATCCGTCGCCGCGCGATCCGCCACCTGGAGAAGGGGCGCATCGTGATCTTCGCGGGGGGAACGGGAAATCCTTACTTCACCACCGACACAGCGGCCGCACTGCGCGCCGTCGAGACCGGCTGCGAGGTGATCCTCAAAGCGACGAAGGTCGACGGCATCTATACGGCGGATCCCCTCCGCGATCCGACTGCGCGCATGTTCGACCGCGTCACGCACCAGCAGGTGTTGGAAGATGACCTCCGCGTGATGGACATGACGGCGATCACGCTTTGTCTGGAGAACAACCTCCCGATCGTCGTTTTCAACATCCGCGACGAGGCGAACCTGCCGCGCATTTTGCGCGGGGAGCCGGTCGGCACCTACGTCGAAGTGGCGCCGCGGCGGGAGAGCGTTCGCCGCGAATCATCCGCGCTGGCGAGCCCCAGCGCAGGTTCGGCCGGATGACGCTCGCACGAGAGGAGAGACGCTCCGCATGACCCACGAAATTGTCACTCAGACAGACGACAAGATGAAAAAATCGATCGAGGTGCTGAAACACGACCTCACCGCCATCCGCACCGGCAAGGCGAGCCCGGCGCTGCTCGACTCGATCAAGGTCGACGCCTACGGCTCGCCGATGGGGCTGGCGCAAGTGGCGTCGATCTCCGCGCCGCAGCCGCGTCTGCTCGTGGTCCAACCCTGGGACAAGAGCCTGCTCTCGGCGGTCCTCAAGGCGATCCAGAAGTCGGACCTGGGTTTGAACCCGGCCGACGACGGCGAACTGATCAAGGTGCCGATCCCCGCGTTGACCGAGGACCGTCGACACGATCTGGTGAAGCGGGTGAAGAAGTTGGCCGAGGACGGTCGCGTCTCGGTTCGCAGTCTCCGGCGCGAGGCGAACGAAGAGCTGAAGAAGCGGACGAAGGACGAGCATGTTTCCGAAGACGACGAGCGTCGTCTGCAGGCCGAGATCCAGAAGCTGACCGACAAGCATATCGCGGCGATGGACGAGATCGTCGTGAAGAAGGAAAAAGAGATCCTGGAGATGTAGGGGCGAGACCGGGCTCGCTCCACGCGCCCCTCTCACCTGTGTTCGCCCGAGGAGAAGTCGACTCAGCCACCATGTCGCCCGCCGAGAAATCCCCGCTCGATACTCGACCGGCCGACCGAAGTCGACCGGCGCCCGCCGGCGTCGCGGCCGACGACCTCAGCCCCGGCGGCAAGCTCCCACGGCACGTCGCGGTCATCATGGACGGCAACGGACGGTGGGCGAAGCAACGCGGACTGCCGCGCGTCGCGGGACACCAGGCGGCGCGACGCTCCGTCCGGGAGGTGGTCGAGGGGTGCGCCGAGCTCGGCTTGGAGGCGCTGACTCTCTACACATTCTCGACGGAGAACTGGCACCGCCCGCCGGACGAAGTGCAGTCGCTCATGCGATTCCTCTGCCAGGTCCTGGTGGAAGAGCGCGAGACGCTGACCAAGAACAACGTCCAGCTCCAGGCGATCGGCCACCTGGAGGAACTGCCGGAGTTCGTGCGCGAGGAACTGGCCCGCACGCGAGAGATGCTCTCGCGCAACGACGGGCTGAAGTTGGTGCTCGCGCTCTCGTATTCGAGTCGACGCGAACTGACCGATGCGTTCAGGCGCATGGCGGAAGATGTCCGCTCCGGCCGCCTCGATCCCTCGCAGATCGACGAGGCGGCGATCGATCAACGTCTCTACGCGCCCGAACTCCCGCATCCCGATCTGCTCATCCGCACGAGCGGGGAGATGCGCCTCTCGAACTTCTTGCTCTGGCAGTTGGCTTACGCGGAGATCTACGTCACGCCGACCCTCTGGCCCGACTTCCGCAAGCGCGACCTGCACTCCGCCCTGGCCGAATATCAGAAACGTGAGCGACGCTTCGGTCGGGTGGAGTGACCGAAGAAGCAGCGTTGCGCAGCCGAGTGCTCTCGGCTCTCGTCTTCGTTCCCGTCGCGCTCGCGCTCACGATCGTCGGCGGATGGGCGCTGGAGTTGGCGCTTCTCGCGCTCGTCGCCGCGGCGGCGAGAGAAATGTCGGTCTTGCTCACGAGGATCGGCCTGCGGGCGCCCGCAGGATCCTGGCTCTTCGCGCCGATCGCTTTCTTGGCCGCGCTCCACCTTCCCGCCGCGGCGCCGCTCTATGTCGCCGGCTGGATCGTCTGGGGGGGCGCCACACTCTGGCTCTTCTTCCCCTGGCGACCGCGAGCGCCTCGGAACGGGCTCCTCGGATCGATCGGCCACGCCGCCGGCCTGCTCTATGTCGCTGTCCTGCCCGCGTTCCTCTTTCGATTGGCGGCGAGCCCCGCGGGCGACGACTCGCGCGGACTGCTCCTGGCGCTCTTGGCGACCTGGGCGTGTGACTCGGGCGCCTACGCCGCCGGCTTCACGTTCCGCGGACCGCGCCTCTGGCCGACGGTGAGCCCGGGGAAGACCTGGGCGGGCGCAGGGGGTGGGTTGGTCGCGTCAATCCTCGTCACTCTGCTGCTCGGTCCGCGCTGGTTCCCGTCGCTCCCGACCCTGGAGGCCGCGCTGCTCGGCGCGGCCGTTGGCTGTCTCGGGCCACTCGGAGATCTCTTCGAGTCGCGTCTCAAACGGGTGGCGGGCGTGAAGGACACCGGAGTCTTCTTGCCGGGACACGGGGGCGTCCTCGATCGATTCGACAGTCTCCTCTACGTGGCGCCGGTCTTCGGGCTCCTGCTCGTTCGCCTGGCGAGGTGATGGCGCTCGAGGAAGCTGGTAGATTGCATCGTATGTCCGACCCCACTGAGGCGCCTCGCCGCGTCGCCGTCCTCGGTTCGACCGGCTCGATCGGACGATCGACGCTCGAGGTCATCCGGCGTCTCCCCGAGCGGCTCTCCGCCTTCGCCTTGGCGGCGTCGTCGCGGATCGACGCGCTTGCGGCGCAGACCATCGAGCACCAACCGCAGATCGTCGCTCTGGCCGATGAGAGCCGGGCGGACGATTTCCGCGAGCGGGTGGGCCAGGCTTGGCGCGGCGAACTCTGGATCGGCGCCGATGCCGCGACCCGGCTCGCCGAACTGGCCGAGGTCGACGTCGTCCTCAATGGTCTCGTCGGCGCCGCCGGTCTGCGCCCCTCTTCAGCCGCCGTGCGCGCCGGCAAGGTCGTCGCGTTGGCCAACAAGGAGTCGTTGGTCGTGGCGGGCAGTTGTCTCACGCGAGAGGCGCGGAGTTCGGGCGCGATCTTGTTGCCGGTCGACAGCGAGCACGCGGCGATCTTCCAACTGCTCCTGGGCCAACCGCAGCGCGCGGTTCGGCGGTTGATCCTGACCGCATCCGGCGGACCGTTTCGCACGCGAGGACTGGAGAGCTTCGAGGCGATCCTGCCCGAAGAGGCGTTGCGGCATCCCACCTGGGAGATGGGACCCCGCATCACGGTCGATTCCGCCACGCTCTTGAACAAGGGATTCGAGGTGCTCGAGGCGCACTGGCTGTTCGGGTTGCCGCCCGATCGCATCGGAGTCTGGATCCATCCCCAGTCGATCGTGCACGGGCTGGTCGAATGGGTGGATGGGAGTACGACCGCACAGCTCTCCGCGCCCGACATGAAGCTGCCGATCCAGGCGGCGCTCTGTCATCCCGAACGCGTGGCCGCCGGGATCGAGCCGTGTGACCTTGCGCAGATCGGTCGACTCGACTTCGAGGAGCCCGATCCGCGCCGCTATCCCTGCCTCGGTCTGGCTCGTCGCGCGCTGGAGGAGGGCGAGACGGCGCCGTCTGTGCTCAATGCGGCCGATGAGGTGTTGGTGCAGGCGTTCTTGGAGCGTGGTCTGCCCTTCTTGCAGATCGGCCGGATGCTGGCCCGCGTGCTCGACGAGCGACCGAACGTCGCTTCGGACGAGCTCGAGGATGTCCTGGAGGCGGACGCCTGGGCGCGCAGGCGCACCGCGGCCCTGGTCTCCGCCGCCCTCTGAACGGGTCGAGAGCGTTGTCGACCCGGCGTCGTCCCTCGCTCATCGCGGCGCTGGCGGGAACGATCGTCGCGTTCATCCTGCTCGTCGCGCTGGAAGCGGCGCTATCGGCCGCGCCCACCTCCTGGCCTCGACCCGTCGCGTCCGCGCTCGGAGCGGATGAGATCGCGAGCGACGTCACGATCGAGTCGATCGAGTTCGAGGGGAATGAGCGGCTCGGGCGGCGCGTGCTGCTCGGCGGGATGCGGCAGAAGGCGCCGTCGGCCTGGAATCCCTTCGCGCGCAGCTCGCGCTACATCGGAAACGATCTGCTGGCGGCCGACCTGGGCGGGATCGTCCGCGTCTATCGCGAACATGGGTACCTGCTCGCGCGCATCCTCGAGGCGGTCGTCGAGTACAACGCGGCCGGCGACCGCGTGCGGCTCACCATCAGGATCGACGAAGGTCCGCGCGTTGGCCAGGGCGACCTGGAGCTGCGCGGCGTCGACCCCAGGTGGGAGGAGAAGGTCCGTCAACTCTGGCCGATCCGCCGCGGAGAGCCGCTCATCGCGTCGCGTCTGGCGGAAGGCGCACTGCGCATCGAAGACTTCTACGCGAATCAAGGACTGTTGAGCGCGCGCGCCATCCGTGAAGTCCGGCTGGAGCGAGCCGATGTCGCGGCGGTCGTGCTTCGCGTCGATCCGGGAGTCTGGGTCACGGTCGACTCGATCGCCGTCATCGGTATCGAACAGACGCGCCGCCTCACGGTGATGAACGAACTGACCTTCCGTGAGGGTTCGCTCCTGACCGGACGGCGTCTCCTCGACAGTCGCCAGCGCCTGCTCGCGCTCGGGATCTTCCAACGAGTCGCCATCACTCCGCGTTTCATCGACGATGAGCGACGCGATCGCGCGGTGGTGCTGGTCAACCTCTCGGAGCGCAGGCGCAACTGGTTCGGAGCGGGATTCGGATTCTCCTCTGCCGACGAGGTGCGCGCGCTGGTCGAGTGGGGCCGGATCAATCTCTCCGGCCGCGGACGGCGCCTCGGCGTGGATGGGAAGCTCTTCTACTCGATCGATCCACAGTTCCGCGGCGGCGGACTGCAATTCCGCGAAGGACGAGTGGAGCCGAAGTTCTTCACGCCCCGCGTCTTCGGGCGCAACCGAGGGACCGCCTCGGGCTACGTGCACTGGCTGCAGGAGGAGTCGTTCCGTAACCGGACGTTGGGCATTTCGCTCGCCACGTACCGCGAGATCAGCCGAACGATGCGACTCCTGGCGGGGTTGGAGAATCGGCAGGTGGCGTCGACCGAGGAGGGAGTTCGGCCCGACTACACGACGCGTCTCGCGCGACTGGAGTGGTCCAATGACCGTCGAGACAACCCGTTCGATGCGACCACCGGACACAATCTGCTCCTCTCGACCGAACTCTCCGGAGGTCCGCTGGGAGGAGACTCGCGTTTCACGCGTCACACCGCGAGTGTGCAGGCGTACCAGCGCGTCGACGAAGGATGGACGCTGGCCGGCCGATTCCGCGTCGGCTACATCGACGCCTTCGGCCAGGGACCGAGCGAATCGGTCGACTCGCTCTTGGTCTCGCGCGTCGCGTGGGGCGAGCGATTCCGGCTCGGCGGCAGCAATTCGGTGCGCGGCTACGGAGAGCGAGAGGTCGGACGCCAGAATGTCAGAGATGAGGCGGTCGGCGGGTTGGTCCTGCTCAACGCCAGCGCCGAGGTCCGCTTTCCGGTCTGGAAGCTCGTGAGCGGCGGACTCTTCTTCGACCTGGGCAACGTGTGGGCGGATCCAGCGGAGATCAAGCTCTCGCGTTTCTCGAACGGGCTCCGCAAGCGGGCGTACGATCCGCTCAATGTGTTCTACGGCATGGGAGCGGGACTCCGCTTCGCGACCCCGGTGGGACCTCTCCGCATCGATGTGGGATTCAAGCTCGGTTCCGGACGACGCGAAGGGGAAGGATCGTCCGAGTTGCACGTGGCCCTGGGGCAGGCGTACTGATCCGTGACCGAACCGACGCGTGAAACCAGGCGGCGCCGCCCGCTCTTCCTTCGCTGGTGGGCCATCCTGTTGGCGTCCCCGCTGCTGCTCACCTTCCTCGCGATCGTGCTCGCGGTCACCCCGTTCCTCCTGGTGCGCATCGCAGCCGTGCGGGAGATGGCGCTCGATCTCCCGCCCGTCGCTCATGCGCTCCGCACCCTCGGTCGTGTGCGGATCGAACGGGTGGAGCGTTTCGATCCCTGGGAGATCCGGCTGCGCGGCATCACCATCACGCGCCCGGACAGTCTGGCCGGGGGGCCGTGGGTGAGCGTCGGCTCGCTCGACTCGGAACTCAGTGTGCGCGCCCTCTTCCGACGCAGCGTCGATGTGTCGTACCTGCGTCTCGACTCGGTGCGCATCGATCTCGATCGTCTCTCGCTCTCGCGCGAGGTCGCGACTTCGAAGCGCGCCGGCATCCGCCTCGGCTTGCCTTCCATTCGTTGTGAGCGCTTCGAGGTGACGGGGCTCACGATCGTGCGCGACGGCGTCGACTGGCTCCTCGCCTCGGCGACGCTCCAGGACCTGGATCACGAAGGGGGACGCGCCACCGCGCGTTTGGAGCGAGCGCGGGTGGTCGTGCCGAGCGACACGCTCGATGTGCTCTTGGTCGCGAAGCGGTTCGAAGCAGAGGAGCCGGGCAACCTCGTGGTGGATTCACTCGCGATCGACTTGGAGGGAGCGCGGGCCGTCGTCTGGGGAGATCTGACCAGCGGCGGGGCCGACTCGTTGCTGCAGATCTCGGGTCGGATCGAGTTGCTGGAATGCGAACCGCAGCGCATCGCGCTCCTGCGTCGCACCGACGCGCCGTTCGGCCCGACCGATCTCGTCTCGGGACAGCTCCGTTTCCACTTGGAGCGACGTCCACCTCGACCGCTGGGCGGCGAACTGCAGCTCGCTCTGAACGGGCAGCTCTGCGACGTGCGCCTCGATAGTTTGAGCGCGATCGCGACGGGAGATCGCGAGCGGGCGGAACTGGAGGCGTTTCTCCTGCGCAGCGGCGCGGCCTCGGTCGTGGGCGAAGCGGGATGGACGGCGGAGGGTCGCCTGCTCGAGGTCAGTCTCGACTTCGACAACGTCGACCTGGAAGCGCCCTCGATCGCGCGCTGGGCGCCCGGGTTGCCGCCTTCCGAATTATCGGGCGATGTGCGCGGGGCCCTCGTCTTCGATCGCAATCCGCCGCGGATCTCGGGTCAACTGACGGCCGCGTCCGGCGTGCTCGCCGGACGGCCGCTCGATGCCTTCTTCATCCGCGGGAGTTTCGACGATCCACGCATCGAGATCGACACCCTGCGCGTCGGCGGCGATTCTCTCGTGTTCGCGGAGGGAAGCGGCTCGGTGCTCTTGCGCCCGAGTCAACTCGACGTGCGGGTCCGGCTCCGCGATCTCGATCTGGCCCGATGGGCCGATCCGTGGCTGCGGCCGCTCATCACCATCCCGATCGCCGGCGCGGCGCGAGGCGCGTTGCGATTGGGAGGAACGGCCCAGCGGCCCACCTTGGAAGGCCAACTCGACGTGCGGGACGGATATCTCGACGAGGTCGCGTTCGAGCAACTCCTCATCGACAGCATCTCGGGTCCGTTGACGCCGCCGCGCATCCGGACGGAGCTCGACGCGAGGATGCTCGATGTCTACGGGTTCCGCCTCGATCGCGCGGCGGGGAGCGTCGTCTTGGCCGACACGCTCTTCGCGCGCCTGACGGCGGAGCGCGACAGTCTGAGCGCGCGTGTGTCGGCGCGCGTGAAGCCGGGGGATCCCGGGTGGGCTTGGCTCGACTCGATTCGGCTGGAGCCGGGCGGAGGGCAGATCATCGTGCTGGACCGACCCGCGCGGATCGACTTCGTCGGCGGCGGCGCCGAGTTGGACTCGATTCGCATGAGTTCCGACGCCGGCGGCATCGTCGCTTCCGCGTCCATCGGACCGGCGCGCGATGGCGAGGGGAGCGAACCGTTCCGTTTCGGCGCGCAGGCGCGCGGGGTCGACCTGGGCGCCGTCCTCGACTACTTCCAGATGCCGTCGGACACGCTCTACGGCCGATTCGATGTCGAGCTGGCGGGAGAAGGGACGATCCGATCGCCGCAGTATCGTGTCGAGGCGCGCAGCCAGGGGTTGTGGACCTACGGGTGGGCTTGGAACGAGGTGTTCCTCTCGGCGCATGCGGGCGACGATGAGTCGGGCGGGAGCGGCGTCTGGATCGACTCGTTGCGCGCGCGCGGCAGCGGCTACGAGGGATCGCTGCCGAGCTCGATGCCCGAAGTCTCGGGACCTGCGCGTCCCGATCAACCGGTGCGCATCGACGGTTCAGGTCTGCGCATCGAGCTGAATTCCTCGTGGGCCGACGCCTTGGCCGCGGCGAGCGACTCGTTGGAAGCCTTGGTGCGGCAGGCCGAGATCGGCGGGTCGCTGTATCTGCGCGACGTGCCGGCGCTCCCGATCCTGGCCGAGGCGCTCGCCTCCCGCGACAACAGCTCTCAGACCACGCGCTTCGTCACGCCGCTGAATCCGCTGGCCGAGTTGATCAAGGTGCGGCATGCGGAGCAGGAGGAGGCGGAGGGGTACCTGCCGCGCGGCGTGGGTGGGCGTCTCGATGCCGATCTGGATCTCGGCGGGACGGGCCGCGCGCCCGACATCGACTTCAGCATGAAGGGGACCGAATTGGAGATGTTCGAGGCGCGCGCGGATTCACTGCGTCTCGCGGTCTCCTATCGAGATGAGACGCTCAGATTGTGGGGCTTGGAGTGGTACGTCGCGGAGGTGCATGCGCACAGCGAGGGGATCATCCCGCTGCGGCTGGCGGTCGGCGAGAAGGCGCGATTGCTGCCGGAACCGATGGAGGTGTCGGTCGAGCTTCCCTCGGTCGACCTGGCGCTCGCGACGCTCGTGACCAATCTCATCACCGACCCGAGCGGCGAGCTGAGCGGCACGGTCCGATTCTCGGGAACGTACCCGGACGTCCGGCGGAGCGGCGAACTCGAGGTGAAGCGCGGCGCGTTCCGCATTCCGAACCGCGAGGAGCGCTTCTCGGAAGTGGAAGGGAAAGTCTTCTTCGATGGGGACACGCTGAAGATCCCGCAAGTGACCGGGCGACTGAACAGGGAAGGGAAGGTGCGCGCCCACGGCTGGTTCCTCGACCCGAAGGCGTTCGAGCTGTGGGCGCAGCTGCGCGATGCTCCGATCAGCGAGACGGGCAACTACCGCTTCGTCGCGAGCGCCGATCTCCGAGCGCACCTGGTGCAAGACGGCGACTCGTTGCGCCCGATGTTGGACGGGGACGTGCGCATCCAGGAGGGAGTCCTGACCCAGGATCTCGCCAAGCCGCCGCCGGGCGGCCGCACGATCCTGCGCACACCGTGGTTGATCGATGTGATCGTGCGGGCGCCGGTGGATGTGCGCATGACGCAGCCGACGATGAACGTCGATCTCTCGATCGATCGTCTGCGCGCGAGCTATCGGATGCCGTACTGGAGTCTGGACGGCGACATCCGCGTGACGGGAGGTCGCTATCGCGTCTTCAACCGGCAGTTCGACGTGACCGGAGGGAACGTGACCTTCGAGGACGACCAGACGGGCCGCTTGCCGTCGCTCGACATCCAGGCCGAGACCGACGTGACCGATCCGGTGACCGGCGACCCGATCGTGATCGAAGTGAGCGTCTCGGGCTCGGTCCTGCGACCGGAGGTGACGCTGACCAGTTCCGATGGACGCGACGAATCGGAGATCGTGGAACTGCTCACCGTCGGTCAAGCGGGGCGGGTCGGCAGCTTCGGCTCCGCCGATCCCACCGTGGCGTACGGCGCGGCGGAGATCTTCGGCCAGGTGGAGCAGCAGATTCTGCAAGGGCTCCCTTGGTTCGATCGAGTCCGGATCGTCGACGGCCTGGCGGCGGATGAGCCGTGGCGCGTCGAACTTCGGTTCAACGTGAATCGCCAGATCAATGTGTCGTACCAACAGGCGCTGGATACGGTGGATGATCGCGAGATCGGCGTGCGCTATCGGCTGAGCGAACTGCTCTTCCTGAATGCCGGGGTCGATCAACGGAACGAATCGGGACAAACCGCCGAGGAGACCTACTCGCTTGATCTGCGGTTCCGGGTCGAGTACTGAGGAACAATGTACGACCCGCCTGTTCCTCCGGCTTTCGATTCGCCTGATCTGACCGCCGGTCTCAATCCGGTCCAGCGCGACGCGGTCCTCTTCGGCGACGGTCCGTTGCTCGTTCTGGCCGGCGCCGGCAGCGGCAAGACGCGCGTCCTCACGCGGCGCATCGCCGACCTGATCCTGCGGCGGCACATTCCGCCCGATCGGATCCTCGCGGTCACCTTCACGAACAAGGCGGCCGGGGAGATGCGCGATCGGGTCGAGCATCTGCTCGAGTATCCCGTGTCGGGTCTCTGGATCGGCACCTTCCACTCGATCTGTCTGCGCCTCTTGCGCCGGCACGCCGATCGAATCGGCTTCCGCGACGGACTGACGGTCTTCGACGACGACGATCAGTCGTCCCTCTTGAAAGAGGTGCTGAAGGCGCACGGCCAAGAGGCCGAGGCGCCGCGCGTGCGCGATGTGAAGAACGTCATCTCGATGGCGAAGAATCGGCTCTGGACGCCGGACGATCTCGCGAGCGAGTGGAGCAGCCCGCACCGCGACAAGATGGTCGAGTTGTACCGGCTCTATCAGGCGCGGCTGCGCGCGCAGGGAGGCGTCGACTTCGACGACATCCTCGTGCTCGCGGTGCGCCTCTTGGAGGACGACCGCGAACTCGGTGATCGCTACGCCGACAAGTTCCGTCATGTGCTCGTGGATGAGTTCCAGGACACGAACCATGTGCAATTGCGGTTGGTGCTGCGCCTGGCGGCGGCCCACGGCAATCTGCTCGTGGTCGGCGACGACGATCAATCGATCTATCGCTGGCGGGGCGCCGACATCACCAACATCCTCGGGTTCGAGCGGCACTTTCCGCGGGCCACCGTGCTGTCGATGACCCAGAATTATCGGTCGACGCAGACGATCTTGGCGGTGGCGCACTCGGTCGTGCGGCACAACGAGGGGCGGCGCGAGAAGGAACTGTGGACCGAGAACGAAGCGGGGGCGCCGACGCCGGTCTTCCTCGCGCTCGATGAAGAAGAAGAGGCGCGGGCGGTCGTCGGGCGGATTCGCGAGTCGCTGCGCGACCCGGCCTCAGGGACGCTGCGACGGCCCGGCGAGATCGCGGTCCTCTATCGCGTGCATGCGCAATCCCGTCCGTTGGAGGAGGCCTGCCTGCAGATCGGCGTCCCGTACGCCATCGTCGGCGGCACGGCGTTCTACCAGCGCCGCGAGGTGAAGGACCTGATCGCCTACCTGCGCGTGGCCGCCAATCCGCTCGATCGCGTCAGCTTCCGCCGCGCCATCGCCGCGCCGCGTCGGGGAATCGGGGACGCCGGACTGGACAAATTCGAAGCCGCCGCCGATGCGGCCGGGCTCGATCTGATGAGTGCGTTGCGGGGCTCGCCCGCGGACCTGGTCTTTCGCGGTAAGGCCAGGAAAGCGGCGCAGGATCTCGGTGAGCTGATCCGCGAGTTGCGGGATCGTTCGGCCGAGGGACCGGAGCCGCTGCTGAAGCTCGTCCTGGAACGCACCGATTACGAGAGCTATCTGCGGGAGCAAGACCGCACCGAATTCGAAGAGCGCCGCGCGAACCTGTTGGAGTTGTTGGAGGGCGCCGCGCGCTTCCATCAGGCGCGGCCGGATGAGGCGGGTCTCGCCGCCTGGTTGGATCAAGTGGCGCTCTATACGAATCTCGACGGCAACCGCCGCGGCGAGCAGACCATTACCTTCATGACAGTGCACAATGCGAAGGGTCTGGAGTATCCGGTGGTCTATGTCGTCGGCGTCGAGGAGGGGCTCTTCCCACACGCGTCGTCGATGTTCGATCCGGAGGAACTCGAAGAGGAGCGACGTCTCTTCTACGTGGCGGCAACCCGCGCGATGAAGGAACTGCACCTGTCGGCGTCGATGGAGCGCCGGCGCGTCCACCGGATGGCCGAGGGCGGACCGTCGCGCTTCTTGCGGGATCTGCCGGAGGACCGCATCGAGTTCCGTCGCAGCACGAACCGACCGGCGTACGGGCCGAACGCCTACGGATCCTACGGGACGGGACGCGGCGCTCCCCTGGGAGGCTCCCGCGGTCCCCGTCTGTTGCGCGACGGCCCCGAGGAGCTGCCCGACTTCGCCGACCTGGGCGAGTTCGCCGCGAGCGGGCGCCAGCGCGAAGAACCGGTGATGGAGCGCCCGAGCGGCCCGTCATTGCGCGGCCGCACCGTGCGGCACGCGATCTACGGCCTTGGCCGTGTCGTCGAGGAAGACGGCCGCGGCGGCGACGCGCGTCTCATCATCGACTTTCCCACTCACGGCCGCAAGAAGATCGTGGCGCGCTTCGTCGCGGCGGTGACGGCGAACTGATGTCGCGCCTGACGCTCCGCGTCAGGCGCCGCCCGCGCTCCGTCGGATCTCGCTCAGGCTCGTCTGGATCGTCCGGTGCGTCAGATCGCGCACCAGTCTGGAGCTGACGCGCCACCCGTTGACTCCCACGGCGCCGGGCGGCTTGTCCTGCGCCCGCACGTCTGGCAGATTCTCGCGACTCGATGGAGGCCTCGACGTGCTCACACCCGAAGATCTCGCCCACCTCTGCCAGCTCGCGCGGCTCCGGATCTCGGAGGAGGAATCGGCGCGACTCCTGACCGATCTGGAACGGATCCTCGGCTACGTGGAGTCGCTGGACGAGATCGACGCGACCGCCTCGGCCGGCTCGGCCGCCGGCTCGACCTCACTCGATGCCGCTGTCGACCACTTCCGAGAGGACACGCTCGTTCCGAGTCCGCCACGAAGCGAAGCGCTCTCGAATGCGCCCCAGGTGATCGATGATTACTTCGCCGTGCCGACGGTGGTCGACTACGGCAAGGCCGCCGAATGAGTGCTCCCGTGACCCCGCCTGCGACTCCGCCCGTCACCGCGCGCGCCCTCGCCCACGCGGTGCGCTCGGGTGAACTGAAGGCGGCCGCCGTCGTCGAGGCGTCTTTTGCCCGTCTCTCCCGAGTCGAACCGACGCTGCATGCCTTCCTCTCGCTGCGCGAAGACGCGGCCCGCGCGCGCGCCGACGAGATCGACCGGGCGGTGGCGGCCGGACGCGATCCGGGTCCGTTGGCGGGTGTGCCGATCGCGGTGAAGGACAACATCGTCGATCGCGGCGGCAGCGCGACCTGCGCGAGCAAGATGCTGGCCCCGTTCGTCCCGACCTACGACGCCACCGTGGTCGAGCGGTTGCGAGCCGCCGGCGCCATCGTCGTCGGCAAGGCGAACCTGGATGAGTTCGCCATGGGCTCGTCGACGGAGAACTCGGCCTTCGGACCGAGCCTGAATCCGTGGGATCCGACGCGCGTGCCGGGCGGATCGAGCGGTGGTTCGGCGGTGGCGGTGGCCTCCGGCGTGACGCCGGTTGCTCTCGGCTCCGACACCGGCGGATCGGTGCGGCAGCCGGGCTCGTTCTGCGGGCTGGTCGCGCTCAAGCCGCACTACGGCCATGTCTCTCGCTACGGGCTGGTCGCGTTCGCCTCCAGCCTCGATCAGATCGGTCCGTTCGCGCTCGATGCACGCGACTGCGCGTTGGTCTTCGATGTGATTTCGGGCTTCGATCCGATGGACTCGACCAGCTCGCCGCACGAGTGCCGCATCGGACCGCTGGCGTTGGAGCGACCGGTGGCGGGGATGCGCCTCGGCGTGCCGCGCACCTGGCTGACCGAGGGGCTCGACGCCGAGGTCGTCCGCGTCATGGACGAGACGGAGTGCCGCTTCCGTGATCTCGGCGTCGATCTCGTCGACGTCGACCTCATGCCGCCGCGCTACGCCATCTCGACCTACTACATCTTGGCCAACGCGGAGGCGTCGTCGAATCTGGCGCGCTTCGACGGCGTGCGCTATGGCCGCCGCTCCGCGGAAGCGCGCGATCTGAACTCTCTCTACGAGCGCAGCCGTGGCGAGGGGTTCGGGCCCGAGGTCAAGAGGCGGATCTTGATGGGGACGTTCGTGCTCTCCTCCGGTTACTACGACGCCTACTACGCCAAGGCGCAGCGGGTGCGCGCGCTCTTCAAGGCGTCCTTCGACGCCACGCTGAACCAGGTCGACGCCATCCTCATGCCGACGGCGCCGACGCCGGCTTTCGTCCTGGGGGAAAAGACGGAGGATCCGCTCTCGATGTACCTCTCGGACATCTTCACCATCAGCGCGAACCTGGTGCAGAATCCGGCGGTCTCGTTTCCGGCCGGCGCTTCGACCGGAGGATTGCCGATCGGGATGCAGCTCTACGGACGTTCCCGCGACGAGGCGACGCTCCTGCGCCTGGTCGCCGCGCACGAACGCAACTACGACGGCGCGGGCTCGGCCCTCGCGCCCGGCGCGCCGCCGACGCGCGCGTTCGCGTGATGACGACGGATACGACGCTCGATCCCGCCATGCGCGCCCGCTGGGAGCCGGTCATCGGACTCGAGGTGCACGCGCAACTCCGGACGGAGACCAAGCTGTTCTGCGGGTGTCCGACCAAGTTCGGTGCGCCGCCCAACACGCAGGTCTGCCCGGTCTGTCTCGGGCACCCGGGAGTCCTGCCGGTGCTGAACCGACGCGCGGTGGAGCTGGCGGTGCGCATGGGGCTGGCGACCGGATGCGTCGTGCGCGAGGATTCGATCTTCGCGCGGAAGAATTATTTTTATCCCGACCTTCCGAAGAACTACCAGATCTCGCAGTACGACCGTCCGATCTGCGAAGGGGGCGCCCTCACGATCGAGGCCGGGGGTCGGACCCACGGCATCGGGATCACCCGCATCCATCTGGAAGAAGACGCCGGAAAGTCGAAGCACCCGGAGCAGGCGGGCGATCACTCGACGCGGATCGATCTCAATCGCTGCGGCACGCCGTTGATCGAGATCGTGAGCGAACCGGATCTGCGCTCGGCCGCGCAGGCGCACGCCTACCTCACCGCCCTGAAGCAACTGCTCCAATACCTCGAGGTCTGCGACGGCAACATGGAGGAAGGGAGCCTGCGCTGCGACGCCAACGTCTCGGTGCGGCGGGCGGGGACGACGCCGTTCGGCACGCGCACCGAGTTGAAGAATCTCAACTCGTTCCGCTTCGTGGAGCGCGCCATCGATTTCGAGATCGAGCGGCAGATCCGCCGGTTGGAGGCGGGGGGCGCGGTCGTCCAGCAGACGCTGCTCTGGAATCCGTCGTTGGGTGAGACCCGCGTCTTGCGCAGCAAAGAAGACGCGCACGACTACCGCTACTTCCCCGACCCCGACCTGCCGCCGCTGCGCGTGTCATCCGAGTGGATCGATCGGGTGCGCGGCGAACTGAGCGAACTGCCGGCCGCGAAGCGCGCGCGTTTCGAACGCGACTACGCTCTCTCGTTCCTCGATGCGGGCGTGCTGACCCAAACGCGTGCGCTGGCGGACTACTACGAGGCGGTCGCGGCTGGTGAGGGGGTCGATGCGAAGAGCGCGGCGAACTGGATCGCGAGCGAGCTCCTCGGTCAGTTGAACAAGCGCGGGCTCGCGATCGACGAGTCGCCGGTGTCGGTCGGGGAGATGCAGTCGCTGATGCAGCGATTGGGTGAGCGCAAGCTGAACGGGAAGCTGGGGAAGATGGCGTTGGAGGAGATGATCGAGAGCGGAGCGACGATCGAGACGATCGTCGCTCGACATGGCTGGGAGATCGTGGCCGACGACGCTTCCCTGCAGGCCATGGTCGACCAGGTGATCGCGGCGAGCCCCACGCAGGTCGCCGAATACCGCGCGGGCAAAGAGTCGATCTACCGCTACTTCGTCGGCCAGGTCATGAAGCTCTCGAAGGGTCAGGCCGATGCCGTGCGAGTCGACGAGCTGATCGCCCGCGCGCTGCGCGGCGAGCCCTGATCGCGAATCAGGCGACTGAGCGATGTCGATCTGGCTCCGTTACGGCGATCGTTCGGAACGACTCGATGGACTCGCGCTCTTCGGGCGGCCCCCGGCCGTCACTCCGCCGCGATTCGCGCTCGCCGCGCGGATCTGGGACTCGCTCGGTCTGACTCCCGATTCCATCCCGACTTTCGAGCCGCACTCCTGGGTCGAGCACGCGCTGGCGGCTCTTCCCGCTGGGGTGAAACGCGTCGCGGTCGCCGCGCCTCGCACGCAATCCACCGGGTGCGACGCGCTGATCGCCGCCTTGGTCGCCGGACTGCGCGCGCGCGCGATAGGTGAGTGCGAGATCTTGCGAGGAGGCGCGGCGGATCGCGCGAGTCTGCGCGACATCGGCGTCACGAGCGCCGGGACACCCGTGCGCCTGCCCGCCGTGTGGGTCGAGGCCGACTGGCGCATCGTCCTCTCCGGCGTCGCCTACGATCCGCTGACCGGTTTCAACGGCGGCGACGATGTCGTCTTCCCTGGGCTGGCGGACCCAGACGCGCGAAAGCAGAACCGGTTGCTCGCGCTCGATGCGAAGGGAGAGCTGCGCGCCGAATGTCGGCCGGGTGTGCGCGGCGGCAACCCCGTGCGGATCGATCTCGAAGCGGCGGCGGCCTTGTCTCCGGCTTCGTGGTGGATCGTCGCGCTCCCGGTCGAACCGCGCGACGTCGATCCGGCGTCGCCCAGTGTCCCGTCGCTGCGGGTGATCCAAGGCGCGAGTCCTGGCGCGTGGGAAACCGCGCGCGACGCACACGACGAGCGGAGTCGCGTCGAGTTCACCGCGCGTCCGCGTCTGTTCGTGAGCGACGCCGGCGGCGCGCCCGACGACGCCACGCTGGCACGGGCCTGCGGCTCTCTCTTGCACGCCGCCGAATTCGTCGGAGACGGCGGCCGTCTCCTCTTCGCGGCGTCGTGCGCCGAGGGGATCGAACTAGGTCCGGACCCAGTTCTTTCGCCGTGGAAGGCCGCGACGCTCCGGCGATCGAGCGCGCGCGCAACCGTCGGACTCTGGTCGGATCTGCCGAGCGACCCGATCGCCCGTCTCGGCCTCGTCCCGATCACCTCGCGCGACGAGGCGCTGCGGTTCCTCGCCCAGAGCGGAGCGGAACCTCTCTGGGGATGGCTGCCGCGCGCGGAGCGATTCCTGCCGGCCCCCGGCTGGCGCGGCGGCGGCGCGCGCGCCGATTGACACTCGCGAAAGCGCTTGGCTAGCGTGCCCCGCATGAAGGTTCTGATCCTCGGAAGCGGCGCTCGTGAACACGCGCTGGGATGGGGCCTGCGGGCCGATCGTCCCGACGCCGAACTCCTCTTCGCTCCCGGCAACGGCGGAACGCACCTCCTCGGCCGCAACGTCGTCGTCCCGTTGGACGATCTGCCCGCGCTGGTCGAACTCGCCCGCCGCGAGGCGCCCGCCTTCACGCTCGTCGGACCGGAGCAGCCGCTGGCGCTCGGTGTCGTCGACGCCTTCCGTGCGGCCGGTCTGCCGATCTTCGGACCGACGCGACGCGCGGCGGAGATCGAAGCGAGCAAAGTCTTCTCGAAGGCGCTCATGCGCGAGTGCGGCGTACCGACCGCCGCCTTCGAAACGTTCGTCGAGCCCGAGGCGGCCATCGCCCACCTGCGCCGCTCGATGTTCCCGCAGGTCGTCAAGGCCGACGGTCTCGCGCAAGGCAAAGGTGTCTACATCATCCGCGGGGCCGAGCAGGGCGAGGCGGCGATCCGCGAGATCCTCTCCGCGCGACGGTTCGGCAGCGCGGGTGAGCAGATCGTGATCGAGAGTTTCCTCGACGGCGAAGAGGTCTCGGCCTTCGCGCTCGTTCGCGGCGAAGAGTTCCGGATCGTCGCGTTGGCCCGCGATCACAAGCGGCTGTTGGATCATGACGCCGGCCCGAACACGGGAGGAATGGGCGCGGTGGCGCCGCACCCGTTGGACACGCCGGCGCTCCGTCGCGCCATCGCCGCCGAAGTGTTCGCGCCCACCCTGCGCGCGCTGACGCGAGCCGGTCGACCGTTCCAGGGATTGCTCTATGCGGGTCTCATGTTGGTCGACGGCCGCCCCTATGCGCTCGAGTACAACTGCCGCTTCGGCGACCCCGAGACCCAGGCGATCGTGCCGCTCTTCGGCAGCGGGCTGGCCGCGGCATTACTCGCCGTCGCCACCGGCGACGGCGATCTGCCCACCATCGAACTCTGGCGCGAGCCGAGCCGACCGCGCCAGCCACACCAGGACCTCTCGTCGATCCTCGCCGAGCACTCCACCGCAACCTCCGAAACCTCCGCCCACTCCGCCTACGCCGCCACCGTCGTCCTCGCCTCCGCCGGCTACCCCGACGACCCGCGTCTCGGCTTTCCCATTCGCGGCCTGGAAGCCGCCGCGGAGATTCCCGAGACGTTCATCTTCCACGGCGGGACTCGGCTCGAAGGCGGCAAGCTGCTCACGTCCGGCGGCCGCGTCTTGTCGGTGACCGGACGCGGCGCGACTCCGAAGATGGCTCTCTCGCGCGCCTACGACGCGGTCTCGCTGATCGACTTCGAAGGGAAACAGCACCGGCGCGACATCGGCGCGACGTCGGTCGGGCGCTGACTCGATGACCCGGTCGACGACCGCCGCGAGAACGATCGCACTCCTCTTCCTGCTGGCGACTTCCGCGAGCGTCGCGCACGGCGCGAGCGAAGCGTTCTACCGCACCTGGAGCGACGGCCGGGGCGAGATCGCGGTCTACCGCTTGACCGAAGAGCGCTACGGCGAGCCGCACGTCGGACACGCGATCCTCGTGACCGTCTCGGAGGAGATCAACGCCGACACCTACGTCAAGGTGGAGAGCCCTGAGACGCCGCCCGAGAAGCGGATCTATGTGCTGAAGCAGAACTTCCTGCGCAAGTTCGCCACCGGCATCTACGACTACTCGACGGAGACCTCGACCTTCGTCGTGCCCGAGGCGCACCTCGGACACCCGCCGTTCCAGGCGGCGCGCATCACGCACACCACGCAGGAATGGTGCGGCCACGTCTTCCAACGGCTGGACCTGCGCTCCGATGGATGGCGCCTCCACGGCCACAGTTACTTCGAAGCGGAGGGCGACACCGAGCGACTCATCCCCGCGCGCGGCACGTGGACCGAGGACGCGCTCTGGGTCACGATCCGCGAACTCGACGGAGAGTGGGCGCAACCGGGCGAGACGAAGACGCTACAGCTCCTGCCGGCGCTCTGGGAGACTCGCAAGAGTCATCGGCCGATCGCCACGGTCACCGTGCATGTGCAGAAGCGCGACGCGGAGACGATCGCGACGGCGTTCGGTGTCCTTCTCGCGCATCCCTGGGCTTGGACGATCGGCGATCGGCAAGTGACCGTGTGGGTCGAGGCGTCGGCGCCCCACCGTATCCTGGCCTGGAGCGACAGCCGGGGTGGAGAGGCCCAGATCGTGGCGTGCGAGCGGCTGCCGTATTGGGAGCTCCACGACGAGCACGCGCAAGAGGTGCGCGAGCGTCTCGGGCTGCCGTCCACGGAGCTGCCCCGCTAGGCGAGTCCTCGCCACACCCAACAGAACTCCGCGAGGATGAATCCGGTCGCGCCCCAGACTTCGAGTCCAGCGATCTCATACGCGGGCACGTCGAGCACCAAGCCGAGTCGTTCGCGACGCACCACGCGCGTCGCCCCGCGCTCCGTCAGATCGTCGGGGTCCGCCAAGACCAGCGCGGCGACCTCGTGCGGATCGGGGACCAACTGAGGCGTCCCATCGATCCAACCGACGAAGACGTCGATGCGAAATCGACTCACCTGCACCGGAATGGGGGAGAGGCGTCCGAGGATCTCGACCCGCGCGGGCTCGAGACCGATCTCTTCGCTCGCTTCGCGCAGCGCCGTCGCCTCGGGAGTCTCGCCCGATTTCACCGCGCCGCCGGGGAGTCCGACCTGTCCGGCGTGATGGGGCATCGAGGCGGGCCGTTCGATCAGCGGGATCCGGAACGAGTCGCGCTCGGCCGCCGACCCGGGCGAGTGCGAGTCCGAGTGCGAGTGCGAGTGCGAGTAGAGCGCGAGCAGCACCGCGGCGGGCCGCAGATCGTCGTCGAACTCGTCGAGCTTTCGCGTCGGATCGCCCTGCGCCCAGAGCGTCTCGTGCGCGGCTCGGCCCGGCAAGGTCCGAGCGAGCGCCTCGCGCAGTCTCGCGATGCGGGGAGGTAACTCCGTTTCATCCGTCCTTGCGATCGCCGGTCTTCGGCGGCGACTTCACCTGATCGAGCCAGCGCTGCACCTGCTGCCCGACCTGCTGCTGCAAGCGGTTCACCTCGGCCTGCACGTGCGCCTGCGTCTCCTGCACCTTGCTCTGGAGCTGCGACTGCGTCTCGTGCACGCGCTGCTGCAACGCTTCGCTCTCGCGCGTGACCTCGGCGTGCAGATGCGCCTCGCGCAGTTGCTCGAGCAGTTCCTCGCGCCGGTCATAGAGCCGACGGAGCGGCCGGGCCGCCGCGTTCTCCAGGATGTACGCGGTCATGAGCGGCAGTGCGATGGTCGAGTCGACATAGGCGACGACGGCGTCCGGCAGGCGATCGGGATCGACCTTGCCCCACGAGACCGCTTCAGCCGGCGTGGCGCCGGAGAGCCCGCCCGTGTCGGGCCGCGCGTCGGTCGTCTGCAAGAAGAAGTCGTGCCCCTCGCTCTCGATCCCGAGCACCTCTTGGATCTGCGGCTCGGTCTGGAGCAGGAAGTTCTTCGGACTCCCGCCGCCCAAGATCCAGACGGCGCTCTTCCCGTTCAGCTTGGCGTCGTAGACGATCGCGGCCGACTCGTTCACATCGCGACTCGGATCGATCGTCAAGCGATTGCCCGTCAGCGCGAGCGCGGCCACGTTCATGCCGATGGAGGAATCCCCCGGCGACGAGGTGAAGATCGGCACGCCGCACTCGTGCGCGGTCGAGAGGAAGCAGGGGGTCTCCACTCCCAGCAGCTTCTCGCGCTCGCGGATGTACTTCCCGCACAGATAGTGGAATTCAGCGGTGCCGAGGATCTTCTGGAACGGCGGGCTCGCGATCAGCTCGCGGTAGAACGCATCGGTCGAGAGCAGCACCTGGTAGTCGAAGAGGATGTCGTAGATTCGCACGACGCCTTCGGCGCGCAGCACGCGGTCGTCGAGATTCGGGCTCCCTTGGTGCATCGCGAGGTTCAGTCCGAAATGGGTGTCGTGGTAGAGATTGGCCCCAGTAGAAACGACCCAGTCGACGTAGCCTCCGCGCAGGAGCGGCCCGAGGGCGGAGACACCGAGTCCCGCCGGCGTGAGGGCACCCGAGATCGAGAGGCCGACAGTTACGTCCGGTTGCAGCATCTTCTCGACCAACAGACGGCAGGCTTCGCGCATGCGGGCGCCGTTGTAGGCCAGGAAGGTCGATTGGATCAGCTCGGTGATGGAGAGCCCGGCGCGGATCGGCTTCGGCAGGATGCGGGCGCCTCCGAGGAAGCGGCGGCGCGCGCCGACCCCTTCGGACGCTGTGTCCGCGGGTCCGTTGTCGGCGGGAAGGTCATCGTGGCCGTCCATGGGAAAGGCTCCTCTTCGAAAATGTCGAGTGGGACCGCGGGAGTCTAGAGAACAGCCGATGTCGCTGCCAACGCCCTACATCCTGCCGCTCGCCGACGCGCGCGACGAGACGCTACGCATCTTGGGCGCAGGGGGCGTCGTCTTCCTGCCGACCGACACGCTCTACGGATTCTCTTGTGGATGGAGCGACGCCGCGGCCCGCGCGCGGATCCAGGCGCTCAAAGGCCAAGCACGCAGCGCCCCGTTCCTGACGTTGGCCGCCGACCGGTCCATGGTCGAGTCGATCGCCGAGTGGCCGACCGGGGAGGGCGCCCGTGTCCTCGACGTGATCTGGCCGGGACCGGTCACTGCCGTGCTCATCGCGCGCGACGGGGGGACGGTCGGAGTTCGCGTGCCCGTTCTCGACTGGCTGCGCGCATGGATTTCTGCGCTGGGCCGACCGATCGTCTCGACCAGCGCCAATCGGACCGGCGCGCCCCCCTCCGCCTCCGTCGCCCAGGCCGTCGCGGAATTCGGTCCTTCGGTCGATCTCTACGTCGACGACGGTCCACGCGAGGGAGTCGCCTCGGCCCTCCTCGATCTGACCGACGGGGTCAGACTCCTGCGGGGCGAGATGCCGCCGGGGATACCGCCGGGCTTGTCCCCCGGCGTTGCTTGACGCTCCGTCGAAACGGGCCGTAGGCTCCGGGGCGCTTGGAGGGTTCGCATGTTCCGAATTCTGGTCGTCTGCACCGGCAATATCTGCCGAAGTCCGATGGGGGAGGGCGTGTTGCGCGCGCTCCTCCAGGCGGAGGGATTGGGAGACCAAGTGGAGGTCACTTCCGCCGGCACCTGGGCGTCGTCCGGCCTGCCCGCCAGTACGAACGGGGTGAAGACGGCGGCCAAACAGGGGATCGACCTGAACGGTCACCGCTCCAGTCCGCTCTCGCCCGAACGAGTCCGCGCGGCCGACCTGGTGCTCACGATGGAGCCGGCGCACCGCGCCGAGGTGCTGCACGTCGAGGCGTCCGTGGCCGACCGCACGCACGTGCTCACGCTGTTCGCCGATCCCGAGGCGGGCGATCCGGCGGGGGTGGAAGATCCGATCGGGGGAGATCCGATCGCGTATCAGGCGACGTACGACGAAATCGATGGGCTGTTGCGGATGGCGTTGCCGCGGATACTGGAGATGGTGAGGGGGCGATGACGGAATTGGAAAAGACAGATCCGGCGATCGCTGCTGCGATCGCCGGAGAGATGGGCCGGCAGCGCGGGACGCTCGAACTGATCGCCTCGGAGAACTTCGCGCCACGCGCTGTGCTCGAGGCGATGGGCTCGGTGCTGACGAACAAGTACGCCGAGGGGTATCCCGGCAAGCGGTACTACGGCGGCTGCGAGTTCGTCGACGAGGTCGAACGCTTGGCCATCGCGCGCGCCAAGGAACTCTTCGGGGCCGAGCACGCCAACGTCCAACCGCACAGCGGCAGCTCGGCCAACCTCATCACCTACTTCGCGCTCCTGCAGCCCGGCGATGCGATCCTGGGACTCGATCTCTCGCACGGCGGACATCTCACGCATGGACTCGGCGTGAATTTCTCGGGACGCTTCTTCAAGGTCACCCCGTACCACGTCTCGAGAGAGACGAAGTTGATCGACTATGACGAGGTGTCTCGTCTCGCTCGCGAGACGAAGCCGAAACTGATCGTCGCAGGCGCCAGCGCCTATGCCCGCACGCTGGACTTCGCGCGTTTCCGCGCCATCGCGGACGAAGTCGGTGCGCTTCTCTTCGTGGATATGGCCCACATCGCCGGCCTCGTCGCGGCGGGAGTCCATCCATCGCCCGTTCCGCACGCCCAGGTCGTCACATCGACCACGCACAAGACGCTCCGCGGTCCGCGCGGCGGGCTCATCTTGGCGCAACCGGCCTACGCCGCCGCCATCGACAAGACCGGCTTCCCCGGCATGCAGGGTGGACCTCTCATGCACATCATCGCGGCCAAGGCGGTCTGCTTCCAGTTGGCCATGCAGGAGGAATTCCGCGAGTACCAGCGACAAGTGGTGGCGAACGCGAAGCGGCTCGCCGCTCGGGTCATCGCGCGCGGTTTCGACGTCGTCTCCGGCGGCACCGACACGCATCTGTTCTTGATCGATCTCACCGCGAAGGAACTCACCGGCAAGAAGGCCGAAGCCTGGCTCGAAGCAGGCGGGATGACCGTCAACAAGAACACCGTACCGTTCGAGACCCAGTCGCCGTTCGTGACCAGCGGCATCCGCATCGGCACGCCCGCCGTCACGACGCGCGGCATGAAGGAACCCGAGATGGACCAGATCGCCGACGGCATCGCAGATGTCCTCGAAGCACAGGGCGACGCCACGGTGACCGAGCGCGTCCGCACGCGCCTGGGAGAACTGGCGGGGGCGTTTCCGCTCTATCCGGGGCTCGCTTGATGACCCGTGGGACGCCGGGTCACTCGTGATGGATTGCCTCTTCTGCAAGATCGCCGCGGGCGAGATCCCGGCGAAGAAGCTGTACGAGGACGACAGAGTCGTCGCATTCCACGATCTGAATCCACAGGCGCCGGTGCATCTGCTCGTGATTCCGAAGGAGCACATCGAGTCGACGGCGGCGATCGATGATTCGCACGCGGCGCTGCTCGGCCATCTCTGGACCAAGATCCCCGTCATCGCACGGGCGCTCGGGGCGAGCGAGTTCCGCGTCGTCGTCAACTCGGGCGCGTCGGCGGGGCAGTCGGTCTTCCATCTCCATTTCCACCTGCTCGGCGGGCGGGCGATGGGATGGCCGCCGGGGTGATCGCGGAATGCGGGTTCGCGGGTTCCAAGATCTCGCGTACCGTTGCGGAGCCAATCGGAGTCTGTGGAGGTGGAGTCATGATGCGGATTGCGCCACGAATCGTGGTCGACGACCAGATCCAGGCCGGCAAACCTGTCGTGGATGGAACTCGGGTGCCTGTTGAGGTTGTCCTCGGGGTCCTCGGGGCGGGAGAGTCGGTCGATCAGGTAATGGTCGAGTACCGCCTGGAGCGCGAGGACGTTCTGGCCTGCCTCGCTTACGCAGCGAGCGTTGTCTCTGGGGAAGAGATCCGGCAGGTCAACTGAGTTGGATGGCGAGCTTCCTCAGAGACGAGAATCTCCCGAGGCGACTGGGAGAGCGGCCTACGGCTGTTGGATTTCTGGCCGAGTGTGTGGCCGACAATCCATCGCTCAGAACGATGCCCGACGAAACGCTGATGGAGTACGCGACGCTTCACGGCCTCATCATCGTTTCGAAGGACAAGGACTTCTCGGACGCGACGAAGTTTCCACTCGGGACTCACCCGGGTGTCGTCTGCGTCCGGATTCCGAACCGGATGCCTATCGACGAGCAGTGCCGTGTCGTGGTTACCGCCATCCTGGCGATCGACGTCGGCGAGTTGTCAGGCCGTTTGGTGATCGTCGAGCCGGGGCGTGTGCGACTCCGAAGAGCTTGATCAAATGGGGTGAGCCTGGCAGCTCGGAAGACGCACGAAGCAAACGCCGGAACTGTATGGGGGGGAGTGGGTTCATCGCGCTTCGCGCGCGACCGTGGGGTACGGCATCTAGCTTGTTTGTAGGGCGGAGTACTTGACGAGAGTGGGATAGGTAAAGAGGCGCCGCGTGGGGCACGCGGCACTACATGGAGCGCTCATGCACGCCGATATCCGGCAGATCCAGGGAGTGATCGAGAAGGAAGCGGGCTTCGCACAGGACGTGCTCGCGGAGGTGGGGAAGGTCATCGTCGGGCAGAAGTACCTGACGCAGCGCCTGTTGATCGGACTCCTCGCGGACGGGCACCTGCTGCTCGAGGGGGTGCCGGGCCTCGCGAAGACGCTTTCGGTCAAGACGCTCGCGCAGACACTCTCGCTCTCGTTCAGTCGCATCCAGTTCACGCCCGATCTCTTGCCGGCCGACCTCACCGGCACCCTCGTCTTCAATCCGAAGACCGGTGAGTTCGAGACACGCAAGGGGCCGATCTTCGCGAGCCTCCTGTTGGCCGATGAGATCAACCGCGCCCCGGCCAAGGTGCAGTCGGCGCTGTTGGAGGCGATGCAGGAGCGGCAGGTCACGATCGGGCAGGAGACCTTCCCGCTGCCGCGGCCGTTCCTCGTCTTGGCCACGCAGAATCCGATCGAGCAGGAAGGGACCTATCCGCTGCCGGAGGCGCAGGTCGATCGGTTCATGCTCAAGATCGTCGTCGACTATCCGTCGAAGGACGAAGAGCGAGAGATCCTCGAGCGGATGGGCGGCTCCGCAGCTCCCACCGTGCGCGCGGTGGCCGATGCGGCGCGCCTCGACCGCGCGAGGGAAGCGGTGCGCATGGTCTACGTCGACGAGAAGATTCGCGAGTACGTGCTCGATCTCGTCGCCGCCACGCGCCGGCCGGCGGACTACGGCCTGCAGATCAAAGAGCTGGTCGCCTTCGGCGCCTCGCCGCGCGCCGGGCTCGCGCTCGTCATCTCGGCCAAGGCGCACGCCTTCTTGCAGGGACGGCCCTACGTCACGCCGGATGACGTGAAGGCGCTCGCGCTCGATGTGCTCCGTCACCGCATCCTCCTCACCTACGAGGCCGAGGCGCGGGAAGTGACCTCCGAGACGGTGGCGCGCCGCATCCTCGATCACGTCCCGGTTCCGTGAGGCCCGTCGACCCGGCCGACCTGGCGGAATTCGATCTTGCCGCCTCTGTCGTCGACGAAGAGAGCGAGGCGCTCCGTATCCTGCGCGGCGTCAAGCGGATCGAGATCCAGAGTCGTCGACTGGTGCAGAACCTCTTCGCGGGCGAGTACCACTCGGCCTTCAAGGGCCAAGGGATCGAGTTCTCCGGCGTCCGCGAGTACGTGCCCGGAGATGACATCCGGCTGATCGACCGCAACGTCTCGGCCCGCATGCAGCATCCGTTCGTGAAGATCTTCGAGGAGTCGCGCGAGCTGAGCGTCGTCTTCCTCGTGGACCAGAGCGGCTCCACGCGGTTCGGCACGCGCGGACGGACGCGCGCCGAAGTGGCGGCGGAGTTGGTGGCGGTGCTCGCCTTCAGCGCGGTTTCGAACAACGACAAGGTCGGCTGTCTGTTGTTCACCGACACGGCCGAGAAGTGGATCCCCGCCCGCAAGGGGCGCCGGCATGTCCTCCGCGTCGTGCGCGAAGTGCTCTTCCGCAGACCCGAGGGACGCGGCACGTCGATCACGACCGCGCTGGAGACCGCGTTTCGTCTGTGCAAACGGCGGAGTCTCGTCTTCATCCTCTCCGACTTCTTCGATCAGGGATACGAGAGGGCGCTGGCGCTCTCCGCGCGTCGCCACGAGGTCGTCCCGTTGGTCTTGGTCGACCCGTCGGAGCGCGACTTGCCGAACGTCGGCCTGATCGAACTACAGGATCTCGAGACGGGCGAGCGACGGCTGGTCGACACGAGCGACGCCGACGTGCGTCGAGCGGCCGACCTCGCGGCCAGACAGTGGACCGAGGTCGAACTGCCGCGCCGCATGCGTGACGCCGGCGTGACGCCGCTCTTCCTGCCGATGGACGGCGATCTGATGGCGCCGCTGCATCGCTACTTCCGGGGCAAGGCGCGCTCGCGGAGGCGAACGGGATGAGAAGCCCGTCGACCGAGGTTGTCTTCCGCCTCCAGGCCGCGCCCGATTCGATCTCGATCGGCGATCCGGTCCACCTCCGCCTGGAAGCGTCGGCCCCTGCGCGCGGCGAACTGCAGTTTCCGGCCTTCACCGACAGCATCGGGCCGTTCGCGATCCTCTCGTCGATGCCGGCGGTGCGCAGCGAACACGAAGGGCGCAGCACCGTCGTGCAGGAGATCGACGTCACGCTCTGGGAGACGGGACGCAGGCCGATCCCTCTCCAGGAAGTGCTCTGGATTCCCGCACCCGGAGAGACTCTCTTCGCGACGGCGGGAGGCGAAGTGGTCACGGTCGGCAGCGTGCTCCCGCCGGAGGCGCAGGGACCGGAGCATCTCCACGATCTGAAAGATGTGGTGCCGCTCGGATGGCCGCTCTGGCCCTGGATCCTCCTCGGCCTCGCGCTGCTCGCGGCGCTCGCCTACTGGTGGCTGCGTTGGCGCAAGCGTCGCCCGGGGCCCATCGTCGCCGCGCCGCCGCCGCTCGCGCCGCTCGAAGCATTCGAACTCGGGCTCGGGCAACTCCTCTCGCGTGAACTGCCGCAGCGCGGTGAGATGAAGCAGTTCTACGTCGAGCTCTCGCAACTGCTGCGCGCCTACGTCGAGCGCAAGTTCGGGATCCTCGCCTTGGAGGGAACGCGCAGCGAGGTGGTCGCGGCGCTGCGCGAAGAGCCGCGCGTGTCACCGGCCGATCTCGCCTGGTTGGAGGAGTGGCTCTCGGCCGGCGATCTGGTCAAGTTCGCCAAGGGAGAGCGGCTGGTGGACGACGCCCTGCAAGACGCGGAGCATGCGCGGACGTGGGTGCGCCAGACCGACGCGCGGCCGCCGCAACCGGCCCCTCCGGCCACCCCGGTCCCACCCGTGGAGGCGGTGTCGTGAGCTTCGTCCATCCCTGGTTCCTCCTGCTCTTGCCGCTGCCGTTCCTCTTGCTCTGGCTGCGAGGGCGTTCGCAGCGCGCCCGGACCGCGGCGGCCGCCTGGTCGAAGCTCGATCGCCAGACGCTCCATCCGACCTCGCGCACGCGCGCCGCGGCGTTCTTGCCGTGGGCTCGCGCGCTCGTCCTCTCGTTCCTGGTCGTCGCGGTGGCGCGGCCGCGAACGGGGGAGCGCGAGATCGAGATGACCAGCGAGGGGATCGACATCGTCCTGGCGCTGGACATCTCGGGCAGCATGAAGGCCGAAGACTTCCAGCCGCAGAACCGGCTGCACGTGGCGAAGAAAGCGGCGGCGACGTTCATCGACGGGCGTCCCGGCGATCGGATCGGCCTCGTCGTCTTCGCCGCCAATAGCTTCACGCAATGTCCGCTCACGACCGACCATGAAGTACTGAAGCGCCTGCTCGACGAGGTCGACTTCGGCGACGTGAAAGACGGCACCGCCATCGGGATGGGCATCGTGAACGCGGTCAATCGTCTCGAGGATGTCCCGGCCAAGAGCCGCGTCGTCATCCTGCTCTCCGACGGCCAGAACAACGCCGGTTCGGTCGATCCGATCACGGCGGCGCGTCTGGCGCAATCGGTCGGCGTCCGCATCTACACGATCGGCGTCGGGAGCGACGACGACGCGCCTTTCCCGGTGGACGATCCGGTCTTCGGGCGAAGGTACGTCCGACTGCCGTCGATGGTCGACGACGCCACGCTCACGAAAGTGGCGGAAGGGACCGGCGGGCAGTACTTCCGCGCGACGGAGGCTCGCGCCTTGGAGGAGATCTACGCCCGCATCGACAGCATGGAGAAGACCGAGATCGAGACGCGCGAGTGGATGAACTACTCCGAGACCGGTTCCTACCTCGCGCTGCCGGCGCTCGCGCTCTTGTTGGGCGAGATCTTGCTCTCGGCGACGATCCTGCGGAGGTTGACGTGAGATTCGCCGAAGAGCATTGGCTCTGGCTCCTGCTGGCGCTCCCGTTGGTCACGGTCCTGTGGATCTGGTCGGAGCGCCGGCGACGCGACGCGCTCGCCCGTTGGTGCCATCCGACACTCTGGCCGCGCCTCATCCCCGGGTACGCGCCGCGCTCGATTCTCCGCTCGGCGCTCGCGCTACTCGCGATGGCGTCGCTGATCATCGCCGCCGCGCGCCCCCAGATGGGCAGCCGTATCTTGGCGACCGCGCGCAAAGGGGTCGATGTTGTCGTGGCGCTCGATGTCTCCGAGAGCATGATGGCCGAGGACCTCCCGCCCAATCGCCTGACCCGCGCACGACAGTCGGTCCATTCGCTCATGGACCGACTGCGCGGCGACCGCATCGGACTCGTCGCCTTCGCGGGCGAGGCCTTCGTGCAGTGTCCGCTCACGCTCGACTACGCCGCCGCGCGCATGTTCCTTCGTTACCTCGACACCGACTTGATCCCGGTGCCCGGCACGGCGATCGCGGGCGCGATCCGCGTCGCGACCAAGTCGTTCGATCCGAAGGAGACGAAGTACAAGGCGCTCGTGCTCGTCACCGACGGCGAAGATCATGAAGGGGAGGTGACGGCCGCCGCGCGGGAGGCGAAGGCGGCCGGCGTGCGGATCTTCGCGGTCGCGCTCGGGACCGAGAAGGGGGAGCCGATCCCGATGCGGGATGAAGCGGGACGGCTGATCGACTACAAGCGCGACGAGCGCGGTCAAGTCGTCCTGACCCGATGCGATCCCGCGGTGTTGCAGCAGATCTGTCAGGACACCGGCGGCCAGTTCTTCGACGGGAACGCGGGCGACATGGCGCTCGAACCGCTCTACAACGCGATCAGCGGCATGGAAGAGAAAGAACTGAAGGGCGGAATCGTGACGCAGTACGAGGAGCGCTACGCCTATTTCATCGCGTTCGGTCTGTTGCTGCTGACGCTCGAGTGGATGCTGCGCGAGCGCAAGGCGAGACCGCGCGCCGGCGCCTCCACCCAGCGCGCGCCTGGTGTCGGCAACGCCGCGCTGCTCCTGGCGCTCCTCATGTTCGGAGGGCTCGGCGCCGGGCTGCACCCGGCGCTTGCGCGGGCCGACGACGGCAAGCGCGCGTATGACGCGGGGAAGTACGAGGAAGCCCGCGACGCCTACGAGCGCTGGCTCCTCGAACATCCGACCGATGCGGCCGCGCGGTACAACCTCGGCACGGCGCTCGTCCGCACCGGAGAGATGGAGCCGGCGGAACGCGAACTGCAATCCGCGCTCAGAGCCGAGGATCCCGGGTTGGTGGCGCGCAGTTGGTACAACCTCGGCACCGCGCGGGCGAAGGCGAACGATCTCGAGGGGGCGCGAGATGCGCTGCGGATGGCTCTGCGCACCGATCCGAAGCAGGCCGACGCCAAGGCGAATCTCGAGATCGTGAACCAGCTTCTGCAGCAAACGCCGCCCGACAGCAGCGAGCAGCAACAGCAGCGGCAGCAGGATCCGCAGGATCAGCCGAAGGAAGAAGGCGAGCCGAACCCCGACGATCCTCAGGATGGACAGAGCGAACAGCCGGAGAACAGCGACGAGCAGCAGCAGCAGCAGCGGCAGCAGCAGCGGCAGCAGCAGCGGCAGCAGCAGCAGCAACAGCAGCAGGACCCGTCGGGCGAGTCGGACGAGGAACAGCAGAAGAGCGAGCAACCGGAGCAGTCTGCGGAGGAGCAGCCGGCCGGCGCGCCCCAGCCGGCCGAAGCGGCGATGTCGCAGGAAGAGGCGCGGCGTCTGTTGGAGGCGCTCGGCCAACAGGAGTTGCTGCTCCAAGCGGAGCGCATGAAGGCGAAGGCGCACGTCAAGAACGTCGAGAGGGACTGGTGAGGCTCGCGCTGCCGCTCTTGCTCCTGGCCGCGGCGCTCGGCTGCGCCGGCCTGGCGGCGCCTGCTCGAGCGGAAGTGCGCGTCTCGGTCAACCTGTCGCCCGAGCTGATCGAAGTCGGGATGGGCGCCGGCCTCACCGTGACCGTCGAAGGCGCGGCCCGCATCGATGCTCCTCCGGAGATCCCTCCGGTCGACGGGCTCCAGATCGTCGATCGCGGTCAATCGACCCAGGTTTCGATCGTGAACGGACGCATGTCGCGGTCGATCCAATATCAGTTCGCCATCTTCGGGCGTCGCGTCGGCACGTTCCCTATCGGGCCGGTCGTCGTGCGCGAGGGCGGCAAGGAGTATCGGTCGCGCGCGATCTCCATCACCGTGAATGCGGCCGGAACCGTCGCCAGCGGCGCGCGGCCCAACGCCGCCCCAAGGGCCGGCGGCGCCGCCGGGGCCGCCGGGGCCGGGGAGTCGCGCGACCTGTTCCTGCGCGCGTCGGTCGATCGCGAACGCGCCATCGTCGGCGAGCAGATCACGCTGCGGCTGCAGTTGCACCAACGCGTCGGGCTGTCGCTGATGGACCAACCGACCTACGCTCCTCCCGAGACGCCCGGCTTCTGGCGCGAAGACCTCCCCCCGCAACGCAACAGCACGAGCACGATCGACGGCATCCCGTACGAAGTGACCGAGATCGTCTACGCGCTCTTCCCGACGCAGACCGGCAAGCTCGAGATCGGACCGTCGCGCGTCGTCTGCACGGTGCGCGCCCGCGGCCGTCGACGCGACCCATTCGATCTCTTCGGCGGGCTCTTCGGCGAGCCGCGCGAGGTCGAACTGACGAGCCGACCGCTCACGATCCAGGTGAATCCGCTGCCGCAACCGGCGCCGACCGACTTCACGGGCGGCGTGGGGGACTACCGACTCACGTCGTCGGTCGATCGTACGCAGGCGGCGCAGAACGAGCCGGTGACCTGGACGGTGAAGGTCTCGGGCCGCGGCAACGTCTCCGCCGTCGGCGACCCACGCGTGCCCGAGATGGTGGGGTGGCGCGCCTATCCGCCGACTTCGGAGACGAAGAGCGAGACGAGCGGCGACCTCGTGAGCGGGACGAAGACGTTTCAGATCGTGTTGCTGCCGGGCGTGACCGGGCGAGTCTCGCTCCCGCCGATCTCGATCTCGGTCTACGACCCGAAGAAACAGAGTTACCAACGGCTGACCACGGCGCCCACCGAGGTCGAGGTCTTGCCGGGAGCGACCGCCACGCTGGGCGGAACCGCGCGCGCCGTGGCGCGGGTCGGCCGCGATCTGCGCGGCGTGCCGGCCCAGAGCGGACTGCGTCCGACCGAGGCGCGTCCACTCTGGCGCGAGCCGGGGTTCTGGCTCCTGCAACTCGCTCCACTCGGCGCGCTCGGTTGGGCCTGGGGACGAAAACGGCGCGCGGTGCGCGAGGGCGCCGATCGCGTGGGACTGGCGAGGAGGCGCGCGCACGCCGCGCTGCGCGCGGAGCTCGACGCCGTCCGTCGAGACGCGCCGTCCGTATCGGCGTCGCGCGCACCCGCGATGACGCGGCTCGGGGAGGCGTTGGAGAGCTATCTGAGCGATCGTTTCTCGTTCGCAGCGCGAGGCTGCACTCGGAGCGAACTGCGAGATCGTCTCACCCGAGCGAACGTCCCCTCGGGCGAGATCGACGCGCTCGTCGCGTGTCTCGACCGCTGTGACCTCGGCCGCTTCGCTCCCGCCGGCGCCGCTTCCGAAAATCTAGCTGCCTTCGTCGACGAAATCTCCACGCTGGTCGATCGGATCGAGCGCGCGACGACGCCGCCGCCCAAGTCGGGGCTGAGTTCGCTCGCGCGCGCGGCGACGCCGCTCCGACTCCTCGCGATCACGGCCGCGCTGGCGTCGGCGAGCGCTCTTTCCTCCGCGACCGACGCCTTGGCCGGCGATCGCGGGCGGGCCGAACAGCTCTTCGTCGCCGGCCGCGAAGCCTACGCCGCGGGCCAGTACGCCGCCGCCCTCGATGCCTTCCGCGGCGCGGCGGCCGAGGGGTACGAGTCTCCGGCGCTCTGGCTCGGGGTCGGCAATGCGTCGTACAAGACAGGAGAATTGGGCTGGGCGGTCCACGCCTTCGAGCGCGGACGTCGTCTCGCCCCGGATGATCCCGACTTGCGCGCCAATCTCGAGCTGGCGTTGGAGCAGACCTCCGATCGCGTGCTCGAAGCGAACGAGAGTCGCAGTCTCTCCACCGCGGTTTCCCTCCTCGATCGGTTGCCTCTCCGTCGTGCGCTCTTGGTCGCGGCCGGGCTCTGGTGGGCGTGGGCGGCGCTGTGCGCGCTCACGTGGACCTCAGTCGGACCGCGGGTCTGGTGGGATCGGCTGCGCCCGATCGCACTCGCCGGGCTGGGGATCGCGGTGGCGTGGAGCGCGGTCCAGGCCGCTCGCGACTCCGGTCGACCCGACGGCGTCGTGGTCGCGGCGGAGTCTCCGGTCCGGTCGAATCCGACCCCGGACGCCACGATCGAGTTCACGCTCCATGGAGGGACGCTGGTCCGGATCGGACGCGAACGCGGCGACTACGTCGAACTCCTCTTCAGCGAGCGACTGCGCGGTTGGGCCGAACGTTCGCACCTGGCTGAACTCGACGATCCACCGCCCGCCGCATCGCCCTGATTCCCCTGACGCCACCACCGGTTCGAGGGTTGCCGCCTTCGCAGCACTGCTATATGGTCGGGCTGACCAAGGGAACATGTGGAGACAAGCCCGCGAGTGACAGCCAACGGATGAGCGTCGAATGACCAACGCCGGGTTGGAGATCCTCCACTATTTCGATCCGCATCTCTTCTCGGCGGATCTGCGCGCGACCACCAAGGAAGGGGTCCTGCGCGAGTTGACGGAATTGGTCGGCCGCTCCGAAGGGCTGAGCAACGCGTCGCTCCTCTTCGAGATGCTCCAGCGCCGCGAACAACTCGGCTCCACCGGTATCGGGAAGGGCATCGCGATCCCGCACGGCCGCAGTCTCGCGATGTCCCGCCTGAAAGTCGCCTTCGGCCGCTCCGCCGAAGGGATTACCTACGACGCCATCGACAAGAAGCCGGTGCACCTGTTCTTCCTGCTCGTGGCCCCGCCGCAAGAGGAGCGGATGGAGTACCTGCCGCTCCTCGGTCGGATCGCGGAGCTGGCCCGGGACCGCAGCATGCGCGAGCGGTTGAAGAAGGTCGAGTCGTTCGCCGATCTGCGGACGATCCTGGGGGCAGAGCCGACGAACGCGGGCTCGAATGCGAGCGCCGATGACGAAACCGACGAGGAGCCCGCGCGCGGGCGGTCCCCCCGCAAGCCGGCGGCGGCGCGCCCCGTGGCGGCCCGAGCAAAGACCGGCCGAGGGACGTCGTGAGCCAAACTCTGAGCGACCGCCTCCATCTGCTGTTCCGATTGCAAGACCTCGACACGATGATCGCCGAAGCGACCGACCCCGCCCGGCAGCGGGCGAACGTGGAGATGGGATTCCGCACCCCCGATCTCGCGAAGCTGAAAATCGCGCGCGAGAAGCTGGCGGAGCAGTGCGACCCCGCCGACCTCCGCACCTACGACCGAATCGCGCAGCGCCATCCGCACGCGATCGTCCCCGTCGCGGATCGCACCTGTCTCGGCTGCTACATGTCACTGCCCACCTCCGCCGTCTCGCTCCGCACCGAGCCGGGCCAGTTCCGCACCTGCGAGAACTGCGGGCGGATTCTGTATTGGCTCGCCTGACCGGCTGGGTCGTCGCGAAGGTCCTGGATATGTTCGGCGAGGGCCGAGCTGAATGGTTGTCGGTCGAAGACGGCAGGGTGCGTGAGCGCCGCTCGGCGGCGCCCGAGGGACGGACTCTCGCCGATCACGACCTCCTCGGCGAAGATCTCTGGCTCCATCCTGGCTTCGTCGACGCGCACACGCACCTGATCGGAATGGGACTGAGCCGCACGCGCCCCGATCTCTCCTCGGCGAGCTCCAGGGACGCTGCCCTGGACCTGCTGCAGAGCTGGCTGCGCGCCCACCCGGGCGAGTCGCGCGTCTTGGGTGAGGGATGGGATCACTCGACCTGGCGCGACGCTCGACCGCCCACCCGTCGCGACATCGATCGCGTCGAGTCGGTCCGGCCGATCGCGCTGCGCCGCGTGTGTGGACATGTCGCCGTGCTCAATTCCGCCGCGTTCCGCGAGGTCGGGATCGCCTGGCCCGACTTGGACCCCGAGAGCGGACTCGCGCGCGAAGAGCTGCCGTTGGCGTTGCCGCTCCTCTGGCCGGCCACGCCCGAAGAAGAGTTCCACGCCGTCGTCGAAGGGCAGCGCGAGGCGCTGCGTCACGGGGTGACGGAGATCCACGAGATGGGGCACGAGCGCAGCTATCGCGCCTTCGCGGCGGTCGAGCGGGCAGGGGAGCTGAAGCTCCGAACTCTCCATTACTTCGGCGCCGATCATCTGCCGGCGTTGCGGACCGAAGGCGTGATCGCGGGCGCCGGCAGTGATCGACTGCGCGTGGGAGGACTGAAGCTGTTCCTCGACGGTTCGTTCGGCGGCCGCAGCGCCGCGCTGCGCGAGCCGTATGCCGATGCGCCTCCCGGATCCGGCCCCGACGCCGGCCCCGACGCCGGCAGGGGCCGACTCCTCTGGGACTCGGGAGCGCTGCGGGAGTTGATCGAGGCGGCTTATACCGCCGGACTGCCGGTTGCGATGCATGCGATCGGCGATCGTGCGATCGACCAAGCGGTCCAGGTCATCGAGTCGGTCACCGTCCAGCCGCCGACGCCCCCTCGCTTGGAGCATGCCGAGGTTCTCGCCCCCGATCTCCTCTCTCGAGCGGTGAACGCGGGGATGCGCTTCTCGATGCAACCGAACTTCACCGCCGCCTGGCAAGGGTCGGGTCAGCTTTATGAGCAGGCGCTGGGACCGAAGCGTGCGGCGGCGCTCAATCCGTATCGCTCGGTCTGGGACGCGCGCTCGCTCGCCTTCGGTTCCGACACGATGCCGATGGGGCCGCTCTTCGGATTGCGCGGAGCGTTGGGACATCCTCTGAAGGCGCAACGACTGTCGCTGGGGGAGGCGCTGGCTGCGTACACGTTCGGCGGAGCTCGTTGCGCGGTTCGGCCGTTCGGCGCGTCGACGATCTCGCCGGGAGCGCGGGTGGATTGGGTGTTGGTGCGGATTCCGCGGAGCGCGGCGGCGGACGCCGGGCGCCAGACAGCGCTGCTCGATCGTCGCGACCCCGAGGTCCTGGACGGCGCGACGATCGTCGCCACCTGGGTCGACGGTGAAGAGGTCTTCCGCGCATGAGTCGAGACCTCTCGCCGGCGGAGCTCCGCTTCTTGCTCGACGTGAATCGACGACTGACCGGCGCTCCCGATCATGAGTCGTTCCTCGGCGAAGTGCGCGATCTCGTCAAGCTGGCGGCCGACGCGGCAGCCTGCTCGCTGGCGGTCTTCAACGAAGAGGGGACGCGGCTGGAGTATTGGATCGCGGCCGATCGCATCGTCCCGGATCCCCGCAAGGTCTACGTCGCGCGGCGCGAAGGAATCGCGGGGCATGCGGCCGAGCACCGCCGGTCCGTCGTCGTGCCCGACGTCCCGAATGATCCCCGGTCATCGCACGATTGGGAAGTGAACGCGGGCGTTCGCGTCCGATCGAAGCTGGTCACCACGATCGAACGGCGCGGGAACGTCATCGCCGTCTTGGAGGCGCTCGACAGCCGCGCGCCCGAAGGATTCCGCCCGGACGACCTCGCGCGCATGGAGGCGTTGGCGGAAGGGCTCGTCTTTCCGCTGGAGAATTCACTGCTCGCGCGCCTCTCCCAGCGGGGGCGCGCCGAGAGCGAGGCGCTCTACCAGACCAGTCTCGTGCTCAACGAGAAGCTCGAGCTCGAGGATGTCCTGACTGCGTTCCTCTCGCAGATCGCCCAGGTGGTGCCGCATCAAGCGTCGGCGATCTATCTGGTCCATTGGGAGGAGTCAGAGATCGAGTGGTTCGCCCACCGTGGCTACCCGCCCGACACGCCCACGAAGGTGCGGCTGGAGTTCGGTCAGGGGGCGGTCGGCTGGGTCGCGACGCACGGTCAGCCGTTGCTCATCCCCGACGTCTCGCGCGAGACGCGGTATGTGAACGCGCGGCCGGCCACGCGTTCCGAGGTGGTGGTGCCGATCCACGTCGACGCGCGCGTGGTGGCGGTCTTCAACCTGGAGGCCGACGAACTCGACGCCTTCCGCGCGGCCGACGTGAAGATCCTCTCGGCCTTCGCCAATCAGGCGGCGCTCTCGATCGAACGGGCCGAACTCTTCAATGAACTGCGCGAGAAGGAGCGGCTGGCCGAGGAGCTGCGCATCGCGCGCGACATCCAGCAATCGTTCCTGCCGCCGCGCGATCCGGAGCTGCCGGGCTTCGATCTCTCGGGGGCGAATCTCTCGTCCAAGGAAGTGAGCGGCGACTCCTTCGACTACATCTGGATCACGCCACAGCAGCTCGGCATCTGCATCGCGGACGTCTCCGGCAAGGGCGTGCCGGCCGCGCTCATCCTCGCCACCTTCCGCGCCTCGCTCCGCGCCGAGATCCGCAATCGCTACGCCATCGCCTCGATCCTGGACAAGGTGAACAGCCTGCTCTGCGAGTCGGTCGAAGCCGGTAAGTTCGTCACGGCCGTCTATGGCGTCTTGGACTTGAAACAGCGCCGCTGGACCTACGCCAACGCGGGTCACAACCCGCCGTTGCTGCTCAGGCCCGGGCGTCCGCCCGAGGAGCTCTCGATCGGCGGACTCATCCTGGGCTCGTTTCCTGACGCGCGTTACGAGGAAGCGGTCATCGACCTCGTGCCCGGGGATGTCCTGGTCTTCTACACCGACGGCATCACCGACGCAGAAGAGCCGGGCGGCGACTGGTACGGCGAGGAACGCCTGCTCAGTTGTCTGCAGCGAGTCGCGGATCGTCCCGCGCGAGAGATCTGCCGCGCGCTCCTGGACGACGTGCACGCCTTCGCCGGGAGCGATCAATTGACCGACGACCAGACGGTGGTGGTCCTGCGGGTCGGCGCCGATCCGTCGGGTCGCAAGTCGCGGACTGCGGGCTTCTCACCGTCCGACCGCGACGGGTAGGATGCCCCGACCGAACCGACCGGTGTCCCCAGGCGCGCCACAGCCGTAGGAGTTCCCAAGATGTTTGGCAAGGATCGCCGGACCACGAGCACAGGCCCATCCGCCGCCGCTGCTGCTGCCGCCGCCGCCGCCGAGCGCCACGACGCGGGCGTCGACACGATCGTGTTGGAAGGCACGCGGGTCGAAGGGGACCTGCGCGTCCCCGGCGGCTTGCGGATCGAGGGGCGTCTGGAGGGGAGCCTGGACGTGGGTGGGGCGGTCTGGGTGGGACCGACGGCCGAAGTGATGGCCGATGTCCGGGCGCAATCCGCGGCCATCGCCGGCGTGGTGCGCGGCGACGTGCGCGTGCGCGGGGCGGTCGAACTGCTCCCGGGCTCGCGACTCGAAGGAGATGTCTACGCGATGAGCTTTCGGATCGAAGACGGAGCGGCCTTCCTGGGCAAGTGCTACATGGGCGAGGCGTACGTCCTGCGCGAAACGCGCCGGTGATCCGATGAGCTATCGCCCGCAGCAAACCTCGAACAACTTCTTCACCGGCGCGTCGCTCTCCAACGCGGTCCGGATGTTGATCGCCTGGAACGTCATCGTCTTCCTGCTACAGCTCATCTTGCGCAGCGGGGGAGAGCTGGTCCTGCGCCAGTACCTCTTCCAGGGCCGCATGGAGATGCTCTTCAGCCTGGTGCCGGAGTTCGTGCGCCACGGCGAGGTCTGGCGCCTCGTCACCTACATGTTCCTGCATGACGGGATCTTCCACATCGGCCTGAACATGCTCGCCCTCTGGATGTTCGGCTCGGAGCTGGAGTACCTCTGGGGGACGAAACGATTCATCGGCTACTACTTCTTCACCGGCATCGGCGCCGGTATCTGTACAACTCTCTTCACCAGCCACCCGACCATCGGCGCGTCGGGCGCGGTCTACGGCTTGCTTCTCGCCTTCGGCATGACCTTCCCCAACCGCCCGATCCTCCTGTACTTCATCCTTCCGATCCAAGCGAAGTACTTCGTCATGATCTTCGGCGCCCTAGAATTCCTCCGCGCCGTCTTCGACCAAGGGAGCGGCATCGCCCACGTCGCCCACTTGGGCGGCTTGGTCTTCGGCTACGTCTACATCAAGGGATGGCCTGGCCGGAAAGCGTTCCAGCGTTGGAAGCGGGAGCGGCAGAAGCGCAAGTTCAAGGTGTTGGACTTCCGGGATCCGGATCAGCGGAATTAGCGAGTTGTGCGTGCATCGATTCCTGCTCGCTCTCGCTCTCGCGCTCGCCGCCGTTGTCGGCGGCCGACTATCCAGCCTCGAGCGACGCCGCAGAGCCTTGTGAAAAATGGTGCAACTGTTGCCGGCAACAGTTGCACCATTTTTCACAAGCCGACTGCCGTTCGTAGACCCACGCCAAGTCGACGACATGATGACGTGCGGCCGATGCTCAGCGCGAAGTCGACCACGAGTGTCGTCTCCGATCGATGCGCCTTGCGGCTCACGCGGTCGCGGTCAGCGTCGTAGCTGCGGAGGTGATCTGTGGCCCAACTGGGTCCAGACCCAGTTCGCCGCGGCGGAAAACAAACGACAAGACGACAGAACGACAAACGCCAAACGGCCCCGGAATCTCGCGATTCCAGGGCCGTTTCGATCAAGTCTGGCCGTCGATCAAGGCTGGGCGGCGAACGATCTGCTGATCGTTCGCGTTACCTCACCACCAACATCTTCCGCGCGCTCTCACCTTCCGCCGTCCGCAGACGGTAGAAGTAGGTTCCCGCGCCGACTTCGTGACCGAGGTCGTTCCGTCCGTCCCACTGCATGGTGTGCGAACCGGCCACGAGGTCGGCGTCCAAGAGACGACGCACGACGCGGCCGCCGACGTCCATGATCTCGACCTTGGCGCGGGTCGCGCGGGGGAGCGCGAGGCGGATCTCGGTCGTGAAGGTGAACGGGTTCGGCTGGTTTTGTCCGAGCGTGAACGGACGCACGCGGACGTCGTCGGACACATCGACCGCGACGCAGGCCGGATTGTCGAAGTCGACCGTGATGTCGGCGTTGGTGCGCGGGGCGATGCGATATGAGCCAAAGCTGTAACGCAGGACACCGGTCAGGTCGATGATGTCGCCGATGCAACCGGGGTACGAGACCAGCGCGATGCCGTTCAGATCGCAACCCGCCGTGTCGGGGCCGGCCTGCTGCAGGAGCCACTCTCCGAAGACCGGGCCGGCCGTGCCGGCGAGCGAGTCGACGGTGCAGTTGTTGATCTTCACGAGCTGGTTTTCCCAACGCTCGGCGATCTTGGTCGGATTCCGGTACGGGATCTGCGCCTCGGTCACCGTATTCGTCACGACCGGCCCGGCGATCGGCCCGGAGTTGACGAAGTTGTCATGGCCCGTGCGATAGGTGATCTGCGTCGAACCGTTGAACTCGGTGACCGAGCCGGTGACCTGGATCTTGTCGCCCACCGCGATCAAGCCGGTGCGAGCGACGCGCGAGTAGAGCCCGTCCCACTGCCCGCCCTCGGCGTCCTGCAGGTAGAAGTAGTTGCCGTCGGTCGCCGTGATCTTGGCTTCGACGGTGACGATGGCGCTATTGAGCGGCGAGACGTCATTGACCGCCGGGTTGGTCACGAATTGGATCTGCTGGATCGCCGTGATCCCCGAACGGAAGCTCGCGGTCTGGTTCGGATTTCCGGGCAGGCCGCCGGCCGACTGGACGTTGTTCACGATGACCTGCTCCGGGTCGCCGTTTTCCAGAGCCTCGGTCGTGAGGTGCACGATGCGCGGATTGCTGTTGTCGAGCTGCGCCCCCAGGACGCTGAAGCCGGAGGCCAGTTCGTAGTTGTCGATGTCCTCGGCGGTCGGCTCGTTCAACGGAACGCCGAACTGCACGTTCATCGTCGTCTGGCTGGTGGAGTAGGCGCCCTTCAGGACCGCCTTGCAGGGCGTGCCGAGGTCGATGTCGCAGTTTCGCGGCGCGAGCTTGTACTTGCTGAAACTGTAGGTGAGGACCCCCTGCGCGAAGGAGAAAGCGGTGCCGGCGCTCGGGATGTCGTATTCGAAGTCCTCGCCGGGTTGGGCCGAGTAGTTGTCCACCAAGAGCGAATCGCCGACGCCGATCGTCGCGCTGGTCGAGAGGTACCACTCGTTGAAGCCGTCGGCCTGACGAGAGAAGAGCGTGGCGTCGAGCCGGTCGACGCGGACGAGCACGCTCTCGTACGCCTCGGCGAACGCGCCCGTATCATTGACCTCGCTGATGGTGACGTTGACCGGCGCCGGCACGGTGGTCGCGCCGATCTTGACCGTGCTCCCGCCGTCGAGGGTCATGTCGACTTCGGAGAAGTTGAAGTACTCGTAGTAGCGGCCGGAGACGTTGACCAAGTCTCCCTTCGTCACCGAATGGTTCTGGTTGGTGAAGATCCAGATGCCGCTGTACTGACGCTGATAGGTCGGATCGGGCGTCGGCTCTTGCACGAAGTAACCGAACTTGCCCACGCCGGTGACGACGACGCCCTCGAGTAGGACGGCGGTGTTGTTGGGGATGACGCCGAGTTGGATCTCGTAGATCGTGACATCGGCAGCGGCGGGCTGCGCGGCGAGTGCGCCGAGGGCGCCGGCGAAGAGCGCGAGTGTCCGTAGTTTCATGGGCGAGGATTCCCTCCTGGGGCGAACGGTTCCGAGATCCTTTGGGGGTCGTGCGAGGCAGGCAAGAGTATAGGTGCCCAGAAATTGGGGGGTCAATCGCAGTGGCGGTGAGGATTCCGTGAGGTCAATCCAGCAGCGTGCGACGCATGATCTCGGCGCCCACCGCCCGATGGTTCCCCCGCCGCTGGGCGCGGCTGAGGAGGAACGGGACGATCGTCGTGCGGGACCCGTTGGGACCCGCGCGGAAGACGACGGCGCCCGCGGGATCGAGGCTCTGGTCGGGCGTGGCGCCCAGGAGCGTGGGCGAGCCGGGCGGGAGGGAGACCCACTGCGCGGCATCGAGCGTCGGGATGATCAGCTCCGCCCCGCGTGAGGTCGAGCCGGTCTCCAAGGTGTCCACACCGCCCAGGAGGGTCGTGGTGAGCAGCGTGCCGGCGCCCAGGTCGATGTCGCTGGCGGGGCGGCGGTAGAAATCTTGGATGCCCAGGCGTTCGCGGGCGAAGGCAACGGAGAGTCCCGCCGAGTCGCCGACCACGTTCATGCCCGAGAGGACCACGCGGCCGCCGTCGTCCAGATACTCCCCGAGTCCGCGCTCCGCGGTCAGGAAGTTGCGGAAGACGGAGTCGTCGTTGAGATCGGACTTGATGCCGCCGTACCAGACGACGCCTTCGAAGAGCGAGAAGAGCGGCTCGATCTCGCGATGACTGCGGAAATCTCCGCGCTGCTCCACGTCGTAGACGAAATAGTCGCCCGGTGCGATCGAGTCGAGCGCCGCGCGCCAGAAGCCGTCCTCCGTCGCGTAGCCCGGCGTGTTGATGTTGTGCACGTTGTCGATCAAGAGGAACCGTCCCTGGGCCGGATCGACGGTCCAGGTGTGGCGGAGGACGTTGCTCGGAGCGAGCGCCTCGTCGAACGCCTGCACCGCGAGCGTACGTTCCCCCAGCCGGTCGCCGAAGTCCTGCGGCGTGAGCGCGATCAAGGTGTCGCTGCGCAGCGGGGCGAGAGTCGAGTCCTGACCGTCGAGCCAATAGCGGTAGTAGCGCACCGTTTCGCGACCATCGAGGTCGATGGGGGTCCAGGCGAACGAGACCGCGGGGAGACTCGACTTGGGTCGCGAGAGAACGCCGCTCCACTGCAACTGCGGGGCCCAGTTGCGCAATTTGAAGCGCTGTGACTTGCCGACGGGGTCCATGGCGCCCCGGTCGTCGACCGCGCGCACTTGGAAGGTGCGTTCCCCGAAGACGCCGCCGGTCGGGACGACGAACGTGTCGGTCGTGGCCGAGGTGAAGACCCACGATGTGTCGAACTCGCAGCGCTCGGCGTCGGGCGGCGGCGTCCATTCACCGTCCCAATGCAGGCAATAGCCGACCACACGCCCGTCGGCGTCGCTGCCCCACCAGTGCACGATCTGCCGGTAGTCGAGCGTGTCGAGATCGCCCCCTTGGATCGAGAGGTAGGTCGTCGGCGCGAGGTTGTCCGGGAGCGGTCCCGCTTCCTCGGTGCAGCCGAAGGCGCCGCAGATCAGGAACACCACGGTGAGGAGCGCGCCCAACCGTGCGCCCATCCGTGCGGCGATCCGTGCGGCGATCCGTGACGCCCGCCTCGCTGCGTTCCGCGATGAAGTCATCTCGCTCATTTCGACGTCATTTCAGGATGAGGAACTTGCCGACTTGGCGGTCGCCGGTGGCGGCGTCTTCCACTGCGAAGAGATAGAGACCGCTCGCCACCCCCTGATCGCTCCGCGTGACGAGATCCCACGCGGCCATCCCGCCCGACAGTCTCGGAATGTCGCTCTCGGGATTGCGCACGTCGGTCGGATCGAAGATGCCGCGGATGTCGGTCGCGTTGTAGGTCGCCGCATCGAAATCGATCGTGTCGACCAGGTCGCCCGAGAGCGTATAGATCCGCACCGTACAGCGCGGCGGCAAGTTGACGAACCAGAGGTAGCGGTCGCGCCGCAGGTTGCCGTCCCAGGCCGCATCGCCGCGGTAGGGGTTGGGGAAGACGCGCACCTTCGAGTCTTCGCCCGCTACGGCCGCGTCCGGCCCCGGGATGACGAAGGTGCGGTTCTGCGCCAAGCCGCTCTCCAACGATTGGATCTCCGGCGTGCCGGTGTCGAAGGCGGTGACCGAGACCCAGTACTTGAACCCGTCGCGCAGGCTGGTCAGATCGAAGCTGTAGCGGTATTCCTCGCCGTTGATCGTGACCGGGTCGACCAGCGCGTCGAGGCCTGTGTTGTAGAAGACCGAATCGACCTTGTCGACCTCGCGCACCCGCACGAACTCGCCCTCCAGCCGACTCTCGCCGACGTAGACGCGGTATCCTTCGAAGTCGAGCGTGCGACTCTTCGGGTCGACGAACCGCTCGGGGTCGTCCTTCCAGCGCAGCGTCACCTTCTCATGCTCGGGGATGACGAGCAGCTCGGGGGAGGGGGGGGGCACGGGAATGTTGAAGTTGAGGTCGAACGCCGTCTTCGCCCAACCGGCGTTGAACGCCAGGTCCTGCGAGGCGCTGCGTCCGGTGCGCGGATCGGGTTCGCCGCCGACGAAGGCGATCGAGACGGTGATCGTGTCGCCCGCCTCCAGGATCGGGAACGGACCGACCGAGACCAGCTCGACCGGATCGTTGTTCGGGCCCTCCGGTCCGCCCGTCGCGTCGACCGAACCGTTGGACATGGTCGCGTACCGCTCGATGTCGTTCTCGGGACCTTCCGGCGTGTTCCAGTTCCACCAGTTGAACGAGACGGTGAGCGAGTCGGCCGAAGTGGGGCGACTCCCGAGCAGTTGCACGCCGGCCCACGAGGGCGCCAGCCCGTCGCGCGCCGTGATGTGGTGTTCACTGATCAAGCGCAGCGAGTCAACCCAGGCGATGTCCTTCTGACGGAACCAACCGGAGAAGGGATTGGGGAGCGACGGGTCCTTGTAACCGGTCGCCAGCTCACTGTAGAAGCCGACATAGGCATCGAAGATCGGATCGCTCGGGTGCACGTTCACGATCTGGAAGTTCGCGATCACAATGGCGTCGAACGGCTCGAAGCTGAAGAGGAGCGTCTCCAGGTTCACCTTCACGTCGAGCGGCGAGTGCGCCTCTCCTCCGGTGCGCGGACGGGTGTCGGCGTAGGAACAGCGGAAATCCTGCTCGCTCCGCGCGTCGGGCGAGAAGAAGCGGCTGTTGGGAAGGAGCGAGAGCTCGGTGATGTCGGGCGTGAGCGGGAAGAACTCACTGTCCAACGCGCGATCACCGTAGGAGCCGTCCTTGGTCGCCGTGGACACGAGGGTGTCGCCGCTCGCGGTGATCCCGCCGATCCAGATTCCGCCGCGCACCATGTGATCGATGTTGCTACCAAGTGGATACTCGAACGACGGCCCTCGTCCGGAGAAGTTGCTGCCGAAGAAGCCGTCGTTGAAGAGGACGAGGCCGACGTTGTTGCCGGTGGTGATCTCGAACGTGATTGTGTCGGCCAGTTGTGAGCCGTTCAGTAGCGGGCCGTTCAGCAGAACGGCACGCTCCTCATGTCTTGCTGGCTCCGCCTGGGCGGAGCCTAGAATCCCGACGAGAACCCCAAGGCCAGTCAGAGCAAAGAGGACACGCCTCGCTATCGCTCGGCGCGTCTTCATAACGTCGCCAACCGAAACGCCACGATCCGATTCCCATCCGGATCCGCCACGAACACCAACGAATCCTCCACCGCCACATAGCGTGGATTCCTGATCGGAACCTCCAACTGCGTCTCCGCCTTCGTCGGGCTATAGACCGAATCGACAAAGCTCCCCGTCGCGAGGAACTTCAGCACGCGATCCCGCCCCGAGTCCGCCACGTAGACGAACTCACCCAGCCGATCGGCGGTCACGTCGCGCGGCCCGAAGAGCGAGAAGTTCGCCCCGATCGGATCGCCGGGGGCGGCGACGTTCGTCGTGTCTCCGCGCAGTCGTTGGGCCCAGTTCTTCTCGGTGTCGGCCACCACGAGGTGGCGTCCGTTCCAATGCAGCCCATGCGGACCGATGACGAAGCCGACGCCGGTCCCTCGATCGGAGATGAGTCGTTCGCGGTGACCCGACTCGTCGTACTTCAAGATCGTGTCGCGGTCCGCGAAGCTCAGGTAGGTCGCGAGGTTCTCGTCCGCGGCGATGGCGGTGAAATCTCCGCGCCAGATCGAGTCGCGGAAACTGTGCCGCGGCTCGCCGCCGGTGAAGTGGTAGCGCTTGACCGTCGTGTCGCCGGCGTCGGCCACGAAGACGAAGGTCGAGTCACGCCGCGCCACGCAGATCGCCACCGGACGCACCAGGCCGCGGAACTCGCCGACGAACTGCGGATGGATCGGCGTCTTCGAACGGGTGAGGAACGTCTCGACCCGCGAGTCACCGGAGATGACGTAGAGATAGCTCCCCTGACTGACCAAGTCGGTGGGGCGATCGACGTCCCAGCTCTTCTCCAAGTTGTAGGCGCCCGGCGTCGGAATGCGCCCCGGGTCGGGCTGCGGCGGCAGATCGAACTTTTGTCCACACGCGACCGCGAACATCCCCAGGCACGCGGCGGCGATGAGACGAGTGCGAATCGCTGTAACAAACTCGGTGAAACTCAAAGCGCGAACCCCAGACTCCAGCGGTGGACGGTGGGGAGTCGGCCCCCCTCGGTATAGGCGTAGTCGAGCGAGCCGGCGCGGCCGCCCAATTCGGTGCGGAAGCCCAGGCCGGCCGCGAAGGCCATCTCGTCGGCGCTGAAGTCGTAGCCGGTGCGCACGGCGATCCGTTCGCGGAAGAGGTATTCGAGTCCGCCGCGCAGCGTCTCTTGATTGTCGGCCTGGTGAAGCACCTGGGTGGCCAGGCTGATCCGATGCGGCTCGAGGTTCATCGCGTCGATCGAGAAGCCGAGTTGGAACTGCGTCGGCGGTGAGAAGGCCGAGTACGCGATGGTCGAGCCGGTCACCCGGCTCTCGAAGCCCCCGGTCGGCTCCAGGTCGGGGCCGAAGTGCGCGAGCGTGATCGCGAGTCGCGCGTTGCGATAGCCGAGTCGGTAGACGGTGCCGGCGTCGAGCAGCATGCCGTGCGCGAGCGGGCCGCCGACGTTGGACGCCATGTCCTCGCGCAGGTACTTCGCCGTCACGCCGATGGCCAGTCGATCGGTGAAGTTGCGGGCGAACGAGACGGCCACGAGCAGGTCCGAATAGCTGACGGTGCGGCCCGTCCCGAGCGGATAGAACTCCGAGGTCTCGGGGAAGTCGGTTCCGAAGAAGGCGACTCCGGCGGCCAAGCGCGCCCCGAGCGAGGGAAGATCGCGCGACGCGCTGACCGCGCCGATCTGGATGTCGCCCGGCCACTGGATGAACTGGAGTGAGAGGCTCGCCGAGTGATCGTCCTCCAAGAGCCCGGCCGGATTGAAGAAGATGGACGAGGGGCCGCGCGCAATCGCGTTGTAGGCGCCCGCCAGTCCCGCCGCCCGCGCGTCGAGCCCGATCTTGAGGAACGTGCCGCTGGAGGTCGCCACGCGCTGACCGCCGAGATCGGTCTGCGCCGTCGCGACGTTCACGACGCCGGCGACGCCCACGAGTCCTGCGGACAGCAGCAGACAGATGGCGAGCAGCCGATGGGAGAGCCGCATCCTAGAACTCCATTCCCAGGCCGACGCGGAAGTGCCGCGGCTCCGAGCGCTGCGAGGGATCGAGATAGCGCGCCACGGTCGCGGGCGACCGGTCGCCGATCAGGCTGCCTTCGCCCGGCTCATACTTCTCGCCGGTCGCGGGGTCGACGATATAGAGCGTGCGGTGATCGAAGAGGTTCCAGCCCTGGACCGACATCTCGAGGCGCCGACCGCCGACCGCGAAGCCCTTGGTCAGCGTGCCGTTGAGCACGCTCTCGAACGGTCCGTTCGACGAGTAGGACAGACCGGTGTCGCTCCCGAAGACGTTCTGCGGGGTGTAGGCGCGGCCCGACTCCAGCTTCAGATAGAAATTCACCTTCGTGTCGCTCGGGATGCGCGCGCCCAACAGACTCGGGCCGATCTCGCCCGCGCGCACGCCCCAGTTCCACCAGGCCGTGAACTTGTGCGGCCGATTCCACCACATGAACTCTTCTTCGAGGCTGGTCTCGCGCGCGTCGCCGCCCGATCCCTGCACGATCTTGAGCTTGTTCGGATCAGAACTCTTTCCCTTCACCACCGCGTAGGTGTAGGCGAGCGCCCAAGAGGAGCGGCCCGACCCGCGGCGGCGCAGTTCGATCTCGATCCCGCGCGCGCGCGCGTAGTCGAGGTTGCGATAGATGAAGAAGTTGCTCCGGCTCGTCGTGCGATCGCGCAAGACCAACGTCGTCGACGTCGGGTAGTCGTAGATGTCCTTGTAGAAGAGCGACGACTTGAGCGCCATCTCCGCCCCCATCTGGTGTCCCGCGCCCAGCTCGTACTGGACCGACACCTCCGGGTTGAGATTCGGATTCCCGATCAGCGGGAACTCCTCGGACGATTGCGAGCTGCTCTTGGCGTAGACGTAGAAGTAGGGCGGACGCTGCGTGAAGTGCCCGTAGTTGAAGAAGAGATGGTCGCGGTCGGTGATCGGGTGCGAGACCTGGATGCGCGGGGAGAAGTGTCCCTTGAAGCGACGACCGAAGAGCGCGTTCGTGTCGTCCATGAACTCGCGGCGCGTGTCCTCGTTGATCGTCGGCCGGTTCGACTCGTCGTAGAGCCGCTCGACTTGCTGGCCGGGAAACCAGTAGTCGTAGCGCAGTCCGATGCCGGCGATCAGTCCCTCGTAGTCGAGTCGATCCTGAACATAGAACGCGCCGGTCGTCGGATAGACATGGAAGAGATCGAACTCATCGCCGAGCGGACGGTCCTTCGTCACACTCGTTGCGTCGATGCTCAGATACTGGACGTCTTCATACTGTGCGCGGCCGCCCCACTGGATGTCGTGCCGATCGTTCTTGTGCTGCCAGTCCCAATCCATGGCCCAGGTTTCGACGAACCGATCCCGGAAGTCGGGGGCGTCGCCGAAGTCGCGGAAGTACGGCCGGTCGGTCCCCTCGTCGGCGTGGTTCGAGTCCAAGTCGATGTCGTACTCGCCCCAGAGATTTCCGCTCACGTTCTGGCTGCGGCCCGAGAAGTAGCGCGTCGCCTTGAGCGTATGGAAGAGGTTGGGTCGAAGGACCTGGGTCCAGTGCAGCGAGAGGCTGTTCTGATCCGAACTCACTGTGTAATAGCGATCGAGACGATCCACCCAGGCCCACGGATAGTTGATCCGGTTGCGATTGACCTCGGAGACATCGACATCGTTGAACCCCTGATCGAAGTCGATGCTCTTGGTCACGGAGAGCGCAAATTTGTGTCGATTCGAGGCCTTCCACGCCGTCTTGAAGAGCAGACGCCAATCGTTGGCCGCTCGCGGATAGAAGAACTCCCCGTAGGTGAAGCCGTTGGAGAAGAGCCGATCCTGGTAACTGGAGCGCAGGCGTCGATCGCCCGGCAGGTCGCGGATGGAGGGGAGGTACCCGTTGGTCAGGTCGGCCGCGAGATTCAAGTAGAAGGTCGGCGGCGTCGCGCCCTCGCCGCCCAATGGCGCCAGCAGGCGTCCGACCCCCTTCAGCGGTCCGTGGAACTGCAGGTCCCAGAGATCGGTGTCCCAGTCGTTCGTGATCCGATCGGTGGCGTAGCCGATGTAGCCGCCGAATTCCTGCGAGCCGTCCTTCAGCTTCGCCTCGATCACGCCGGAGAGCGCCTGTCCGTACTTGGCGTCGAAGCCGCCGGTGATGATGTTCACCTCGGCCACCGACCGCGCGCTCACGTTGCTCCCCGAGGATTCGCCCGAGAGCAGGTCCCGCATCTGCACGCCGTCGACGATGAACAGCGTCTCTTCCGAACGCCCGCCGCGGATGTGGATCTGGTTGTTGTCTTTCGTCACGCCCGGCTGCTGCTCGACGACCGAATCGAGGGTCGGGTCGATCGTGAGGGTCTTGAGCTCCTCTTCATTGTAGGAGCGAATGGTGGCCGCCTTGTCGACTTCGACCAACGGCCGTTGGCCGGTGATGACGACTTCTTTCGTCCGCGTCGCGGTGGTCGACTTCAGCCGGAACTCGAGCTCGCTCAGCCCGGCGGAGGTCGGTGCGATCTCTCGCGTCTCCGCTTCGTAGCCCAGATAGGAGACACGCAAACTCTGCGCGCCGATCTTGACGCCTTCGATCCGGAACGACCCGTCGTCGCCCGTGTTGGCGCCCAACGTCGTGCCGACGACGAGGACGTTGGCGAAAGGGAGCGGCTGGCCCGTCTTGGCGTCGAGCACGCGCCCAGAGATGGCGGCGACCGTCTGCGCCTGGGTCGATGAAGCGCCCAGGAAGAGCGCACACCACGTCCAGAGGAGAAACGAAACGGAGGATGGACGAAGGCGGCGACCCTGGGAAACAAACGCGATCCGCAAATCCATCGGCGACTTCCCAGAGTGGTGACGATGCTCCTTCGAAACCGGCGGCAAGCTAGCAATCGACCCCGTTGGGGTCAATCCAGGACTGCGTTGGCGTCGCGTCAGTACCGATCGCCGCTGCCGGCCATGCCGCCCGTCACAGCGCCGGTCACGATCTTGACCGAAGCGCTGGCCCCGATCCGGCTGGCCCCCGCCGCCGCCATCTTGCGAGCGGTCTCGGTATCACGGATGCCGCCGGCGGCCTTCACCCCCACGCTCGGACCCACCGTCGAGCGCAGCAGTCGGATGTCTTCGACGGTCGCGCCGGCCGACGCGAATCCGGTCGAGGTCTTGACAAAGTTCGCCCCGCATTCCTTGGCCAACCGCGAGGCCGCCACCTTCTCGGCATCGGTGAGGTACGACGTCTCCAAGATCACCTTGGTCAGCACTCCTGCGCGCGCGCTGCGCACGACCGCGCGGATGTGCGCCTCCACCGCGCGCAGATCGCCCCCCTTGAGGGCGCCGATCGGAATCACCATGTCGACCTCGCGCGCCCCTTGCGCGATGGCGATGCGCGTCTCGTACGCCTTCACTTCAGCCGCGGTCGCGCCGTGCGGGAAGCCGATCACGGTGCAGACCTTCGTCCGGCTCCCATCGAGCGCCCTCGCCGCCAACGGCACCCACATCGGCTGGATACAAACCGTCGCGAAGCCGTAGCAGTGCGCCTCTTCACAAAGCTCCAAGATCTCCTGCTTCGTCGCATCCGGCCTGAGCAACGTGTGATCGAGCAACGCCGCCAACACCGGATCCACCGCGCCAACGCCGGGAGCGCACCCAATCCGCGCCACGCCGTCCTCTTCGATCAATCGGTAGCGCTCTTCGGCCGGACGGCAGTCCCCGCAAGCGGAAGTTGTCGCCGCGCCGACGGCGCACGCACAGCTCTGCGGGACGGGCGTCGCCTCGGGCCCGGCGCCGGTTCGCTGAGAGAGTCGCGACAGCACGGCGGTCGTCACCTCGGCGACCAGCGCTCGCCGTTTCTCGTCGGACAACGGACTCTGGTTCATCGGCCCCGCCTCACAGGTTCAGGTCTCCCATCGCGTCGATCTTGGCGACGCGGCGTTCGTGGCGACCCCCTTCGAACTCAGTGGCCAACCACAGCCGCAGCAACCGTCGAGCTTCACCCGGATGGACGACGCGCGCTCCGAGAACGAGCACGTTGGCGTTGTTGTGCGCGCGGCTGTTCACGGTCGTGAACGGATCATGACAAAGCGCCGCCCGTATCCCGCGGATCCGGTTCAACGCCATCGTCGACCCGATACCGGCCGCGTCGATCATCACCCCAACGCTCGCCCGTCCCGCCCGAATCGCCCCCGCCAACTCCCGCGCCATGTCCGGATAGTCCACTGCGTCGGTCGAGTAGCACCCCATGTCGATCGGCGCGAACCCCTGCTCGCGCAACGCTTCGACCAGATTGCGCTTCAACGCGAATCCGCCGTGATCGCTCGCGATAGCAACCGGCAGTCCTCGAGACGATCCGTTCATCACGAAGGGAATCGTTTCTGCGAGTGAGTTCGGTCCAAGGTCCCCACCGATCGATTGCCTGGTCTCAGCCCCACGGATTGCGCCCCGGGGAAGATAGCCCCGAAGCGACCAGACCGGGGTCGGGAATCCTCATCCCTCGCGAACCCAACGTGCCTCCGGGGGCGAGCACGTTCATGCTCGTCGCCAGGACGGACCGCGCCGCGTTGGATTCCCGTCGTCTCCCGGCCCCGCTGCAGGAGTTCCCCGCACCCCCGCTTCCGTCCAGTCCGCCTCCGCCGCCGCTGCTAGCCCGGTCCAGCTAACCACCCGTCCGAACTCACCGTCCCCTCGACGCAAGCCCCCGTCTCTGCGACAATTCGCCCCGCGATGAACGACCACGAGCCAGCTCGACGTCCGCACTACCCAGCACCCTCGCCTCCTTCGACGAGCTCTCTGGAACTGTCTACTAAGCGTTATGCGTAGCGAGCAGCAAGGGTCGACTCATGTCTGATCTGACCTTCATCGAGAAGACGAAGGGGATGTCCCGTCCGCCGTTGAAAGTCGGCGACGGTCCACGCACGAGAACATCTACGCGACAGCCTTCTCGATGTCTACATCTTGGGGTCTGACGATCCTCTTCAGGGCCTCGAGGAGTCGGGGCA
>Ga0163147_10000021_pt1 | contig 195455 bp, 156 predicted proteins | sample OliLakLV19MP6G1_FD_148597 | JGI IMG/M metagenome (GOLD analysis project Ga0163147, IMG submission 148597) | Freshwater microbial mat bacterial communities from Lake Vanda, McMurdo Dry Valleys, Antarctica- Oligotrophic Lake LV.19.MP6.G1 | ecosystem: Environmental > Aquatic > Freshwater > Lake... | reverse complement strand
TATCCTCAATACGCATCGAACAATTAAACAAGGCAAGGCGGGAATTTTCGAAATAGAAACTTGGGTAGAGTTCACGAAAATTCAATAGTTAGAATGAAGAAGCGGGCAAAGTGCCCGCTTTTTTTGTTTCAAAATTTAACAGGGATAGCGTTCGCGTCACAATAAAAATTTGCAGGAAGTTTATGATCCGCATCATCCAACCGGGCATCTACTCCCTATACATTTACGCCCCTATTAGCTTTTACCTCAATTGACTTAAACATGAAAATTCTCTACACCGTTGTGCTTTGTACGTCTATGTTTTTTTCTGCCCGCACCACCGCACAGATCCTGGGTACACCTATCGTTCATTTTGATTTTGCAACAGGCATCCCATCCAGTTGGGACAGCGTGGCCACAAGCAACATTGCCCATTGGGAATACCGCGGCCCCGGTACCGATCCAGATTATACCGTGGCCTCCCGAGGCTCATGCGGCTTCGGCAGCACAGTAATCCAGTCGCAGACTTACGACAACGGCTTCGTTATTTTCGATTCCAATTATTGGGATGACGATGGTCCCGTGTGCGGAGATCTGGGAAGCGGACAAGACCCCGCCCCCCACAACGCAGCATTGGTAACCCAGTCTATTAATCTCACTGGCGTAAATACCGTGGTGCTTACCTGGCAACAACATTTCAAACGATTTTCGAGCGCCCTCACTGTGGAAGTGAGCAACGATGGTGGACTTATCTATGTTCCAGTTTACACCGCTGTGCCGGTATTCACGTCCGCCACCGAGTGGCAATCCGTAAACATCAATACGTTAGCAGCTAACCAGGCCAATGTCAAAATCCGCTTCCTTTTTACAGGCACTTATTATTGGTGGCAGCTCGATGACATTGCGCTCTACACACCCAACCCCAACGACATACGGGTGCTCGCGCCCAAGTACACCACCTACTCCGCTGTTGATACCCTTCCATTCAACAACATGGAATACGATAGCTACCCTTCGTCCATGATTCCGGCATTCAAACTTTCGGCAAAGGATCAGAACATTGGTGGAACTACTCAAACCGGATGTAAACTTTTCACCAAAATAAAACGTGCAGACAACCTCACCCAGGTATTCAGCAACTCCAGCACCACCGCTACCATTGCTCCCGGCAACACTACAACACACACCATTGGCCCCACTTACACAGCACCACCCTCCACACAGGATTACATCATCACTTACAACGTGGACCAAATACAGGTGGACAACAACGAAACCGATAATTGGGATACGCTCGACTTTCGAATCACACCTTTTAGTTATGCACGAGACGAAAGAATAATGGATGATGCCTTTATACCGGCTGCCACCTTTCAGGATGAACTCTACGAAATAGGAAACATCTACCAGGCCCGCGTCAACAACACGAATAAATGCCATTCCATAGGCGTGGCATTTGCCAACACTACCCTTCCGGGGAGCACAGTGCAGGGAGTGATTTACAACATTGACCGGACAGTGATTTACGGCACCACCGATCCTTATGTAGTAAACGTGGCCGACCTCAATAGTGCAGGCGATGAAAACATTACTTCTTTACCGCTCAGCGTTCCGTTAAACCTTATTAAGGACAGCCTTTACCTGGTTATGGTGATGCATAATCCTGATGATGGCGGCCTAATGCGGATAGCGCGCAGTGGTGAAGCCATCGCCTTTACATCGCTGGTGGGCTACCCAGAATCCAACTCATTGTACTACCTGTTGAAACACCCGATGGTGCGCATGCACATCTTCCCTATATCAAGCACCCCTGGCTGCACAGATAGCACAGCCGATAACTACAACCCCGCAGCCACAGTGGATGATGGTGGTTGTATTTATAGCGGCTGCACCAACGCGGCAGCATGCAATTATGATCCTGCAGCCAACTGGGATGATGCCTCGTGTTGTTATGAAAACTGCGTGTACTTGAGTGTGGCTCTAGGAAGCACTGATCCTCAAATTTCATGGCAACTTCTGGGAGGTAATGGTTCCATGCTCGCAAGTGGCGGTGCAGGCGCAAGCACATTCTTCTGCCTGCCTACAGGTTGTTATTCATTTTTATTGAATGATGCGGGAGGTAATGGTTGGAATGGAGCACAGTGGATATTCTCCGATGAAAACGGAAACGTTTACGACAGCGGAACAATGACAGGCGGATCATCTCAAATTTATTTCATCCCGATTTCAGTAATTCCCGGATGCACTGATCCCACTGCTTGCAATTATCAGCCTTCAGCACAATGCGATGATGGTTCTTGCCACTTCCTATTCGGATGCACCAACTCAGCAGCATGTAATTATGATCCAACTGCAATTTGTGACAACGGCACATGTCACTTCCTGTTCGGATGTACAAATCCAGCAGCATGTAACTATAACCCTACTGCCATCTGTGATAATGGCACTTGTCACTTCCTGTTCGGATGTACAAATCCAGCAGCATGTAACTATAACCCTACTGCCATCTGTGATAATGGCACTTGCCACTTCCTGTTTGGGTGCACAAACCACTTAGCCTGCAATTACGATCCAACTGCAATTTGCGACAACGGCACATGTCACTTCCTATTCGGATGCACCAACTCGGCAGCCTGCAATTACGATCCAACAGCAATTTGTGATGATGGTTCGTGCCACTTTTTGTTCGGATGTACAAATCCAGTAGCTTGTAACTACAACCCAACTTCCATCTGTGATAGTGGCACTTGTCACTTCCTGTTTGGGTGCACAAACCACTTAGCCTGCAATTACGATCCAACTGCAATTTGCGACAACGGCACATGTCACTTCCTATTCGGATGCACCAACTCGGCAGCCTGCAATTACGATCCAACAGCAATTTGTGATGATGGTTCGTGCCACTTTTTGTTCGGATGTACAAATCCAGTAGCTTGTAACTACAACCCAACTTCCATCTGTGATAGTGGCACTTGTCACTTCCTGTTTGGGTGCACAAACCACTTAGCCTGCAATTACGATCCAACTGCAATTTGCGACAACGGCACATGTCACTTCCTATTCGGATGCACCAACTCGGCAGCCTGCAATTACGATCCAACAGCAATTTGTGATGATGGTTCGTGCCACTTTTTGTTCGGTTGTACTGATGAAGAAGCATGCAACTATGACCCCACTGCAATTTGTGAGGATGGTTCATGCCACTTCCTATTTGGATGCACGGATGAAGAAGCCTGCAACTACGATCCCACGGCAATTTGTGATGACGGTTCATGCCATTTTCTGTTTGGATGCACTAATACTAATGCATGCAACTACGATCCAACTGCAATTTGTGAGGATGGTTCATGTCACTTCTTATTTGGATGCACGAATGTGAACGCCTGCAATTACAATCCAACCGCTATCTGCGACAACGGTTCTTGCACCTTTCCTGGCTGCAATGATCCTGATGCATTGAATTACAATCCCGCTGCAGGATGCAATGATGGAAGTTGTGAATACTGCACCGGAGACCTCAATGAGGATCTAGCGGTGAACGTAAATGACCTTCTCATTTTATCATCGGCTTTTGGTTGTTCAGTCAATTGCACTATCGGTGACATCAATGAAGATGGGGTGGTCAATGTCGCTGATGTGCTCATCTTCATTGCCTATTTCGGGTCGAGTTGTCAGTAAAGAATCAGCCAGCAAAAACCTTTTGCAACTCATTGCCGTTTTACCGTTTCGGGTGAAAAAGATTCGCCCTATAAAATTATTTCAAATCAAAACCAATTACAAGATGAAAAAATGTTTATGTGTTTTCTTGCTGGCAATGCTTTGTTCAGCCTTTAGTGTTTCGGCCCAGCAAAATCTTCCTTCATGGGAAACACCTTTTGTTGATGGAGAACTTATCGTGATGTTCCACGAGGGGCATAGTTACGAAACCCTGCTTGATGTAATGAGCATCTACCGGGGAGTGGAAACCAAAATCACATTAGTAAAGCCATTGTCGGAGTTATCGTCCATTTACCTCTATCGCATTGACCCCAATGTGGTGAACCAATACGAGGTATTGGAATTAATCCGCTCCATGAATTCCACCAGAGCTGCACAGTTCAACCACTATGTGGAAGAACGCATCACCCCAAACGATACCCAGTTTGCAAGCCAGTGGCATCATGTTGATCCCTCTGACAATGACATTGACGCTCCAGATGCATGGGACACCACAACCGGAGGCACTGCTGCCAATGGCGAACGTGTGGTAGCCTGCGTGGTAGAACCGTCAGGTGCGAATTACAACCATGCTGATTTGATTGGGAACCACTGGACCAACACAGCAGAAACAGCCAACGGAATTGATGATGATGGAAATGGAAGAATTGATGACATCAACGGTTGGAACACACCTTCCAACAACGGCACTATACCGAATGGCAGTCATGGTACTTCTGTGTCGGGTATGATAGGAGCGGTGGGAAACAACGCCAGTGGTGGCGCAGGGGTGAACTGGGATGTGGACATCATGCAGGTAGTAGTGGGCGGACTTAGCGAGGCCAACGTCATTGCTGCTTACGATTATCCGCACGACATGCGCAATACATTCAACATTACCAATGGAGTAAGCGGTGCGTTTGTGGTGGTTACTAACTCCTCTTGGGGAATTGATAACGCCAATCCTGCAAGCTATCCTGTATGGTGTAACTATTATGATGATATGGGTGCGGTGGGAATTCTCAGTTGTGCAGCCACAGCCAACAACAACGTGAACATTGATGTGGTGGGCGATATGCCGACCGGATGTTCAAGTCCATACCTTATTTCCGTGACAGCAACTAACAGTAGTGACGTCAGGACTTTTAGTGGTTATGGTGCTGTTGGAGTTGACCTTGCAGCACCCGGCCAATCGGTTTGGCTGCCCACCGGTACGGGATCAGGAAGTACAACCTACGGTTCAGTAACCGGAACTTCATTTGCCAGCCCATGTGTGGCTGGTGCAGTTGCGCTGCTTTACTCGGCACCGTGTTTAACGTTTGCCAATAACGCGATGAGCGATCCTGACGGTACTGCAATTCTTGTACGCGATGCCATTTTTGATGGTGTGGATGCCGTGGCCGGTCTTTCAGGTTTTGTGGCTACAGGGGGACGGCTTAATGTGAACAATGCCGTTGATTTGCTGATGGCAGGCTGCGGTGTGGTGGCAGTTCCCGGATGCACTGATGCGACTGCCTGCAATTTCGATCCCGCGGCCATATCGAACGATGGATCATGTACTTATCCCGGATGCACTGATCCGACATCATGTAACTATGATGCAACAGCGGGTTGTGATGATGGTTCATGTTCTGCCTCGCCCGCCTGGTTCCAGGATGCTGACCAGGACACTTACGGAAATAATGCTTCACCGCTTTATGTGTGCAGTGCGCCTTGCAATGGCAGCTACACTATCACAATCAACAGCAATGGTTATTGGATTGATGAAATATCGTGGACATTCAAGGATGCATCGAATGTCACCATAGCATCTGGCGGGCCATATGGATTAGGCGGAACCCCAATTGTGAACGTGAGTTCATCCAACGGCCCCTTCACATTTTTCATAGAAACAGATGGAACATTTGATGATAATTATCCAAGCTGGTCGGTGACGTCAGGCACCGGATTGTTGCTTGCTTCTGGCACAACTACCGGTGGAAATACTTACACCGTGGGGGGCATTGATTGCTCCTACGTTTCCAACAACAACGATTGTGATGACAACAATCCGGCTATCACTTCATCGCCTGAAAACTTATGCAACGGGATAGATGATGATTGTGACGGACAGATAGATGAAGGCCGGGTGGATGGATGTATGGATGCGGCAGCGAGCAACTATAATGCAGCAGCCAATTGCGATGATGGTTCATGTTCTTATGGAACCTGTCTTGGTGATTTTGACGGCAACGGTGTAATCAATACTGCCGACCTGCTTCTTTTCATGGGAGCATTTGGATGTGCATCGTCCTGCGGGGTGTTTGATTTTGATGGGAATGATGGCGTGAACGTTAGTGATTTACTGCTGTTTATGGCGGTGTTTGGGACGTTGTGTCCGTAGTGCGCAGATGCAACATTGTTAAATATGAAAGCCGCCACGCTACATGGCATGGCGGCTTTTTATTTTCATTAAAATCATCGGAAACTTTATCTTTTCCTTGTGTCGCTTCGCAGCTTTCAATGACATTTGCCCCCGATGAAAATAGCCATCTACGGAAAAAAAGTAGAGGACATTCACCTGCCTAATTTGCAGAGGTTGTTCGATTCGCTCCAGCAGAAAAAAATTCAGGTGGGTGTGTTCGACTCTTTTCACGGCTACCTCGCAAGCAAAATTTCCTTTCCAAAAAACCAACTCCGCTTTAGCAGTTTTCAGGACGTACCCGGTTTCGATTTCCTTTTTTCCATTGGTGGTGATGGCACTTTGCTGGATACCGCTGGCATAGTGAGGGACAGCGGTGTGCCTGTGCTAGGCATCAACACCGGGCGACTCGGCTTCCTTTCCCATGTGGATGCTGACGATGCCGGTGAAGCGCTTGATGCGTTACTGAATAATAGCTTTTCGCTAGACCAACGTTCGCTCATTTCCGTTACCGGCAACCAACAACAATATGGCGAATTTCCTTATGCGCTTAACGAAGTAACTGTCCTCAACAAGGAACGCAACTCCATGATCACCATTCATGCTTATGTAAATGACGAGTACATGTGTACCTATTGGGCCGATGGGCTGATAGTGGCCACACCAACAGGTTCTACCGCTTATTCCCTGTCGTGCGGAGGCCCCATAGTTACTCCTGATTCAGCCACCCTTATTCTTACGCCCATTGCGCCCCACAACCTGAACGTTCGCCCATTTGTGATATCCAACAAGAACAAAATTTCATTGCGCACGGAAGGACGTGATGGCCACTTCCTGCTTTCGCTGGACAGCCGTTCCTTCACCATTGACAGCCACACTATTCTTGAACTGACCCTCGCTCCCTTCCAAATAAACCTGGTGAACATTGAGGGGCAATCTTTCTTCAATACTATCAGGAATAAACTTGCCTGGGGACTGGATAAGAGGAATTGAAGTAGGGGCTTAGGGAAACGGCAAGGTTGTCGCGACCGCACTTGAAAGCCATGACTGTCAAGCCTTCCTATCCGATTCAAAAAAATTTTCATTATTTTTCAACACCATGTTGTGACGCCCCTCTATTTTTGTCTCCCTTTCCCAGCAGCAGCGAAAAATCATGCGTTTTCCACATCCATTCTCATCAAGACAGCAGTCGGCAATCCTATTGCTGGTATGTGTAATGATGCTTGGATCGTGTGTAATTTTTCGCGGGAAAAACAAGTGTAACACATGTCCCACATGGAATAAGATTCCGGTAGAATCACGTTATGAGTCATATCACCCAACGAACCACTAGTCTCGAACCTGTTCTTGGCCGCTTTATCCCAAAGTCGGCCATTGAGTTGGCTTGCCGCAAACTGCGGGAAATCCCCTGTAACATAGAAATAACCGAAGAGCGCAAAACCGTTCATGGCGATTTCCGCGCCTCGCGCGGTCGTTCAACCATCACTGTAAACGGCACCCTCAATTCGTATGCATTCCTTATTACCCTGATGCACGAACTGGCCCATTTGAAAACATGGGAAGAATACCGCAACAGCCCGAAACCTCACGGTGCTGAATGGAAAAGCCAATTCCGAAGATGCCTCGGCCCATTCATTCGAAATGGAGTATTCCCTGGAGATGTTGAGCGAGCGTTGCTGAGTTACCTGGACAACCCGGCCGCTGCGACTTGCAGCGACCTCACCCTTTCCCGGGTTCTTGCCCGCTACGACAAAAAAGTGCGCGGGGAATACATGCTGGACGAACTTCCGGTTAACTCGCGTTTCATCTTTAACGATAATCGCGAATTCATCAAAGGCACCAAAGTGCGCACTCGCTACCAGTGCACCTGCACCCGCACAAAGCATATCTATCTTTTTTCGCCTTTGGCTAAAGTGAAGAAGGCATAAGAGCACGGGTTATCTAACCTCGCTGCCAGCCTCAATCACCAATATGGGCTGGACCCATCGGCCTGAAAAATTTTCCATCGTAAATCAAGGTTTTTTGAACCAAGTTCACTCTTCTGGCTTGCACAGGCATTGTTCTTGTCAACAAATTTTTTACGAAGAAATTCCTTAAACTGCCAATACCGCTAATCGAATTTTTTTGAATCCAATATGCAAAATCGCAAAAAATATCTGCCTGGTACACGCAGCCATGACTACATGCTTATTGGTATCGGTATTTTCTGTGTGCTTGCTCTTGTAACCATTATAGCAATGGTCTACATTCTCAAATAAATCTCTATGAAAAAACTTTTGCTCAGCCTTGTTTTACTCTCCATTAACACGCACTTTTTTTGCCAAACAATTACTGTCAGGGATGCGCTCACCCTGCAGCCTCTTGAATTCGTAAACATTTCCAGCCCCGACCTTCAAAAAGGAATTGTAACCAACGTGTTTGGGGAGACCGAAGTGGTGACCCTCTTTGGCGCACAGGACATAGTAATTTCCTTATTGGGCTATTATGATATGAGTACTTCGTGGCGGGGGCTTGCCCAAATGAATTTTGAAATCCACCTGGTGCCTAAAACCGATGGGATGACGGGTGTGGTGGTGTACGGTAACAAGTTCGAAGAAAAGGCCGAAGACCTGGCACAGCGCATCGAAGTATTGGACAGCCGTAAACTCGAATTTCTCAGTCAACCCACCACCGCAGATGTACTTGCCAATTCAACGGGCATCATGGTGCAGAAGAGCCAGCTCGGTGGTGGTTCGCCCATTATTCGCGGTTTTGAAGCTAACAAAGTACTTATGGTGATTGATGGTGTGCGATTGAACAATGCCATATACCGTGGAGGCCATTTGCAAAACGTGGTGACCATGGACAACGCGGTGATGGAAAGAATTGAAATAGTGTATGGCCCCGGCTCAGTGGTGTACGGTAGCGATGCACTGGGCGGTGTGATGCACTTCTACACAAAGCGCCCGCACCTGGCACCCTCAGGAAAAGAATTCTACAATACGGTGAACACTTTTGTGCGATATAGTTCTGCTGCGCAAGAGCAAACCGGCCATGCCGATTTTAATCTCGGTGGAAAAAAGTGGGCGAGTTTCACTTCCATCACTTATTCCGATTTTGATGACCTGCGCATGGGAAATCTTCGCAACCCTTTTTATGGAAACTGGGGAAGGCGCGACTGGTATGTAGAACGCATTGTTGGTAAGGATTCAATGCTGGTAAATCCTAATCCGAACATTCAGGTGCAAACCGGATACAAGCAATACGATGTGATGGAAAAAATCCTCTTTGCACAAAATGATAACGTCAACCACATTTTCAACCTTCAATTTTCTACCAGCAGCGATGTGCCGCGATACGATCGTCTTACACAAACCATCGGAGGATTGCCGCGATTTGCGGAGTGGTATTACGGCCCACAACAAAGATTGATGGCAGCTTACAACCTGGAACTGGAAAGCGACAGTGCGTTTTACGATCACGCAAAAGTGACTCTTGCTTACCAAAATATTGAGGAAAGCCGCCACGACAGATGGCTCAATAAGACTGCGCTCAACCACCGAACAGAACTACTTGACATCTACACTCTTAATGCGGATTTCGAAAACAGGGTTAAGAAACATGAATTGCGTTTCGGGATCGAAGCCGGATTGAATGAGGTGAACTCTACCGCATTTGTTGAAGATATTGAAACATTGCAACAAGATGTTTTGGACACGCGATATCCTGATGGAGGTTCAACGATGCAAAACATGGCGGCCTATTTCACCCACACAATTGAAGCAGGCGAGCGCTGGATTTTTTCAGAAGGAATACGGGTGAGCAACGTGTCATTGGAAGCGAATTTCCGCGATACTACATTTTTCGCTTTTCCTTTTGAAAATGTGAGCCAGAACAACTCGGCAGTAAATGGCAACCTCGGTATAGTGATGAAGCCTGATACCGGCTGGCGTGTTTCATTACTTGCTTCTACCGGTTTCCGCGCCCCGAATGTGGATGACCTCGCAAAAATTTTTGAATCAGTTCCCGGCAATGTCATTGTTCCCAATCCCACCCTTAAACCAGAGTACACTTACAACCTTGACCTTGGAGTTACCAAAAATTTCGATGATCAGGCTAGCGCTTCGGTCACAGGCTTCTACACTATTTATGACAATGCAATCACGACTGCACCAGGAACTTTCAACGGAAGTAATACCATTATTTTTTCAGGCGACACCAGCAATGTGATAACAAGCGTGAACGCTGAGGAGGCTTACCTCTATGGATTGAATTCTTCTTTCGAAGCAGACGTGACATCACAGTTCTCTGTTAACACTTCTTTGTCTTATACCGTTGGAAAAATTATGACCGACACAACTGATTATCCGCTCGACCATATTCCGCCACCTTTCGGCAAAACAGGTTTCCGATACAAGCGCCCGCAGTTTCAGGGAGAGGTGTATGCGCAATACAGCGGCTGGAAAAGGTTGAGTGATTACAACTTGATTGGTGAAGACAATTTCGCCAATGCCACTTCGGAAGGCATGCCATCATGGATAACACTCAACCTTCGTGTGGCTTGGCAATTGAACCGATACCTGCAAGTGCAGGGCGCTTTAGAAAATGCACTGGACCAACACTACCGGGTTTTCGCATCGAACATCTCTGCTCCCGGCAGAAATCTTTCCCTCACTTTCAGGGCGAGGGTTTAGAAAGAATTACGAATTGCGAAGCACGTAGGTAGTGGATTACAAATGACGAATTGTGTGTACCCTGAATTACAAATCCCGAGTTGCATTTGTTCGTAATTCGTAATTCAAAAGAATTCTACCAGTACAGCATTCTTCTCCACTGCAATTCCCTTTTGAACCCGAATTATTTTGACTGTACCAGATGCGGGGCTTTTAATTACGTTTTCCATTTTCATGGCTTCGAGTACAACTAGTGGCGAATCTTTATCCACTTGTTGTCCTGCCTCCACCAACACTTGCAGCACCAGGCCAGGCATGGGTGCTTTCACATCTTTGTGCACGGCAGGCCCGGAGGATTCCATGCCGAGGCTCTTCAGCAGATCATCAAATTTGTCTTTGAGTTTAACAAGGTGAAATCGGTTGTTCACTTTTAGCTCAATGGTTTTTTCTTCTTTGTTGATGGCGATGATTTCAATGCGATACGACTTCGCGAGGTGTAGAATGTGAAAACGGGTAGCGCTCGTCTCGTGTACATCGGGCAAAATGGATTTTCCGTTAATGGAAATATTTGTCCTGTCGGCAGAAAGTTCTAGCTGGAAAGTTTTTCTATCATCAACCGTTGCGTGGAAGTTCATGTGTGCAGGGATTGCTTTGGGGCGGGCGAAGCTAGATAACTTCGCTGCCGTGGCCGGTATTTACCTTCATATCCCCTTTTGCAAACAGGCTTGTCATTATTGTGATTTTCATTTCAGCACTTCGCTCAAAGGGAAAGATGATTTGCTCAATGCAATACACCGCGAAATGGTGTTGCAAAAAAATTATCTTGAAGATGAAAAGGTGGAAACCATTTATCTCGGTGGAGGAACACCCAGCCTTTTGGAGGGCGATGAATTGAAAAAAATTCTTGACCACATTTATGAGTTGCATGAAATAAGTGCTGATGCAGAAATCACTCTTGAAGCCAATCCAGATGATCTCACTCAACACAAAATTCGTGACCTGAAATCAGCAGGTGTCAACAGACTTAGCATTGGCATACAGAGTTTCCGGGACGAGGATTTGAAATTGATGAACCGCGTGCATACTGCAACCCAGGCGGATTATTCAGTTAAGTGCGCCCAGGATTCCGGCTTCCATAACATCACCATTGATCTTATTTACTCCCTTCCCGAAATGGCGTTGCAGGGTTGGAAAGACAATTTGCAAAAGGCTACACAACTTCATGTGCCGCACATCAGTGCCTATTGCCTCACGTTTGAAGACCGTACTCCTTTCGGATATTGGCTAAAAGAAGGCAAGATGAAACAGGAACCCGATCAGGTATCCCGTGAACAATTTCTTGTGATGGTGGAAACTCTCACCAATTCGGCTTTCGAACATTATGAAGTTTCCAATTTCGCGAAACAGGGATTTCAATCGCGTCACAACACAAGCTACTGGCAGGGAAAAAAGTATCTTGGACTGGGACCTTCCGCCCATTCGTTCAATGGGACTTCGCGACAATGGAACGTGCCTAACAATCAACGTTACATCCATGCATTGAACGCTGGAAAATTGGATTTCAACATGGAGCCTCTCGACAAAAGAACACAGTTGAACGAATACCTGATGACAGGACTGCGCACTAATTGGGGAATTGATCTTGGTCTTATACAAACAAAGTATGATGTTGATTTCAAAGAGATGTACGGGGAAGAAATTGATGAACTGAAACAACGAAGCGAATTGGTTATTGACAAAGAAAATATTCGGCTTACCACCTTAGGTTTTCTTCGCGCTGACCGTATTGCATCCGATTTTTTTATTCTTGAATCATGATTGCAACGATTGACCATAATGGAAAAACAATTCGTGTTGACCTCAACAAACCGCTGGATATTTCTATTCCATTTTCACCCGATGGACCGCGTGCATGGTATGTGGACAAGATGAAAATTTCCCCTGTCGTTAATCAGCATTTCACTGGAAGTGTAAGGTTGGGTGGTGCAGTCAACTTCAGGAACATCAGTTTTAATCCGCATGGCCACGGCACACATACTGAAAGTTTCGGGCACATTTCGCCCAAAGTGGAAAGTGTAAATGATTGCGTGAAAGATTTTTTTTTCATGGCAAAACTGATCACCATCACTCCTGAAAAAAATGACAGTAATGATGGATGGATTAAAACTGGCGATCTGATCATCACCAAAGAACAAATCGCCTTTGCCCTTGGAAACGACCAGCCGGAAGCGCTTGTCATCCGCACGATGCCAAACGAATTATCAAAACGAAACAAAAATTATTCTGACACCAACTTCGCATACTTCGCACCGGATGCTTTGAGACATCTTGCAGAAAAAAAAATGCAGCACCTGTTGGTTGATCTTCCATCAGTAGATCGCGAAAGCGATGGCGGAAAATTGTTGGCTCATCATGCCTTTTGGAATTATCCGCAGAACCCAAGGACTGAATGCAGCATCACGGAATTTGTTTTTGTGCCGGATGAAATTCCGGATGGGAATTATCTTCTCAATTTGCAGTTTGCCCCATTTGAAAATGATGCATCACCATCGAGGCCTGTGCTGTTCGGGATTCTATAAAAAGAAAAACGGCCACACCAGTTTCCTGGTAAGACCGTTAATCCTCTTTTTATCGCGTTAGAATTTTCAAAGCCTTATTCAATATCCCACCAAACCCGATCAGTGATTTGGACATCTCCCGGGAAATTGTCGTTGTACAATCGTTCGTCCTGGGCATGTGGCCAAATGCGGGGAATGTTCGGTATCACCGCACCATCCGCTGGAGACAATGCAGGGATATTCGTTCTGCGCCAGTCGCTCCATGATTCTGGGTTGGTGTACATGTGCACATACTTCTGGGTCATGATTTCTTCCAGGGTAATGTTTGTGTTGTCGAAGGAAGCATGCGCTGTTTCGAACGCTACATCAGAAGCACCATACATTTCAAGCGAGGCAACCACCGCTTCGTTGTGGGCAGTTGCTGCACGAGTAAGATCCCCGGTTTTGAATGCAGCTTCCGCTTCAATGAACTTAGCTTCCGCGTAACTCATCAATATTACCGGTGAACTAAACGAGGCGTAAAAAGGCCCCGGGTAGTTTGCCGAAGTATTGAATTCTCCTGCACCACTTCCAACCCAAATCCCACCTTCAAGCGTATCGCCAGCATAAGCATCTCTGCGTGGATCATTGGTCCCATTCATGATGTCGATGAGTGCTTTGCCCATCGCGATATCACCACGCTGATCCATGAACTGACCCAGCGGATTGGAACCGGTGGCATCATCATAGAATCCAATCACTGCATTACTTCCATTGGATGAAAGCGCACCCATGTCAATAGATGCAAGGGCATCCACATAATGGCTGTTGCCCATTTTTCCAAGATGAAGGTGCGCACGAGCATCAAGGCTATGTGCAAGCTCAAGCCACAGGGCAATATCTCCACCGTAAAACAGGTCATCTTCTCCAGGAATTTCGAGATTTGCATCTTCTGCCATCATGAACAGTTCATGCGCTTCCGACAGCAGACCGTAGATGCTGTTGTAGATAGATTCCTGCGAATCGAAAGCGGGATCGTAGTTTCCTACTACTCCCTGGAAGGCCTCGCTATAAGGGATAGCATCATGCAGATCGGATACCTGCATGATCACCATTGCGGAGATCGTATTCGCAATTCCATGATAGTATGGATTGTCATTCCCTGCTTTCTGCTCCATGATGTTGAGTTCCATCAGCACATCTTCATAAAGTGAATTCCAGCAGTTATTTACTTCCGATTCTGTAAAAATGTAAATGTCGTAACCGGCATGTTGGCGATCCACCCCAGCATGGTGCTGGGTGAAAAGGCTGCAAAAGCGACCCATGTCTCCACCCTGGAGATAAGCATAACCAGCTTGGATGGCTGGTAGCAACTGCGGCAACCCAACATCCACCGGATTATTGGGGTCCACATTGAGTTCTTCACGTACCCATTTTTCACAACTGCCCAGTCCAAGGACCATGACAATTGCAACACTTAATATTCTGAGCGTTTTCATATTTTGTAATTTTTTTGTTCAGTTAAAGATTAGAATGAGAATCGCAATCCGAGTCCGTAACTCTTGGTATTCGGCATGTTGAAATAGTCCATACCTTGCTCATTGCGCGACCCGGCAAGGCTGGTTTCGGGATCGATACCTGTATAGTCCGTATCGAGCCACAGGTTTCGTCCGAATGCAGAAACTTCAATGCTGGTGAATGGTGTTTTATCCACCATATCGACTGGCAAGCGGTAGCTGATTGATACTTCACGCAAGCGAACCCAATCCGTTTCTTCAATAAAGTCTTCTGTATTGCTTCCGATAAATCCATTAGCGTTACCGAATGCCAGCCAGTTTTCATCAAGAGGAACTACCATGTTATTGGAACCGCCTGTTACCGGAACCCCGTTCGCATCAAGTACTATGTTTCCATCACCGTCATAAGTTGCCATGCTACCTTCAAAAGTGGTTGTCCCTGTGCGATCTTCTGTGTCCTGATGGGTACCAAAGAAGTAAAGTGCACTCTTGGTGCCATTCCACATTACACCGCCTTTGCGAATGTCGAGCAATGCACTCAACGTGATACCATGGTAAGAGAATGAATTCCTGATGCCCATGGTCCAATCCGGTTGTGCGGAACCGAAACTTCTTTCATTAGGATCAAGAACGGGGTAACCGTCCTCACCAATTACCAGATTATCATTGGCATCACGATAGAAGCCAAATCCGAAAATGGATCCGTATGGCTCACCGGCAACTGCCCGAATGCTTGATCCTTCGAATCCACCTATGAAGATGCTTTCTACTCCTGGCGCAAGCTCAACAATCTCGTTGGTGTTGCGCGCCCAGTTCACAGAAATATCCCATGAGAAACCGCTTTGTGTTTCCACTGGGCGACCATATGCCTGAATTTCAATTCCCTTATTGGTCATGGATGCTGCATTGGTAAATAGTTGATCAAAGCCTGATGAGGGAGAAATGGGTACGCCCAGAATAATATCTTTCGTGTCAGTGTTGTACCATGTGAAATCAATACCTGCCCTATTTTGAAGGAATTTTAGTTCAAGTCCGATTTCGATTTCAGTACTTAACTCTGGTCCTAATTGAGGATCACCCTTCACGTCTTCAATATCAAATCCCGACCCACCACCGAATGGGAAAGTAATTCCATCAGTCCAGCCGTCCTGAATAAATGCTGATGAATATGTGGTTGTAACCTGGTAAGGTTCGGGAGATCCAGTTGCCACAGTGCCATATGCTAAACGAAGCTTTCCATAATTGAACGACTTACTTTCCAAATCAAACGCATCGGTGAAAACAAAGCCAAGTGATGCCGATGGATAGAAGTATGCCCAGTTATCCGAGTCGAATGTGGATGACTTATCAATTCGTCCGGTTAGTGTGAGATAGAGCCAGGTCTGATAAGCCAATTCAGCCATTGCGTAATGACCACGTGTTCTAATTATCTCATCAAGGTTGTAGGCATAAAATGATGATGCATTTGAAACATCGTAAAAATTCGGAATAGTAAATCCGTCACCTTGAACATAAACCTGTGTAAGTTTTCTCTCATACCAGTTTTCCCCCAGTGTAAGATTGAGATTTAAATCTTCAGTAAGCCTCCTGCTAACCATTGCCATCAAGTCCAAATTCAGGATTGAATTCTGGTAAGTATTCTCTGCAATCTGTCCGGCTGAAAACTGCCTTGAACCAATCGCAAAGTGTTGATTGCGGTAATCTGTGTAATTATCCAAACCGCCACGCCCGAGAATCGTGAGCCAGTCACATGCTTTGTATTTAAGTTCCATTGAACCAATGTAACGGTTCACGCGATCAACCAGCGGGTTTTGGTTTACAGTCCAGAAGGGATTGTCGTAACCCGATATGTCGCGGTATTTGCGTTGTGAGCCGTCATCATACATGTATGCGCTTGGATCATCCGCCCCGTCTTCGCCATGTCCATTGCTATTGTCGAAAGAAATAGGAGTGCGGAGAAGTCCCAGCATCACTCCCGAAATGTTTGAACCTTGTTCAATCTTAGTTCCACCGCTTCGTACATATTTGATAGAAGAACGAGCGCTAAGTTTTTCAGAAAGCTGAACACCCCCATTGAATCCAAAATTGTACTTGGCGAAAGTGTTATTCGGAACAATTCCATCCTGATCTTCATAGCCTGCCGAAAAGAAATAATCAGCACGATCGCTTGCACCACTCATGTCAAAATTATAATTGTGCTTGAATCCGGTGCGGAAGAAATCATCGACATTGTTATATGGTTTAAATGGCGTAGCGGCAGTTGGCTCAGATTGGCCAACGAGCATTCCATTATTGTCGTATTTGTAACCGCTGTCACCATCCCAAAACATGGTATCGGCATCAGGTCCCCATGAGCCGCTATAGTTGGTAGATGGATCAAGATAAGTACCTTCTGAACCCTGGAGGTATCTGTCTTGAAGCGGAACCATTTTATTGTATTCGCTCCATTCCCATCCGGTACTCACATTGATATTGAGTCCTTTGCCACCGGCACCTTGCCTTCCCTTTTTGGTGGTGATGATGATTGCCCCATTACCGGCAAGGCTTCCATAAAGTGCAGTCGCTGCCGCGCCCTTGAGCACGGTGATGGATTCAATGTCTTCCTGTGGAATGTCAATCATTCGGTTCGTATTTCCCACGCTGTCAAGGAAACCATTGCGGCCGTTCAGCGGATTTGAAGAACTAAGCTGCGAATTATCCAAAGGCACACCATCAATAACAAAGAGTGGCTGGTTGTTTCCTGTGATAGAGTTTTGGCCGCGGATAAGAAGGTAAGCTGATGCTCCTGCTGCGCCTGAACTACTGTTCACATTCAACCCCGCAACTTTGGATGAAAGCGCATTCACAAGGTTGGTTTCACGCGCTCCTGTAATGTTTTTACCACTTACTTCCTGTGCGGAAAATCCGATGGCCCTTTTATCCCTGGGAATACCAATTGCGGTAACTACCACCTCATCAAGTTCAACATTCTGGTCTAGCGAAACATCAATAGTTGCCTGGCTACCCACAATAACTTGCTTGGCTGCATACCCCAGCACATTAAAAACCAGCACTGCCTCATTTCCGGGAATTTCCAGTGTGTACATGCCGGCTGCATCGGTAAACACACCCTTCGAACTGTTCTCGATGAGAACGGCCACTCCGGGCAAGCCTTCGCCTGTACTCTTGTCTTTAACTGTCCCCGAAACATTTCGAGCCTGGGCGAAAAGGTGCTGAGTACCTACCATCACCATCGCTAGTAGTAGTAATCGTAATTTCATACGTATTTGATTTTGGGTTAAATTTTAAAAAAGGTTTTTACCCCGCAAAGCGATTAAGCACAATAGAAACGCTTTACACAAATCTGGAAAAAAATTACATATTTCTCACTTTTGGCTAACGAGTAATTAATCATGAAGCCCTCCTTTGTCCTTGAATGAACTGATCTAATTGTGGTGAGTTCTCACGAAGGAGTAAGGCTAATTTTTAGCATAGCCTTCAAAACTGTTTTACCAGTTAGTAGTCAAAAATTTTGACCAACCCCGTAATTGAAAAGACAAAATCGAACGCAAATTGTCATGTGACGATCGGTTGTGCGCAATTGGGCCATATGGAAATTATCCTTTTGTCAATTGCCATTCACTCAAACTTCAAGAATGGGAATTGGGTAAATGGGCACAGGATTTCCATTCACTGATGAACCCTTGATGGACAGAGTGCCAGCACCAAGAAATGTGCAGCATGTGCGGTGATAAATACAGTTTGCAACACGGATGGATCGTTAACCAATAATGCCCCTGCACGTTAGAGAAATTTTTCCAATTAATGTGCTTAAGAATGCATCCTCCCAAAAGTTTAGCACCTATGTCCAAGTGCATCACGGAGAGAACACCTTAGATTGAAGCAGGGTGTTGGGACGATGCACCAACCCATCCGCTTCGCCCCTTTGCCGTTTTGCTTGATATCCGCGAAAAAAACTTTTGCACTTTATGAATTCGGTTACTTTTGAGCGCGTTTTTAATTAAACATAATACCTCAAAAAATGTCAGAAATAACAAAGAAAGTAACCGCCATTATCGTAGATAAACTTGGCGTAGATGAAGCAGAAGTAACCCGTGAGGCCAGCTTCACCAACGACCTTGGGGCGGACTCTCTGGATACCGTAGAACTCATCATGGAGTTCGAAAAAGAATTCAACATTGCTATACCGGACGATCAGGCTGAGAAAATCGGAACAGTTGGCCAGGCCATTGATTATATCGAAGGCAGTTCGGCAAAATAGCCATCCGTTACATCGGATTTTCCCATCTACCCCACTGAAAAATGGAGCTTAAAAGAGTAGTGGTTACCGGACTCGGTGCACTCACTCCGCTTGGCAACAATGTGAAAGACTACTGGAATGGTCTGATCAACGGAGTAAGCGGAGCGAACCTTATTACCCGTTTTGACGCTTCAAAATTCAAGACCCGTTTTGCATGCGAAATCAAGAACTTCAACGTGGAAGACCACATTGAACGAAAGGAAGCGCGAAGAATGGATCCTTACACGCATTATGCGCTGGTAGTGGCGAAGGAAGCCTTGCAAGACTCGGGCATTGACGTTGAAACAATCAATAAGGATCGCGTGGGTGTGATTTGGGGTTCGGGTATTGGTGGCCTCATCACCTTCCAGCAGGAAGTGGTGGAATACGCCAAAGGTGACGGGACTCCAAGGTTCAATCCTTTCTTCATCCCCAAGATGATTGCCGATATTGCATCGGGTCATATCTCTATTATCTATGGATTTCGCGGACCTAATTTCACGACCACATCAGCCTGTGCTTCTAGCAACAATGCGTTGATAGATGCCTTCACTTATTTGCGGCTGGGTAAAGCCGATGTTTTTGTAACCGGTGGATCGGAAGCTGCGGTGGTGGAAGCCGGTGTCGGTGGGTTTAACGCCTGCAAAGCACTTTCGGAAAACAACGAAAATTATGCGACTGCATCAAGACCATTCGATAAAACACGTGATGGATTTGTTCTGGGCGAAGGTGCAGGATGTTTGATACTTGAAGAATATGAACACGCCAAAGCAAGAGGAGCAAAAATTTATTGCGAAGTGCTTGGTGGGGGAATGTCGGCCGATGCTTACCACATCACCGCGCCACATCCCGAAGGAATAGGTGCCCGCAATGTGATGAAAAATGCGCTGGAAGATGCCGGCATGATTCCATCGGACATTGACTACATAAACGTGCATGGCACATCCACCCCGTTAGGCGATGTGCAAGAGGCCCGCGCTATACAAGCAGTTTTTGGCGAACATGCTTATAACCTGAACATTTCATCTACCAAATCCATGACAGGCCACCTGCTGGGAGCTGCTGGTGCGGTGGAATCTATTGCCGCAATACTTGCATTGCAAAATGATATTGTGCCGCCTACCATCAACTTTACAACCCCCGATCCTGAACTAGACCCCCGGCTCAACTTCACTTTTAATCAGGCACAAAAGCGAATTGTGAATGTGGCCATGAGCAACACTTTCGGGTTTGGCGGCCACAACACATCAGCCATTTTCGGGAAGCTCCAATGACTTGGAACATAAGGCAATTTTTCCGCAGAAAAACTTCTGCCGATCTGGAGGTTATCGCATTTGTACAAAAGGCATTTGGAATACGCGCCCAACGGGTGGAGTACTACCTGCAGGCACTTCGCCACTCCAGTGCAGCCACCAAAATAACACCCGGTTTAAAGAACAGCAACGAACGCCTTGAGTTTTTGGGCGATGCCATTCTGGACTCCATAGTGGCGCATTATCTCTACAATAAATACCCAACCTTGCCGGAGGGTGAACTCACCAAAATGAAATCGAAAGTGGTGAGGCGCGAGAACTTGAACATGATAGGTTACTCGCTCCAACTTGATCAGCAACTCGACCTGAAACTGGGCAATCAGGATATGCATGACAGCATAGTGGGCAATGGTTTGGAAGCCGTTATCGGTGCCATTTATCTTGACAAAGGTTACCACCCCACGCGCGACATCGTGCTGCGGCTACTAAAACAATACGGACTAGATACCCGTGTGCATGATGATGTGGATTACAAAAGCAAACTGCACGAGTGGAGCCAGAAGTACAAGCGCACACTCGGCTTCAAAGTGGTGAGTCACATCAATACAGGCGGTGCTTCGGTGTACAAAATTGCAGTGATGATTGATGACAAAGAATATGGAGCGGGACAAGGAGGATCAAAAAAATCTGCTGAGCAAAAAGCCGCACGTCAGGCCTGCGAAAAAATTTTCGGAGCGGCTGTGAATTGAGGCTGTATGCTTTCAGTTCGATATTGCCCGCAAAATTTTCTGTTACATATTTTCTCCCTCAGATCATCTTCCCCGTTGAAATGAACATCGAACAATTTCGTGAATATTGTTTGACGAAACCAGGTACATCTGACGATATGCCTTTTGGGCCTGAAACTCTGGTGCTGCGCGTGGGAGCAAAAATGTTTGCCTTGTGTGATATTGAACATTTCGAAAGCATCAATCTGAAAAGTGATCCGGCAAAGGCCCTTGATCTTCGCGAACAATACCCGGGCATCACTCCCGGTTATCACATGAACAAAAAGCACTGGAACACGGTGATGATGGACGGAAGCGTAAATGAAAAACTTGTTCGCGAGATGATTGACATGAGTTACGAATTGGTGAAGGCATCATTGCCCAAGACAGAAAGAGAAAAACTTGGTTGATAAAATAGACCGATTACCAGAGACAGAAGACCGTCAGATGATGCATAATTTGCGGAAGGAAAACAATCGTCCAATGAACAAAAATTCAAACCCCATGAACGAACCGGTGAAATACAAACGCCTGAAGGAAATTGCCACTGAGCTGAACAACAAACTCGATGAGCTTACCATAGGCCATCTTTCCAAACAGGAACTGGAACAACTGACCGAACACAGCCGCGAACTTTACGAGCGCCTGGTGGTGCTTCGCTTCAAAGCTTATGATACAGAAGTGAAGGGCAAGATCCCGGAAATGAAGCACAGCGGATTGGAGGAAACGCATACTAAGACTGGCTCACAGCGTCCGGTAGATGTAAATCCTGCTATCACATTTAGAGTGGGCGAACCCGAAAAGCAAATTCCAGTGAAAGAGGTTCCAAAAGAAAAGTGGGATGAAAAGAAACCTGAGATCAGGAAAGTCGAAACGCCAATTACAGAAGTTGTAACCGAAGTAAAAAAACCAGAACAGGTTTTGCCCAGGCATGAGCCCTTTGCAGTGAAACCAGAAACCCCATCGCTTCCGAAAATTGTTCCGGCTCCCATCACCAGATCAATCAATGAGCGTATAGCACAAACTACTGGTGGTCAAGAATCGTTGGCTAAAAAACTTGAACACACTCCCATTCCTGATCTTAAAAAAGCTATTTCGCTCAACCAGCGATTCCAATTTGCTCGGGAACTATTTAAAGGCAACAACCAGGATTACGAAGTGTCGGTGGAAAAACTGAATACAACTTCACGCGATGAGGCACTTCGCCATCTCAATTCTATCAAGAACAAATACGCATGGAAAGAAGAAGACCCTGTGGTTACCGATTTTATTGAACTCGTGGAAAGGCGGCATACTTGAGAGTTCGAGTCCCGATAGCTATCGGGATGAAAATTTCCAGCGCTATTCTAAAATCAGAAAACATCACTGGGTGAAAATCTGTCCATGAAAAATGAATCGGGGGCGAAACTTGTGCTCGTTCCAACGCCTATCGGCAATCTTGAAGACATTACGCTGCGCGCAATTCGCGTATTGAAGGAGTGTGATTTCATTTTGTGCGAAGACACCCGGCAGTCGCGAAAACTTCTTGCACATCTATCTATTGAAAAACAACTCACAAGCTATCATCAGAACAACGAGCACAATGTGCTGCCTGGCATCATCCAAAAAATTCTTGCTGGACAAACTGTTGCATTAATAACAGATGCAGGCACACCCGGAATCAGCGATCCAGGATTTCTTCTTGTTCGCGAATGCATCAAGAGTGGAATTGAAGTGGAATGTTTGCCCGGAGCAACAGCAATGATCCCAGCACTTGTAGCAAGCGGTTTGCCTTGCGAACGTTTTGTGTTCGAAGGATTTCTTCCACACAAGAAAGGAAGGGAAACAAGACTGAAAGCAATTGCTGCAGAAGAACGCACAATAATTCTTTACGAATCTCCTCACCGCATTTTGAAAACATTGGAACAACTTGCGCAATTCTGTGGCGAAGACAGAACATGTTCAGTGAGCAGAGAGTTGACAAAAATTTACGAAGAGACAGTGCGGGGAACGTTGAAAGAAGTTCATGAATACTTTTTGAAGAAAGAAGTGAGAGGAGAGTTTGTAGTGGTAGTGGGCGGGATTGGATGATTGTTGCTCTCTACAAATTTTGGATGATGTCTTCATCCACTTGATTTGCTATCGTCATTTTCAACTTCGGTTCCTGTTCCATTGCGCGCTTTGCTGCAAACACCGCTTCTTTGTTTCTTGCCCATGCCCTGCGTGCTATTCCGTTGTTCACATCCCAGTGCAACATGCTTTTCAATCTTCGTTCGCTGTCTGCTGTTCCTTCCAGCAACATTCCGAAACCACCATTGATCACTTCGCCCCACCCCACTCCGCCACCATTGTGCAAACTCACCCAAGTGGCACCACGAAAGGCATCACCCACAAAATTTTGCACGGCCATGTCAGCAGTGAAACGAGAACCATCATAAATGTTTGATGTTTCGCGATAGGGAGAATCAGTGCCGCTTACATCATGATGATCACGACCGAGAACAACAGGACCAATTTCTCCTTTTGCAATCGCATCGTTAAATGCTTTTGCAATTTCAATTCTTCCGTTGGCATCTGCATAAAGAATTCGAGCTTGCGAACCGACTACTAATTTGTTTTTCGCGGCTTCTTTTATCCATTGAATGTTGTCGGACATCTGCTGCTGAATTTCTGGTGGTGATTCGCGTTTCAATTGTTCAAGAACTTCGAGCGCGATGACATCAGTGCGTTGCAAATCTTCCGGCTTGCCACTGCAACACACCCACCGGAATGGACCAAAGCCATAGTCGAAACACATTGGGCCAAGGATGTCTTGGACATAGCTCGGGTAACGGAATTCTACCTCACCCGCAATCCCTCTCCCAATAGAGAGGGGCGCCTGAACCTCACCCCGACCCTCTCCAAAGGAGAGGGAGGAATTAGGCATTTCGGTTCTTATGAATAATTTTTGTTCATCACATGATTTTCGTATCTCGGCAAGAACCTTCAACAAATTGTTCTCTACTTCACTATTGCTAAATCGGATGACTTTAAAAAACTTTTTTTGCTGAAGATAGAAAGATCTTTCTTCTTCATGCTGCGCTTGATCCGAACGCTGATGAACATCGCCATCCACCTCAATCACCAAATCAAATTCAAGAGAAATAAAATCAACGATGTAGTAATCTACCACATGTTGTCTCCTGAATTTTATTCCGTTCAGTTTTCTATTTCTGAGTGCATCCCAGAGAATGGATTCAGATTTCGTAGGACTCCTTCTGAACTCACGAGCCAATGGTTTTTTCTTTTCCCATTCCTGGTCAGATGCTGTTGACCAATGTGCTGAGGCGTTAGTTCCCCTCTCCTTTGGAGAGGGGTTAGGGGTGAGGTTCATCTCTCCCACTCCTTTGGAGAGAGTCGGGGTGAGGTAAACATCTCCACCGGCTCGTGAAGCTTCCAGCAAAAACGCATTTCCATAGTCAAAAAAATACATGCCTTTCGCTGCGTGTTTGTTTATCGCGGCAGCATGTCTACGCAAACTCTCCTGCACTTTTTGTTTGAACAATTCAGGATTATTCGACATCAAATCGTTGCTTTCCTGATAACTCAATCCTGCGGGATAGTAACCGCCCGCCCACGGATTGTGAAGAGAAGTTTGGTCTGTTCCTAAATCAACTGCGATATTTTCTGCATCAAACTTTTCCCACATATCCAACACGTTGCCGATGTAGGCAAGTGAAACTATTTCATTTTGTGCTATGGCTTTTTTCACTCTTGCACACAACACATTCAGGTCAGAAAAAATTTCATCCACCCAACCTTGTTTGTGTCGTTTGTGTGCGGCTTTAGGATTTACTTCTGCCGTAACTGAAATCACTTTTGCAATGTTTGCTGCTTTGGGTTGTGCACCACTCATTCCACCAAGTCCTGATGTGACAAAAAGAACAGGATGATCGTCCGGCAACTTCTTTTCTGATTTCATTTTCCGCGCAGCGTTCATCACCGTGATAGTTGTTCCGTGCACTATTCCCTGCGAGCCTATATACATGTACGAACCCGCAGTCATCTGTCCGTATTGCGTAACACCAAGCGCATTGTATTTCTCCCAATCATCCTGTTTGCTGTAATTCGGAATCATCATTCCGTTGGTGACAACAACTCTCGGTGCGTCCACGTGAGATGGAAAAAGTCCGAGCGGATGTCCGCTGTACATCACCAGCGTTTGGTCATCACTCATCTCACTCAGGTATTGCATGGCGAGAAGGTATTGCGCCCAGTTCTGGAACACCGCACCGTTGCCGCCATAAGTAATCAGCTCGTGCGGATGTTGTGCAACGCGCGGGTCCAAATTGTTCTGAATCATCAGCATAATAGCTGCGGCCTGTTGGCACCTGGCCGGATACCAATCAATAGGTCGTGCAAGCATTTCATAATCGGGACGAAAGCGATACATGTAAATGCGACCATACGAATTCAGTTCATCAAAAAATTCTTTAGCAAGCGTTGCATGAAATTGTTGCGGGAAATATCTCAACGCATTTCGCACAGCAAGTTTTTTTTCATCAGGCGAAAGAATGTCCTTGCGTTTTGGTGCATGATTGATGGATGTGTCGTATTGCTTTAACCCGGGAAGAGCATTTGGAATTCCTATGCGCAAAATGGATTGAAATTCCTCTTTCGAAAGCGCAGTTGAAGCGGAAGTAGTTGACATGGGGCGAAAGTAATTTCTTACTCCCTCTCCTTTGGAGATGGCCGGGGTGAGGCCTTCCCTGTCTTCTTGTCGAAACCATAGGGGCAATGCCTGCATCCGCTCATGCAACAATAGCCGCGTTTGATGTGATACTTTTCTGTGAATATGATGTAGCCCTCTTCACTCAGGTAGAAGTCATCAGGGTCAAGTGCGGGTTTGGATGAAAAGTTTTCGTCAGTCATTTGCTCCCAAAAAATTAATCCACATTACCCACCACGTGCACAATGGGGTTCCTGAATTTCCACTTCTGGTTGAGATTAAAGCGGAACTTGAAATGAACGAACAACCATGTTTGCTGATACCTCCATTTCGCTCCGTTCTCCAATGAAAGAAATGAAGGCATGTAATCAATTCCAACATAAGTCATGGGCGACATCCGGTAGTCAAGTGAGAAAGCTGCGCCCAATGTTTTTGACTGATAGGAATAGGTCTCCACAAGGTTGTACCATCCCACTGAATCTTCCACGGATTTGTATTGCGTGTAGTTGTGTGAACCGTATTGTAAACCAACTCCCGGATACCATTTCCCTTTTTCCCATCGTGTTTCCATTCTCATGTAGCTGGACTGGCTGTCGGCACAACCGTAGTAACAAATTACCTCCGGAAAATCAGGAACGAAACCAAAGTTGAATCCGAACGACCTTCCTCGTTTTGCGAAGTATTCTATTCCACTTTCAAATCCGAAGATTCCAAACGGTGAGGTATAGCCACGGCTGGTATAGAGGTCGCGCTGCGTGAAAAGAGGAATTCCGAAATGCACACGCACATCTCCAAGTTCTCCGGCCCAATATTTCCGAAGTCCAAGATTCGAATACTGCCTGGTCTGGAGGCACGAGTCGGTTATCAGTATCTGATTTGGATAAGTGAATTTTTTGGAACTGAAGGCATCCACAATCATTCCGTAGTAACTGCCTGCGGTCACCAGGTTCAGCCAGAACATCTTATCAATCCTGTGCTTAATAAAATAAGTGGTGTCTTTTCCATTCCTGTTAACTACAAGAGTGAGCGGCCTGGATGAACGTGCCACCACATAAGATGATGGCGTACTGCGCACCATCGTATCTCCCTTAAATTGTATGGTGGTGTTTTTTGATGCTGAGTCGAAGCTCATCATCGTGTGTGGCTTGTTTAGCAGAGTTGCGCACGATGAACAAATGACCATGACCAAAAGTGAAGTAAATAATTTTTGCGAAAGGGTCTTCGTGGTTGGCATGCTGAACTTTGAACGCGAAATATAATTGCGATGATTTTAGAAAGAGCCATCAGGCAAACCATTTCAAACCAGTTCTTGTTGCAGGAAAAAATCAACCTTGTGATGAAACGACTCGACCTCATTCATCCCTCCATCAATGGGAACAAATGGTTCAAATTGAAATACAACATTGAAAAAGTTCTTCTGACACAACACAAGACCATGTTGACTTTCGGAGGTGCATGGAGCAATCACATTCATGCAACTGCAGCGGCAGGAAAAGAATTTGGATTCAAAACCATCGGTGTAATTCGCGGTGAAGAACCATCGAGATATTCAACTACACTTTTGCTTGCAAAGGAGTGCGGAATGCAACTGGAATTCATTTCGCGCGAAGCCTATCGCGAAAAAGAAGGGGAAGATTTTAAGGGATGGCTGCACGAACAGTTTGGTTCTTTTCATCTTGTGCCAGAAGGTGGTTCCAATTTTTTGGGAGTAAATGGTTGTATGGAAATTCTTTCGGAAGAAGACAAAGAATTTGATTTCATCTGTGGTGCCTGTGCTACAGGCGCAACACTTGCCGGACTTTTACTTGCCATGAAACCTCATCAACACGCCATTGGATTCTCTGTATTAAAGAATGGAAATTTTCTTGCTGAGGAAGTGAAAAAACAGTTGAAGTCGGTGCTGAATGATGATGAAGCTGTAGAAGAAATTTCTTCACGATTTGAAATCGTGACGGACTACCATTTTGATGGTTATGGTAAGTGGAATGATGAACTGCTTCAATTCGTTTCAGGCTTCGAGAGTGAACATCATATTCCTCTTGATCAGGTTTACACAGGTAAGATGATGTTTGGCTTGATGGATTTGATTCCGAAAAATCATTTCCCCGGTGGGTCGAAAATTTTGGCAATACACACTGGAGGATTGCAGGGAAAGACTGGAATATTGAAACGCTAGAATTCAGATCGAACAAGTTTCTGAAAATATTCCTTTACCATTTTCCATGTTGGTCCATCAAGGCATTCAGGAGTCAAACTTGATTCAGCATCCTCGAAATAGTTCAAACTGCGAACGCTGTGAAACTGATTCGCCACGCCTGATTTTTTCGAATGCCATTTGAAAATGTCATGGATAGAATACTCATGACACAAACGATAGAGATCGAAAAAATCCTTTTGTGCTCCTCGTGAAGCAAGTATCAAGTTTCATTGTTGCGATGTCTCTGGCATCAAGCATCCTTGTGTTTTCCTCTGCATCAACCGCGTCAGGTCGTGTATCCCAAAACAACGTATTTGAAAGTTCGTATTGCTTATTTTCTTTGTCTAAAAACATGTGTGTTAATGTAAGTCATTGCACGGTGTTACCATCTTTGTTCCTTCGTTTGTCAATGCCATTTTGTTGGTGAAAATTATAGTCGCTAGCTATCTTTTTTTTTGTGAATCGGGCCTCCGTTGCGCTTGTAAAGAGGTCGAAAGCCCATTAACCCACATCAACCCTGAAAGCCTTATGAAACGCCTACTTTCGCGGCCTCAAAAAACAGACGTTCGCCCCACCTGAATGAGTGACGCCATAAAACACGAGTGCGGCATTGCACTCCTCCGGCTGAAGCAACCGCTTCACTTCTACACCGAAAAATACGGGACAAGTTTTTACGGCCTCAACAAAATGTATTTGTTGATGGAGAAAGAACACAACCGCGGGCAGGATGGAGCCGGCCTTGCGAATGTAAAACTGGATGTTGCCCCCGGAAAAAAATACATTTCGCGCATTCGATCTAACGATCAGCAGGCTATCCGCGATGTGTTTTCTAAAGTGATGAACCGGTTTTCTGATCTGGAAAAACACCACCCCGAAAAATTAAAAGACCCCTATTTCCTCAAGGACAATTACGCCTTTACCGGGGAAGTATTCCTGGGTCATTTGCGCTACGGAACTTTTGGTGGTGACGGAATTGAAAATTGCCATCCTTTCCTGAGGCAAAACAATTGGATGACCCGCAACCTGGTGCTGGCCGGCAATTTCAACATGACTAATGTGGACGAGTTGTTTGCTAAGCTTATCGAGTTGGGCCAGCATCCCAAGGAAATGGCGGACACGGTTACAGTAATGGAAAAAATCGGACACTTTCTGGATGAAGAGAACCAGGAACTTTTTGAATACTACAAAAAACAAGGCTACAACAACCAACAGATTACAGAGCGCATTGCAAAACACCTGGACGTTCAGCGGGTGCTTGCACGATCAACACGCGACTTTGATGGGGGATACGCCATGACAGGAATGTTTGGCCACGGTGACGCATTTGTGCTGCGCGACCCGAATGGCATTCGTCCGGCCTATTGGTACGAGGATGATGAAGTGTGTGTGGTGGCCAGTGAGCGCCCACCCATCCAAACTACTTTCAATGTCCCACTGGAAAAAATTAATGAACTCGAACCGGGTTGTGCCTACATCATAAAAAAGGACGGAAGCACAGCGGTGAAAAAAATCAGCGAACCGAAAGAGAAGAAATCATGTTCGTTCGAGCGCATTTATTTCTCGCGCGGCAATGATTCTGACATTTACAAAGAGCGACAGAAATTGGGGCAAAACGTTGTGCCTGCCATTCTCAAATCCGTGAACTTCGATTTGGAGAACACCGTTTTCTCCTTCATTCCCAACACCGCAGAAACCGCATTTTACGGAATGATAAAAGCGATTGAAGATTTTCTGAACGATAAAAAAATCGAAGAAGTCGCTGCGCTTTCTGCTGCTGGAAAAATCACCCACGAACAACTGGAGTTGATTATCCGTAAGCGGGCACGTATAGAAAAAATTGCTATCAAGGATGTGAAGCTTCGCACATTTATTACCCAGGACAAGGCCCGCAATGAAATGGTGGCGCACGTTTATGATGTAACTCACGGAGCGGTGCGCAGAGGCGTGGATAATCTTGTGGTGATTGACGATTCGATTGTGCGTGGCACCACATTGAAACGCTCTATCATTAAAATGCTGGACAGGCTGGGCCCGAAAAAAATACTGGTTATCTCCAGCGCACCCCAAATTCGTTATCCCGATTGTTACGGAATTGACATGGCGCGCCTGGGCGACTTCATCGCGTTTCAGGCCACAGTGAAATTGCTGGAAGAACGAGGCATGAAAAGCTTAATGGATGTGGTGTACAAAAAATGTATGGACCAAAAAGATGCCCCGAAAGAACATGTGCGCAACTACGTGAAAGAAATCTATGAGCCATTTACTGCGGAAGAAATTTCTAAGAAAATTGCCCAACTAGTGACACCCGAAGGCATTGGCTCAAAGGTGGAAATCATCTTTCAAACCATCGAAGGACTTCATGATGCCTGCCCAAACCATACAGGCGACTGGTACTTCACCGGAAATTATCCCACACCGGGAGGCAACAAAGTGGTGAACCGCGCTTTCATAAATTTCATGGAAGGGAAAACCGGAAGAGCGTATTGATGGATGTTCGCTACTTAAGGTGGGCATCCAGATAGGTCTTCACGTCTGCCATTCCTTTTGTGGTCTTAAACACAATTGTTTTGTTTGAATCAAGCAGGATAAAAACAGGAGTGCGCACCACGAAATAATCCTTTGCTACTTTCGAATCCCATTGCTCGAACCCGCACACATGCGGGAAATTGAATTTGCGGTCGGACACTGCCTTGGTCCACATGCCGCGGTCTTTATCTACCGAGACTCCAAGTATTTCAAATCCTTTTTTGTGATAGAGATCGTACACCGCTTTTATATTGACCGCATCCTCGCTGCAATGCTGACACCAGCTCGACCAAAACATCACGAGGGTGAATTTATTTTTTGATACGAGTGAATACAAATCGCTGGTGCCGCCACCCAGCAAGGGCATTTTTATGTTGGGAGGAACCTGTCCCACCTGCGAATTGCGTATTCCCTGCGAACGCGCCTTGAGGGTTTGACTCAATTCGGCACCGCATCCATCGCCAAAAATGTAGTTGTCCAGAAGATAGCGGCAAATGCCTTCGTACTTGGTTTGGCTGAACCCATCCAGCATAGAGTAAAGAGTGGATTCAAGAATTTTTTCGTTGCCTTTGGCTTTTTCCACAATGATATCAATGCAAGAAATCAGTCCCTCTTCAGTGGCTTCCCCGAAGTGCTGGAAGAAGGTTTGTGAATGTTCGTGAATTACCCTGGTGCGCAACAGCGATTCGTCAGTGAAGTCAAGGTGGTCCCAAAATTTTTTCTTGTCGCTTTTGTAAGGTTCCTGTTTCCAGGTGAGGAGTTTGGCGAGAAAAGTTCCGGGATATTCCTGAATGATTTGCCCCCTCAGTTCCTGTAGTTTTTTTTCTTCGTCTGAAATGGGCATATCGTACTCACTTTTTATTTCTGTTTTGGAGCGCTTCTTTTTCAGATCAAGAATTTTGTGGTCGAAAATGGCTTCCTGTATGTGATACTTCGCAAGGCCTTGGTTCTCCTTTGATTGAACACTGAACAGAGCACCTTCGAACTTGGGCGAATTGAAACCAACAGTCACTTCCGCTTCGTCAGGATTGAGCAGGATGGGATGCGTATTCTCTTCCGTTCCGGACAAGGCCAGCATGTAAACACCCCGGCTGTATTCGCGCTCCGGGAAAATGCAAACTCCCTTTTCCACCGACACGCTGTCCAGCGGATAACGGAATTTTCCTTCTGTTTCATAAAGCACCATTATTCCGTAAGGGTTGAGGTATTTCAACTGAACAACCAGTTTTATTGGTCCTCTCTTGTCTCCCCTGTTGGCATCGTTAATACCATTGGTAAACGCAATAGGCCCGGCAATGGCCGTGGAGTCTGATGCCACAGCAGGTGTGGTGGCAGATGGTTTTGGTTCACCCGAATTGCATGATGTAAACAGAACACCAAACAAGGCAATGCACGAAATGAGGGAAGCGGTAGTTGTTTTCATCAACGTAATTTATGGCAAGATGCAAACTTATACCGGGCTGGCATTTCCGTTCCCCATTGGAAGCAGACCTTACGTCCTGAAACGGCCACCACATATTCATTCAATACCTCGTGCCTGCAAGAGCGGGCGGATATTTCGGTCAACAATAAAAAAAAGGTGAACGCCCCCGCGATTTTCCTGGTGCCTGAGAAACATCGCACCGAAAAAGGGGAAGTTGTTTCACTCAAAAAAACCTGTAGCATTATGAATCCAAATTTTCCAGTACACATAGAAATGAAAGGTGGCGGACAAGGCCTCTGGATTTTTAACGACAAATGACACTTCTCAACTGAAAGAGAGTTTCCCGCTGCGGGGCTGATAACCCGCAGTATCTCGAGGATTAGTTGGTTTTTGTTTGGTTTAGGAAAAGCCGCTCAAGTTTGGGCGGCTTTTTTTATTGTGTTTTGACTTTCTGATGTACATAGCGGCTCGCAGATTTGGGATGGGCGGGCATTTCAGTTCTGTCGTGAGTTACAACCATTATTATGTCGTCCGTTACTGTCATTTGTTGAGTGCTTTTTTGTCTGGCTAGTGTGTCGGGTATTATATATTTTTTGAAGCGTTGGCAATTTTTAAAAGCACTTTTTCTCTTGGATGGAATAAAATATTCTCTCTTGCAAGCTTTGCTCCATGGGCTGGCTTGTAGGGGTTTTTAAGAGTGTGTTTTTTTGTGCTGTGGAAAATATTTCGTCAAGTTCTTACTCATTTCAAATCTGTCCGTAAATTTGTCCGTGTCCGTAAAAATGTCCGCAATATGATAAATGTCAAATTTTACCTTGATAAAGCTGATAAAAGCAAGCAGTTCCCCATTCACCTTGTAATGAGGAAGAAGGATGTCCAAATAAAAGTGTCCACTGGTGAAAAGATAAAGAAGAAGGACTGGGATAATCAAAACCAAGCCGTGAAAGACGGTGAATATCGCCACAAGTCCATAAACAAATTCTTGTCTTTCTTGAAACAAGAAGTTGAGAAACATTTAGAAACCGCTCCTCATAGTCAACTAACGGACAAGCGACTTAAAGAAAAAATTCAGTCACTTGTTAACGGTAAAAAAGTCAACACAAGTGTGAATGTTGTCTGCGAAGATGAAACTTATTACAAGGGCAAAGACAAAACAACTTTCATTGATTTGTTTGCAGGTGCTGGCGGTTTTAGCGAAGGATTTTTACAAGCCGAAACACAAAACAAACTTTACGATTTCCTTTTTGCAAGTGATATAAACGACAACTGTGAACTAACACATTTAGCTCGTTACAATTTTCAATTGGGTCTTGATATGGAGTTTCTCCGTCAAGATATTACCGAGCCTGATTTTCTTGAAAATCTTTTAACGAAGTTGAAAGGAAAAAAAGTTGATGTTGTCTGCGGTGGCCCACCTTGTCAGAGTTTTAGTTTGGCAGGGAAACGAAAAATGTTTGATAAGAAAGATGATTTGTTTGCTCACTATTTGAAGGTAATTCGTCAGTTAAGACCCAAATATTTTGTGATGGAAAATGTGAAGGGAATTCTCACAAAAGAAGAAGGTCGGATTCGTGAAATGATTTTGCAAGAGATACGGTCAATCGTTGACTTGAAAGAGTTTCATAAAATAATTTCGTTTGTCGCTGAATTGAGAAAGGCAGAAAAATTTCAAACGTTCATTCTTGAATGTTACAGTTTGCGTTTGCAATTTGAAAGCACCATCGAAAAAGAAATTGAAAACCATAAAGAACGCTATATTCAAAATGTAGAGAATAAATTTCGGTTGCTGACACCCAAAATTGTTGATTACAAAACAAGCAAAACAGATGCTGACATTAGCACAATTCGTCACGGTTTCAATTTATTGAAACGCACAAAGGAATTAGCGTACATAAGAAAAAAAGTAATTCACGAAAAGGCATTTTCTAATTTAGATAACGATTCGTTTGCAGAACACTTTGATAATTTCTTGACAACAATTGAAGCTGAATCAATCATTGAAAAAATTAATTCTGCGTTTAAGAACTTAAAACCTGCTGAAAAATTCAAAGCGGAAATTATTGAAATTATTTCAGCACTTGAAATTTATGTTTACTCGTTTGATGAATGTATGTATGGGCTGAATGAGTTTGTAAAAAAAGCAAACAAGCAAACGGAGTTTGCTGAAATTCTTTCTCACATTCGTCTTTACAATATTGATGAACCATTTGTTGCCATGGCATCCAATTATGGCGTTCCGCAAAACCGTGAAAGGGTTTTGTTTATTGGCTGTCGCAAAGACCAAAAGTTGATTAAAGAAATTCCTGCCACTGTAACAGCAAAGGAAAGGGTTTCTGTATTTGAAGCATTGTATGATTTGGATTTTGTTGGCAATGATGATGAACGAAATTATTATGAAAAGGTTGATGTGAAAGCAAAGTACAATGGAACATCAGAAAAAATCTTGTCCCTTTTAAAGAAGCGTGCTGTTGATGGAAGCATTGATGAAAGCAAGGGAATGAGTTATGCCGACTGGTCAAAGAAGGGACGATTAAACGGAAGATTTGCCAACTCGAAAAACCCTTTTTATGTGAGGAACTTTGAGGAGTTGCAAAATCAACTATCACACATTATTGTTCCGTTACACAATCACAAAACAAGTAAGCAGAATGATGATGTTGTGCAAAGATTGGATGTAATAAGAACTCACGGTGATTATGATTTGGCAAAGAAAAAATTGAAACAAATTGGTTTGGATTCTGAAAAACGAAATTATAATGTTTTGAAAGCTGAAGGGCAAAGCCCTACTGTAATGACTATTGCAGATGATTATATTCATTATTCAAACCCTCGTGCTTTAACTGTCCGTGAAATGGCACGACTGCAATCGTTTGATGATTCGTTTGTGTTTCAAGGGAAACGATCAACTGATAAACTTCCTGTTTGGAAATTTCCACATAGTCAAAAGGAAATGGTAGCTAATGCAACACCGCCTTTATTTGCAAGAGCAATTGGACTTGCAATTATTAACGCAATATCTTTGACAGCCAGTATAAAATAGTGAATGCTTTTCTATTGCCTCAACTATCATTGTTTCCTTTTCTAAATCTTGCACCAAAATATTTTCCTGCCAAGTATCATCAATTTCATTAAGGATATTAAATTTTTTAGTAGCAGTATAATAAGTAATTTGTTTTGAACTTCTGCAAATTCCCCCAGCTAAAAGCATATCAAATTCGGCAAAACCATTAATATTGCATAATCGTTTTAAATGGTTCAGAGATTTAACAAGTTTCATTTCTGTGAAATTTTAAGGTAAATATTTTTTATAAATTTAATGCAGCAAATTACAAATAAAAGCATGAAATAATTCCCTAAAAGAGAAAGGTTTTTCAAACCAGTAATTCATGCATTGAAAGAGCTCGGTGGTTCTGGCACGAATGAAGAAATAAATGACAAGGTAGTTGTGATTATGCAAATACCAGAAGAACTATTAAACCTCAATCATAAAAATACCAACCAAACAGAATTTGAATATCAACTTGCTTGGGTAAGAACGATGTTGAAGAATCAAGGTTTGATTGATAATTCACAAAGAGGTGTTTGGGCTTTGGTTAATAATGATGCAGTTGATTTTGATTTAATTCAAATGCCTGACAAAAAATTGGAGAAAAGAATCAATGAAGAAATTGAAGATACTGAAAATTGGAAAGAAAGAATCATTGAAGTGATAACAGAAAAACTAACTCCATCTTCTTTTGAAAGATTAATTCAACGGCTTTTAAGAGAGAAAGGATTTACACAAGTTGAAGTAACAGGAAGAAGTGGTGATGGTGGAATTGATGGAAGAGGTATCGCCAAAATAAATGGTATTTTAAGTTTTCACATCATCTTTCAATGCAAGCGATATAAAGGCAAAGTTTCTTCAAAAGAAATAAGAGATTTTAGAGTAGCAATGGTTGGAAGAACTGACAAAGGTTTATTCATCACAACAGGAAGTTTTACAAGAGATGCAATTGCAGAAGCAACAAGAGATGGTGCTCCAGCGATTGATATTATGGATGGGGAAAAACTTGCAGAGAAATTGAAAGAACTAAACCTTGGTGTTAAAATAGAATTGAAAGAAAATATTTCAGTTGATGAAAAATGGTTTGAGAACTTCTGATTATCCAATAAAAAAATTGGATGACGGTTTAGTGATTGACAAGGGCTGTAATTTCAAATTAAAGCCAACTGCTTTAAATTTATTATTTCCTCCAAGTCAAGTTTACTCTTTGATGTCTTAAATAAAGCGTTAGCTAAAGCACTCTTTCATTTTTTTTGGCTGGCTTGTGTGTCCGTAAAAAAACGAAAGTGTGTTTTGTGCGGTGGCTCAACTTTTTTGTGGGAGGGCCTGACATTTTGCGGCCTGGCGAAGGTGGCGGTTTTCACCACAAATGTTGATGCGGAGCATTGAGCTTCCACCTCACGCAAAAGTGTCTGCGAAGCACGGAACCTCCGCTATCGCAAACCCCTTATTAGTGGTGGAAAACTGTTCGTCCAAAGGTGTATCGTCCGAGGCGTCATCGTCAGTTATTTTATAGTAATTACCGTTTCTCCGTCAATGGGTCGCCACATAAAATCATCAATTTGTCCCTGTAGTTTTGCCCCTTTTGTCGGGACAACTGATTTGAACTTGATTGGAAATAGTGTGTCTTTGTTTTCATTAAACTGTTTGTATAACTCGTCAATTGATTGTTGTGTCGGCTCTAACATGCCAAACCAAAATGAAAGCATTCCGTTGTCAGTAAACATGTAAGGTTGAATTTCGTCCAACCTAAATTCAAACGCAGGAGTGCAAAGTCCATAAAACTTTTTTCCTGCTGCGGTTAAGAATTCCGATTTTACTACACTAAGTCCGTCTGCTGGGTCAGCAACCGCTAAACCGAAACAAGGCCGTAAAGTCGTTTCATCTTGTCCATCTTCTCCTGCCTCATCAAGTGCAAACTCCCAAATCGGGGCAATGTCAAAGTTGTCAATTATGAAGTCCTCAAATTGAACTCTGATTTTTGGTTGATCGTCTTCTGCGTAAGCAAGAACAGGAGTTGTCACCTTAGTTGGAAACAGAAGTTTGTAGAGAGCTTTAATTCCGTTGAAAATAAGTTTAACTAATTCTTGCACCAGTCGCTCGTTATGTCTTTTTTATAAAAATTATCGGGTGTAGCACTGTCGCCATTTATTGCAGTTAATTACTTATCAGAGATACTCCCGCCCCAAAATCTTCATCAATCGCGTGCTTTTCAGTGGCATTGAGAGAGGTTTCCCACGCAAATCTATCCAACCCGTTTCACCACCCAGCCCGTTCCGTCAATCAATGTGCGTTTCTCAAACTTTCCTCCCGTTTGTTTGGCCACGTAGTTTATCACCTTGCAGGGTGGGTGCTCGCTCATCCAGTCTTTGCCTTTTTCTATGATCAGTGCCTGCCCAGTTGCAAGGCGGAGAGGCGGGCACATCATTCATCATCACTTCCCCACATCAATATATTCGCCCCCGCATGAATTTCCAACGCATCAACATCATCACCGGCTGGATGGTCTGGCTGGCAGCCACCCTCACTTATTTCTTTACCGTGGAACCCACCATGAGCTTCTGGGACTGTGGCGAGTTTATAGCATCGGCCTATAAGCTGGAAGTGGGCCACCCCCCAGGTGCCCCGTTTTTTATGTTGATTGCAAGAGTGTTTGCAATCTTCGGGGCCAAGGAGGATGTGGCCTTTTTGGTGAACATGGTTTCCGTGCTGGCCGCATCGTTTACCATCCTTTTTCTCTATTGGAGCATCACCCACTTCGCCAAAAAAATTGCCGACCAAAGCGGTGTGCTAAATCGCGGAAAAATGGCTGCGGTCATTGGCAGCGGACTCATCGGGGCGCTGGCCTATGCATGGAGCGATTCATTCTGGTTTAGCGCCACCGAGGGCGAGGTATATGCAATGTCGTCCCTCTTCACCGCCATTGTTTTTTGGGCGATACTCAAGTGGGAGAGCAACATGGAAGCAGCAGAGCAAAGAGGCATTATCTCCAACGAAAACCGGTGGATAATTTTCATTGCCTACATGATGGGCCTTAGCATAGGTGTTCACTTGCTGAACCTCCTTGCCATACCCGCTATCTGTTTCGTTTACTATTTCAAGAAGTACCCCGTAACCAAGCTGGGCGTGGTTTATACCTTCCTCATTTCCCTGCTTCTGTTGGGGCTTATACAGGTGGGTGTAATACAGGGGCTGGTGAAAATTGCCGGATGGTTCGAGCGCACTTTTGTAAACGGCATGGGGCTGCCCTTCAACAGCGGAACCATTGTGTATTGCCTTCTTGTTATTGGAGCCATTGTGGGTGGTCTTTGGTGGTCAAGAAAGAAGGGGCGCTTCATTCTTAATACATTGATATTGGGCGTAACCATGGCCATTATCGGCTATTCCACCTTTGCGGTTATTGTTATTCGTTCGGCCGCCAATCCGCCAATGGACGAAAACAATCCCGAAAACCTGTTTGCACTGTTGGCCTACCTCAACCGCGAACAATACGGAGACCGCCCGCTGCTCTCCGGCCCATACTGGAACACACCCATGCTCGAAGAACCTTTTAAAGATGGTCCTCCGGTTTGGGTAAAATCGTTTTCGGTGAAAACAACCAGCGACAAATTCGTGCTCTCCGCCCGCGATAAATACGAAGCCGACCAATACGTGAAAGAAAAAGGCAGCGGCTTTAAAATTGTGGCGGAATACATTGATAGTGGCGAGAAACGGAGAACCAAACCAGTGTACGATCCGGATTACTGCACCCTGTTCCCGCGGATGCACAGCGGCACTGCCAGCCACGTGCGCGATTACAAAACATGGAGCGATTACCAGGGTTACAACACCCCCACAGGCCGCCTCAAGCTGGAGCGGAAAGAAGACCGCCTCGATTCTATTAAATACAACGAGCGCAAGTACAACTACATAATGACCCGCTACGATTTGCCACAACCGGTGGGGCAGCAGTACCAGGATAGCCTTATCAATGCACAGGCGCAGATTAAAAGTTTGGAACGGCAACTGGTGCCCAACTTTGTGGAAGACAAAACATTTTTCCTTCGCTATCAGGTGGGCTGGATGTACCTGCGCTACTTCATGTGGAATTTCGCTGGAAAACAAAACGACATGCAGGGGGCAGGAGATTTTCGCGAGGGCAACTGGCTGAGCGGAATCAAAAAAATTGATGAGCAACGCCTGGGCAACCGCGACCGCCTGCCGGAGAGTGTAACCAATAACAAGGGCTTTAACAAATACTACTACCTGCCACTGATCCTCGGGCTTATTGGTTTGATTTTTCAATTGGTGCGCCACCCTAAAGATTTTTCGGTTGTAACACTTTTATTTCTTCTCACCGGATTGGCCATTGTGGTTTATCTGAACCAGACACCCCAGCAACCCCGCGAACGCGATTATGCTTACTCCGGTTCGTTCTATGCCTTTGCCTTCTGGATTGGCCTCGCTGTTTATGCTCTTTATTATGCAGCCACCAACATGACCTGGAAACAATTGGGAGTGCTGGCCGCCATGCTGCTGGGAGGAACCGCATTTATCTACCTGATGGAAACAGTATTGAGCCGCGATAGTCATGCCTTTGGCTATTCGCTCGGCTTCATCAGCATTATTACGCTTGCGCTTTTCACCGCTGCAACAGCCATGAATCAGTTAAGGGGAATGGATATGATGAAGGGGGTAGTGTGCACTGTCCTCTGCCTGCCCGCTCCTTATATAATGATTGCGGAGGGATTTAACGACCACACCCGCGCAAAGCGAAGAACAGGGGTTGACTTTGCCAAGAATTATCTCGATACGCTGGAACCCAACGCCATCATTTTCACCAATGGTGATAACGACACTTTCCCGCTGTGGTACGCACAGGAAGTGGAAGATTACCGGACGGATGTACGCATTGTAAACCTCTCGCTGCTTAACACCGATTGGTATATAGACCAGATGAAGATGCAGGCCTACAAATCGCCCCCGGTGCCCATCACCATGAAGGAAGCCATGTACCGGCAGGGAACCCGCGATATTGTGTTGCTAAGCCACGACCGCAATACCAATGATGCTTACCTGGATGTGGACGTGGCCATGAACATTGCGCTGGACAATACCAAGGTGGACGAAATGGGCGATGGCCGCAAATACAACTACCTGCCCACCTATAAATTCAAGATGGATATAGATCCTGCCGTGGCAGAAAAATTTCGGTCTTTGGCTGCCGAGGGCGACTCAGTGGTCACTTCCATTCAATGGAAAATAGGCAGCGGTTCTACCACGCACATCACCAAAAACCAATTGGCTGTGCTTGATATTATTCGCAACAACCGGAATTTCGAACGCCCGGTGTACTTCGCTGTCACCACCGGCCCTGAAGCGTATATGGGACTTGAACCTTACTTCCAACTGGAAGGCCTTGCATACCGCCTTGTTCCTATTCTTCATTACCAACGCTCCAACCCAAACGTTGATGGCGGAGTGCAAACAGAGCTGATGTACAACAACCTGATGAACGATTTTCAGTGGGGCAACATGGACACAGAGGATTTGTACCTGGATGAAAACAACAGGCGCATGACCACCAATATGCGCCTCCAGTTCTCCAACCTTGCCGAGGCATTGATTGGCGAAAACAAAAGCGACTCGGCCATAAATGTGTTGGATAAAGCATTCGAAGTGATGCCGGAAAAAAATGTACCATTCGATCGCGTTATACTTCCGCTGATAGAAGGATATTTTGATGCCGGTGACAGCCTGAACGGAAGAAAATATGCCGAGCGCCTTTTTGAAATAAACCGGGATGACATGGAGTATTACCAAACACTGGAAGACAAATACGTTTCACAAATCAACAGCGATTATACTCTCCAGGTGCAGGTAAACCTGCGCATCATGGAAACCCTTATGCAATACTTTCCTAAGGATGAAAAGCTCCTGCTGCTCCAAGCCGAAATGGATAAACAACTGGAAGAGGTGAAACAATCGTATCCCGATGATCCCGATTTAGATAAATACCAGAGGCATTTTGACAACATGAAGGAGACCTATAAAGAATCAAAAGTGAACGTTGTGCCTCCTGCTGAATTCTAAACCCGTTTAAATAGTAGAAAACAAAAAGACCTGTGTTATTTCACACAGGTCTTTTCTTTTTTGGTTTAATAATCCGGGCTTGATGTGCCACCTCGTTAATTGTCCGCGCACTCCTCGCAGTCATTCATGCTTACCTCTTTGTATCCGCGCGGAAAACGAACACTCTTCCGGGTATCTGTAAAGTACTTGTTCCAAAGCGGCCCTGTAAAATCGTACTCGTCCGCCAAACTCTTAGTGTGTAGCATTGGTTTCAAAAATTTAAAAATGTTATGCAGGTAAAAGCACAGACCCGCACTCCCAAAATCAGGTTGCACCGCGTGTGTTCCGGGTTGATGTTTTTCATCCCTCTATTTTCACCCGCAAATTTTTTCTGTTGTGAATTATCGCATGGCCATACTTGCTTCCGGTGCTGGAAGCAATGCAAGAAATATCATTGATCAATTTCGCAATTCAGAAGTTGTTGAAGTTGTTTTGGTTGCCTCGAATAAAGCGGATGCAGGTGTTTTGAAAATTGCCCATGAAAATCACATTGCCAGCTATATCATCACCAAAGAAAATTTCAGGGAGGGCGACATGTTTTCTGATGTGCTTAACTCACATGGAGTAAACTTCTTTGTTCTTGCCGGATTTCTTTGGAAAGTTCCGGCACATCTTATCCGGGCTTTTGATAAAAGAATAATAAACATCCATCCTGCTCTTCTTCCAAAATTCGGAGGAAAAGGAATGTACGGCAACCACGTTCATGAAGCAATACACGCAGCGCGCGAAATCGAAACGGGCATCACCATTCATTACGTAAATGAAAACTACGATGAGGGTGATATCATTTTCCAGGCTCGCATACCGGTCATGAAAACGGATTCGCCAAAGGATATTGAAATGAAAGTGCGCGCTTTAGAAATGAAACACTTTCCAAAAGCAATCGAAGATCTGTTGACTAATAAGTAAAGTCCCGATAGCTATCGGAATGAGAGTTGAGAGTAACTCGCCATCCCGATAGCCCTCGGGACACCAACTCAACAATTCTCCAACTTTGCGCACATGTTCAGTTGGACAGAAATATTTTCCTGCTTCATGGTGCTGTTTGCCGTGATTGATATCATTGGAAGCATTCCCATCATTCTCGATATCAAACAAAAAAGCGGGAATATTCAGCCCTGGACAACCACCTTGGTTTCGCTTCTGCTGATGGTTGTTTTCCTCATTATCGGTGAAAAATTCCTAGGCCTCTTTGGTGTGGACGTTCACTCATTCGCAGTAGCGGGCTCATTCATTTTATTCTTCATAGCCATGGAAATGATTCTCGGCATCAAACTTTTCAAACAGAAACAAGGCAGCGAAAAAATTGCGAGCATTGTGCCTCTTGCATTTCCAATTATTGCAGGAGCAGGAACCTTTTCAACCCTCATTTCGCTGCGTGCCGAATACGAGCTCCCCAACATTCTTGTTGCCATTGCGCTCAACATGCCGCTAATTTTTCTGGTGTTGAAACTCACCGGAACTATAGAACGAATTCTTGGTGCCGGAGGGATTGCGGTGGTGGAAAAATTATTCGGCATTATTCTTCTGGCCATATCAGTGAAACTTTTTTCAAGCAACATTTCATACCTCGTAGGATGAGCAAAATTGCAATCTATACCGATGGTGCTGCAACTGGAAATCCTGGCCCGGGCGGCTACGGTGCAATCCTGCAAAGTGGTGCTCATTACAAAGAAATGAGCGGTGGATTCCGCCTTACCACCAACAACAGGATGGAACTGATGGGAGTGATAGCCGCGCTCGAATCGCTGAAAAAAGAAAATTGTGAGGTCACTGTTTATAGCGACTCGCAATACGTGGTTAATTCAGTCGAAAAAAAATGGCTTGACTCCTGGGTGAAAAAAGGATTCAGGAAAAAAAAGAATGCTGACTTATGGAAACGCTATCTGCTGGCGGCAGCAAATCACAAAGTGCATTTTGTGTGGATAAAAGGCCATGCTGGTCATCCCATGAACGAACGCTGCGATGCCTTGGCTGTTAATGCCAGCCTCGTCAAAAATCTGCCAATGGATCATTGGTATGAGGCCAACCGCAACAACGAAGATTTGTTCTCTGCTGCTTGAAGTTGTTCTACGTTTGTGTAAAATCCATCCTCAAATGAGGCAAGTTTATACTTATATTTTTCTCTGCATCTCCGTGGCTTCATTCGCACAAACCGAAGTGGAGCTTGCAGGATTTCAATTGAATGAATTTCCGTTCTTTCATCGCCCTGCCACCTTTAACATGGATCAGGATGTGCTCTTCACCATTGATGCCCAATTGCACCCGGCCGCTAACGGAGTAACTGCAGAAGTGTTTGTGGTGAATGATAAAAGTGCTGCTCAATGGATAAGCGATCCTGCCCTTAATGACATCACTGCATTTGGTGAACAAAGTTTTTCATTTACTGCTGCTAATGTTCAAGCCAACACTAATTTATTGTGCTCGGCAGGAGAGTTGAGTGCGTTGCCTTTTTCAGGAATAGGGCTCGGTTACGATGTGGTGATTGATGTGGACGGAAACGGGCAACTATCCGCACCCGACTTTATTGATGGATTTAACGATGCAGGATTTTTTGTCGTGCATAACATTACGCAACCCGGACAATTTGAAGTGAGCACACAAGATTGGACCGATGAAGAAGAGCTTACCAAGCGAATATGGTATCCCTCAAACATTTCGGATTTCGCCACGCTGCCACTTGTAGTTATTTCCCATGGCTGGACGCACGAATACACGTACTACGATTACCTGGGCGAACACATAGCCTCCTATGGCTACATCGTAATGTCGCATTGGAACGATGTGGGCACTGGCAATCCTGCAGCTACAAATACCTCATCACTTTCATTGATTGCAAACATTGATCATCTTCTGGCCTTCCAGTCCACGCTGTTCAGCGGTGTGCTCAACGGTAAAATTGACCACCATCACATGGCATGGACAGGACATAGCACTGGTGGCGAAACTCCCGTGCGGGCATACACAAGGCTTCGCAATGGAGAAAATACTTCCGCACAATTTGCTTGGGAAGATGTGAGTGTGATAAGCAGCATTTGCCCTGTGGCATGGTTCAGCGCTGAGTTCACCAATCCTATGGATGTTAGCTATCATCAATTTCTTGGTGGGGCCGATACGGATGCCAGTGGTTTTGCTGCTGATGGTTACTACCAGCCTCTAACCATTTTTGAACGGGCAACAGGCAACAGGCAACTCACTTATTTACATGGTGCCGGCCACGAAGTTTTTCACGGTTTCGATAGTTCAGAAGAATGGCCTGACAGTCTTGCCAGTGGTCCCAATCTTATTTCAAAAGCACAGGTTCATCCGGTAGTGAAATCGTACTTCCTCGCGCTGTGCGAACTTTATGTGAAAGAAAATGGTGCAGCAAAAGATTTTTTTACAAGAAGTTATTCCACTTTTCATCCTATGGGTATTGATGATGCAGTAGTGATATCGAACGAATACCGCGATGGATATTTTACTGAGAAGTTGGTAATGGATGATTTCGAATCCATGCCTGAAACACAAACCTCAAGCGCGGGTTTTTCCATTGACTGGGGAAATACTTCGCCCACAGAAATTATTATGCAGGACGTAAACAACTCCTTTGGATACGACCCCGGCCAACCCTCCAATGGCATGACACGCGCCCGTTTCGATGACGACCCGAACAGCGAAGTTTTCAGTTGGGAGGGAAATGATGTCGTGAGGTATGGAACAGGTGACATCAATTTCGGGCTCTACGATTACTTCAGTTTTCGCGCTTGTCAACTCACCCGGCATCCTTACAATGTGACTATAAACGGCCCTATCACCTTTTCGGTGGAACTGAAGGACCAGGACAACACTACCTCCGTTATCAATATAGCCCCGTATGGCACCATCACACAGACTTACCAGCGCGATGAAGGCGGTGAGCTTCACCTCTGCCTGCCTGATGGCGACTACACTGTTGAAGTGGCAGGAACATTATTTCCATCGGAAACTTTTTTTGAAATTCCGGGATACATTGATTACAGCACCACCGGTTCCTACGAGTTTACCATCGCTTCGGGCGAACCCTGCACTGATGTGGATGTGTTCATGTATGATGAGTATGGTGATGGTTGGGATAATGGTTACCTTATCTTGTTCAATTCCCTTGGTGACACTGTTGGCTACGGATCGTTGTTTGGCGGCACAGGCCCCGTGCCAGGCGTGGGCTGGCAAAACGAATTCTGCACCATTCGCATTCCAATCCATGATTTTCTTACCAACGGGTCAAACATTGACCTTGGCCACATCCAGCATTTCGCTTTTCTGTTTGGTGATGATGAAGGTGCAGCAACCGGTGCATTGGGTATTGATGATATTGAACTCGTGACGAAAGAATTGAATATCTCGACAGAAGTGCAGGAGTTCCCTGTTGCCGCATCGCTTGAATTTTATCTCTATCCCAATCCTGCGAGCGAAGCAGTGAACCTGGTGTTTTCCCAAAATCCGCAAACAATACCGATGAACACTATGATTGAAATTGTTGATCTCAGCGGAAAAACTGTTTTGCGAAGGGAGCTGAAAAACGAAACGTTCATCCGCCTGCCCGTTCACGAAATTGCTGAAGGTTTTTATTTTATGCGAATTGCAAATTCTGAATTCAGTTCTACCCAGACGTTTGTCATCGTGAGATAGTCATGTTTATGCAAATCCACCTCGATTGGGTTACTCACCAACTTAAATTCCGATTTCCGTTTCAAATAGCGCATGGCGTTCGTACACATACCGATGTGGTCTTTTTACGATTGCGATTTGATGGCCTGATCGGTTATGGGGAAGCAGCATTGCCTCCTTACCTGCCCGACAATATTGAAAGCACAATTGCATTTTTTGAAAAAGTAAAACACGATGGATTGGAATTGCCCGATTCAATTCCGGCCTTTATGGCTCAGCTTAATAAAAAACATGAAGGCAACATGCCCGCAAAAGCAGCACTTGATGTGGCGCTCTGGAATTTGTCCGCAAGACTCCGTGAGAAATCATCATTTGAAAAAATTTCATCGTTCCATCTTCCTGGCGTTGTAGATCGCGGAAGAATTATTCCACACACGTACACCATCGGTATTTGTTCTCGCGATGAAATGAAACTGAAAATCAATCACGCTCTGGAAAATGGTTTTCAGTTTTTCAAACTAAAGATGAATGGAACGGATGATGAACAAATGCTCTCTGACTTTAAATCATTTTCAGATTTACCATTTGCCATAGATGCCAATCAGGGATGGAATGATGTTGAAGATGCTATTGCATTTTCGAAACAACTTGAAACTGCAGGGTGCGTTTTGATTGAACAACCCTTTCATAAAAACGACCGCGTGAAAAGCCGGAGACTAAAAGACGAAATGAACATCCCTGTGATTGCAGATGAAGCCTGCCAGAGATTGAGCGACATTGATTCGCTGGCCGAAAGTTTTTCCGGCATCAACATCAAATTGCAGAAATGCGGTGGATTGAGCGAAGCCATGGAAATGATTTCAAAAGCTAAGTCGCTCGGTTTGAAAATTCTCATTGGGTGCATGAGCGAATCATCAGTGGGATGCAATGCTGGAGAAGCACTTGCTCCACTTTGCGATTGGGCCGATCTTGATGGACCATGGTTGATTGAAGACAATCCCGACATGCAGATGCTCTTCTCCGGTTTGGAGTGATTTCACTATTCGCTAGCTTGCTACTTTCGCCACCCCAACAAATTTTCACGGAAAAATTTCAGAATGCGACAAGATCTTTATCAAGGACACGACTACTATCAGCTCGATGACTTACTCACGCCAGAACACAAACTCATTCGCGAAACTGCGCGGGCCTGGGTGAAAAAAGAAGTTTCGCCCATCATAGAAAAAGCATGGGAAGATGGAATTTTTCCGAGACACCTCATCGCAGGACTTGCTGAGATTGGAGGCTTTGGTCCATACATCCCCACGGAATACGGAGGGGCCGGACTCGACCAGATTTCTTATGGCCTCATCATGCAGGAACTGGAACGATGCGATAGTGGACTGCGCTCGACTTCATCTGTCCAAAGTTCCTTAGTGATGTATCCAATCTGGAAATACGGAAACGAGGAACAACGAAAAAAATACCTGCCCAAACTTGCAAGTGGAGAATGGATAGGATGCTTTGGATTGACTGAACCCGACCACGGATCCAATCCGGGAGGCATGGTGACCAATTTCAAGGACCAAGGCGACTACCTTCTTTTGAATGGAGCCAAAATGTGGATTAGCAACGCACCATTTGCACAACTTGCAGTGGTGTGGGCAAAAAGTGAAGAAGGAAGGATTCACGGGTTGATAGTGGAACGTGGCATGGAAGGATTTTCAACTCCCACCATGCACGGCAAATGGAGTTTACGCGCTTCCGACACGGGCGAGTTGATTTTTGATAATGTGAAGGTCCCCAAGGTGAACCTCCTTCCCGGCAAGAGCGGACTGGGTGCTCCGCTTGGTTGCCTGGACTCTGCCCGTTACGGAATTGCGTGGGGCGCTCTAGGTGCGGCACTTGATTGTTATGATGTGGCATTGCGCTACGCAAAAGAGCGTATGCAATTCGGCAAACCCATTGGTACATTTCAACTGCAACAGAAAAAACTTGCTGAGATGATAACTGAAATCACTAAGGCGCAATTCATGACCTATCGCCTTGGCCAATTGCGCAATGAAGGTCGTGCAACAAGCGCACAGATTTCAATGTCGAAAAGAAACAATGTGAACATGGCTTTGGAAATTTCCCGTGAGGCACGGCAAATTCTCGGAGCAATGGGAATCACGAATGAATATCCCATCATGCGGCACATGTGCAATCTTGAAAGTGTGATTACTTACGAAGGCACACACGACATTCATCTCCTCATTACAGGAATGGATGTAACGGGATTGGATGCTTTCAAGTGAACAATTTGGAGCAAAAGAAAATCCAAGCGTAAGTCCCCTGCCTATCTCAAGGCAAGTATAAATTTATCCAGACGCTTGTTTTCAGTACATACCTAGTGAAGCGTTACACTAGTTATCAATACCATGAAAAAAATAATTCTCATCATTGCCGCATTCGTGTTTGCAACTCACTGCTTCGCACAACAAATGACATTGCAGGAAAAAGAAGCGATGTGTGAAAAAGTAAAGGATGCTTGTCGTCATGCATGGTCTGGTTACAAACAATATGCGTGGGGCGATGATGCCCTCAAGCCCATCAGTAAGAAGGGTCATAATTGGTACGGCACTTCATTGCTGATGACACCTGTAGATGCCTTCGATACTTTCTACTTGCTTGGGCTGGATGATGAAGCAAGCGAAGCAAAGGAACTTGTCTTCTCAAAACTCAGTTTTGATGTGGACATTGATGTTCAGGTTTTTGAAATTACTATTCGCCTGCTCGGTGGTTTGCAATCATCTTATGAGTTGGATGGTGACAAAAAATTTCTTGAACTTGCTCACGAACTTGGCAAACGTTTGCTTCCGGCATTTGATACAAAAACGGGAATGCCCTGGCGCTACATCAATCTTGAAACAGGCGCAGTGAAAGGTGTGGTAAGCAACCCTGCTGAAATAGGAACGTTGTTTCTTGAATTCGGCAAACTTACCCAGCTCACTGGTGACTCCGCCTACTACAAGGCGGGCAAGAAAGCCATCATGGAAGTGTTTGCCCGCAGAAGCAAAATTGGGTTGGTGGGAACGGAAATAAATGTGCGCTGCGGAAAGTGGAAAAACAAAAGCACTCACATCAGCGGGTTGATTGATTCGTATTACGAGTATTTGTACAAAGGCTGGAAACTTTTCGGTGATGAAGATTTCAAAGAAGCATGGGAAATTTCCAATGCAGCAGTATTAAATTATCTTTTGAAAGAAACTCCGCATGGATCCTTCTTCACCCATGCAAGAATGAAATCAGGAAAAGAAACCCATTCTCATTATGGAGCACTCGATGCTTTTTATGCAGGACTTCTTGCATACGCAGGCGATATAGAAACAGCAAGAAAAGTTCAGGAAGCGAATTACTACATGTGGACAAAGTGCGGCATTGAACCGGAAGTTTTTGATTTCAGAACAGACAGTGTGCTTCATGCCGGCTATCCATTGCGGCCAGAAAATATTGAGAGTTGTTTTTATCTCTACCGACTAACACATGACCACCAATACCTGCGCATGGGTGAAGACATGACCAACGACATCCTCACACAATGCAAAACCGAAGCGGGTTATGCAGCCATGAGTAATGTGCTTACCGGAAAACTCAGTGACTCAATGGAAAGTTTCTTCTTTGCTGAAACATTGAAATATGCCTACCTGCTTTTTGCAGATAAGAGTGCGCTGGATTTGGAGAAATGGGTTTTTACAACTGAAGCACATCCATTTCGCATCCGCTGACATCACGGACAAACTCCAAACGCAGAAGTAAAAAGCAACACATCCTGCACATCAATGTCCGCATTATAAGTGAGGTCCCAGCGGCAACAATTTTCCTGGCAATCGAAGTATGCGAGTAAAATCAGGAAATCGCCAACTGACACAACTGAGTCGTTGTTGAAGTCTGCTTTGCATGTGTAATCACAAGAGCAATCATCACAGTTTGCATCGTTGCTGAAATTGTAGGCCAGTGGATCAGTGCATCCCGGAGTGGGAATACCGATGGTGAATGATGTAAGTGCTGCTGGAGTGCCGCTTGCAATAATGTTGTCCCCCTGCTTCAGCTGCCACAGTGATTCTCCATCCCATGCCCCATAAACTTCTACTCCATAACATCCCGAATCCAGGCAGAGATCAATAACAAGTGAATCTCCTTCTGCCAATGTTCCGCTGAACAATGAGCCGTGGACGTTTTTAAGAAGGATGCTTGCGCCTTCCCAACCATCGTTGCCAAAATCAATAAGATAAAGTTTTGCGCAGGTGTTGAAACAGCAACTACCATCATCCGATGTGGCTTCAGCATCGTAGTTGCAGGCATTCACATCCATACATCCCAAACGGTTGTACATGCAGAAATTAAAATTCACGTTTTGGTAATTCATAAATCCGCTGGTAGCAATTTCTCCCGTGTTCAGGTGTGTCACAACAAAGTTGCTATTGCTCGATACCACATTTTCACGATGCAGGGTGTAGCATCCATCCGGCAGGCATAGATCAAGGTTACCATCGGCTTCCGCCCCGAAAATTTTTGTGCCTGTGGAGTCGAACAATTCCCAATACAAATCCGAACTAATGTTGTGCAACTGGTAATCGAAACTGAAGTTCATGCAATTCGCGGCACAACATCCTGCATTGTCAATCACGACAGTTTCATCGTAATTACACGATGAATCGTCCATGCACCCGGCATCGAGGTCTTCCACGCAGAACTCATACCACTGCTGGTTTTGTACATAGGTCAGGTTCAGCAACTCCGTATCACCCTGTGTCACGGTTACGTTGTACACATTTGCCGGCCAGTGAAACTGAAACTTGTAGCACCCTGCTGCAAGGCACAAATCCTTTTCGCTGAAATAACCGTTCGGCATGTTCACCAGGTCCACAAATACTTCATCAAGGGTATAGATGTACACGGAGCCATTGTTGCCGCTTCCCAGCAGGCTAATACTGAACGTAACAGGGTTTTCATAGCAGCATGTTTCATTATCGCACACTGCCAATGGGTCGTAGTTAGTTGCAGTCATATCAGTGCATCCGGTGCGATAACCAACGCCAATTCTTTCAGAGTACCCCAGCCCGGTATTCATTTCCGCTTCACTGAACACCATTCCGGTAACTGCATCACTGAGTGTAAGATGGGCACCGCCACCAGCTTGGCCCGTGGGATCGTTCATCGAGATGATGTAGATGCAACTTGGGTCGAAACAGGCAACACCATCAAACGCGCCTTTGTGCTTCGTCACCAAATCACCTTCGCGGAAAAGCGACCAGTTGAAATTGGCTGGACCCACATCCTGCATCTGCACATGGGTGCAAACACCATAACAACACGACCCATCATCAATGGTAGCTCCGGAATTGAAATTGCACGCGGTGGCATCCATACAACCACGTGTAATTCCTTCATGGCAAAACGCGAAGTAGTTGTTGCTCACCACGCTTCCGTTTTTGTACAGGCCATTCCATCCCTGCATGATGTAAGTTGCAGAACTGGCCGTGGTGGAAAACTGGAATGTGTAGCAACCCATGGGCAGCGTAATGATATCAAAACTGTAATCGGGGGTATTGAAGATCGTAAAGTAAACTTCCTCACCATAGGTATTGATGATGCTGATTTGACCATAGAGGTCATTGCTGTTATAGAGTTCAATCGAAAATTCTCCCTCGTTCAAAACAAAATCATTCTGGCAGGGAGCGTTGCCGATTTCAAAGCTCACGTAGCCTGAATTGCCTGTTCCACTTATGATGGTGATTCCGCTGATCACTTCAACCAGCGACCACGTTATTTCCAGCGGATAACTACCTCCGTAAATCTGCATGGTGTAACAATCGGGTGGCAGGCTCAGTGTTTCAATTCCTGTAAAACCATCGTACAGCGTTCCGTTTCCGTACTCAACATTTAAGGTGCCGGTTATCGTCCACTCGCCTCCCTCCCATCCGTCACCGGATGAATCATTCATCACGACACGATACACACCTTCGGCACAAGTGGGAGTCCCCACGTAGAGCGAAGCTGCGCCTGTATATCCCGATGCCAGTGACCCGCTGCTTCCGGTAATGGACCAACTGACCTGTGACGGATTGGAACCATTGGTGACATTCACCGTGTAGCAATCATCCGGCAAGGCCAGCATCACCTGGCCGTAACTGCCGCTGCTCAGTGTGCCGCTTGCCACGACAGCATTCGCACTGTTGGTGATGGAGTAAAAGGCGCTGTTCCACCCGTTATTCATGCTGTCGAAGAGTTGAAGCAACTGGTTTCCTTCCGGAACAAGAACACAACCGGGAGTGTTGATGGAGAAATAACCGATAGAATTTGGACCTCCGCTGGCCAGTGTGTTGCCACTTTGAACCACGGTCCACGAAACTTCATCGGGATAAGTTCCACCGGACACCACAATGAAGTATCAGCCATTGTTGAGGCTCACATTGTTCGACCCCGATGAACCATTGTTGAGGGTGTTGCCCGCCTGGAAAGTGCCCGCTTAATTGTAGATGACCCAGTTGGCACCGTTCCAACCGTCACCATAACTGTCGAACAGATTTACAGTTACAGTGACGCCAAACGCGCAACCGGAAACAATTACAAAAACAGCAGAAAGAAAAATGCGGTGGAAGGAAAAGCGAATAAGATCAGTCATAGATTTTGTTAGGTTAATGGCCGGGAAAAGGACGAAGATAAAGGAAGTAAGGATTTGAGCAGTTTGCAGGTTTTCAAAAATCCGATTGGATTTAATTGAAATGAACACGTCATCTGTAAATCCTTTCGCGAAACTTTACGCTAATTGGAATCAGGATCCTGGTGTTCACGACTTCTCGCGTGGGATGAGTTATTTGCTGAGTTTTTGAGTGCGTGTTCACATTGCGAAAGCGCGGTTTTTTTCAACCGCTTCCTGCATCAACTGGCTTGGCAACACCCTCACAGTTTCTCGTCCTTGTCTTCAAGGTTACATACATTTCTGAACTTCTGGTCACCAAATTTGAAACAATTGGATTTCGGCTAACGGCTGATAGAATACGGTTAGAGAAGATGGGAATCTGGAATTGCAACTCGTTTAGAGCAGGCATTAAACTTAGCCTCGGCAGGTTCCAGCCACCGGGGAGCACTCTGAAAATTCCCACTTCCATCTTAAACGATTTGCCACATCTATAGATGGCGCCCCATATTCAGTGGAATACTGCAACTTTTCACCAAAAACATATAACGCTGAGCACCGGACAGGTTCTCAACTTTGTAGAAGCGTTATCAATTCCATATTTAAAAAAAATTAGGAAAGCGTGAACATCGGGAATAAAAGCGGTATGAAAAAAATCAGTCATGTACTCATTGGTGTGCTCCTCGCATCGGGTGCAGTTGCCCGTGTGGTAATTAGTACCTGGGCCGCGTAATGTCATTACCTTCGTTTACAACTACCGCGTTTACGCTTCAACCAACTTTTTTGGATCATGCTTTGAAATGCACAGCAAAATGAAACAGATAATTTTTGTGTTAGCCCTTTTACTTGCCATAATGGCTTCTGCCTTCTCGCAGAGTTACAAACCCCCTAAAGTGAAACTGGAACTGCTGCCAAAGCTCAGCCTTCGCACACATGTTAACTCCGCTTTTAAAGTCGGTGAAGTGGTGAACTACCGATTGCACTACGGCCTTATCAATGCAGGAGTGGCTACACTAAGTGTGCAAGACGGGAAAGAAAAAATTAAAGGCCGCGATGTTTTTCATGTGGTGGGCGAAGGCCGCAGCATTGGGTCGTTCGATTGGTTTTTCAAGGTGCGGGATAAGTACGAGAGTTATATTGATAAGGAAGGAATATTCTCGCATCGCTTTATCCGAAACTGCGATGAGGGCGGTTACAAAATTTTTCAGGACTACACGTTCGATGCAGAGCGCAGGGGTATGACTAATCATAAGAAAGAATCTTACATGACACCAGACTTTGTTCAGGATATGATTTCATCTTACTTCTATGCCCGCACACTCGACTTTTCCAAAGCCAAAGCGGGCGACATCTTTACCATCTATTCCATTCTTGATGACGAAGTGTATCCGCTCAAAATGAAATATAAAGGCAAGGAAACCATTAAAGTGGATGCCGGAAAATTCAATTGCTTGAAGTTCGTCCCAGTGATGTCAACCGGCCGAGTTTTTAAAAAAGAAGAAGACCTGATGGTGTGGGTTACTGATGATGCCAACCATCTGCCGATTCTTGCAAAAGCGAAAATTGCCGTAGGCTCTGTGAAGATGGAAATGGTGAGTTATACTGGTCTTGCGAACCCGATTAACAAAATTGAATAGTAGAAATTTCAACTTCACGAGGAGACCTGAAAATTTTGAAGCGCAGAGGTTGAATGAAAAATTCAGATTCTGCGCTTTTGTTTTTTGGTAGAATCCACATTCGGGAATCATCGCCCTAACTTCGTGGCGGGATAACCCAAAGCAGACTTTCTTATTATGAGCATGATCACTTTAAGCGAATTTATTATGGAGCAGCAGGCGGATTTTCCCTACGCATCGGGGGACCTCACGCGGCTTCTTGCCGATATCGGAATTGCCTCGAAAATTGTGAATCACAAAGTGAACAAGGCTGGGCTTCAGGATATACTTGGTTCCGTAGGCACGACCAATGTGCAGGGCGAAACTCAAATGAAACTGGATGTGTTTGCCGATCATGCCTTGCTCAACGCAGTGCGCTGGGGTGGACAGGTGGCAGGTGCCGCAAGCGAGGAAAACGAGCGCTATTTCGCATTCGACAGTGAACTGTGCCGCAAAGCCAAGTACGTTGTGCTTTTTGATCCCCTCGATGGTTCATCGAACATTGATGTGAACGTGAGCATTGGAACCATCTTCTCCGTGTTCAGGCGAAAAAGCAGCGTGGGTGATTTGGCCAACGTTAATGATTTCCTGCAACGAGGAATCGAACAGGTGGCTGCTGGTTATGTGATCTATGGTTCAAGCACAATGCTTGTTTACACCACAGGTCATGGGGTAAATGGTTTTACACTCGACCCCAGCATAGGCGAATACTGCCTCTCACACCCCGCGATGAAAATACCGGAGGACGGAAAAATTTACAGCATTAACGAAGGCAATTTCTACAGTTCGCCAATTGGAGTGCAAGCCTACATTGAATGGTGCAAACAAACAGACAAGAAAACCGACCGACCTTATAGTGGACGTTACATAGGTTCGCTGGTGGCGGATTTTCACCGCAACCTTATCAAGGGTGGTATCTACATCTATCCGGCTACTGAAAAATCTCCTGACGGAAAACTACGCTTGCAGTATGAATGCAATCCGCTTGCTTTTATCGTGGAGCAGGCAGGTGGTAAGGCGTCAACAGGTCAAAGCCGCATAGTGAATATCCAACCCAAGAACCTGCACCAGCGAGTGCCGTTTTTTATTGGTTCAAAAAACATGGTGGAGAAGGCGGAGGAGTTTTTAGTGGCGGAGGTGAAGGTGGAAAGTTGATCGGACCTCTTTCCGCATCACGGTTTTTTCATGACGTGCGGTTTGGATAAGGTTCGGGAAAAGTAGGTCAACCGCACTTTCGTTTAAACCATGCTCCGGATTTTATTTCTAGCGTGCGGGTCTTTTTTTCATCGGGAAAGCGTGCACAATGAGCAATTGGCAACAAGCAAAAATTCACTCGCCAGGAAACTGACTATCCCATTTTCATCACCTTGTTAGATGAATCACAATTTCACGAGTTGCTGCGCTGGTTGGTTACCCACCTGATAGAGGTAGGCGCCTGCAGCAAGTGCGCTTAGGTCGAGCAGCACATGATCAAATGCACGGCCCACTTTCAAAGTTCGCACAATGTTGCCTTGCAGATCATAGATGTTGAGGTCGTCTACGTTCACACCATCGTGTAGCGTGTAGTCAATGCTGATGGAGTTTGATCATCGAGGTCGAACAGGTGTTCAGAAATGTAGTGCGCATGGAAATTGTAATTTATCCATCCACCACCGGACCAAGAACAGGAAGGGCATTGCAATCAATTGTTTTCCAAAGTGAAAAGTCTGTATCGTAGATAAATGAATCTGTTGTTTTCATTGGTGGTTACCTGAACATATTTCATCCCGGATGCGTCAAGGTTTACCATGTAGAAAAAGTATTGGTCGGTCTAGATGTCAAATGCATGCAGTTCGGTACTCTGAGCTTTGTTTTTTTCCAACGGCCTCCACCACACCCGCGAAGTCGGAACCGGTGCTGGCATGACGCAGGCGCGGCCATCCCACAAAAAAAGCGGAATATGTATGGCTTGCCCCACAACGCACCACAGTCCGTGCGATTCACGGTGGCGGCATGAATGCGAATAAGTAATTGATTGTCCTTCGGTATTCGAACAGGCACCTCGCGGATGCTCAATACTTCTGGCGGATCGCAGGCGGAACGAATGGCGGCTTTCATCATAAGGGTTTATGGACGCGCAAGGAGTTGGAGTAGTTACCTAGAAGAAATTAAATGAGATGAGACTTTGGTTTCGGATAATGGAGAAAAGATTTGTGTGGCTAAATACGAGATGAATCTTTCGCATCATTACTTCTTGCAACATTGGCTCTTTGAGTTTTACATTTTCCTAATCTTCTAAAGTAATTATCAACCCCTCTTATTGCAACAAAAAACCCCAGCGAATTTCTTCACAGGGGTTCCTGATATTTTTTACTGGCAGGGCTTGCTTTTATTCTGCCACTACCTCAAACTTCACAATGGCGGTAATGTCTTTGTGAAGTTTCACTTTTGCTTCGTAGTTGCCCAGCATCTTTATGTGATCATCAATAAGGGAGATGCTTTTACGGTCAATAACATGACCGGCTTTGGCCAATGCTTCGGCAATCTGGATGGTATTTACCGAACCGAAAATTTTTCCTGTATCCGATGCCTTGGTGCCTATTTTCAATTCCAATGCATTGAGTTGATCAGCAATTTCCTGGGCGTTGCCAAGTATTTTCGATTGTTTGTGGGCGCGTTGTTTCAGGTTCTCAGCGTGCATTTTTCTGGCGCTGGCAGTGGCCACTGTGGCAAAGCCGCGGGGTATTAGAAAATTGCGGGCATAACCGGGTTTCACGTTTACTATTTCGTCTTTGGCGCCCAGTTTTTCTATTATTTCTTTCAGTATTACTTCCATGGTGTGTTCCTCCTGGTTAGGTTATTATTTCAACATATCGGCCACGTACGGCATAAGGGCAAGGTGGCGGGCTTTCTTGATGGCCTGGCTCACTTTGCGTTGATATTTCAACGATGTTCCGGTGATTCTGCGCGGCATTATTTTGCCTTGTTCGTTGCAGAGTTTTAGCAGGAAATTGGCATCCTTGTAATCAATGTATTTGATGCCGTGTTTCTTGAAGCGGCAGTACTTGGCCTGCTTGGTTTCAATGTCAATGGGGTTGAGGTATCTTATTTCTTCAGCCATAATTTCTATCTGTTTTAGGTAGTGGGTTTATGCTTCGGCCCTTGCCTCGGTGCGGGTTTGAGCAGGTTGTTCGTTTTGTTCCCTGCCTTTGGCCCTGCGGCTTTCGGCATAAAGGAGGTGGTACTTCTCCATTTTGGTAGTGAGGAAGCGGAGTATGCGCTCGTCCCTGCTAAATTCAACTTCCAGCAGGTTTACTACATCTCCTTTGGCTTCGTACTCGAACAGTTGATAGAAACCGGTTGTTTTTTTCTGGATAGGATAGGCCAGCTTGCGCAGGCCCCAGTGGTCCTCAAATTTGGATACAGCACCTTTTCCTTTCAAAAACTTCCTGAACTTATCTACTGTTTCCGCCACCTGATCATCAGATAGCACGGGGGTAATGATGAAAACAGTTTCGTAACGATTCATGTGTTGTTTTGATTGTTTATTTAAATTTTGGGAGCGCGAATATAGCAGGAGTTGGGTGTGTGGGGAGAAATTTTTTGTCGGGATGGAAAATCGCAGCAGGCCACTGCTGTTGAATCATTCTATTTCCGGTTGTTCTCTGTTGCCGGAGTCTTACCCTTTCTCCCGAACCAATTTATCTCCCAGCAGCAGGATAAGCCTGAACCCAATATCGGGTTCGATGCGCACGGTATTGCTCCTTTGCACCAACCCTTCGGTATCATCTCTTCGCCATTCATGATAAATGGCCATACCCACCAGTGGTTCCATTCCAAAACGAAAAGTGGCGCCCTGCCAACCGATGCGAATGACAATTCCGGTGGCATCAATTTCCCGATTTATGACAGGTTCAGCGAATGAAATATGCGGATAGCCCAAAGAGTCAGGCGGATAAACAAGAGTAACGTTTGTGATATGTTGTTTGGATCGAAGTCCATAAAACTCCAGTGAAGTGTAAAGGCCATGCAACGACCGGCTTGGTTTGGGAAAGAAATACCTCCTCACTTCAGCCCTCATTTTTCCGCCTCCAAGTTGTGTTATACAATCAAATGGAAAATGACTGGACGGACATGGCGGTTCCCACAACAAAAAATGAAGTCCTCCCTGTATGGAGTAACGGGAATTCAACTTCACTTCCACATCAATCCCTGAACAGGGATGAAAAGGATGACTCGATCCGATAATAGATGGTTTGATGGCCCATGTTGGCAGGAAATAATCGGTGGTGTCCTCTTGCCCTATGGATTAAATAAAGGACAAAAGAAGAAGCAGAATGAACGGGATGATTTTCTTGTTAATCATACTATCAATACACACAGGCAATTCACTTACCCGAAGGCTCAGATTGCGATTGCTATTCTGGTTTCTTCTTCCGCGCAGCTTTCTTAACCGGAGCCTTTTTCACAGCCGCCTTCTTCCCGAATCTTCCTCTTTTCTCTTTTTTGGGAAGCAGGTCTTGTTCAGCCATTGCCGCCAAAATTTCTTCGATAGAAATTTTTTCCGGGTCGGCTCCTTTTGGCAATTTGTAGTTTTCGGAACCACTCTTTATATAAGGGCCAAATCGTCCTTTGATGACTTTGACATCCGGGTGCGAATCAAACTTCTGGATTTCGTTTGCAATCACCCCATTGATTTTATCTTCCAGCAACCGAATTGCGCGGTCGGTTTCAATAGTATAGGGGTCGTCTCCTTCTTTTGGCTTTAATGATGCATAGGTGGTGCCCCATTTTACAAACGGCCCGAACCTGCCTAGGCCAGCACTTATGGATTGTCCCTGCCACTCGCCCAAGGTGCGCGGCAGTTCAAAAAGTTTTAATGCTTCTTCAAGGGTGATGGTGCCAATGCTTTGCTCTTTACGCAGTGATGCAAATTTTTTCTTCTCGTCATCGCTAGCACCAATTTGCACAACGGGTCCAAAACGCGCAATGCGCACAATCACGTTTTTGCCGGATACTGGATCCACACCCAGATCGCGTTCGCCCGATTGGCGGCTTGCACTTTCCAATGTTTCCTCCACATTTTTGTGGAAAGGAAAATAGAAGCGCGTCATCATTTCCTGCCACGAAAGTTTTCCTTCAGCTATGTCATCAAACTCGGCTTCTACTGCGGCAGTGAAACCGAAATCGAGAATGCGAGGAAATTGATCCACCAAAAAATCATTCACCACAATGCCTATATCCGTGGGGAAAAGTTTAGATTTCTCAGCACCGGTCATCTCGGTTTTTTCTTCAGACCGCACCACGGCCCTCTCCAAAGGTGAGGATGAAGTGGCAGCACCTTTGTGAGCGGGGCCGTCCAAAGTGAGCACCTCGTACTTGCGCGAAATACCTTCCTTGTCCTTCTTCTCAATATACTCGCGTTGTTGTATAGTGGAGATGGTGGGTGCGTATGTAGAAGGCCGACCGATGCCCAGTTCTTCCAATCTTTTTACGAGCGATGCTTCCGTGTATCGTGCAGGTTTTTGGGTGAAGCGCTGGGTGGAAATAATTTCAGCAAGCGCAAGTTTTTGCCCGATAGTAAGTGGTGGAAGCAGGCCGCTGTTTTCTTCCTCGACTTCATCGTCTGAGCCTTCCATATATACTTTCAGGAAGCCATCAAATTTTATCACCTCACCTTTTGCAAGAAGCACATCCTGCATCGTGCTTATTGAAACAGTCGCGGTAGTTTTCTCCAATTCAGCATCTGCCATTTGCGATGCGAGCGTGCGTTTCCATATCAAATCGTAAAGACGCTGTTCGCTTGCATCCCCTGCCACTTCATGCACACTCATTTCCGTAGGGCGAATGGCTTCGTGCGCTTCCTGAGCACCTTTACTTTTTGAAGTGAATTGACGTGTCTTTGAATATTGAGAACCGTAAGATGTTGTGATTTCATTTTTGGCAGCATCCAGCGCGAAGTCGGAGAGGTTCACACTATCTGTACGCATGTATGTAATCTTACCACTCTCGTAAAGTTTTTGCGCGACCACCATGGTGCGGCTCACACTGAAACCAAGTTTTCTTCCTGCTTCCTGTTGCAATGTTGATGTGGTGAAGGGTGCAGCAGGTGTGCGTTTGGCAGGTTTGGTTTCAATGTTTGAAATAGAAAATTCTGCCCCTTTGCATTTGGAAAGAAAATCAAAGGCCTCTTCGGAGGTTGATAATCTTCTGGCAAGATCGGCTTTCAGGATTGCTGTACCCAAATCAAAATTTCCGCGAACATTGTAGAACGATGAAGTCTTAAATTGATCAATCTCGCGTTCGCGTTCAACGATGATTCTTACAGCAACACTTTGCACACGGCCTGCACTTAATCCTTGTCTTACTTTTTTCCAGAGCACCGGAGAAAGTTCGAAACCCACCAGGCGGTCGAGCACTCTTCTTGCCTGTTGTGCATTCACTAAATCAATATCAATAGTGCGGGGATTTTCAATTGCTTTTTGAATGGCCGACTTAGTTATTTCATGAAACACGATACGCTTGGTGTTGGCAATGGGGAGGCCGAGCGCTTCGGCAAGATGCCATGAAATGGCTTCTCCTTCGCGGTCTTCGTCAGTGGCAAGCCACACTGTTTCGGCCTTCTTCGCGGCTTTTATCAGTTCCGCAACCACATCTTTTTTGTCCTCACTTATTTCATACACCGGCTCGAAGTTGTTGGCCACATCGATAGCTACATCGCTTTTGGGCAAGTCACGAACATGGCCGTAGCTCGACTTCACTACGAAATCTTTTCCGAGGTATCCCTCAATGGTTTTTGCCTTGGCAGGCGACTCAACTATGACTAGATTTTTACTCATTCAATCCATTTGTTGATTTGACGATTTCGCGATTTGTTGATTGTTCAACGCCACTGCACGAAATCATCAGTTGGTTTCAATTTCCACAGACACTCAGCCACTCGAAATACTTCTCAACTGAAAAATGTGCCGCGCTTTTTTTGAAGGCGGTAAATGTATAGGAGTCAAAAAGTGGAGCTATGAAGGTGAAATTGTGCAAATCTTGAATTGCTTTTTTTTGCATCATGACCCAGGCATTAGGCACAAGAAGAGAATGGCTTTTCATCATCCTCGCAGGATTTTTCATCACCAATGCTGTGACGGCTGAGTTAATTTCAAACAAGCTTTTTCAAATCGGGCCGTTCACCACCATCGTAGGAATTCTTCCGTGGCCCGTTGTTTTTCTTGTTACTGATTTGCTCAACGAGTTTTATGGAAAGAAAGCAGTGCGTAGGTTGTCGTGGATCACTGCCGGGTTAATTGCATATTGCTTTGTGATTGTGGTTTGCGCGATGCAACTGAAATCTGTAGGTGGCGCTACCGATGAGCAATACAATGCTGTCTTCGGGCAGGCACCGTGGATTATTGTGGGGAGCATCATCGCATTTCTTTTTGCCCAACTTCTCGATACCACATTGTTCGCATACCTAAAAACTAAAACCGGGAACCGGATGATTTGGCTTCGGGCGACAGGCTCCACTTTTATCTCACAATTCTTCGATACGTTTATTGTTGCCTACATTGGTTTTGTCTTGCCGGGTAAATGGTCGTGGGACTTGTATTTCGAAATCACACCGGTGAGCTACGCCCTGAAACTGATCATCGCTCTTGCACTCACACCACTTATTTATGTGGGGCATTTTGGTATAAGGCGATATTTGAAGGAGCATCATGTCATCCCTCCTGAGTGAAGAAGTTGAAAGGTTAAACGTATTCGCTCAACTCTATCCAGCGCATACTCTTTGAATCGAGGTCGCTGGAAACTTCTCCCAACCGTTTGGAAATTTTCAGCAGCTCGTTGTGGTCACTCACGTTTTCAGTCAGGCGGTCTTCAAGCATTTTCTTCTCCGTTTCCAGTTTCGGAATTTCGTTTTCTAACTTCTCGAATTCAAATTTTTCTTTGAATGAAAGTTTTGTCTTTTCTTTTGGAGAAAGTGTTACCGATTCTGCAATGGTGCCTTCCACTTTTGCTTTTTCCACGCCTTGTGTGGCTTTTGTATTTTGGGTAACCTCCATCTCATTCATCACCTTTCTGAAAGTGCTGTAGCTTCCAAGAATATCGCGCACATGGCCATGACCGTCCAGTACAAAAACATGATCTACCAGCTTGTCAAGAAAATAGCGGTCGTGGCTCACAATCATGAGGCAGCCGGGGTATTGCATAAGGTATTCTTCAAGGGCAGCAAGGGTAAAAACATCAAGGTCGTTGGTAGGCTCATCGAGTATCAGGAAATTGGGATTCTTCATGAGAACGAGAAGAAGTTGCAGCCGCTTGCGTTCACCACCGCTTAATTTTTCTACGAAGGTGCTGTGAGAGTTTTTAGGGAACATGAAGCGCTCAAGCATTTGCGCAGCAGTAATAGTTTTTCCTTTAGTGAGGGGAATAAAGTCGGCCACCTCGCGCACTGTTTCAAGTAAACGAAGGCCTTCTTTTATTGGCGTATTGTTTTGGCTGAAGTAACCGAATACAATGGTTTCGCCCACCACCACTTTTCCACTATCGGGTTCAATTCGTTTGGTTATAAGATTCAGGAAAGTGGTTTTGCCGGTTCCGTTTCTTCCCACAAGCCCAATGGTTTCTTTGGTGCGGAATACATAGTCGAAACCATTTAGCACTTTCACCTCACCAAATTCTTTTTTCACGTTGTGCATCTCCACGATTTTGCTTCCAAGACGAGAGATGTTTATTTCAATATCCAGTTCTTCATCGCGCGTTCTTTTCCGCACTTCCTCGCGCAGGTCTTCGAAACGCGACATGCGGCTTTTGCTTTTGGTGGTGCGCGCCTGCGGCATGGTGCGCGCCCATTCCAATTCCTTTTTGAAGCGCAAGTATTGTTTATCGCGCGTGGTGGATTCAAGCGTTTCCCTTTCCGATTTCTTTTCGAGGTAGTATGAAAAATTTCCTTTGTACCGATAGATGGAATGATTCTCCAGTTCAAGAATTTCATCGGTAATGTTTTCAAGAAAATAACGGTCGTGGGTCACCATGAAAATTGTCATGCCGGATTGGGAAAGAAATTCTTCCAGCCATTCAATCATGTCCAGGTCGAGGTGATTCGTAGGCTCATCGAGCAACACGAGGTCTGGTTCTTCAATCAGCACTTTGGCAAGTGCAATTCTTCTTTTCTGTCCGCCTGAAAGTGTTCCTACAATTTTTTCAAGGTCATGGATATCAAGTTTGCCAAGCACTTCGCGGGCGCGGGCTTCATAGTCCCACGCTCCGGTTTGGTCCATCAGGTCATGGGCGTGTTGCAATTGTTTTTCATCGTGATGTGCAATGGCAATTTCGTATTCGCTAATGGCACGTGTCCGCGGATTATCAGCAGAGAATATATTTTCAAGAATTGTTTTGTTGTCCTCCAGCTTATGTTCCTGTTCCAGGTACCCCAGCCGCACTTCACGGTTATAAGTAATAGTTCCACTATCAGGGGAATCCTTACCTGTAAGTAATCGCATGAGTGTGCTTTTTCCGGCCCCGTTGCGCGCCACGAGCGCCACCTTCTGCCCTTTCTCAATTCCGAACGAAAGGTTTTGAAAAAGTTGAAGAATGCCGTAAGACTTGGTGAGATTTTCTACCGAGAGATAATTCATGGCGGCAAAGATGGTCTGCTCATCTTGCCCCCGGATTGGCTGATGGTAAAACTGGAATATTTAGCTCAAAAGAAATGAGAGCCGCACCTCAGTTTTCCTTCCTGGAAGTTTCAGTTTTGCTTCCTGAAGAATAGGTGGTAGTGCCGGAAGTTTTCAGCGAATCTGAAACGGCTGATTCAACCAAAAAAAGATTGAAGAAAGAAAAGTACCCGCTTGAAAGACTGAAAGATGTTTCTGGTTTACTAATCGTGGTTGTACTTGTTTTGTCTTTCTTTGGATCTCCTGGTGATGGTAGGAATTTATTGGATGCTGCGGCTGAAGCCGCGGTGAGCACCAACACTAAAATTGCAGATATGGGTTTTTTCATTTTGAGGATTGAATGAATCGGCCGAAATTTACTTGGACACTACAGTATGAATAATGAATTAACACAAATTAGCGGCAAGATTATCTCCGAAAAGCAAAAGGCATTGGACGCCTTGATGATGACTGGTTTCTTTCTCCTCCTCTGCTGGTCGGCATTTGTGTTTGATGAGTATCTAGACTTTTCGCTAAAACAATACGGCTTGAGGCCGCGCTCTGTGGATGGGCTAATTGGTATAGTGAGCATGCACTTCCTGCATAGTGACCTTAAACACATCTGGCAAAACACTATGGCTTTTCTTGTACTCAACACTATGTTGTTCTACTTCTATCGCACCATTTCTTTAAAAGTCTTCCTTTGGTTGCTTTTTCTTCCAGGTATGATTTTATGGTTGTGGGCACGCCCCGATAATCACATTGGTGCGAGTATGATTATATACGGAATTGCAGCGTTTTTATTCACCGGTGGCGTAGTGCGCTGGGACATGCAACTGATGCGTGTCTCTCTTGTTGTTGCTCTATTTTATGGCAGCCTTGTGTGGTATCTCTTCCCTGTAGAGGAGCGCATTTCGTGGGAAGGACATCTGTCCGGTGCTGTAGTGGGGGCAGCGCTCGCAGCCATCTATCGCAAGCAAGGCCCGCAGCGAAAACAATTTGCCTGGGAAAATGAACCGGATGAACCCGATGAAAATTCAGAACCAGGAAATTCTACTGACAGTTCTGAAGGAATAGTGGAAGTAAAATACCACTACCGCGAGAGAATTTGAAAGATGATTTGATATTTTTCAATACCGGTAGCCTATCATGATCCTATGTCTCAAAATTGTGAAATTACCCATTCAACATCACTGGCATCACCAGCATCAATACATCTTCTGCCGAGTCTTTGTTTTCGGCAGGAGTTAGGATACCAGCGCGATTGGGCATACTCATTTCAATCTGGATACTTTCACTTTCAAGATTGGAAAGCATATCGCCAAGAAATTTGGAATTGAAACCAATTTCCATATCCTCTCCAGCATAAGTACAGTTCAATCTTTCGTTTGCCTCGTTGGCAAAATCAAGATCCTCCGCAGAAAGATGCAGTTCGCTGCCGCCAAGTTTCAGGCGCACTTGGTGGGTGGTCTTGTTGGCGAAAATGGAAACGCGTCTTATTGAGTTGAGGATATCCGTCCGGTCAATGGTGAGTTTGTTCGGATTTTCTTTTGGAATCACCGCCTCGTAGTTCGGGTACTTACCTTCAATGAGGCGGCACATAAGAACCTGATTGTCGAAAGAGAATTGTGCGTTGTTTTCAGTATATTCAATTTTCACAGGTGTGTCAATGGAAGAAAGAGCCTGGCGCAGCAGGTTGAGAGGTTTTTTCGGAACGATGAATGACGCTGGAGAATCAGAACCTACATCGGTGCGGGTATAACGCACCAATTTGTGTGCATCGGTCGCTACCAGACGCAGGCTGTTTTCCTGAATTTCAAAGTATACCCCACTCATTACCGGGCGCATGTCATCGCTGCCTGTGGCAAAAAGTGTTTTGTTGATGGCTTTGGCCAAAACAGTGCTGCCAATGGTAAGTGATTTGGGTTCCTCAAGCGCAGGCACACGAGGAAAATCTTCACCGTTGGCACCTGTCAGTTTGTACTTGCCGTAGTCCGAAGAAATTTCAATACCCAGCATTTTGTTGTCAATGTTAAACGTGAGGGGTTGCTCAGGGAGGTTCTTTAGAATGTCGAGAAGGAGTTTGGCCGGAATGGCAATCATGCCTTCGTCTTTTGCCTCTACGGCCATGTGCGTGGTCATGGCGGTTTCCAGGTCACTGGCACTAATGGTCATCTCCTTTTTCTTAATCTCCAAAAGAAAATTGTCAAGGATGGGCAGCGTGTTGCTGGCATTTAGTACACCCCCCAGCAATTGAAGTTGCTTGTGAAGGGCAGTGCTGGTAACAATGAATTTCATCAGAAGGGGTTTGAATTAATGGGCGGCAAACCTAATTGAATTTTTGAGACAGGATTGGGAGTGTTGAAAAGTGGCAGCGGACCGAATCACCCTTGATTTGCTCAGAAACTTATCACACAAAATTTTCCGCGCAACCCTAACTGGGTTTCCTTAGTTTTGACTCCAAACCAAAATACATTCATACAATGAAAACATTACGCATATTCCTGACCCTGACTGTGATGTTCACAGGCCTGTCAGTTTTTTCACAAAACATTATTACTGAAAATGAAGTTCATGTGGTTATCACTGGCGAAACCAGCCGTGAGGACCTTTCACAACTTCGTGCACAACTCCATGCTGTGGGCGTTGACTTCCAGTACACACCCACTTTCAACAGCGACCGCATGTTGATGGGTATCGAAGCAAAAGTTATCTTGGGTGAAAGCAACGGCACCGGAACCAACGCCATGCTCAGTGCGCCAGGAGAATACATTTCATTTAAACTCAGCAAACAAGAGGGCAGTCCGTTTGTCCTTGATTGCATCGGGAAATGTGAAGAATAAGAATCCGATGATTTAATTTTGAAAAAGCCCGGCCCGAAAGTGTCGGGCTTTTTCGTTAAATCTTTTGTGAAACTATGCAAGGCGTTGCAACAAATTAATGGAGTCAATGGCCGCACATCGGAAATGGCCTTCCGGGCAATTTCTTTTTCCATGCAAGCCGCATGAGCGACAATACAGTTGCTCATCAATTTCAATTACCATTGAGTTGTCGGAAAGCGGACCGAAACCAAATTCTGGAATGGTAGAACAAAAAACTGCTGTTACAGGGGCATTCATTGCACTGCACATATGAAGTGGTGCGCTGTCGTTCACGTAATTCATTACTGCACGATTCATCAAAGCTGCTGACTGAAGTAGTGAAAGTTTGCCTGCAAGATTTTCCACAGATTTGCTTGCGCAGGATGATTGTATAAGATTACAGAGTGAAGCATCTGTGGATGCACCGAGAAGAAAAATTTTCACCGCTTTGGTGCTGTTAATGAATGCAATCCATCCGCTGGCAGGATATTGTTTGGTAAACCAAACTGAGGCTGGGGAGATGGTGATAAATTCTTCAGCACAGAATTTTTCAATCGCTTGTTCATCAGTCTTGGAAGGATAAAGTTTGGGTAACTGGAAGGACGCATCTGTTAGATGCGCGACAAGTGAGAGATTTCTTTCCACTTCATGAATTCCTGCTTGTTCTTTCGAGCCAATGATATGCGGAAATTTTTTCTTGAAGAAAAATGAAAGCGGGTTCTTTTCAAAACCAATCGTCTGCCTCGCTCCGGAAAAAGTGGTAATCAATCCCGATGAAGCAAAGCGATGCAGGTTGATGACTAAATCGTATTTCCGTTTTCGAACCCGGCCAATCAAACTCAACAGATTTCGCAGTTTGCTTTCGCGCTTGTTCCAAACCAAAATGTGGTGGATCACAGGATTGTTTTCAAGCAATGATTCATTGCCCTTTCGCACAAGAAAATCAATTTGTGCCTGGGGGAAAAATCGTTTCAACTTCTCCGGCACAGAGGTGGCGAGAATTACGTCACCGATAAAAGCTGTTTGAATGATTAGAATTTTCAATCTGCAATAGAATTAAACGGCAACTCCATAGTCCCGCAGAGCATCATTGAGAGATGTTTTCAAATCGGTACTCGGTTTTCGTTTACCTATGATGAGCGCACAGTTCACGTTGTATTCACCCGCAGCAAATTTTTTGGAATAGCTGCCGGGAATTACCACACTTCTTTCCGGCACTTCGCCTTGGTAAGTCACCGGATCGGTACCCGACACATCAATGATTTTTGTGCTTTGTGTAAGCACCACGTTTGCACCCAACACAGCTTCTTTTTTAACACGAACACCTTCCACCACAATGCATCTTGAACCAATAAAACTTCCATCTTCGATGATGACGGGTGCAGCCTGAACAGGTTCTAGCACTCCACCAATTCCCACACCTCCACTCAGGTGAACATTTTTTCCAATCTGTGCACAACTCCCCACTGTTGCCCACGTGTCCACCATTGTTCCACTGTCCACATAAGCACCTATGTTTACATAAGATGGCATCATGATTACACCTTTGGCAAGGTAAGCACCGTATCGCGCAATGGCATGTGGCACTACGCGCACACCAAGCGCTGCATAGTTGCGTTTCAATTCCATTTTATCATGAAATTCCATTGGCCCTGCTTCCATCACTTTCATTTGTTGAATGGGGAAGTACAGGATAATTGCTTTCTTGATCCAGTCATTCACCAACCATGTTCCATCTGATTGTGGTGATGCCACGCGCAGTCTTCCCTTGTCCATTTCCTCAATTAACCAACGAATGCAGTCCTGAACAGGATTTTGTTTGAGCAATTCCCTGTCATTCCATGCATCATCAATGATTTTCTTCGCTTCATCCAAATTCATTTCATCAAATTTGGCCAAAAATAGAGGAGCATCAAAACGACCAACCATGTCGAAAATTCTTGCAATAGACTACGGACAGAAACGTACAGGAGTGGCCATTACTGACGAATTGCAAATAATCGCAAGTCCACTTGAGACCGTGCCTACACAGGAATTTTTTTGTTACCTGGAAAAACTTTTGCAAAAAGAAAAAATAGAAACTATTGTAGTTGGATTGCCCCTCCGGTTGAATGGCGAAGAATCAGCCACTACTCAACTTGTTAGGGATTTTACTGCACAGATCAGGAAAAAATTTCCCGCACTGCACATTGAAATGATAGACGAAGCCTTCACGAGCAAACTCGCTGCCCGTGCTTTGGTGGAAGGCGGAATGAAGAAGAAGGACAGGCAGAAAAAAGAAAACCTCGATAAGGTGAGTGCGGCTATTATTCTTCAATCGTACCTGCAATTGCACGGCTAATCATCCCTGCATGATCACATGGAATTCATTTTGTGTGGGGTCGAAAGCTTCAAGAAGTACATCAATCAGGTTTTCATTCCATACGGATTGATGCTGGAAAAAATTGTCGTGACGTTCCTGTAGCTCACCTTCGGGAAAAAGTTCGTCATACAATTTTTCAAACTGCGAAATAACTGTTTCCTGTTTAGATTTTGCTGCCTTGAAAATTCTTTTCTCGAGTGATTCGAGCGCGTTCAATTGTTTTTGTTTTTCCGCGTTCACAGCACCTTCAAGGGTTGGGTCAATTTCTTTCGCCTTAATTGAAATGTTGTTGAACGACTCTTCCATAGATTTTCTTTCATCATCTAGGTTGAATCCAACTTCGCGCTGTACCATTTTTTTTATCACTTCATCTTTGGGGAGGAATAAGTCTGAAATTTCCAATCCGAATTTCCGAAGCCGCGCAATTTGTTTTTCGTTGAGAAGCATTGCCATATCTCGAAGAACGAGAACCGGAAAAAAGGTTTTGTGGTTTTCGAAATTTCGCTTGCACTGTAACCAGTAGGCAATTTCACCAGGCCCACCTATGTAAGCAATGTCGGGAAGAATGGTTTCCTGAAAAAGCGGGCGCATCAGCACGTTAGGGCTGAAACGCTCTGGGTGGTTTTCCACTTCTTCCAGCACTTCTCCCATGGTGAAATGAATTGGAGTATCCAGGACATCAAACCGATCGCCTTTGCGTACTATGCGTGAGCGGATATTTTCTTTCAAGTAGAAGAGATTGACCTCACGCGGGTTCACCTGAATTTCATAGCCCAGCGATTTCAGTTCATCATTGCTCTCGTTCACGCTTCTGAATGTGTCACCATTCTGCAGTTCATTTTTTATGACGGCTGAAAACTCTCTCTTCAGTTCTGGTCTGTCAGCATCCAGTATAACCAGACCATATTCACCAAAAAGTGCGTTCACTAACCGTTGTGTTGCATCAACCAGCGTGAAATGCGGGGAATAAGCGTTTCGGACAGTTTCAGTTTTGACCAAAGTATCACTCCTTCCTTCGAAAAATCCAATAAATTCCTTCAATACTGATTCAAAATTATCTAGAGGAAATTTCCCAACAGCACCTCGCACATCGCTTTTCCATTCCAGTTTTTTTCCGAAAAGATGAATGTGGTTTACCTCCGCAAAGTCATGATCCTCGCTGGCCAACCAATAAACCGGAACAAAATTGCATTCGGGAAATTGATGTTTCAATTTCCTGCAAAGAGCTATGCAGGAAACAATCTTAAACACAAAATACAGTGGCCCTGTGAATATGCATAACTGATGCCCGGTGGTTACGGTAAAGGTGTTTTCGGAACGAAGCAATTCAATATTCTGTTTTGTCGCCTCCGTCCATATTTCTTTCTGCAACAGATATTCAACAAGCACTTTTCTATTGACGGGAAATTTTTTCCGTTCAGCTATGGCTTGAGAAAAGCCTTTATAGGAAACAGGAAAAGAAATGAATGAAGCTAGACTTTTTTCGCCACTGACATAGTCGCTAACAAGGCGTGACTGAAATTGGGATTCCCTCAAAAAAAAATTGGCTACACGCATAGTATTTGCGAATGTAGCCAACCGGATTTGCTTTAAATATTCAGAGGTCTAACGAACAAGATTCACTACACCCCTTATTTCTTTTCTTACCAGCTCGTGTTGCTCGTCTGTGGTGATGTAGCTCACTTCCCAAACAAATGCACCATTCTCACAGCGTTTAGCGTTGGCCGTTCCATTCCAGCCCTTGCTCTCATCTGCTGTGAAGAATAGTAGTTCGCCCCACCGAGAGTAAATAGAGAATTCATATTCTTTAATCATCCATGTTATTGGCTGAAACTCGTCATTGTTACCGTCATCGTTTGGTGTAAATGTGTTGGGGACGAAGAAATGTTCGGGATCTTGCGGCTGAATAACTCCAGGTTCACTATTTCCGACATGTCCGCCCTTATCTGGGTCCTGGTGGGAGGGATCGTAATTGGCTGGAACCTCTTCGATAAAGAAGTCGTCCAGAAAATAGTAAGCAAATTGCGGATGGTCGCCTTCCTTCAGAATAATTTCCTTATCGGAATCATCGCCAAACAGTCCGAAAGTCATGAACTGGTAATTTTGATCGGCATGGAAAATCATATTCACATGCACCCAATCGCGTGAGAATAAAACAGTGTCAATGGAAAATTGAGGAGTTACCATTAATGGGAATTGCGCTGTTTGAACCGGTTGGCTGGTGGAAAAATAAAGTCCAAGGTCTGAACACGCCAAGCCACCATTTGAAAGAGGGGTCCAGTATCCGTTGGTGATCTTAAATCCAAGAAGGTAATCTTTTCCTTCTTCCATGGGTTGGTCAAAAACCGCAGTTACATATTCCCGAATGTTAGAAAACATTGTGCCTGCTGCAATAAGTCCCATCACCGCATCACCATCATAAGAATCAACCAATGCGACCGGAGTTTCCGGTAGGTCAGCCACGGCACTGCCCAGGTAGTGAAAATAATCGGGTGATGCAATCATGCTCCCCGCATTATTCCACCCATCAACCACCTGCCACTGGCCGGTATTGCTAGGAAATGCTGAGCAAATCTCGAAACTGGAATTTACCAGTTGTGTCCAGCTTGAAGAAGACAACATGGTTGCCAGAATAAAAGTTGCTAATCGAGAGGTTTGCATCGTTTTAAAAAGTTGCGCTAAAATAGGGTCAACGGCTTTTCGCTCAACAATTTGTGATAGAAATAATTGCTATTTGTGAACAAGATGGGCTTCTTGAAGTTCCGGGTTTATTTAGCTGGCTTTCCAAATGTATATCTAATTGCAGCCTCCACTGACAAATGTTGACTGTTGATGCTGTAAACCGTTGCATTGTTTATAGCGCCTAACGGAACAAAAAGATTCAGGCCAAGGGCAAACAAAAGGTTATGGTCATTGCCCAAATCGGCAACCCGCCAAGAGCGTCCAGCGCCAATTTGCCCACTCAACAACAGGGGAGATATATGAAGATCTGATGACGAGACCGGTTGCCAATGGCCGTCCGAATGCACAAGCATCAAGGCGCCTCCATTCCTGGTTGTCGGGATAAAAATGTTTTGAAATGCAACTGTGCCGCCTATGGAATAATACCAGTATGCTCCGGTTTTTTTGTTGGGTAATGTATTCCATCGGATACCAAGTGGAACGCTGATATAACGTACAAGCAACACGTCCTTTTTCAATAGTACTTCGGTGGAATCAAGCTCAGCACCCAACGAATCGAGCACTGCAATAAAAACTTTTTCAAGTATCCCCCTTTGAGGGTTGCGGAATTGCAAAATAGAATCGTTACCTGGTTCATTCATCCCAAACGCTTTGAATGAATGACAATTTGTTCCGTAACCCATGCCCAACTGTGCGCAGAGTTTAGAGTTGAAGCGATAACAAAAACTGAGCATTGCTTCCGGTGCCCAACAGAACTTGTGCTTGTTACCGATAAAATTTTCGAGCGTTTCAAAGCCTGAAATGTTGGTGCCGGTTGTAGTGTGATAAGCGTTAAGCGAACCTGCAAAGGCAATATCACCGGCAAATTTTTTGGGCGGGGCACCACCCTTGTTTTCATCGGGCGGCCGGTGTTTTTCGAATTCTTTTTTGTTGAGTTCTTCCTTCTCTATTACCAGGTATTTTCCATCGAGTATAATGGTGTCGCAAGGTTCTAACCATGCGCGTACTAAGGTTGGCAGCAAAACAAAAAGCAACACCATCACTATGGTATTGCTTTTCGATGTTCTTGTTTTAGAGGCTGTCCAGGGCATTCGTTGGAATTGTCCCGGCTAATTTATGTGACGTGAAATTCTACTTCTTCATTACGGGCAGTGACATCACTACCTTGTCTTTTGGATCAATATGACCAAATCCTGCTTTAGCTTCAGGTTTTTGATGCGTGTGAGTAGTTGCTTCATCAACTACCGGGTTTTGAATTTCAAGATTAAGAACAGAAGCCGGTGTTCCATTATCTGTTGTGATTACAGCAGCGGCTTCTGCTTCGGATTGATTCAACCCTTCATTCATCGGTGATGATGCTTGAGAAATTGTCCTTTTTGCATCGCACTTTAAGGTTTCCGCACAAACCGATGGATTGGTCTTTTCCGAAAAACAACACGAGTGAGTTGCCGCATTGGAAATAAGCATAATCGGTGAGCCAATTTTCAATTCGCTTGTATTGGCATCTGCTTTCTGTGCAATGGACTTTCCATTGCTCATAGTTAAGGATGCGGTTGCAATACCCGCAGCCGCAATCAGCAGGTACCACATATTGAAACGTGTTGCATCGAATCGCATGAAATTGCTCATCCAGAGTTTGCGCCTCATTGCGGCATAAACACTTTGGGGAACTTCGGGGGCATAGCCCTGAAAGGTGTCTTTCACCTTGCTGAAAAATCTTTCTTCTGTCATCATCTTGTTTTTGGTTTCTTTACTCATTGTTGTGCATGAGGTTGTTTTACTTTACTTAATTCTATCAGTTCGCGTTGTAAATAAGTTTTTGCTCTTGAAAGCTGGCTCTTGGAAGTATTTACGTCCACTTCCAGCATATCTGCAATCTCTTTGTGCATATATCCTTCTATCACGTAGAGGTTGAACACTGTTTTGTAACCCGGTGGCAATTTCTGGATGCAGCTCATCATTTCTTCCTGTGTAAACTCAAGGTCGCTAAACTCCATGGGGTCCTTGCGGTAGAAAATCACGTCATCCAGGTCTTCCGTGTAGCCCTGCTTCTGGTTTTTGCGGTAAGCAGTGATGCTCGTGTTGATAGCTATTCTTCGAAGCCAACCTTCAAAACTGTGACCCTCTGTAAAAGTGTGAACGTTCTTGTAAATTTTCACAAACACTTCCTGCAACACATCCTGCGCTTCCATCCTGTTTTTGGTGTAGCGCAGGCAAATTCCAAACAGCAGGGACGAAAATTTCTTATAGAGCCTGTCCTGGTGGCGTTTTTCGCCCCTGATGCAGCCTTCTATCAATTGCCCTATCTCGTCCATTTTCGAAGAAGTAAACTGTTTCGTCCAGGCAAAGGTTGCACAATCGGGGCGAAAATTTTAGTACGGTTGTGCGAATTAGTCTGACTCTGTGAGTTCCAGATTCATTTCCGACCTTTGAAATATGTGTCAAGGATTTTGTGGGTATTGCGTTGTGGACGGATTCCAAATAGAAAACCAACTTTAGAAATCAGAAGGTCATGGTTATTGCTGTTTTTTTGCATGCACATTTTCAAACATAAATTCAGCAATGAAAAAAATTTTCAAATGGATCGGAATTACAATTCTGGTCGTTCTTATCCTTCTCATCACACTCCCGTTTTTATTTAAAGGAAAAATTATTGAGGCTATAAAGGGTGCGGCCAACGAGCAACTCAACGCTAAGGTTGAATTTGAAGAGGTGAGTTTGTCCCTGCTTACCAACTTTCCAAACCTCAGGATAAAGATTGAAAAATTCACGGTGCAGAATACACTGGCGCCATTCGATAGCGTGATGCTGGCTGAGGTAGGCAGCCTGGAAACAGTGGTAGATGTGATGAGTCTTTTTGGCGACCAGATTGGCATCAAGAGAATAGGATTGGTGAATCCCAATTTCGATGTGCGTGTCACCAAAGAAGGTTTGGCCAACTGGGACATTATGAAAGCAGATCCAACCGCAGGTACTGAAACACCATCGGACACCTCGGCTGCTGCAACATTCAACATCAATCTCGAAGAGTATTACATAGAGAATGGCAACTTGAGTTACAATGACCAGTCGCTACCCTTCTTTATTAAACTGGATTCACTCAACCACCGCGGTGCTGGCGACTTCACTGAAAAACTTTTCACGCTGAATACTACCACAGAAATCGGAAAACTGACTACCAGTTTTGATGGAGTTACGTATGCGAAGAACATGAAGACCGACATCAAGGCCGACCTTGAAATAGTGAACGAGGAAACGATGCGCATAACCTTCAAGGAGAATGAATTTAAGTTGAACGAATTACTTCTTACTGCCGATGGCTGGTTCTCTATGCCACCCGATGGCAGTTACGAAATGGACATAAAATATGCAATGAAAGAAGCCGAATTGCGCAGGCTGCTCTCCATGATACCTGCTGAGTTTGCGAGTGATGTAAGCGGTGTAAAGGCATCAGGTAATGTGGCATTTAATGGATTTGTAAAAGGACAAATGACCGAAACTTCGATGCCTGGTTTCGGAGTGAACCTTTCTATAGAGAATGGAAAATTCCAGTATCCGGATTTGCCAAAGAGCGTGGACAATATCCAGGTGAAGGCGACCATTGATGCCAGCGATGGAAACGACTACGACAAGATGAAAATTGATGTAGATAAATTTCATTTCGAGATGGCGCAAAATCCAGTGGATATAGTGCTAAAACTACGCTCCCCCATGAGCGACCCTGACATTGATTTTGTGTGCAAGGCAAATCTCGACCTGGACAAAGCCAAAGAATTTATCCCGCTGGAACAAGGCGATGAGGTGCATGGCCAAATCAATGCTGACGTGCAGTTGAAGGGGAGAATGAGTGCGGTAGAGCAGGAACGTTACGCTGACTTTTATGCTGCAGGTCTTTTGGAAATAAAGAACGTGATGTTCCACAGCGATTCACTTCCTTATGATATGAATGTGAACTCTGCGCGTTTTGAATTTTCGCCACAATTCATTGACCTTTCTAATTTCTCGGCACAGATTGGCAAGAGCGATATTGCTGCATCAGGCAAAATTGAAGATTACCTGCAGTATGCGTTGAAAGATTCATTGCTCTCAGGAAATTTCTCCGTGACCTCCAATCTTCTTGACCTCAATGAATTCATGACGGAAGAAGAGGCTGCTTCAACAGAAGCAACCACCGCAACACCAGCCGAGGCATCCGAAATTGCACCAATAGAACTGCCGGGCAATGTTGACTTTGGCCTCAATGCCGATTTCAAGAAAGTGATTTTTGGTGAAAACGAAATCACTAATATGAAAGGAAATATCCGGTTGAAAGATGAGATTGCTTCCATGAGTGGAGTGAGCCTGAATGTGCTGGACGGAGCAGTTGGAATGAACGGTAGTTACAACGCGCAGAACATCAGCCAGCCTAAAGTAAATTTCGATTACGACATCCGCGATATGGACATAAATAAGTTGGCAACACAGTTCAATACTATTGAAAAACTTGCCCCCATCGCCAAAAGCTGTAATGGCAAATTCTCCTCTTACTTCAATTTGATTGCCGATCTAAATGGCAAGATGGAACCTATTGACGAAACAGTTAATGGCAAGGGAACGCTCTCCACAAAAAGTGTTACCATCAATGATTTTAAACCACTGGTGAAAATTGCGGAAGTGACAAAGCTCGAAAAATTGCGCAACCAAAGTCTCAATGATGTAAACGTTTCATTTAAGATTGAAAACGGTGTGGTGTTCGTGGATCCTTTCGTAGTGAAACTGGATGGCATACCCGCCACCATTTCCGGAAGCACCAACCTAAAACAGGAAATTGATTACAAGGTTGACCTGGAAATTCCATTCGAGAAATTTCCGCAAGGGGCAGTGAACCAGGCCAACAGTCTTCTTGCCATGGCGAACGAAAAACTGGGGACGAACATCAGCGCAGGAAGCAAGCTGCCGGTGAAACTGAACATTACGGGAACTGTATTGGACCCCAAGATTTCTACTAACTACGGAGACCTTGGAAAAGATGCGGTGAACAACCTGAAAGACGAACTCGTGGATAAGGCAAAGGAAGAAGCAGTAAAACAACTTACCGATTTAAAAGATGATGCACTCGAAAAAGCGATGGCCGAAAAAGAACGGCTGGTGAAAGAAGCAGAAGCCGCCCGTGACAAAGCGTTGGCCGAAGCACAAGCCGTGGCCGACAAAGCGAAACTTGAAGCTAAGAACGCAGCGCAGAAGGGGAAAGATCTGGCTTATGCAGAAGCTAAGAAAATTGAAGATTCATCAAAGAATCCGCTGGAGAAACTTGCCAAGAAAAAACTTGCCGATGAAGCAAGAAAGAAAGCGGATGAGATTTATACTAAAGCCCTGAACGAAGCGAACAAAAAAGCAGATGCGGGAGTAAATGCCGCAAAAGCACAAGGTGATAAACTGGTGGCCGATGCCAATGCAAAAGGAGACAAGATGATAGCCGATGCCAATGCTAAGAGCAGTAACCAGATAAATAAGGTGAATGAGTAATTCAACAAGGAATTCTCATAAGAGATTGCCGCTAACCGTGTTCAAACTCAAAAAACTATGACAGCAGTACTCGTTCCTATAACTTCATATAAAAACCAAAAGCAATTCACACAACTTGCGGAAACCCTTGGCGAAAAAGTCATTGTATTGACGAAAGAGCAGATGGAAGATTTTGCGTTCGGTGCTTTCATTAAGAAGAATGACTCCGGGAAAATTGTGAGCAAGGCGACAATTCTTAAGAAGCTCAGCAAGAAATTATTATCGTTGATTTCGATCGGAACTTCTCATAACATCTTTCGAAAATTAAAGATGCCAAACTCCTGAAGAAAATTGATCAGGTTATTGAGGAGGTAGAACTGGCAACAAATCTTCAAGACATTTCCAATCTGCAAAAACTTGTTATCTGGGAGGATTATTACCGGACTCGAATTGGAGACTACCGCATAGGCTTGAAGCTAATTGATTCGTCAACGATTCGTTCTATTGCAGCGGCACATAGAAAGGAAATCTATCGCGTCTTTCCTTAGAGTCACTCACATCCCCTTCACCACAAACTCCGTCCTTCTGTTTTGTGCACGGCCTTGTTCCGTGTCGTTTGAAGCAACAGGTTTGGCTTCACCATGCCCTGAGTAGTTCATCCGTTTTCCTTCAACTCCGTGCTCGCTGAGGTAACGCATCACTTCGAAAGCGCGTTCGGCTGAAAGTGCTTTGTTGGCATTGTCGTCACCCACATTATCCGTGTGTCCAAGAATTTCTATTTGCAGATTTTCGTTCTCGACTAGCCACGATGCAAATTCATCCAATATGCCTTTGGAACTTTCTTCAATATCTGACTTGTTGGTTGAATAGATGATGTCGGGAAGAATAAAAGTTTTGTTGGCTTCGAGCGTCTCCACTTCCACATCCACTTTCACTACTGCAAGATTTTCGGGTTCATCATCTTTTACAACAAGGCGTGAGTTGAACGCCACGTCTTGTCCTTTCACTGCCATCACCACATCCTCCGGTTGCTCCATGTTAATGATGGCCCCATACGATCCGTCATCAGTATTCACTTTTATCATTTCAATCCTTCCTGAAGTTTTGTACTTCAGCTCCACCGAAGCACCCGATGCCGGCATTCCCATTTCATCTTTTACTTCACCCCGCAACACCAACACTTTTTCCGGGCGTGCGTGTTTGGGCATCTCGAAACTGTACACATTGTACCCGGCAGTTTTCTGAAAATTCTTCGCACCGAAATATGCCACTTCACCATCGGCACTCACTATAATGCCCACTTCGTTTTGTTCAGTGTTGATGGGAGCGCCAATGTTTTTTGGGGCACTCCATGAACCATCTTCCCGCATTTTGGAATAGAACAAATCCAGACCACCAACACCAAAGTGTGTATCACTTGTGAAATACAACGTGCGACTATCGCTGTGCATAAATGGTGCTTTCTCTTCGCCTTTGGTATTGATGATTTCGCCCACACCTTTTGCCAAACCCCACGTTCCATCCTCCTGCCGTTTGCTCACAAAAATGTCCGACTTCCAATTCACTTCAACTGCGTTAGGTTCTCTGGCTACTTCTGGCCGAATTGTGGCGAAGAATAACATCTTGCCATCGCCACTAAGCGAAGGCTGCGACTCCCATCCTTTGTCGGTATTGATGTTGGTGCCGAGATGTTCGGGATCGGTCCAGATGTAACTCTTTTTTCCATTTTCGATGGCGATGCATTCATATCGGGTTGCGAACAAATCAATATTCTCAGCATTGCCTGGCACAGGGTTTTTTCTTGCGAAAATGAATTCCTTGTTGTCCACTGAAATTGTGGCACCACCGTAACTGAGCATCCCAACATTGAAGGGTTCGGGCAATCGTTCACCACTGTCAAACGCCTGATTCATGTCCGGCCTTTTGCTCCATGTCATCTCTTCCACTTCGCGGCCAATGGCATCGCCTTTTGCTTTCCTTAAAAGTTTTCTTGTGTAAAACATCACCTCGCCATCGGGCGAAATGCAGGGGAGGTAGTCATCCACATCAGAACTAACTCCTGCCACTTTTATGGGATTGTAATTAATGTCGTGTTCGTAAATCTCTTTGTATTTCTTCAATGTCACTAACGCCTCTTCCACCTCCGCGTATTTCTTGTCGTAATCTTTTTCGAACTTCGATGGATCGCTGTCCGGGAAGCGCAGGAATTGGTCGAAATACTTTTCTGCCTCGGAGTATTTCGTGTCGGCATAAGCCATAGCACCTAAATAATAGTAAGGCTCGCTGTGATAGTCTTCGCACAATTCAATGATTTTTTCATACACCGTTTGGGCTGATGAAAAAGAGGAATTGGTGCGTTTGGCTGCAAGAAATTTCAACTTGCCGAGGCGCATGAGGCAGGGGAGGCATCCCGGTTCCTCTTCCAATGCCTTGTCCAGAAATTCCAGTTGTTCATCGCTTTCGTAATTCTTGTCTTTGGATTGTTCAAGAAGTTTTTCAACTTTGGAGGAAGGTTCATAATCGCATTGGGCGATGGTGGCAAATGACAAACTGAGAGCAAGAAGGAACAAAGACAGGTGCCTGGTTATCATTTTATTTTTTGGATGATTGCGGGTTCAAAATTCCATAGGGGAACGCGCGGGTTGATAAAAATTGTACCGGAGTTTTGAACGGGGGTATTGACGGCCAAAGAAATTTCTTTTGAGGTGAAACAAATCTCCTACTCTTGACTCCTATACAAATACAACTCCCTGACTCTTTCTTCTCAAAGGGTGGATGTGGTGGAAAGGGGGGAAAACAATAAAGAGTTGCCCTTGTGCAGAAAGTTCCCCCAAACCATCGCGTTCAAACCAAAAATCTCCTCCGGCAGGTAATCTGTTTCTCATTCAACAATCCCCAACAAAAAACCGCCACATTCCCACATGGCGGTTTTCCATTTATATTTCCTTAGCGTCTCTTGCTGCGAGATAAAGTTTACGCAGCCACGCTGTTCATCCCATCCAGCACATTCATCACTTCCTTCACTGCTTTGGCCGATGCGTTGAGCAATGCCATTTCAGCATCGTTCAGTTTCAGTTCAATAATTTGTTCGATACCGCCTTTGCCAAGTTTCACTGGCACGCCCAGGTAAATATCTTTCAAACCATATTGGCCGTTGAGCCATGCACACACCGGGTAAATGCGTTTCTGGTCGCGCACTATGGCTTCCACCATTTGCGCTGCGGCAGCACCCGGGGCATACCATGCGGAAGTGCCAAGAAGATTTACAATTTCACCGCCACCCGATTTGGTGCGTGCAACAATTGCGTTCAGTTTGTCTTCGGCAATCAATTCCGTGACCGGTATTCCGCCCACAGTTGTGTAGCGTGGAAGCGGAACCATCGTGTCACCGTGTCCGCCCATCAGCACAGCCTGAATATCTTTTGGTGAGCAGTTCAATTCCGTAGCAAGAAATGCGCGGTAACGGGCAGTATCAAGAATGCCAGCCATGCCGAACACGCGGTTGCTGTCCACCTTGGCAGTGAGGTAAGCGCAATAGGTCATCACATCCAGCGGATTGCTCACCACGATAATTTTTGCATCGGGCGAATGTTTTATCACATTTTCCGTAACACTTTTTACGATGCCCGCATTGGTCGCGATCAAATCATCGCGGCTCATTCCGGGTTTGCGCGGCAGGCCACTAGTGATAACCACCACTTCCGAACCAGCAGATTTTTCATAATCATCGGTGGAGCCCACCGTGCGTGAATCATAAAGATTGATGGGTGAAGTTTGCCAGATGTCTAGCGCCTTGCCTTCGGCAAATCCGGGCTTGATGTCAACGAGTATTACCTCGTTCGCAATTTCGCGATGAGCCAACACATCGGCACATGTTGCGCCCACATTGCCGGCTCCTACTACAGTTACTTTCATTTGATTTTAAAGTGTGTAAAATTTGTTTTCAAGATCGTTGACTTCGCACAAATCTGCAATGAAATTTGCCCGAAATCGCGGACGAAATTAGGACAATTTCCAGCCAGTGGAAACGTTCCGAAATTCAGAGCGGGGCTTTGCCAATTGCAGATTGCTTATTGCCAATTGATCGCAGGGCACCACTTTTGCCAACCGCACATCGCGCAATTCAAAAAACAACCAACGAATGAACCTGTTCAAGTATTCCATTCTTAGTTTCATCCTCTTCATTTCCATTTCTGCATTCGGCCAGAAGCCAGGGCTTCAATGGCCGGAGGGCATTAGGGGAACAGACTATAATGTGAAGGACCTGCAAGGAAAACGCCAGGGAGTGTGGGTGAAAGAGTGGAGCAAAAACCCGAAGATTCTTTTGTACAAAGGACAATTCAAAAACGATTTGCCAACCGGAGTTTTCGAGTGGTATTATGATAGTGGGGAACTATCCGCCCTGATGGATCATGTTCAGGACACCATGGTGAACTACCTCACTTACTTCGACCAGGGAACACATACTAAAATGAGCGAAGGCCGCCAGGAAAAAACAAAAGTGGAGGGCGCCTGGCGCATGTTGAAGGAAGGAACCTGGCAACTTTATAATACAGGAGGAATCAGGATTGGTGAAGAAAATTATTTACACGGTTCGTTGCACGGCACATGCCGCTACAACTACCCAAGTGGAAAACTTTATCAGGTAGTGGAATACAAAAACGGTTTGAAAGACGGACCAAGCATCGAATACTTTGAAGACGGTGTGAAGAAGTTGGAGTGCACATACAAAAACGATATGTATGATGGCTCAATCAAACATTATTTCCCGTCTGGTGCTTTGCAATTCACGGGGCAGTATTTAAGTGGATTGAAAGACGGAACCTGGACCATGTTCAACACTAGCCCCAAAGTGGAAATGATTGTTTCTTACAAACTGGGTGATGAAGTGAAGCGCATCTACATGAATGGAACCTTTGTTGAGCACTACGAAGGAGGAATCCCGAAAAGCGAATACAACTATGAGAACGGAAAAAAAGATGGGCCGTTTGAAGAATGGTATGACAAAGGCGAATTCCAGCTTGTTCCCGGCTCGCTAGATACCAGAGATGGTGCCCCAACAATGACAGAAAAATTGGTGGGTGCGCAACTAGCAGTAAAAGGCGATTACCTGAACGACCAACTGGAAGGAGAAGTGATTTACTACAACGAAGATGGCACCATAAACCGCATAGAGGAATGGACCGGAGGTAAATTGTTTAACACCCGCAAGAGAGAGTAGGGTTGCTTTAAGTTTGCAGTCAACTGATAAGGCATCAGTATTGAAAACGCAAACTATCTATGTCCAGAATTCTTTTTCTTACACCGGTTGTTTTAATGTTTTTGTCGTGCGGAAAAGACAAAGAACCACCAGCAGTCAATCTTGGCTACGAATATTTCCCCAATAAAGTGGGCACTTACATTACTTACGAAGTGGACTCCATTGGCTACTCCATCAACAGCGACACGGCTCACTACCTCATCAAGGAAATTCTAATGGAAGAATTCGTGGATGACATTGGCGAACTTGCCGTAACCATCGAGCGCTATCGCAGCGACAATGACGGAGCTTCGTTCCACCTCACTGATATCTGGACACAAAAACGCACTGCCACCTCAGCTCAAAAAGTGGAAGAAGACGTTCGATATGTGCGTTTGGTTTTCCCGCTGGAAGTGGGTAAAACATGGAACGGCAATGCTTACAATACGATGATCGCATGGAATTATGAGTACACGGGAATTGATGTGCCCAATTCTTACGGAGTGCTGTCTTTTCCAGAGTGCGTGGAAATTGAACAGCGAAATAATGTGAACTTCGTTGACCAGGAAATTGCCAGCGAGGTCTATGCAAAAAATGTTGGCCTGGTTTACAAACGACTCACCGACCTCAACTTCCAGAACGACATGATAACCGGAATTGACATGGAGATGGTGGTGGTAGATTATGGAGATTATGTGGAGTGAATTTTTTGATGTGGCGATATGATGATGCTGACCACGCTATGAGGTGTGGCAAGTCCGTCCCGATAGTAACCAGGATTTCGGGATGCTGATTAAGTGATTCGGTTCTGATGAAAAAACTACTTCCCATCTTACTTCTCACATTGTCAATTATCAGTTGTCAATTATCAATGGCCCAAACCGCTCCTAACAAATACTGGGTACAATTTTCCGACAAGAACAATTCTCCTTTCTCTCTTTCACACCCCGCACAATTTCTTTCCGCTGAAGCGATAACACGAAGAGCGAAATTTCAGATTCCTTATGACGAACGCGACTTGCCGGTGAATGAATCGTATGTGAATGAAGTGCTGGCACTTGGAAATTGTGCGATGGTGAACAGAAGCAAGTGGTTCAATGCAATTACGATCTACAGCGAAGATTCTTTGTTGATAGAAGACATTGCGCAGCTTCCGTTTGTTTCTGAAGTGCGTTCGGTTGAAGTGACAGTGCAGGGCGACAAGGAAAAATTTGCATTGCAACCATTTTCTGAAAAAAGCAAGGATGATGTCGCTTACAGTGAGTTGGCAAAATCGTATGGACCGAGTTTCCGGCAAACTGAAATGCTCAACGGACATGTGCTGCATGAATTGGGTTACACTGGTAAGAACATAAACATCGCGGTGCTGGATGCAGGATGGTGGCGTGCCGATATTCTTCCAGCTTTTGATAAACTGCGAAATGAAAACCGCATAGTTGCTGTGCGCGATTTCGTGGATGGTGGTGAAGATGTTTACGATCACAGTAACCACGGAACTTTTGTGTTGAGCCTCATGGCCGGAATAATTCCTGATTCGCTTTGCGGCACTGCCGTTGACGCAAACTATTGGTTGTTCCGCACAGAAGAAGCAGCTAGCGAATACGTGGTAGAGGAAGACAACTGGGTAGCGGCAGCGGAAGTTTGCGACAGTCTGGGAATTGACGTCATCAACTCAAGTCTCGGTTATTCTTTGTTTGACGATCCGGATCACAATCATTCAAAAACTGAAATGGATGGCAATACCACACGCGTGACGATTGCTGCGGACATCGCTGCGGAAAAAGGAATTCTGGTGGTGAACAGTGCAGGCAACAGCGGCAACAATCGCTGGCATATCATCACTGCTCCATCTGATGGTGATTCAGTGTTATGCGTTGGTGCGGTGGACGCAAACCTTAGCCACGCTGTCTTCTCCAGCTTCGGTCCTTCGGCTGATGGTGATGTGAAACCCAACGTATGCGCAATGGGATATGATTGTGTGATTGCGGATTTGGATTCTACTATCCGGTTGGGAAACGGAACTTCGTTTTCATCGCCCATTACTGCGGGCATGGCTGCATGCCTGTGGCAGGCTTTTCCGGAAAAGAAGAACATGCAAATTTTTGATGCGATAGAAAAGAGTGCGCATCTTTTTTCCAACCCGAATGATTCACTGGGATATGGTATGCCGGATTTCTGGCAGGCATTCCGTTCACTGCAAACTGAAATTCATCAATCAGGAAACATCCAACTTGAAGTGTGGCCGAATCCATTTTCAACATCGTTCAACATTACCATTCAAACAGCCAATGGGTGTGAAGCAGAAATTGAAATGGTGGATGCTGCGGGTAGAATTGTTTATGGGAAAAAATCTTTTGTGCTGAATTCGCCTGTGTCTATTCTGCGTGTGGATGAACTTTCAACCTTAAGCATCGGCCGGTACGTTATTCGAATTGTGACAGATGAAGAAGTACTGGAAGTGCCGCTGATGAAACTTGGGTTGTGAATATCTGGCGAACCAATTACTTCACGTCTCCAAGCAGCACTCCAACCAAACACGATTTTCGTTTTTCACATAACAACACACTATGATTTTTGTTGTTGTTTATTTGTTGCCCCTGCGTTAAGCGAATAAGTCTAAAAATCATTTTATCAAACCAAAATAAGCTTCTTTATGAAAACACTTTACCGTTACCTGTTGTGCATTTTAATCATTACATCTGCAATGATTGGTTCTGCACAGATTGTTATCAATGAGTACACCTGCTCGAACCTGAACGTCTTTACTGATGACTACGGAGAATACGAGGACTGGATTGAACTTTACAATGCAGGTGCTGAAACTGTTGACCTTGGAGGATACTACCTCACCGACATTTCATCGGAGTTGAATAAGTATCAGATTCCTGCCGGCACCACTATCAATGCTGGCGGCTTCAAAGTGTTTTTTGCGGATGGTCGCGCCATTGCAAATCACACCAACTTCAAACTTAACCAAACAAAAAACACGATGGAGACCATCGTGCTAAGTGACGCAACTCTTTCAGTTGTGGATAGCATTGGCATCAAACAAGCACAGAAGTCGCACACCCGCGGCAGAGTTACAGATGGCGCAGCCGAGTGGGGAATTTTCACCAACGATACTCCCAACGCAAGCAACAACACTAGCAGCGCATACACCAACTATGCTGACCGACCTGATATGGATATTGAGGCTGGTTTTTACAATGGCTCAGTTACCGTAACGATAGAAAACAGCGCAATTGGTTCAACTATTTATTACACCACTGATGGCAAAAAACCCAGCACAACATCACCGGTTTATGCCGATCCCCTTTTGATTGATGAAACAACCGTGGTGAAGGCTTATGCGGTGAGCACCGATCCACTTGTGCTGCCAAGCTTTGTTGAATTCGACACCTATTTCATTGATGAAAACCACACACTTCCTGTATTATCCATTGCGGGCACATCGCTGGACAACCTTGCAAATGGAAACGAAAACCTGACACCCGAAGGCAGCGCTGAATATTTTGAAGTGATGGGCAGCCGCGTGGCTCGCGGCTATGGAGAGTTCAACAGTCATGGACAAGATTCTTGGGTGAATGACCAACGCAGCATTGACCTTGTTTGCCGCGATGAAATGGGAATAAGCGGTCTTATGCGCGAAAAGATTTTCCGCCACTCCGACCGCGATAAATTCCAGCGACTAATCCTCCGTGCAGGTGGTGATGACAACTATCCCGATGGCAGCGACACTCCAGGTGGAGGGGCACACGTGCGCGATGCTTACCTGCACAACCTCTGCCATATAGGAGGCTTGAACTTCGACCTGCGCCTTTCCGAAAAATGCATCATTTACCTGAACGGCACCTACTGGGGAGTATATGACCTGAGGGAGAAACCCGATGACCATGACTATACTGATTACTACTACAACCAGGATAAATACAATATTGATTACATACAAACCTGGGGAAATACATGGGCACAATACGGTGATGATGCCATACTGGATGAGTGGGAAGCATTTTACGAATATGTTCAGGACAACGACATGAACGACCAGGCAGCATACGACTATGTAACCGGGCAAGTGGATGTGAGCAGCCTTGTGGATTATGTAATGGCAAACTCCTTTACAGTGTGCTCCGACTGGTTGAACTGGAATACCGGATGGTGGCGCGGCCTTAATCCTGAAGGAACCCACCACAAGTGGGGATTTCTGCTTTGGGACAACGATGCCACATGGGGGTACTACATCAACTACACAGGAATAGAAAGCACCGATGCCGATGCACTTCCCTGCCAGGTGGACGATCTCTGGGAGAGCGAGGGATGGGGCGGTTCTCCTGACCTCAACGGCCACATGGAAATTCTTGCCAAGCTGAGAGAAAACCCAATTGTAGATCAATACTATATCTCGCGGTACATTGATTTACGCAACAATGTGTTCAGTTGCGAAAACCTTCTGGCCTATCTCGACACAGTAGTAGGCTACATCGAACCGGAAATGGATGAGCACATTGATCGTTGGGGCGGAACAATTGGCGGATGGGAAGGAAACGTACAAGACTTGCGCGACTTCATTACTGCGCGTTGCACTTATATGGCCGATGGCCTCATTGATTGCTACGATCTGACCGGCCCTTACAATGTCACCTTCACAGCCAACCCCGAAGAAGCTGCCACGATGCAAGTCAATTCACTTGCAATTGATGCGTTGCCTTACACAGGCGAATTTTTTGGAGGCATTGATATTCTTTTGGATGTGAATCCGCTGGACGAAGAATATGTTTTTGATGATTGGACAACAGACAGCGATGCCGTAATTGCTGACCCACTTGCCGAAGTCACCAGTTTGCAACTTGCAGCAGACAATACCATCACTGCTAATTTCATTTTTGTGGATGTGTTTGAATCCGCAAATGCGGTATCAACCCTTGGTGCATTTCCATCACTCTTCAATTCCAATACAACCATTCGTTATTCAATTCAAAATGGAGGAAACACTTCTTTGAAATTGTATGATGAAAATGCAAAACTGCTTTCTGTGTTGGTTGACAATGCAAACCACGCCACCGGTTCATTCGACTTGAAACTCGACCTCTCATCATCCGGCCTTGCCAATGGTGTTTACTTTCTACAGCTCCTCAACGGAAGTCAAAAAGAAGTAGTGAAGTTGGTGTATTCGAAGTAACGACTACCTCACTCAAAGGCGCAAAGGTTTTTTCTAACACCTTTGCGCTTTTGCATTTATCCAATGACTTGTTTGAAAAAAATTGCACTGATAATCATTATGTTTTTTGGCGCAGTCAGTTGTTCCTCACAGCATCCTTCCTGGGATCTTGTTCCAAACTTTGTGGCAACGGACATCAACGGCAATTCACACGAATTGTATGAATACCTGCGTGAGGGTCACACTATTGTTTTAAATTTCATGACTACGTGGAGCAAGCCGTGCTGGGCTTACCACAACGGTGCAAAAAACGGAAGTGATGGAATTGGTGCTCTGCATCTTCTCGACAAAGAACACTCCGCAGAGCACGGAGGCAACGTCATTGTATTGATGATAGAAGGCGATGCTGAAACCAACGTGGAATGTTTGCATGGAGATCCGGCTTGCAACCTTACCACACAAGGCGATTGGGTGACCGACAATCCGATTCCCATGATTAATGATGCAGGCATTGCGAAAACTTTTGGGGTAAATTTTTTTCCGACAGTCATCACTGTTTGCCCTAACGGACAATTGTTTGAAACAGGCACCATCTCCGCTGAAGAACATTGGCAGTTCATTCAGGATGTCGTTTGCCAATCAATTCCAACATTTGATGCAGCGTTGAAATACAGTGAAGGCATTGCAACATCATGCAGCGGTTCCGAAATTTTGTTTGACATTATGAACCTCGGAGATTCCGCCATCACCAATTTGGAGATTCATGTAACCGGAGTGTTGCCTGAAATAAAATATCGCTGGAAGGGATACCTCGACACTTTTGAATCGGCAACGTTGAACCTGGGTGAAGTAAAAAGGAACACAGATGATGTCGTGAAAATTCTGGTCGCTGATGAAGATGAAAATCCAGCCAACAATTTTCTTTCGCTCAATCCTGATTCACCCGAATCAACTTCACACCTGCAATTTCACTTGCGGGCCGACATGCTTGAAGGGGACTTCATGACGCTTCACATTTTTGATAAACATGGAATTGAAGTAGTGACAGGCGGTCCGTGGGCCGACACTAGTGCCACCGAACCACTCAAGGTCTATGAAGATTTTTATCTCCCCGCGCTTGGCTGCTATCGAGTGTTGCTGGAAGATGATTATGCGGACGGATTGTTTGAAGGAGATTATTGCAAAGTGGCAGGAGTTAGTGCTGACAACAAACCTTTAGACCTGATACTGGATGTGAAGTACGGAAAATTCGCCACCAGAGAAACCAATGTGATGGTCAACGAAATGGTTCAGTGTAAGACCGATATTGATATGTTGAAGGAACCTGAAGTCTTTCAACACTCCACCACGGGAATGGTTGATCTCCGTTTCAATACAGTTCAACCGGGTGTTGTAATTCTTCAACTGACCAATGCCAACGGTGAGGTGGTGATGAAAAAATCATTGGGTGATCTTGGAACCGGAAACCATTTGGTACACGTTGACTTTCAAACCGTGAAAAAAGGAGCATACAGGCTGAGCATTACCCGCAACGGAAAAATTTCAAGCAGCAGGATTAGGATTGAGTGAGTGCATCCTGGTAGGTAAAAGCGTAGACCTGTAGAGCTAACGCACACCGATCTTGGTGACTAATGCGTGATCAGCAGTATCAATTGAATTGTGGACATGTGCCCGAGTGAGCCTTATTTGTCATTCACACACATTCCCGAACTGCGCCATAAAAATCAGCAGGTCGGAAATGTTTACCACGCCATCGCCTGTAAAATCAGCCGGGCAAGTGTTTGGTGGCGGGCATGGTGAACTGAGTGGGCTGCACATGGCGGCAGTGTAAATATCTGTGTTGGAAAAACTAGTACACACACCGCACATCGTCCGTTTGAGAAAACACGAAGCGAGTTTTACTAGACTTGCTTTAGGAAAAGTGCAATGTGCAAAGCTGGCAGGGACGGTGTGCAGTTCGGAACATTCGCCCGCATTCATGCGTGTAGTGTGGATAACGGATGAACCGGATACGAACATATAGCCACCACAAAAGCATCCTATAACCTGACCGGTGTTGTAGGGCACGACACAATCATTCGAGTCGTGAAAGGAGATGATGGGCACATTAGCATTGTCGCTGAGGTGCGCCAGCACAGGCACAGCACCGCAATGATTGATGATGGCTTTGATTTCGAATCCTGCGGGCAATTCATTTCCGCTTTCATCAAGACCTCCAACTTCACTTGAGAATCCTGCGGGCAGCCACGCATCCGCTTCGGACTGTGACCAGGTGGCTGCAAGTATTGAATTGAATGACCCAGCACTTTCACCACCCGTGAACATCCAATTGGTATCAATTTCCCAAGTCGCTGCGTTGTTGTAAATATGTCTCAACGCTGCGCGGGTGTCCTGCACAGCCATATAAACCGCTTTTTGCAGATTTGAATTGGGACATGAGCAAGCGGTGAAAATGTTGTTGAGATCGCAGTTCCAGCCCAGGCGATATTGAATAGTTGCAGCTACAAATCCCCTTCGTGCGTATTCCATACACTCGTACGCCATGTTGATCTTATTGCCGGAGAACCATGAACCGCCATGCACAAGAAGAATAAACGGACGCGATGAAGACTCATCAGCAACCATGTCGGGATAGTACACATCCATCACAAGATTCAAGGTCTGTCCTGTGAAGTAATGCTCCACCGTGGCGTATTGCGTGTTGTAGTCAATTTCTATCTCGCTGGAATCGAAGAGGGCGGTTTCGGAAAAACGGTTTTCGATGCATTGTTCCAGTTGTGCGTTCAAGATAAATGATGAGAACAGAAATAAGGAAAGGAAGATTGATTTCATCTCGCGGAAAATTATTTTGGTTTTTGGCTGCGCAAAATAACTTTCTATCCTTTGTGCAGCTGCATTGCGGTTTGTGAAAGGACCAGGTTAGCGGTTGAAAATAAAATACCGTGGGCACACGAGATGCTAGAGAAAAAAAAATCTTGTCTTCTTCGTTGCAAGTTCTAATCATGTTCTTGCTCCCTGATTTCATCGAAGCGATACTTAGTTTAGTGAGTAGCCTTTTGCATTCAGGCTAATAGTTAGATCCGGAGAGAAACATTCAGAGACCTCTGATGGTAAAAACATCCTGAACAAGGAAAATTTTGAAACCATGCATCTCGAAAAAATCTCATTTCTCACTCTGAAAAAAATCATGTTCTGGACAGTGGTAGTCTTCAGCACATTTATCCTGCTCAAGCCTTGAACTTTCTCAACCGAGGTCAATTTTTACTCCTCTCGGCACAATTGTTTGCCCGTGCACAGTAAAAGTGTCGTACTGTTGTATGTCGTTATGAAAAAAATTGCAGGAAAGTGAAACCTTGTTCAGAACAGTTCCGTTATAAGCCGACCTAAACAAACTAATCTGACTTTAAAACCAAACAAATGAACAAAGCTCAAGACTGGACCCATGCGGTTCTCCAAAGACTCATTATCGTATTTCTCGGACTTCTTACAATAGGAGTTCTTTTACAGTCGTGCCAGGTAGGTCATACCTCCTGCTCTGCCTACGACCAGGTGAAAGTGGAGAAACAAAACAGGTAGGAAAAATATTTTCGGCCAACACAATACTGGCAGTTGCTTACGGGCGGCTGCCTTTTTTTATTTCATGATAGTCCTAAATGCCTGGAATTGGAGACCGAAGACCACCGTGCTGATTTCATGACCACTGATGTCTTGATGAATGATGGCTGGAAAACAATGAACTCGAAAACAGAAACTGAACTAGTTTTCCCCCGTGCAACCCAATTCCGCTCGACTCATTAAAAGTTTTATCTCGTTTTCGCTATTGATTATCATTTTCGCATTTGGCTACCGTTGGCTTGAGGTGAAGAACGACAGGGCGCAGATGGCAGACTTCCGTGTTTATCATGATGCAGCATCAGCGCTGAGAGATGGCAGCGAGATGTACGGCAAGTCATTCGGAATTGACAGTGGCTTCTATAAGTATTCGCCCACGGCTGCTTTGATTTTTGTCCCCTTCACCTTTTTGTCTTACGCTGTTTCATCCGCGTTGTACTATGGTTTAATTGTGCTGGGAATTCTGGCCGTCTTTTTTGTCTTGCTGAAAAGGCTGGAACATGAAACCGGCCCTTTGAAAAAGGTCGGCTGGGTATTGCTCATTGGTGCATTGTTCATGGCCGATCATTTCGAGCGCGAACTTCATCTCGGCAATGTGAATTTGTTCCTCATGCTTCTCGCATTTGCTGTTTTTCTTTCTCTTCAGAACGGGAGAGAGTGGCTGGCCGGTGCCTTGTTCGCCTTGATTGTTTTGTTCAAACCCCACTTCCTCATTCTTGCTCCTTGGGTAATCTGGAAACAACATTGGCGCGCAGTTTTTTCGTTCTTCATCACGCTTCCTTTATTGATGTTGCTTCCTGTTTTGGTTGTGGGATGGAATGAAACGCTTCTGTTACATAGCCAATGGTTCCATGCCATGCGCGACCACAACATTCATCTCGCCCAGAGCCCCAACACTATTTATGGCCTGGTGAATTCCATTTCTTTCAAACCAATGGGAATGATACCCGGGGCTTGGTTTGTCCCTTTTGTTTTCTTCCTGATGGCCGTTTCGCTTTTAGCGTATGTCATGTTCATTGATTCCCGGAAACCACAATGGAAAGCTATGGAATACATGGAATTTTTTCTTCCCGTGGCCCTCATTCCAAATCTTGTTCACACCGACACGGAACATTTCATGTGGACACTTCCGCTTATTCTTCTACTGGCAGTTTTACTTTGGAAAAGATGGGATGGAAAATTCTGGATCATAATTGCAATGGTTGTAGCACTCATTCCTTACGCAATCAATTCGCCAGACATCGTTGGGCGCAAGGTGATGTTGCTCTTTGATGAAGGCGGATTACTCGGCCTCTCGAACCTGGTTCTTGTTGTTTGTGCTGCTGTGGCACACGTGCGATGGAACAGGCATAAGGCAATGGAGGAAGTACATCCTGAAATCTGAAACGATATAGTTCAATGAACAACAACCCGCAACATTCACCATCCACTTTAGGCAAATCTGAACTCATCCTTCGTACAGATGGTTCGCTTTATCACCTCGGCATCTTGCCCGAAGATGTGGGTGAAAAAGTGATTATTGTGGGCGACCCCGAACGTGTGCCAATTGTTTCTTCCCTCTTCGACAAAATCAACCGGAAAATTAAAACACGTGAATTTGTGACACATACCGGGGAACTTCGGGGTAAACAAATCACGGTTTTGTCCAGCGGCATTGGCGTGGACAACATTGATATTGTCTTGAATGAACTCGATGCAGCCGTGAACATTGAATTGACATCGCGGACCATCAAACCCGTTCTCCGCGCATTGGAAATTGTACGTATCGGAACAAGCGGTGCGCTGCGCGATGACATTCCTTTGGGAAGTTTTATTGCCTCATCCATGGCTTTCGGTTGGGATGGTGTGCCATGGCATTATCAATCTGAAATGAGTGAGGATGAAGGGGCGCTTGCCACAGCCATCGAAACCATCAAACACATAAAAGAAACTGCTGCAACTTATGCGGCATATGCTGATTCTGGACTTCTTCATCGCATCGCCCACGATATGATCAAAGGCATCACAGCGACCACCAATAGTTTTTATGGCGGACAGGGTCGTGCGCTTCGCATTCCACTCCGAAATGAGGAAGAACAGAATCAAATGATCGAAAATTTCTCATTCCGGGGGCAGCATATCACAAACTACGAAATGGAGACCAGCGGCCTTTATTCCTTGTCCAAAATGTTGGGCCACAGTGCCCTTACTGTCTGTGCCATTCTTGCCAACCGCCCGCGAAAAGAATTCCACAACAACCCGTCAGTTGCCGTGCAAAGCCTTGTCAGGCTTGTGCTGGAAAGATTTTAAGATGGGGTGTGTGAATATGTAGTTTATCTCCCCGGTTCTCTGGTTTAGTGTGCCGGTACTTTTGGATTGTTCCTTTCGGGGAATAGACTAAAGGCCTGAAGCACGAAGAAATAAAACACCCCAGCACTGTCCCCGGTCTTCGGTCTCCAGTCACCGGTCTTCAAGTCTTCGGTCTCCGGTCTTCAATCTCCCTTCATCCCATTTTGACCATGAATACGAACGAACTGAGCGCCTTAATCACTCTTATAGAAGACCCCGATGAAACCGTGTACTCCGAAGTGAGGAGAGAACTGGAATTGCGGGGCGAACAGATATTACCGCAATTGGAAAACTGGTGGGAGAGCCATGACTTCGGCCCATTGTTCCAGCGAAGGTTAGAGGAGTTGATCCAAACCATCCAGTACAAAACCGTTTTCCAGCGATTAAAGGAATGGAAAGAAAACCCTGAAGCACAATTACTCGAAGGCTGGCTCATCCTCAATCGTTACCAATATCCCTCATTCGATGAATATGAATTGAAGCGGCAGGTCTCAAAAATTCGCCAAGGAATATGGTTGGAATTAAATGATGAACTCACTGCTCTCGAAACTGTGAAAGTGTTCAATTACATCCTGTATAACCTGCAACAATTTCATGCACCCGAACACACTGACACCGATCCTCAATACCATTACCTGAGCGATGTACTCAGTTCCCGTTGCGGCAATCATATTGCATTGGCCATGCTCTACCTCGCCCTTGCCGAAAGCCTCGACATTCCTATATACGGTGTTGATGCTCCCTCTAAAGTTTTGATGTGTTATGCCAACCCCGTCTTCGATGATTTGGATGAACTCGATCAACTGGAAAACATAGAAGACCTTGCAACCCTTGAACATTTGCCCGAAGCCTGGCACGAAGACATACTTTTCTACATCAACGCTTCAGAGGTGGGCAAAGTGATTGCGCGCGATGAAGTAATAGAAGCCGCAAAAAAGAAAAACCCAAATGCCGATGGCCAACCATTGCTCCCTTGCACCCATCAGGCATTGATGATTCGCATGGTGCAATCACTCATACATTCCTACGAGCAATCATTCAAGCCGGATAAAGTGCGTGAATTGCAGGCGCTGGTGTCGGTGTTGTTGGAACAATGATTTTTTCCAGGGTCACCTCTTCCCTAGTCAGGAAGTCGATCAAGTTGCTGTGAAACTTTTATCTTTACTCAAAACACAAACATGGCTGTAACCCACAGCATACAAGTTCCTGATGACAAGGAATAATTCTTCGTTCGCCTCACGCACCAACTCAATTTCAAGACACAACAAGAGGAATTTATTGATAGCGTTATTCCAATAGAAAAAAAGCAGGAAATGCAGCACAGACTTGACACGCGCGGTGTGCACAAACAACATTCAATGGAAGAAATGCTTGACTATCTGAAATTTTCCCGGTAAACTTCTTTGCGCCTTCGTCACACGTAAGCGTGACGAGATTTTCTTTTGCGCCCATGCGTTTACTTTGCGTCTTTGCGGGAACTCATCCTAAAATGGATTCACCTTATGCTTCTCCACAACATCAGTTCCTGCTATATAATTAGGATCGGGCACCAGCGCAGCATCATACCCAAAAAGTTTGTTGTCCTTAATAATGGTATCCACATAAGTAGGCACCTTTTCCTCCCATCCAGGCATTCCATGATGTATCATATCCAGCACATCTTTAGAATAGATGCCCAGCACTTCCGGGTTATAATCCTCTATATCCACCAGCCGCTTATTCTTCAGCAAATAATCATACAGTGGCCTGACCCGCGGGTGGATAGGGCAATTTTTTGAAGTCAGCATGGCACCGTTTTCATCCTTCCACGGATAGAGATATATTTTGAGGTCGCGGCTAAACAGTATTCCGAAAGCTTCCAGTATCCCGCCATTTAAATCGCGGTAATACTTCTCACTGAATAACTCCATAAGCATATTGGTACCCATGATAATTCCCATGCGTTTAGCCGTAAACCGCGAGAAATAATCTACCAGTTTAAAATACTTGGAGTAATTAGACACCAGCACAGTTTGCCCAAGCGAACAAAGAATATCGGCACGGTCAAGAAAATCCTGCTCATTCAGTTCACCCTCTGCGCGCAGGTTATTAAGTGTAAGCTCAAAAAGCACTTGTATATTATCACCATCCACGCGGTACTCCCGCTCGAAGAGTTTAAAACCCTTCATAATCATATCAATATTCACCTTTGTTACAGGACGGAAACTTCCGCGCAACGCCAGGATGTTTTTCTTATAGAGAATATCAGCGGCTTGAATGTTTCTTCCGTCAGGTGAAAAAATTACTGCATCGGTCATCCCGTGCTTCACCAGTTGCAGCGACAAAAGGCGGTTGTCCACATTTTCAAAATCAGGCCCGGTCATGTGTACCATATCAATCTCCACCTGGTCGCGGCTCAGGTTATCGTAGAGTGAAAGCAGGAGTTCTGTGGGTTTATTGCTGAAGAAATAACAGCCGTACAAAAGATTTACGCCTAGCGTACCAATGGTAGCCTGCTGAAGCAGCGGCTCATTTTCATGCAGCCGTGCATGAAGTATAATCATGTTGGCCTCTTTACTTTCCTCCGTCTGGAATTTTACACCCAGCCAGCCATGCCCCTGTACGGTTTTCTGGAAATTGATAGTGGTAACCGTATCTGCATAAGAAAAGAATTTTTTGGTGGGATGATCCTTCCTCCGCAGGCGTTCCTCTATCAGTTTGTACTCATGGTTAAGCATATTAATGAGGCGCGGTTTGCACACATAACGGCCCTTGTCCTCCTTTCCATAAATAGCATCGCTGAAATCTTTGTCGTAGGCACTCATAGCCTTAGCAATAGTGCCGGATGCACCTCCCGCACGAAAGAAGTACCGCACCACCTCCTGCCCCGCACCAATCTCCGCAAACGTTCCATAAATATCCGGATTGAGATTGATGCGAAGTGCCTTTTGGCTTGCTGAAAGAACCACCCTGTCTATTTCCACCGTGTCCTGTTTTTATTTAAGCGTGTACAAAAGTAGATTCTTAACGGAGTCGAAAGGCCGGAATGTTGTCGCGTGTTTTGCAAGATGAATGCAAGCATGTTGTTCGCGACATAGCCGTGTTTAAAACAAACCTCATGAGCAAAACACACGTGGCATGATAAAAATACCTTAGGCCTGAAACTTGGCCTACTCCACTCTCCGTTATTCTAATCAAAAAACACGCAATGAAATATTTCCTCTTTCTTTTTCCTCTGCTGTTCATCTCTTGTAAAACACTCTCCCAACCCGGCATCCATCCTGAGTACAGCGTCCAAAACAAAAAAGCCATAAAGACCTACGAGGACATTCTTGAATACTACAATGCCTACAACTACGAAAAGAGCATTGAAATGTTGACTGGTTTGACTGCAGACTATCCTGAATTTCTCGAAGCACAAATCCTGCTTGCGCAGGTTTATGGAGAGACCAATCAAATGGAAAAGGCAATTGCACCGCTTGAAAGCGCTATGACACAGAATGGGAATTTTTATACCATGGGCTGGATGATGCTTGCCGAAATTCACTTCTCGATGGGGCATTATGATGAGGCGGAAAAAGCAGCTACACAATACATAAAAAGGCCCAATACTTCAAAAGAACTTACCCAACGAAACCAACTGATACTTGCTTCCTGCCAGTACGCCAAAGAAGCCATGAAATATCCCGTGCCCTTCGATCCGCAAAGCATGGGAGCAGCCATCAATTCAGAAAGGGACGAGTATTATCCGTGCCTCACTGCCGATGGAAATACTATGCTTTACACAAGACTGGTTGCTGACACTCGTGTGCAAGAAGGCAAACAGGAAGATTTTTTTATCTCGAAGAAGGTGTCAGGCGAATGGACAGCATCACAATCGATGACTGAAGTGAATACCGTACAAAACGAAGGAGCACCTTCTCTTTCTGCTGATGGCAAAACGGTGGTCTTCACGGCATGCGAGTGGTATGGCGACTACGGTAACGACAGGACTGGTTTTGGCTCGTGCGATTTATTCTTCTCTCAATTGAGTGGTGGAGCGTGGAGCGAAGTTAAAAATCTCGGCAGCTCGGTGAACTCTCCCAACTGGGAATCACAACCATCGTACAGTGCCGATGGAAGGTCACTCTATTTCGTGAGAGGAAAAACAGGAGGTGGAGAGCAGGACATTTATTTCTCCACCATAACCCCAAGCGGAAAATGGAGCAGCCCAGTGAAAGTGGTGGGCAGAGTGAATACTGTCGCCAACGAAGAGAGTGTGCAGATTCATCCCGATGGCCGCACACTTTATTTCTCCAGCGATGGTCACATAGGTATGGGCGGTCTCGATATTTATGTGAGCCATTTGATGCCCGATGGTTCGTGGGGCGAACCAAAGAATCTTGGCTATCCCATCAACACTTACAAAAACGAAAACTCAATACTGGTTACCACCGAAGGTGACATTGCACTCATGGCAAGCGACCGTGAAGGCGGCTTGGGTGGTCTTGATTTATACTCATTCCAACTGCATGAAAAAGTGCGGCCCGATGCAGTAACTTACTTGCGCGGTATCGTAAGCGATGCGTTGAGCTTCAAAAAGCTGGATGCAAAAGTTGAATTGATTTCACTGGATGATGGGAAGCAACGTGCCGAGGCTTACAGCGATCCCCGCACTGGAGAATACCTGGTGTGCATTCCGTCCGGAAAAGATTATGCTCTCAATGTGAGCAAGCAGGGTTACCTCTTCCACTCCGAAAATTTTTCTTTGAAAGAATATCTTTCATTGAAGCCCTTCGAGTTGGACGTGGAATTGAAAAAACTTCGTGCCGGTGAAACTGTTGTATTGAACAATGTGTTTTTCGATTCCAACTCTTCCGTGTTAAAACCCGAAAGCAAAGTGGAACTGAACCGTCTTGCCGACTTGCTTAAATCCAATGCCACGGTGAAAATTGAAATTGGAGGACACACCGACAACGTGGGCAGTGATACTGACAATATGAAATTGAGCGAAGCCCGTGCAAAGTCAGTTGTGGAATTTATAGTTACACAAGGCATTGACGCAAGTCGCCTATCGTCTAAAGGTTATGGAGAAACCACACCACTAGAAAGCAACGATACTGAACGTGGCAGAGCGAAGAACAGGAGAACGGAGATGAAAGTGATGGAATGAGGTGACATGGTGAAGACTTAGGAAATGAACTTGAACCTTCACATCATCACAACGCCACATCATCACAAGTTAACTTTCGCCCATGCTTCACTGGCATACATCCGCTTTTCATGACCTCACTCCAAATGAGTTGTATGAAATTCTTGCACTGCGTATAAGCGTTTTTGTAGTTGAACAAAACTGCTCATACCAGGAAGCCGATGGAAAGGATCAGGAGAGTTACCATCTTTTTGCCAATGATGAAAGCGGTAAGACAGTCGCGTACCTGCGATTGGTTAAGCCCGGAATTTCCTACGATGAATGGTCAATAGGCCGAGTGGTGTCAGATCCAAATGCTCGCATGAAAGGCCTTGGCAAAGAGGTAATGAAACGCGGATTGGAATGGATACACACCCACCACGGAAAATTGCCGGTGCGTATTTCAGCACAGCTTTACTTAAAAATGTTTTACGAGGATTTTGGATTTGTACAGGTAAGCGAATCTTACCTGGAAGATGACATTCCTCACATCGAAATGCTTTACACTCCATGAATGAATTATTGATCCCGTACTGGGAAAAACTGGTTGATCAGAAAAACCTCTTCCTTGCAGAACTTGATACATGGCAGGAAGAACATCGTCCGATAAAACCCACGGAAGGATGGAGTGCCTTGCAAGTGATGGAGCACATCATGATTGCAGAAGGCGGAACCCTAGCCTACATGAAAAAGAAAACTTCCAGTGGATGGGAAACACTTGAAATGTCAGGGGAAGAACACAATACAAAAAGCAAGATGGTGAATGAGCGGTTGCAATCACCGGAACGTTATGCCGCACCATCGGTGCTGAAAGAACCGCAAGGAAATTTTCCTTTTGAGGGAATGAAAACATTCTGGAACAACCAGCGCAATGACATGATGAATTTCATCAACTCGCTCACGCCTGAGTTTTACGACCGCCTCCTTTTCCGCCAGCCGAATGCCGGATTACTCAACCTCTATCAGGCAATGGAGTTCATGACTTACCACATCATGCATCACATTCCGCAGTTACAGCGAATCAAGGCCGGGTGGGAAAAGTAATCAGCTATCAACTGGCCGATAAATTTCATCGTGTACAGATAGCGATGGCTTGCCTGGTGGCATTTGTTACACCGTTGCACAAAAAGTATGTTCCAATGCTCATTGCGCTTTGGGGAATCAGTGCAATCATTCACGGAATTGCATTCAGGAAATTTTCTTTCCCGAAAAATCCCTGGCCTCTTGTCTTCATGATGGCGATCTACGGCTTGCATCTTTTAGGGTACTCCTATTCAGAACATCCTGCTGACGCCCTTCGCGAATTTGAAATCAAGATGAGCTATATGGTTTTTCCAATCATCGGCATTCTCATCAACCAGGTGACGGAAACCAACGTGCGCAGGGTGATGTGGTGGTTTTGTTACGGCATCATCTTGTTCATGATGATTTCCATTGGTTACGGAATAAAACGAAGTCTCGAATTCGATGACTGGAATTACATCACGTATGGACATCTCGGCATGGAAATTTTTCATCCCACCTATGCTGCGGTTTACCAATGCTTCGTATTGGGATTTATGATGTTGTCTGCTACCAAAGGTGAGTTTATTTTCGGAAACCGAAAACTTCATTATGGAATCATGTTTTTCATTCCGGTTTATGTCAGCCTGCTTGCCTCGAAGGCTGGACTTCTCAGCATACTCATTGTCATTGCCTGGTGTGCATGGAAGTGGTGGCGGGCACGATCGGGATGGAAATCCATCGCATTGGTTTGCGGAATTCTTTCCGTCATAAGCATTACTTCTGCGCTCATCACTCCTGCTTCATCGCGAAGAATTTCGAGTGCTGTTGACTCACCCGCTGCCATACGAGCAGACGAAAAAAAGATAGCACATAACAGTACTGAGTTGCGTTGGGTGGCATGGTCAGCTTCGTGGCAACTACTGAAACAAAATCCCGTGGGAGTGGGAACCGGAGATTCAACGCCTGAACTGGTGAAGGTGTATGACCAGATGGGTGAAGACTATGCGGCCAAGAAAAACCTGAACTCGCACAATCAGTTTCTACAACTGGGAGTGGAACTGGGTTGGCCTTGTCTCATTGTGCTGGTGATGTTACTTCTTCTTTTGATCGTTCATTCAATCAGAAAACGAAATCACCTTGCACAACTTTTCCTGTTGTTGTGCATTTTCAATTTCCTCTTTGAGTCTTTCCTGGAAGTGCAATCAGGCATCGTGTTCTTCTGTTTTTGGGCAATGTTGTTCGTGAAGCAGGCAGATGCGGAGACATTGTGATTTCGTGAATTCAATCGCCCCTACGCATTCTCTTCCACCATTCCAGCCTTCACCTTAAGGTCGTGATATTTTTTTGCAGCTTTTACAAATGCTACAAATAGTGGATGCGGGTTCATTACCGTGCTGTGGTACTCCGGGTGAAATTGTGTTGCGACAAACCACGGATGATTTTCAAGCTCGATAATTTCCACCAGCCCACTCTCCGGATTTATACCTACGCAGTGGTAACCGTGTTTCTCAAAATCCTCACGATAATCGTTATTGAATTCGAAACGGTGACGATGACGTTCTTCAACTGCTTCAGTCCCGTAGGCCTTAAATGTTTTACTGTTCGGATCAATGTTGCAGCGATATGCACCCAGTCTCATAGTTCCGCCCTTGTTCACAATTGATTTCTGTTCGGCCATTAGACAGATGACAGGATGCGTGGTATATTCCCTCATCTCGGTGGAGTGAGCGTCTTCAAACCTTAGGACATTTCTTGCGAACTCCACGGTTGCCATTTGCATCCCCAGGCAAATTCCGAAGAAGGGGATATTGTTTTCGCGAGCGTGTTTGATAGCTTCAAGTTTTCCATCCATGCCACGTGAACCAAAACCGGGAGCCACAAGAACTCCATCCACCCCAACAAGTTTTTCAATTGCATTTTTCGGATTCAGTTCCTCAGAATGAATCCAGCGGATGTTCACTGCCACTTCATTAGCTGCACCAGCATGGTTAAATGATTCCGCTATAGACTTGTAGGAATCTTTCAGTTCCACGTACTTGCCGATGAGTGCGATCGTTACGAAGCCTTTCGGATTTTTATATCGCTCAAGAAAGTCGGTCCACTTTTTAAGGTCGGGTTTCTTTTTTGATTTTACATGAAGTTTTTCCAACACCACTTCATCCAGTTTTTCTTCGAGCATCATCATAGGAACATCATAGATGGTTACAGCATCAATGCTCTGGATAACAGCGTTGGGTGTCACGTTACAAAACTTCGCAATCTTGTTGCGGATTGCTGGTGAAAGTTCATGCTCGGTGCGGCAAACAAGAATGTCGGGCTGCACTCCGTTTTCCAGCAACATCTTCACTGAATGCTGTGTGGGCTTTGTTTTCAATTCGCCCGCAGCGCTCAGGTAAGGAATAAGAGTAAGATGAATCACGATGCAGTCATCTTCTTTTTCCCATTTCATCTGTCGTACAGCTTCGATGTAGGGAAGCGATTCGATGTCGCCTACGGTGCCACCAATTTCTGTGATGACAAAATCAAAATCGCTCTTCGAACCAAGAATGTGAATGCACCTTTTTATTTCATCGGTGATGTGAGGAATGATTTGCACCGTCTTTCCCAGGTACTCTCCACGCCTTTCTTTTTCAATCACGCTCTGGTAGATGCGACCTGTCGTGATGTTGTTTGCCTGTGATGTGGGCACGTTCAGGAATCTTTCGTAGTGTCCCAGATCGAGATCAGTTTCTGCTCCGTCTTCGGTCACATAACACTCACCGTGTTCATAAGGATTAAGTGTGCCCGGATCCACATTGATGTACGGATCAAGTTTCTGGATAGTCACCCGGAAGCCGCGCGACTGAAGAAGTTTAGCAAGTGAAGCTGAGATGATTCCCTTTCCCAGGGAACTTGTTACGCCACCGGTAACGAAGATATATTTTGTGTTTTCAGAGGACATACCCGCAATCATGGTTACGGGGAGCAAAACTAACGCAATGGTGAAGCGAGGGAGGAGCTAGTTTTCAACGGAACGCAGAATTACTCCTCCGTCAAATCTCGGGTCAGGCTCTTCACCACTTTGAATTCAGCAAAGAACTCGCGGGCGATAACCCGAAGAATGGTATATGCCGGAATTGCGAGCACCATTCCAAGGATGCCTCCTATAGTTCCTGCAGCAAGCACCACAATAAAGATTTCGAGTGGATGTGCTTTCACACTTCCTCCCACTACAAGAGGCTGAATAACAAATCCATCTATTTGTTGTGCGACAATAAAAATGAGTCCGACTTTTAAGAGAAGCGGAATCAACTGGGTATTCATGTCAAGATGAAGCGAGGTAGTGAACGCAACCAGTATTCCAAAAGCTCCCGCCATCAGTGGGCCGATATATGGAATTACGTTCACTACTCCAGCGAATAGTCCAATGAGCAATGCATTCTTCACTCCAAGAATGTAAAGCCCGAGGCCAACCATCAAGGCCATCAAGATGCTTTGAATTGCGATGCCAATAAAAAACTTTCGCAGGAGTTTGTGCGTGTGTTCCATAATGTTCTTCATCGCCTCCATTTTTTTTTCGGGTGTAAGGGTGAAAACAATGCGCGTGAAAAGAAACCCATCTTTCAGGAAGAAGAAGGTCATAAATAGGATGGCGAAAGTTGCGATGAGAATGGAACCAATCACACCAAAGACATTATTGAAAAAGGATTGGAGCCAGGAGAATGAAAGCAAATCCTGCGCGCTCGCCACAAGGTATTCGGTCATGCTTGTGTCATCAAAATTCTCGTTCACACTACTGAAGGTGTCGCTGATTTTAGCGAGTTGTTCCTCCAGTCGTTCTGCAACTACAGCAGGATTCACTTCGGAAAGAATCCTCACTTCTTCAGCAACCAAAGGGGCGAACAATTTCACTAGCAAGTACAACACACCCAAGAAGACACCAAGTGTGATACACGCCCTCAACCATGAAGGCATTATCCACCCCCGAATCCTGATTTTGTGAAGCAAATCCATCAGCGGGGCGCCCATGAATGAGATGACTATGGCAACAAGCGCATAACCAATAATCGCCCTGAAAAACCAAATGAGATAGACTGCAATTACAACACCTGCAATAGTGAAAATGATTTTCCAGTTTTGATTGAGTTTCACTTAGGGAAATGGTTTTTGGGATAGTCAAAACTAACGAGTGTGCCTGCGCCCTCGCCTGCTTCCTTCCATGAAGTAATGTCCATTTCGATGTGGACAATACTGCAAGTGGGCATCTCGATGATTTCATTATTCAGGTAAGTGGCGAGTTGTGAGAATCCGGGATTATGCCCGAACATCATCATGTTGTCCAAACCATCCGGCAGATGGTTTACAACGTTGAGCAATTGCATCAGGCTGGCATCGTAGATTTTTTCATCCGTCCTGAACCTCTCATCCTTTAACTGCAAGGCTTTCTGAAAATATCTTGCGGTAGTAAGTGCGCGATTGGCCGGTGAGGAAACAATGAGTTGTGCATCCGGGTGTTCAGCAGCGAAACGTGCGGCCATAAAAGGGGCATCGCGCATTCCGCGCTCATTCAGCGGGCGTTCAAAATCGGTGAGCTTAGGATTGTCGCGGCTCGACTTGGCATGGCGGACAAGGAACAATGTTTTCATGGCTGCAAGAATATGAAACGGCAACAGCCCATCCCTTCCAAAAGGGAAGGGAACCATGCACGCATTCGTATGCCCTTCCCTTTTGGAAGGGATGGGCCTCTGCCCTGGCGTTCTGTGGTTTTGTGGTTTCGATACCATGAGATTCTAGAACTAATGTTTAGACATGTCTAAAAATATATTTTGCCAATTAAAGAATTTGAATCATACTTGCACCCTCAATTGAAGTACTCATGAATTCACTCAAAAAGCATTGGCTGGTTTTTGCAACTGTTGTTATTGCACTTTATTCCTGCGAGAAGCTTATGCCTCCGCTGCCCAGTGACAACGAATTGTTGGATGGTCCGCTTGCAGGACTGACAGCTGAACAAAATACCATTTTCCTCAACGGGGACATTGCATTTAATGATGAAGTGTTCACGCCCTCCAATGGGTTAGGACCATTGTTCGTTGCCACTTCGTGTGGTGCCTGCCATGCTGGAGATGGGAAAGGACATCCTTTCAGCACGCTTACGCGGTACGGTCAAGTGGATGAAACCGGAAACGACTTTCTCGATGTAGGCGGACCACAATTACAGAATCATGCGATACCAGGTTTTTCTCCTGAAACAATGCCTCCGGGTATTGGCCATTCGAAATTCACTCCACCTGCCAACACAGGTTTAGGTTTTTTGGAAGCAGTGACAGACGCGCATCTTATTTCACTGCAAGACCCCTTTGATTTGGATGGTGATGGAATATCCGGAGTGGTGAACTGGATTTCACTTCCCGATTTTGTTTCATCTGGTGACGGAAGTATTGCACAAAATGAAAAACACATCGGGCGGTTCGGGAAGAAGGCCGCGGCATTTAACCTCCTTCATCAAACCGTGAATGCATATATTCAGGACATGGGCATCACTTCCGATTTTGTAATGCAGGATTTGTTTCACTTTAACAATGGTGCTTTTGCAACCGACAACATTGCCGACCCTGAAGTGCCTGCCGCCACAGTGAACAACGTAGTGTTCTACTTGCAAACCCTTCGCGAACCATCAAGAAGAAATGAAGATGACCTGGATGTACTTGCCGGAAAAAACATTTTTGATGGACTCAATTGCAACGGCTGTCACCTCTCCGAAATGCAAACTGGTTTCTCTCCCATTGAGCCACTTTCTTACCAGGTATTTTATCCATATACCGATCTGTTGATGCACGACATGGGCAGTGAATTGGATGATGGTTACACTGAAGGTAGTGCACTGACATCTGAGTGGCGCACACCTCCACTTTGGGGATTAGGGCTTTCGGAAATATCGCAGGGTGGTGAGTATTTCCTGATGCACGATGGCCGCGCCCACAGCATTGAAGAGGCAATACTGATGCACGGAGGCGAAGCAACACAAGTCCGTGAAGAATTTAAATCATTGAGCGCAGGTGACAAAGACAAACTCATTCTTTTTCTTGAGTCACTCTGAGTATGGAGCGAATTAAATTCATCAGGAACTGTGGGGCTGTGTGCGCAGGTGCATTCATCTTGCCTGCACTTCTGCAAAGCTGCGCAGGTATGCATTATGCAGTTTTTACAGAAGAGGGTAAAACAATCCGCGTCAGCAAATCAGAGTTCTTATCTGAGAAAGGCTCTCCTCGAAAATTCGTAGCGGTGCGCATCACACAATCAGAATTTCCGATTGTGCTTTACAAAGTTTCAGAAAATGAATTTGTGGCACTCAGCACCGAGTGCTCTCATAACAGTTGTGAAGTGCGGCCTTACGATACATTGCTTGTGTGCCCATGCCACGGCAGCGAATTTTCCACAACAGGCAAAGTGCAAAGTCCACCTGCCGACAGCGACCTCAAACAATTCAAAACATCAACCGACAGTGAATACATCACCATTCAACTATAAAACATTCATCTCAACTCTTTCACTTGTTGTGCTGATGATTGCAGCAAATGCGCAACAAGATTCAACGCAACTGAACAGGAACGATACGCTCATTACCAATTCCGATGCGGTGTATAACAGGCCGTTTATGAAAGTAGGAAAACTGCCGCTGGCTATCGGAGGCTATTTGGAAGCGAATACAAACTATTCAGTAACCGATGGTATAAGTGAAGGATTCTCTTTCCAATTCAGGCGACTCACCATGTTCATGTCATCCACCATCACGAAGAACATCCGGTTTCTTTCGGAACTCGAATTCGAAGATGGAACGAAAGAAATCAATATCGAATTTGCTGCGCTGGATTTTGAGTTTCATCCACTATTCAATTTGCGCGGTGGCATAGTGATGAATCCAATCGGGGCTTTCAACCAGAATCATGACGGGCCGAAATGGGATTTTGTTGAGCGACCGATTTCAGCAACACGAATGCTCCCTGCCACGTGGTCGAATGTTGGTGCCGGTATTCACGGAAAATGGTTCATGCCGAAATGGGCACTGAGTTATGAAGCCTATCTCACCAACGGATTTGATGACCACATCATTGCGAATTCAGAGAACAAAACTTTTCTTCCCTCATCCAAAGAAAACGAAAACCGCTTCGAGGAAAGCTTCAATGGTGAACCGCTGTTCACTGGAAAGATTGCACTGCGCAATACCACCATCGGTGAAGTGGGCGTGAGTTATATGGGTGGTGTGTACAACAAGTTCCAGGAAGATGGTTTGATGCTCTCTGCAAAAAGGAGAGTGGATGTAATGGCGATTGATATCACATCAACACTTCCTGCAATCAACACTGTGCTTACCGGAGAATGGGCGTGGGTGATGGTAGATGTTCCGGCAGATTACACGCAACAATTCGGCAACAGGCAGCACGGGGGATTCATTGACATTGTTCAACCGATTTTGAAACGCAAAATGTTCAGTTGGGAAAAAGCCATGCTCAGTTTTGCAACTCGATTGGAGTACGTGGACTGGAATGTGGGAACGTTTAATGAAACAGGCGGCAACATCTCCGAACATATTTATGCAGTGGTACCCGCCATCAGTTTCCGACCCACAGCACAAACAGTTTTGCGATTGAACTACCGCTACGAATGGCAACAGGATTTACTCGGAAATCCTGCCGCGAAAACAGCAGCAATACAGTTTGGAGTGAGCAGCTATTTCTAATTGTGAATGGACAATTAAATGTCACAATGCACTTGTCATCAAATCAACAAATCATTCAACCTTGAACGAATCCGTTGACAACTATCTGAAGGGACTTTTTGCACTGAGTGGAAAGGGCAGCGGTGGTGTGACCACCAACGCCCTCGCGGAAAAGATGGAGACCAAGGCTTCTTCAGTGACTGACATGCTGAAGAAACTGAATGACCGCGGACTGGTAAAACACACGAAGTATTACGGCACTACACTTACAGATAAAGGAAAAAAGCAGGCCGTAAGCATCGTGCGCAAGCACAGGTTGTGGGAAGTGTTCCTGGTTGAGAAGCTAGGTTTCCGTTGGGACGAGGTGCACGACATTGCTGAGGAACTCGAACACGTGGATTCACCCGAACTCATCCAACGCCTCGATGAATTTCTCGGCTACCCTAAGTGGGATCCGCACGGTGATCCTATTCCTGATAAACTGGGCAAGATGCCTCCTGCCCCCAAGGTTATTTCATCAACGGAGTTGGTGGAAAACGATTGGGCAAGAGTGGTTGCAGTGGAAGATAGTAGCTCTGATTTTCTTCACTACCTCGAAACAAACAAGCTGATGCTCGGTACGGAATTCCAGGTGAGGAAAATCTTTACCTATGATCTTTCGATCCAAATAAAACTCAAGAACAAAATCATTTCACTTTCACGACAGGCTGCGCAAAACGTGCTTGTAGTAAAAATCTGATTGCATTATGATAGAACAATCTACCTTCTTCACACCACTGCTCGAGTGGTTCGAAACCATAAACCCTGTGTTGGGTGCCCTCATCGCCACATGCTTCACATGGCTGGTTACAGCATGTGGAGCAGGACTCGTGTTTTTCTTCAAAGACCTGAGCCGGAGAACACTCGATGGTATGCTTGGTTTTACAGGTGGCGTGATGGTGGCCGCAAGTTTTTGGTCGCTGCTTTCACCGGCTATTGACATGAGTCCCGGGACAGGATTTATGAAAGCTGTTCCTGCCGCAGTGGGATTTGGCCTAGGGGCATTTTTCCTTTTTGGTTTAGACCGGCTTATTCCTCACCTACACATAAATTTTCCGGCAACAAAAGCCGAAGGTGTTCAAACTAATTGGCACCGCACCATGCTGCTGGTCATGGCCATCACACTTCATAATATTCCGGAAGGGCTTGCGGTGGGCGTACTCTTTGGTGGAGTGGCTGCAGGCATCCCCGAAGCAACTATGGGTGGTGCAATTGCTCTTGCGATAGGAATTGGCTTGCAGAATTTTCCTGAAGGCATGGCCGTTTCGTTCCCACTCCGAAGGAATGGTTTGTCAAGAAGAAAATCTTTTTGGTACGGACAACTTTCGGCCATAGTGGAACCGGTGGCAGGTGTAATAGGTGCCGTGGCGGTGATGCAGATGATGCCTATTCTCCCTTATGCACTTGCATTTGCAGCAGGCGCCATGATCTATGTAGTGGTGGAAGAAGTGATTCCCGAAACTCAACAAGACAAATACACCGATGTGGCTACACTCGGTTTCATTGGTGGTTTTTTAATAATGATGATGCTGGATGTGGGGTTGAGTTGATCGGGTTGCAAATTTTCGCAATAGATATAGGACTCAATTTTTCATTCTCAACTAATACTCAAAGATGCTCGAACTCAACTTCAATCCCTTTCCTGAACTCGAAACCGAAAGACTAAAGCTCGAAAGAGTTGCAACTGTTCATGCTGAAGCCATGTTCGAGATGCGGAGTAATGATGATGTGATGCGCTACATAGAACGCCCGCGACCGAAATCAATAGAAGATATCCATGTCCTCATTCGCAGGAACAACGAATTGATTGATGCGAACGAAGCACTCATCTGGTTCCTTCGCTTGAAAGACACCGACAAGTTCTGTGGAAATATTCTTCTCTGGCAAATCAATAAAGACAACCATCGTGGAGAGGTTGGTTACCTGCTGCATCCGGACTATTGGAGAAAAGGCATCGTCACGGAAGCAGTACAGGAGGTATTGCGTTATGGTTTTGACGAACTGAAACTGCACAGCATTGAAGCGAATGTGAATCCGAAGAACGAACCAAGTTGGAAACTACTGGAGAAATGCGGCTTTGTGCGCGAAGCATATTTCCGCGAGAATTTTTATTGGGGGGGGAAATTTCACGATACCATGATTTATTCGTTGCTTGTTCAGGATTGGAAGAAATCACGTTTGTAATTTGATCCGTTTCTGTTCTCACTAGTTGTAAAAAAATCTCTTGCCTTCCATTTAGCCTTGATAAGAAGATTCATCAATTCTCGTTTTATCATGAAAACATTTTGTTTTGCCCTGCTCGTTGCATTTGCTTTTTTTTCATGCACCAATCCACCTCCTTCCAGTTCCGCTAACTCATCCAAAGATTCAACTGCCTATAACAAAGGCTGCGGTTCTCGAACATCAGACAAAGAGTGGTACCTCTCCAATTTAAAAGCTCCATTGTTTGAAGGCTTGGATGGCATTCATTTTCCAATCACCACAAAGAGTGCGGAGTCACAACAATACTTCGACCAGGGATTGATGTTGTCCTTTGCATTCAATCATGCCGAAGCCGCACGCTCGTTCTGGCAAGCCACACGTTTTGATTCCACCTGCGCCATGTGCTGGTGGGGATTCGCATACGTACTTGGCCCTAACTACAACGCTGGAATGGAACCTGACAATTTTGAACGCGCTCACACTGCTTCGCAAAAAGCCATGAAGTATTCCGCATCATGCAGGGAAAAGGAGAAATCACTTATTGAAGCACTCACGCATCGCTATTCCAAAGAGGTGGTGGAAGACCGTTCTCATCTTGACGATGCATATGCAGTTGCAATGAAAGGTGTCCACAAAAAATTTCCCGGTGATGTTGACATTGCTTCGCTCTATGCAGAATCGCTTATGGATATGCATCCGTGGGATTTATACGAACATGACGGCACACCAAAATCATGGACACCGGAAATTGTTTCTGTTCTGGAAGAATGTCTTGCCGCATCTCCCCAGCATGTGGGTGCAAACCATTTTTACATCCATGCAGTGGAGGCTTCACTGACTGCCGACCGTGGTCTGCCAAATGCGAAGCTGCTTGAGAATTTGGTTCCGGGTGCAGGCCATCTTGTGCATATGCCATCGCACATCTATATCCGCACTGGCCATTACAATGATGGTGTGCTCGTGAATGAAAGAGCCTGCGAAATAGACAGCGCATACGTGGAGAGATGCCATGCTTATGGTGCCTATCCTTTGGCTTACTATCCGCACAATGCACACTTCATTGCGGCATGTGCAGCATTGAGTGGTCAAAGCGCAAAGGCAATGGAAGGTGCATGGAAAACATCCATGCTCACTGCGGAAGATTTGCTGGATGCCGAAGGAATGGAATCCCTCCAGCACTATTACATTATTCCGTGGTACACATCGGTGAAGTTTGCCCAATGGGAAACTATACTTGAAATGAAAATGCCGCACGCGAAGCTGAAATACCCCATGGGCATAGTGCATTATTCACGAGGCATGGCGCGGTGTGGTTTAGGAAAAACAAGTGAAGCTGAAAAAGAACTTGCTGCCTTGCGGGAAATAATGAAAGACACCACAGTGTGGGACATTACTATCTGGAACATCAATTCTGTTGGGCACATGTTGCAGATTGCCGAAAAGGTATTGAGCGCTCACATTTCATCGTCACAAAGTGATTTCAAGACTGCCGAAAAACTCCTGCGTGAAGCCGTGAGCATTGAAGACAATCTTGCTTACAACGAACCACCCGATTGGTTCTTCTCTGTGCGGCATTATTTGGGAAATGTATTACTTCAAGCAAAGAAGTTTGAACAAGCAGAGCGTGTATTTCGTGAAGACCTGGTGACATTTCCTGAAAATGGATTTGCTTTGAATGGATTACATACTGCCCTTGCCGGACAGAACAAAATTGAGGATGCAGGTACGGTGCAGCTTCGTTTCAATAATGCATGGCGCTTTGCAGATTGCCTGTTGGATAAGGCGTTGGTGATGCGATGATTTTTTTCGTGAAATTTTATTTCAGGTAAAACATGAATCCCATCGCGAAAGAAGGATAGTGAACCTGCTGCAACTTCATAACAGCCTCCACAGTTTACTTGAGACAAACCCAAACATTATGAAAAAACCAATTTTAATTTTTGCACATGCGCTTTGCTCAATCTGCTTTTCTGCACAGGAAATTGACTGCGAAAACATTTGCGTGGAAAACATTCAGATCAACGATGGCACTGGATTTCTGGAAGTGACCATCAACAACGGCAGTGATGACTTCATTAACTACCCAATTATCATAGTTGAAGTGGACGATGAAATTGTAGCCAATCCCGATTCAACTTTCAAACTGTTCGGGCAGATGGCCGGTACCACTGTTACTCACAACGTGACCACAACTCTTACTGAAATTCCTCCCGGCTTTGCGTGCACTGTGTATTTGATAGATGGATTCTGGGATGTCGGCTGCACTCTTTATTATCCTTGCATTCCAGATGGTGTAGCCGCAACTGATGAGTCCGCTATCCACGTTTTTTATGATTTTCTGAATGATTGTGTAGTGGTTCAATCTGAAATAGAGTTTGCAGAAATCGAATTGCTGAATTCATTCGGGCAAGTCATTCAATCCAAGGAAAATCCGGTAACTTCATGTCCTGTGAATCTTGCAGGTCTTTCATCAGGCGTTTACTTTCTAAGAATGAAATCAGAAAATGGGATTGCAGCATGTCATTCCTTTATCCGGTAGTACCTGGAAGTATCAGATTGAAATCAAAGCTGTCGAATTCACACAGCATCTATTTTCGCCCTAAAAGAATTTTCAATGAATAAAGATTGGCCCCTCTGGGAAATTTTCATACGAAGCAAAAGCGGTTTGGCGCACAAGCATGTGGGAAGTCTTCACGCCACCGATGCAAAAATGGCAATGGAAAATGCGCGCGATGTTTACACGAGAAGAATGGAAGGTGTGAGCATATGGGTGGTGGAAAGCAAATTCATCACTGCTTCATCGCCCGATGAAAAAGATATTCTGTTCGATCCGGCAAATGATAAAGTTTATCGCCACCCGACTTTCTATGACATTCCACCAGAGGTGGGCCACATGTGAAAATAAAGGTAAAAAGGCAAAGGATCCCGATAAAAATCGGGATTCCGCTACGCTTCACAAAAGACAAAAAACAACGGCAAAAGATAAAAAGCAAGTAAGAAAATTGAATCACGAACAAAAACTTGAATACCTGTTTCGCATTGCTGATACCCATCTTATCTATGGGCAGCGGTTGAGCCTTTGGTGCGGACATGGGCCAGTGCTTGAAGAAGACATAGCACTCGCCAACATCGCTCTCGATTACCTGGGTCAAGCTTCAAATCTTTTAAAGCACATTGCTGAACTCGAAGGAAAAGGACGCGATGAAGATGCGCTGGCCTTTTTGCGCGAGCCGATGGAGTACCACAACTTCCTCATTGTGGAGTTGCCCAATGGAGACTATGGGCGAACCATTGCGCGGCAATTTTTTTTCAGCACATGGTATTTTTTATTCCTGCAACAACTTCAAAATTCTTCCGATGAATTCCTGAAAGGCTTTGCTGAAAAATCGATCAAGGAAGTTCGGTATCACGTTCAGCACTCATCGGACTGGGTGAAACGCATGGGAGATGGAACCGAGGTGAGCCATTACAAAATTCAGACAGCCATCAATGAATTGTGGTCTTATACCGGGGAGTTTTTTGAAACCGATGAAGTGGATAAACAGGCCGTTCGCTCAGGCATAGCAGGTGGAAGCAATGAACTTGAAGCCCCGTGGATTAATATCGTGAATGAAGTTTTTTCCGAAGCAACACTGAGCACACCAACCGGGCGGCACATGATAGAAAGCGGAAGAAGCGGAATTCATACCGTTAGTTTTGAAAGTTTGCTCACAGAAATGCAGCATCTGCAACGTACCTATCCAGGTGCCAAGTGGTAGTTTCAAAGATGGGTGACCGATGAAAAACACAGAGACGACAAATTCAGGAAATAAAATTTCTGTTGCAGATGTCTGGAAATTGCTTGAACGGGTTGTTGATCCTGAAATTCCCGTTTTGAATGTGGTGGAAATGGGAATAGTGCGCGATGTGAAAATTTCGGATGAAGGAAAAGTTGAGGTTATCATCACACCCACTTACTCTGGATGCCCTGCCATGCGCACCATCGAGGAGGATATTGAGGCAGTGCTCAAAGAAAAATTCATTACCCATTATTCTTTCCATACCATTTTATCTCCCGCATGGACTACCGACTGGATGACGGACGAGGCCCGTGAAAAACTTCAGTCTTATGGAGTATCACCTCCACAAAAAGGCAGTGCAGATAAAAATTTACTGATGGGCCGGTTGAAGGAAGTGAAATGCCCGCGGTGTTCTTCAACGAATACACAAATGATTTCTCAATTCGGTTCCACCGCATGCAAATCACTTTACAAATGCGATGCTTGCCTGGAACCTTTTGATTATTTCAAGTGTATTTAGACGACCGAGTTAATTGAAAATGAATATCGGGAATCTTACCCAAAACTCGAAGCGGCCTTGTCCTTATGCTCATGAGAAGCCATTCATACAAGAAGCGTTGGCAACAAAATAAGTGATAGCCTTCAGGCAATAATTGAAAGACGGACATTCAACCCGTCACTGAGTTTGCCCCCCATACTTAGGATCGAACCTCAATTCAGGATTGAACTGGATGCGGGCGGCCTTGTTTTCGCAAATCATTTGCTGGTGCTCCAGCGGATGTGCCCAAATGGCGTTGAGTAATTCGACACCTTCCTTCTGCGAAAAATTGGGGTACCGCTTGTTGAGTTCCATCATGGCCTCATCATAATTTACAGCATTCAGTATGTAGTCAGGGAATTTGTAATCCCTGGGAACGGGCTGCGCCATTACATCACGTCCGTATTGCTTCACATCCTCCAAGGTTTTCATCTTGGGAATGGGCACACCCAGTATAGGCTTTGCTTTTTGAACCTCTTGTTCATCTTTCTTCAAATAATGAGCAGCGCCTAACCCTGCACCCACACACACCAGCAGCACTATGATGATCGCTTTCATATTGAGCTGCCTTTTCTGAGGTTGAATTTTCCTGTTCTTGATTTTATTCTTGTTCATGGTTATCTATTTTTATTGCGATGATGTGTTGCTATTTAAGGAGGTAAAGTTTAAAATTCCTATTCTCCTTTCAACACCTGCTGCTGGTAATGATTGAGATTTTGAGTATCCGTAAGCACAGCCAGGTAACAGCCCTTTTCCAATCCCTGTAGCCAAAGTGTTGCATTATTGCTAATTACATCCTGTTGAAATACGATGCGGCCACAAAGGTCGAACAACCGGAGCACAAAAGGACCGCCACCAGCAGGCAGCGCTGCTTTAAGAGTGTTAGTAAAAGGATTGGGATGGAGAGAAAACTCCGATCCATTTATTTCGGGAATGCTGGTGACAAAGCCTATGGTGAATTGGGTAGAAATGGTGCAGCCATGAGCATCCAACACTTCAAGATCGTAAGTACCGGCTGCAAGATTATTAGCGGTGTTGCTGGTAGTCCACATTCCCCCAAAGTTGAACTGGAAGCCCGGAGAGCCACCCTGCACAGTTACCTCCGCAGTTCCCCATTCTCCGTTTTCGTATTGTGGTGTGCCATCCAACATTACAGAAAGTTCATCTGGTTGAGCAATGGTGAACAAGAATGGAAGGCTACAATTATTTGCATCAGTGATCATCCCTTCATACTCACCAGCTGCAAGTACTTCGGGATTTTGCCCCAGCCAGTCCACCGCGTAACCGGGAGTGCCGCCAGCAATTGTCAGTTCGACACTTCCGTCATTGCCGCCATAACATGCCACATCTGTTACTACAGTTTCAGCTTGAATAATTGGGGGTTCATTAATAATAAAGGAGAAAGAAAGTGAGCAACCGAGTGCGTCAACCACCAGTGCTGCATGTTGACCTGATGTAAGTTCAAAGGGATTTTCTCCCAACCAGTCCACCATGTAGCCTGGAGTTCCACCAAAAAATTCTACATCCACACTACCATCATTGCCCCCAAAGCAAGTAATATCTGTTGCAGAAGTTTCCACAACAATCGGATCGGGTTCTTCAATTTCAAACTGAATTATGGAAATACACTGGTTCAAATCAGTGACAACTACCTGGTATTGGCCAGCGGCCAGTTGAAGATGATTTTCATTTTGCCAATCCGTACTATATCCAGGAGTTCCACCACTGATGGTAAGTTGTGCACTGCCATCGTTTCCGCCTGAACAGGTCACGTGGTTTAGCGCAACACTTACACTCGTGGGATCGGGTTGAGAGATATTAACCTCTCCATTAAAAGCACATCCCTGCACTGTGGTGCCAGCAAAGGCATATACTCCGGAAGTAAGTCCTGAAATTTCGTTGCCCTGATCCCCCTGAGACCACTCTATCGTAGCTATGGGCGTAAGCGCCATCACGGCAGCGCTACCATTATTTCCGCCAAAACAAGAGGGTGCAATACTGGTAACCTCCACTCCGGGCGCATCGGCAAACGTCACTTCAATACTGTCGGTAAACATGATGATACCGTATTCATCGGTAAGCATTGCTGAATAAATTCCTGGCTGCCCAGTTGAAATGGATGGACTAATCTCCCCCGTGCTCCATTGGTATACGGAAAACTCACCTGCACTCAGCGTTGCTGAATCACCCGGACAAATAACAACATCCGGATTCGCCTGCACGGTGAGTGGTGCGGGGTAGCCTGTACCTTCCGTCAGGTTGAGATGCTGGTTTATCTGCAGATTGTAATAAGTATCAACAGTTCCGGCATTCCATTCTACCACGAGCGAGTCCACCAATTCGATTTGCCCCAATCCGAAAATTTCCTTGGCTGAATTTTGTCCTGCAAGATTTTCTCCGCAATGGGTGTAGCGCACGTAATGATTGCCATCGGCATAGCAGTGAATCCATGATCCGATACCATCGCGATTAGATATGGTGCCGTGAAGTGTCGCACTGAGAAAATTGTTTTCTCCACCGTCATTCATCCAAAGTTTAGTAGGCGAAAGATCGTTTTGGTTGTTTATAAAATCGTAATATCCATCATTGTTCATATCGCCCATAGCAGCTGTGAAGGAGGGGCTGAGATCGCCTGCAAGTCCCACGGTGGTATAACCCTGTGTAAAAGTGTCGTCCTGGTCATTGAGGTAGAAATGGTTTTGCGCGGGTCCGAAAAAATTGGCGGTAGTTCCAACAAATAAATCCTGCCAGGTGTTGTTGTCATAATCCAGCCAAAGCGCAGCCCAGCATATAAGATTAACGGTGACACCGGCAGATAAGGCTATGTTGGTAAATGTATGGTCGCTGTTGTGCTCGTATAGTTTATTCCCGGGCCATCCATTGGTCACATAAATATCGAGGTCTCCGTCATTGTCATAATCATCTACAGTGCCCGACATAGCATCGAAAGCCTGATTGAGGCCAGTTGCCACTGTTACATTGGTAAATGTTCCATCCTGGTTGTTGAGGTACAGTTCATTTGTCCATGCGTTTCGGTCAATCACTAGAAAAAGATCCTCCCATCCATCGTGGTTGTAGTCGAAAAAAACAGGTTGGAAAACGGCACGCGGTGTCAGTTGCACACCTGCTGCCAGGGTTACATCGGTAAAAGTTCCATCACAATTGCTGTGATAAAGCCGGGCACGGTGGTCGGGGCTAACATCAAATAAATCATCGTCATAATATTTAGCGACATAAAGATCGAGGCAGCCGTCATGATCATAATCGCAGTAGGCTGCTCCCCAGTATTCCCAACTTCCATTGTCAAGCCCCGCTTCATCACTCACTTCGGTAAAAGAAAAATAACCATCGTTGTTCCATAATTCCAGTGGGCCTCCCAGCTGTGTGGTTAGAAGATCGGCATCGCCATCATTATCATAATCGCTCCAGAGCATCATAACAATATGAGCAGGAGGATCTATATCCATTGACCATTCCACCGGTTCATAATTCCCCTGGTTGTTGATTAAAAAGAGGGGTTCATCGGCACCGTTGGCTATAGTGAGATCGTCCCATCCATCATAGTTGAAATCATAGAAACTTACTCCGTTGCCATCAAAGGTTCCTTCGTTCACATTCACTATGCCTTGTTCAAGGGTTACATCAATGAACTGCGTGTGAGCGGGAAACCTTGCCAACAGAATAAGAAGGAACAGGAATGTGTTTTTTTTCATTACTTCTACAGATTAATTGCCTTGATGCTGGATCACCAGTTTTTGCATAGCGCAATTATTATTGTTTAAGATGGTGATGCAGTAGAGACCATCGGGCAGCGAAGTAGTGTTCAATTTTTTGTCTGGGGATTGTTGTACAAAATTTCCTGCACAGTCGAAAACCAATATCAGGCATCCGGCCTGCCAGCCCGCTATTTCAGCATAACCATCAGCGGGATTTGGAAACACGCTGAATTCCTGAGTAAGAATTTCGGTAATGGCTTCTATGTAATCAATAGTAAAGTCGGCATCAAATGCGCAACCGTTAGCATCGGTAACCTGCACATTGTAAAAACCGGTAGGGAGGTCTTCAATCGTTAAAACATCTTCCTGATTTGTGCTCCAGAGAATTTCGTAGGGTTCGCTTCCACCTGTAAGATCAATGCCGGCTGTTCCATCGTTTCCATCTACGAACTGATCGGTTGTAGACAAAATACCAGTCAATTCATCGGGTTCACCAATTGTGAACTGTATTTCACTTTCACACTGATTTGCATCGGTCACTATCACTGAATAATTTCCTGCATAGAGTTGAGCCGGATCGTTTCCGCTCCAATCCAACTGATAGCCTGGAACACCTCCCACAGGCTCAACTTCAGCCCAACCGTTTTGCTCTCCGAAACAAAGCACGTTGCCAGTAATCATTGTAGCCGTAAGCAAATCAGGTTGATTGATGGTGAACGAAATTTCTTTCTGGCACAAATGATAATCGGTGACAAGCACTGTGTAATCGCCAGCTTCGATTGATTCGGGGTTTAGTCCGTTCCAGTTTATTTCATAAACGGGTACACCGCCTGAAATGAAGCCTTCGGCATGCCCATTCTGTTCACCGAAACACATGACATTCTGGGTTGTTATCAGTACAGACAGCGAGTCGGGTTGGGTCACTTCCACATTATCACTCACCAGACAGCCACCAGCGGTGTGTGCGTTGAATGAATAGCTTCCTGCTGCCAGATTGAAAACAGAAAAAAATCCATCGGCATCATTGCTCCATTGGATGTCGCTCATTTGCTCCTCACCAAAATCCAGTTCAATGCTTCCGTCCAAGTTTCCATAACAATTGACATGTGTGATGGTGACAATAGGCTCCGGAGGTGTTGACATTACTATAGTTACAGGAAATGATTGGGCCACATCCCCGAAAATAGTTTCAGCGCTTACGGAATACTGGCCGCCTTCAAACACAGTGATGGATTTGGTGGTGTCTCCCGTACTCCACAAATAATTTTCAAAATCGCCAGCATCCAGCACCAGCGAATCACCAAGACATAAAACCAAGTCGCCATTGTAGGTGACAAGAAAAGGCAATGCAAGACTTGCTCCCTCCACCAAGTGAAGCACCTGGTTCACTTCTACATTCAAATACACATCGTGAGTTCCCGAGTTCCAGTCCACCACCAGAGAATCAACCGAACTAAAATCAGCGAGGCCGAAAATTTCCTTGCCCGAATTCTGTCCAACGAAATTTTCACCGCAATGAGTGTAACGCACATAGTGCTCGCCACCGGCATAACAATGAATCCATGACCCTATTCCGTTTTTGTTAGCCACCACGCCTTCAAGGTCCACAGAAAGCCAGTTGTTTTCGCCACCATCGTTCTGATATAATTTAGTTGGGAAAGGATCATCATTGTTAAGCACAAAATCATAATATCCGTCATTGTTGAAGTCTCCCATTGCGCACATGTACGATTCAGAGTCATCATTATCAATGCCGACCAGGACATTCGACTGAGTGAATCCGGTTCCTGCATTGTTTACAAAAAACTGGTTGCCAATGGGATCGAGCACGGGAGAAGTAAGACAAACAAAAAGGTCTTGCCACGAGTTGTTATCGTAATCGAGCCACATTGAACCCCAGGTAGTTTGATTCAGGATTACTCCCATTGCAGCCGCAACGTTGGTATAGGTTTCGTTGCCATTGTTTCGGAGCAGGAGGTTGCCATTGGGGCCGTTGCTTACATAAATATCAGTATCGGTGTCGTTGTCAAAATCATCCACAGTTCCTGTCATCGAGCATATCGCTTGGTTCGTACCAGATGCCACTGTCACATTAGTAAAAGTTCCATCACCGTTGTTTTCATACAATTCGTTAGTGAAGGCTATCCTGTCAATCACCAAAAACAAATCTTCCCATCCATCATTGTTGTAATCCAAAAAGACAGGCTGGAAGGTGGTGCGCGGTGGCAAGTCAATTCCCGATGTGAGGGTGGCATCTGTAAATGTTCCGTTACCGTTGTTGTGATAAAGAACGCTGCGGAATTCGGGTTCCGGATCGAAAACAGGGTGATAGTATTTCGCCACATAGAGATCGAGAAATCCATCGTGATCCACATCACAGAAAGCAGCTCCCCAATAATAGTAACTGGTTTGATCAAGACCAGCGGCCACAGCCACATTGGTAAAATTCAGGTTGCCATCGTTGTTCCAAAGTTGAAGCGGCCCGTGCTGCTTTGTAATGAGCAAATCGTTATCCCCGTCATTGTCATAATCCGCCCAAAGGAGCATGGATATATGTTCTGCAGGCAGGTTGGCAATTTCGAAATCGGCCGCCTCGAAAGTTCCATTATTGTTGATTAAAAAATGAGGATCACTGGCGCCATCAGCTATGGTGAGGTCGTCCCAGCCATCGCCCGTAAAGTCGAAAAAACTCACACCGTCCCCATAAATGTTTCCTTCGTTTACTATGTTGGCCCCAAGCAGGCCGGAAACATTAATGAACTGTCCGTTGCCGGTTGCCGAAAAAAAAAGGGCGGAGAAAATCAACGCACAGGTTCTTGTTTTGGTTATTTGGATTGAATACATGTTAGTCTGAAAAGTTCAATGCCAAATGTAAGCAGCACTGGGTCCAAATTATCCACCCCCGCGTTTTTGCCACCAACTTTTGTCTGTCGATGTCATGGATATCCGTAAGCCTGCATTGAACATCAGCACATTCTCCGACTGGTTTTTGAGTGCTGTTTGATTGTGACCATTGACCGCTTCGGAAAAATTATACAGCTCCGCAACAGGAAACCATGCGGCTGACAGTGTTGGTGTAAGCACAAATCGCCCCACCATAAGCAGATGATAACCGCTGCCAAGCGATGCGCAAAACGATGACGAGAGCGGGCGATAAATTTCATCTTCAGCCGTTTCAATTCGCTCACCATTTCGCTTTACGTGAGGAAGAAAAAATGTGTAGCCGGGGGTGATAGAGATAAACCACCGGGGGCCGAGCGCACCAATAAATCCATGTTGTTTGAAAAGTGCTTTGGGGTTTATGCGGATTTCAATTCCGCCTTCCAGTAATTGAATGCCTGTGGAAATTTCAGTACCATTATTTGTGATGGAGGATGAAAATGCTTTGTACCCGATGTGTGGATTTAAAAACACTTGCCCTTTTTCACTAAATAAAAATTCGAATCCAAGCCTCGCTCCTATTCCATGAGCAAGTGGTGAAAGCGGCTGCTGCCAGGGTCGCGAAAAATTATAGGTCTGGAAAATTTCATCCCATTGTTTTGAATAAAGAAAAGTGTAGGAAGGTGTGAGATTGAGTTGAGCGGTGGCAAAGGAAAATCCACCGCAGAGAACGCAGAGAAGGCGCAGCGTTGCTTCAAGATTTTTCTTAACACACGAGTTCATTTCAAATTTCAATTCTATACGTTCCTGAAGCATCCCCTAAAAAACGGAACAGCCAGGATTTCGCTACGTTCAACAACTTTCAACCTGCAACATTTATGTCAACAACTCTTTAACTGCCCTCAACCCGCTTTCCATTGCGCCATGCACAGTGCCGAAGTGACCGCCAAAGTGTGTGGCTTCTCCGGCAAAGAAAATTTTTCCATCAACTGGCTGTGCAATGATTTCAAAGGCACCAAGGCTTCCCACTTTAGGATAGGAATAGGCTCCGCGAACAAATGGTTCGGCACCCCAATCTTGTATCACATGATCAACATAATGCGATGAAGCATCACCCAGAATGGCATCAAGTTCCGCGAGAATTACGTCAATCATTCCATCACCTAAGCCCAGGAGATACTCGGCATTTTCTCCATTCACAAATGCAGTGAGGATATTATCTGTTCCTCTTCCGCCTGCCCCTGTGGCCCAAAACTCCGGCACGTGACCATCGCTGTAAATAGAGCCTGTATTGACCGGCCACACCCGTTCATCAAACTTCAAAATGATTTTCATTCCCGTGTCCATCCCGATTTTCTGGAATGCTTCAATCTTGTTTGAAGGAAGTGCAGGAACAAAATTGATGTCGCCCTCTTTCAGAATGGTGATGGGAACTGTGACGATGATTTTGTCCGCTTCGTATTCAATTCCGCTTTCGCTGGTGAGCAGAATTTTCTGGTCTTCATAGTTGATAGAAATAATTTGCGTGTTCAATTCAACCTGATCGAGCACACCTGAAAATCTTTCTTCCATGATGTAAAGAAAATCCTTGTCTTTCAACAGAAAATTTTCATCCCCTGCTGTCCATCGTTCTTCACTCTCGCGCAGGCCATACATGCCAAGGCGCGAATTGGAAGTTCCGTATTCATTTCCCACCCACGCATTAAAAATATGTTCGACACTGCTGTGAACCCCGTTGACTCCTCCCCATTGTTCTGCGGTTACATCACCACCATCATACGCTTCAATTGAATCCACAAGGTCAGTCATATCAGAGAAAAAAGCATTGTTCAATGCAGATGCTTCTGTTTGCAAAACACCATTGATTCGAAACAAGTCGTTGGTCTCAGCTGTCACGAATTGCGCACCGCTTGCCACTACCATATCATGCCACAAAGAATTTTGTCCGTGCACTTCTTCCGCTCCAAGTTCTATGGTGAAATCACCAAAACCTTCCAACCGTTTTATCCTCCCTCCTATTCCATTACTTGCTTCGAGAATTTGCACATCCACGCCCTGCTGATGCAACAAGTAAGCGGCATACAATCCGGCAGCACCCGCACCCACGATGATCACCTTACCATCGAAATTCAGATTTTCAACAAGTGAATCCCGCTTGCAGGATGAAAATATTCCGGGCAAGAGCGCGAATGCCGGAATGGTGAATGAAGTTTGGCGGAGGAATTTTCTTCGGGTCAACATTTTTCATTTCTGATCAGTGAGCCTAAGTTGCTTCATCTTTTCACTAAAGGTCCAGCCAATAGTCTTTGCGCGAAATTTTGCATCGTTCGCTTTTTCGCCCACAAAAAGTTCGTCCACTGTTTTATTGAACAACTCGAGCCAGCGATCGAAATGGCGCTGATCAATTTTCAGGTTGCGGTGCTTGTCGAACACGTTGGTGGTGTAGCCCTCTTCATTCAAAAGAACGAATGACCAGAATTGGATTATGCGTGGTTTGTGTTCTGGAAAATTGATGCGTTCGAAATGCGGAGCAAGCAAATCGTCAGAAAGCACCTTGCTGTAGAATGCATCAACGAGTTGTACAACATCCTCTCTTGTTTCAATTTCTTTTTGCATCGCTCCACCATGATAAAGTAAGAAGGCTTCCCACATAAGGTTCAAGAAAATTCCAGTTAGCCACCACAGCAATTCCCAATTTCATATTTCCTGAAAGATTTATTCCGGCATCCAATTGTATGGGCACTCCAATAGTCAGCCTGGTCACTTTTCGAAATTCACCCGGATCGCCATCATCGCAATACCACCGGTGGTTGAGTCCCATACCGGCAGTGGCAGACAGGTATCCTTTTTTTCCTGCTAATGCGTCCCCCCACAACAAGCCGGCTTCAAGATTACGGCTTTTTGACACCGTGCAGGAGTCGTGTGGCCCAGCCACAAGTTCTTGTGAAAAATACATGCGATAAGAAGTAATGATGTAGTCGCTTCGTTTGGAAAAAGTACCTCCTACCATGTAGGATTGATAGTCCGCATTGCTGACACCAGCCCCTGCCAGCCACCATTGTTTTCCTTTTAGCAGATTTGCCTTAGCCTGAGCTGAAATGGATTCAGCAAAAAGAAAAAATGCCAGAGCACAGAAAGCAGAACGAAGAGGAGCCAATTTCCATTCACCGTTCATTCAATTGATTTTACGTTGCAGATTTCTTTCATACTCCTCATTCAAATTCGTCCAGATTTCTATCGGGACCAGATTCCGTATACCATTTTCATTTTTAACTTTCCTCCTGATAGTTATCGAGGCTCCCTTTTTTTCCCCATAATTAAGAGGGTTCAATTTTTACTTTCATAAGCTTCCAGTACATCATCCACCGGTTCCCACAGTTCAATTTTGTTTCCTTCCGGATCCATTATCCATGCAAATTTTCCATAATCGTACGGATCAATTTCGCCCACTTGCTGCACACCATCCGATTTCAGTTTCGTAAGTAATGCTTCCAAATTGTTCACCCGGAAATTGAACATAAAAGGTTTGGTGCTTGGCGCATAATAGTCGGTGGTCTCCTTAAAAATTCCAAACGAAGTACTTCCAATTTGTTCTTGATTATCGCGGTTACGCCATTTGAAATAAGCGCTCCCTGAGGAGAAATCAGTGCCCAAATGTTTGTCGTACCAATCTCTCAGAACTTTAGAATCTTTTGCTTTGAAAAACACACCCCCAAAGCCCTGCACCTTTAAATCGGTGGTATCGCGCTGTTCGTTTTTCTGAATAATTTCATGCGGAATTTTTGTGTCCGAGAAAACTCTCCATTCAGAAATTTTTCCGTCTAGCACTTTAGAAAGAATGGACAGAGGGATTTTGAATGATGAAGTAGAATCGCCCTTGCCACCGAAACTTCCTGATGCATATCCGGTAATCGAAATAGTATTGTTTTCCTGCATAGCGGTAACTTGTTCAACTGTGTAATCGGGGAACTTGGCAAAGTATTGCTCCCATGCCTTTTTGTTTTCTTCGAGTCCAGTAATTCGCTTGTCTTGTGCATCAATAAACACCATTCCATCAGCCATTATTCCAACCATTTTTTCAAGTTCATGATTGTTGATAGCTGCGATGAATGCAGTGGTCAGTTTTTTTTCTTCACTCATGTTGTCACAATTTATGTTGCAAGATGACGCAACAATCAATACGTGGTATAAAGTAATTTTTCATGCGATGTTAGTTTTAAATTTCTATTGCGTAGCATCATTGAGTGCATCCACGATAATTTCCAACGCTTTATCAATTTCCTGTTGAGTGCAAACAAGCGGTGGAGCAATGCGGAACGAAGCAGGGCAAGAGAGAAACCAAAAAGCAATGAGGCCACGATCCAAACATTTTTCAACCACACGATTCACGATATCTTCACTTTCGAGATCAATGGCGAAGAACAATCCCCGGTAACGAATTTCTTTTATGGCCGGATAATTCTTCAACGCATTGAAAATTCTCAAACCCTTTTCTTTTACATCCTCCAACACTTTTTCATCGCGGTATACTTCTAGTGTTGCAGCAATGCTCGCACAAATAAGCGGGTGCCCTCCAAAAGTGGTAATGTGGCCAAGAGCGGGATCGTGAGTAAAAGTTTCCATTAGCTTTCTTGAAGCAACCATGCATCCCACGGGCAAACCTCCGGCTAGCGCTTTTCCTGTGGCAAGAATATCCGGCACAATTTCCATTTGCTCAAATGCCCACATTGTCCCTGTGCGACCCATGCCGCATTGCACTTCATCTAGAATAAGCATTGTGTTAGTTTCATCACACCGTTTTCGCAACGCCTTCATGTATTGCACGGAAGGAATTCTTACACCCGCATCGCCTTGTATGGTTTCTATGATGACACATGCGGTGCAATCGTCTATCATTTTCAAATCTTCCTCCGAACCGAAACGCATAAAATGTACATCGGGAAGCAAAGGGCGAAAAGCGGATTTCTTCAACTCATTTCCGCTTACCGAAAGCGAACCATGTGTACTTCCGTGATAGGCTCCTATACACGAAACAATTTTCGTTCTGCCCGTTGCTCGTTTTGCAAGTTTCAGCGCAGCTTCGTTGGCTTCCGTTCCACTGTTCACGAAATAGCAGGTATCGAGTGTAGCAGGTAGTGTATCCGTCAAAAGTTTTGCAGCGCGAACTTGTGGTTGCTGTAAAAACTCTCCGTACACCATCACATGAAGATGTTTGCCGGCTTGATCTTTTATGGCTTGAACAATTTTTGGATGACCATGCCCCAGGTTGCTCACACCCACTCCCGAAATAAAATCAATGAAGACTTTGCCGCTGACATCATAGAGGTAAATGCCTTCCGCACGGATGATGTTGAGACCAAGTGGGAAAGGACTTGTCTGCGCCAGAGAGTTATCAAAAAAAACAGTTGACAGCATGTCGGCAAATCTCACCTAATTGAGAGAAACGATTGAACTCACTTTTACCCGGGCAAAATCATTTTCAACTCTCGAGGTTGTTTAAATCGGAAAGACTTTGTCTTAACCCTTGTCAAGTGAAGGTGACAAGGCAGCCGCTAACATTTGCGCACTGATTCAAAAAATAAATCAATACAAATTTTATGAAAACAATTAAATTTTTAGCGGCAGGCATCATTGCCTCATCATTCTTCCTGGCATCTTGCGCAGGTTCAGGTTCTGAAAAACCTGCCAATGCCGACTCAACTGCAACAGGCGCCCTTGCCGATGGCCGCTACACCATTAACCCAGCGCTGAGCAAAGTGACTTGGAAAGCAGAAATGTTTAAAGTGAAAGAACACTTTGGAACCATTGGAATAAAGGAAGGAGTTTTTGAAGTGAGGGATGGTAAACTAGCCAGTGGCAATGTGGTGGTTGATATGAAAAGCATGGCACCGCAGGATACCAACTACACTGCTGAAGGAGATGGGTCCAAAGGCAAACTCATTGGCCACCTGCAATCCGCAGATTTCTTCAATGTTGAACTTTTCCCCACTTCCACGTTTAGCATAACCTCGGTAGAAGGCAGTACTGCCAAAGGCACATTGACACTGCGCGACAAAACAGATGCAGAGCAGGTGGAAAACATGGTTCTCAATGCCACCCCATCAGGGGTTACTGCATCAGGATCGCTGACCTTCGACCGCCAGAAGTACGGTGCAGCATTCACAACCGGATCGCCCGACTTTGTAATTTCGGATGATGTTATGCTCACCTTTGAATTAGTAGCCGACAGATAATCGCAAGGAATAGATTTTCAAATTGAACGAAAGGGTCAGGCTCACCAAATTGGACTTGGTGCGACTGGCCCTTTCGGCTTTTTAATCATCCAGGTGGAAGTTGACAGGGAGCGGTTGGCAGCAGGCAGTCTCCAGTCATCAACAAATAATTCATCACACATTACTCATCAACAAATAATTTTTGAGCATCATTCATCTGCATCATTACCCAACACATCAGTCATCAACACATCTTTCATCTGGTTATCGCCACATCGCCACATCTTGCGGCTCGGTTAGTGTCAAGCAGCGACTCGCATTAACGTTTTTATGAAGTTGCAAGCAGAGACACACCTCTACTTTTGACCGGACAATAAACACTAAAGATTATTTAAAGAATATGATTAAGAAAATTCAGATTGCAGCCATAGCTCTGCTTATCGTTTTATCGGGCAACACGCAAATACAGCCCGAAAAAGCAACCTCGACCACAGACAAGTTTGCCTACCTCCTTAGCCAAATTGACCGTATGTATGTGGAAGATGTGGATGCGGAGGCATTGACAGAAAAAGCCATTGTCGCCATGCTTCTGGACCTCGATCCCCATTCGGTTTACATGTCGAAGGAGGAAATGCAGGAAGCCAACGAGCCGCTACAGGGAAGTTTCGATGGCATAGGTGTCCAGTTCCAGATTATGATGGATACTATTTATGTGGTGACGCCTATAGTGGGTGGCCCATCGGAAAAACTGGGCATAATGGCCGGTGATAAAATTGTGGAAGTGAACGGAGAAAATGTGGCGGGCATTGGTATTACCAACAATGACGTGCAAGCCAAACTCAAAGGCCCCAAAGGAACTAAAGTGAAAGTAGGCATCAAACGCAAAAGCACTAAGAGCCTTATTCAATATGAAATAGTCAGGGATAAAATTCCTATCCACTCGCTGGATGCTTCCTACATGGCAACGCCTGAAATCGGCTACATTAAAGTAAGTCGTTTTGCAAAAACTACTATGGAAGAGTTGCATGCTGCACTCACGGATTTAAAAAGCAAAGGCATGAAAGACTTAGTGCTCGACCTCCAGGGAAATGGTGGTGGACTGCTAAACACAGCAGTAGAAATGGCCGATGAATTTCTTGGCAACGACCGCCTGCTCGTTTATACGGAAGGTCGCTCGTTTGCCCGCGAAGATTACAAAGCGCATGTGCCGGGACTTTTCGAAAAAGGAAGACTCGTGGTACTCATTGATGAAGCTTCGGCCAGTGCTAGCGAGATTGTTAGTGGTGCAGTGCAGGACTGGGATCGCGGGCTGGTTATAGGGCGCAGGTCCTTTGGAAAAGGGTTGGTACAAAAACCCATTTATCTTCCTGATGGAAGTGCCGTGAGACTCACTACCCAGAAATACTACACCCCATCAGGTCGCTGCATACAGAAGTCGTATGAAGATGGTGCCGAAGAATATTTCAAGGAGAAATACGCTCGCTGGGAAAGTGGCGAGTATTTTCATGCGGACAGCATTCATGTGCCGGACTCGCTCAAGTTTGTGACTAACGTGAAGAAACGCACAGTATATGGTGGCGGTGGAATTATGCCTGACGTTTTTGTGCCGGTGGACACAACAGATAATAGTGATTATTTCACCGGACTGCTGCGCACCGGAGTGACCAACACCTATAGCATAAACTACGTGGATAAAAACAGGGCTGATCTTAAAAGCAAGTACCCTACGCTACAGAGTTTCATCACCGGTTTTCAGGTAAGCGAAAGCATGATGAAGGAGCAGATTGCTGAAGCCGAAAAGGAAAAAATAAAATTCAATGAAGAAGAATTCCAGCGTTCTAAAAAAATTATTGAACTGCGCACCAAGGCTCTTGTTGCCCGAAACCTTTTTGACAATGCTGCTTTCTTCCAGGTGATCAACCAACTCAACGATCCTTTTGTAAAAGCCATTGAAACATTGCAGAACGGCAGCTTCGAAAAAATGAAATTGGCTTACAATGATTTTAAGTAAACACTAACAACCTACAGCGCATGTGCAATTATTTTTGCCGAGCCTTTCAGCAATCAAATCATTAACCCATAAACATAAAAAAAAGATGAGTAACGGAGTAAAAATAGGACTGCTTGGAGTAATTGCAGTTCTTCTTGGATTCACATTTTTCCGCCTGTTTTCAGGTGGCAGCGAAGACAAGATGTTCAAACCTAACGAGTCGACCGCTAACAGCGGTGTGGCACAAAATGCTTCTTCCAAAACCGTGCAGGCGGAAGATGGTCAATGGTATTACCCAGGGGCCGATGGACAGGCAGACCTCAGCCGCCCAATGGATGGTGCGAAAAAAGACCAGAAAGAACCGGGAGTTACAGCCAGCGCAGGCCGGGCAAAAACAGTGATGACTTTCGAACAGCCGGAACACGACTTTGGAACTATTAAACAAGGCGATCGTGTGGAATACAGTTTCAAATTCACCAACACCGGCAAAGAACCGTTGATAATTGAAGATGCAACTGCTACATGTGGATGCACCGTGCCTCAATGGCCAAAGGATCCTATTGCCCCTGGCAAATCGGATGAGATACGTGTGTCGTTTAACAGTGCCGGAAAAAAAGATGTGGTGAGCAAAATGGTGACCATCACCGCGAACACTGAACCCATAAGCACCAAACTAACCATTAAAGCAACAGTACTTGTTGACCCCAATGCTCCCGTCACTAAACCGGTTCCGGGAGGACATTGATAATAACATTCAAACCAACTCAACCCCCGCCTTCTGTAGTGCGGGGGTTTTTTTTGAAATCCCTAAGCGCTTGAGCCGAATCATATCACGCAGATTAGATTTGACTTGCAAATTAAAAATAACTCAAAATTTTAACCAGAGAAACAATGAACAATGGAATAAAAATCGGGATACTGGGAACCATAGCAGTGTTGGTTGCCTACTTGTTTTTCCGCTTGTTTTCGCAAACCGGAGACGAGGTACTGCCCTCTTCATCCGGCAACAATCCTGCTGCCACCACCACAAAATTGCCCAACCAGGTGAGGGCACCCAATGGTGTTTGGTACAAGCCTGATGCTAACGGACAACCGGATATGAGCAAGCCGGTGAACACAGCAGGGGGCGCACTAAATGAAGTGCCCGGTGCCAGCAGTGCCAACAGAACAAGAACCACTATTGCCTTTGATAAAACTGAACACAATTTTGGGGTGCTAAATCAGGGGGATAAAAAAGATTGTATTTTCCGTTTCACCAATACGGGAAGCGAACCGCTTATTATTGAAGACTGCCACGCCTCCTGTGGATGCACAGTGCCGCAATGGCCCAAAGTGCCTATAGCCCCGGGAAAATCGGATGAGATTCGTGTGGCTTACAAAAGTGCCGGAAAACAGGGCGCACAAAGCAAAGACATCACCATTACTGCCAACACCACTCCCGTAACTATTAAACTAAACATAAAAGCAAACGTGCTGGTGGATCCCAATGCTCCACAAAACCCGGATGGGATAATTGTGCATTGATGCTCTCAAGAAATCATGCACAGGCTCTTAAATTTTCAGCAGCCTGAAAGTTTGGCGTTGTTGTCCGATCGTCACTTTCACAGTGTAAACAATGCATCGCTCGTTCTCAAGTGTAAATGTGGTTTATAACCTTGATTGCCCAAGTGATGCAGTTCCAAGGAAGAAGCGCCAACCTCATTTACCGAGGTGAGAATTTCAACATTATTGTGAGTATACCCCTCTTCATCTGCGTACATGCAGGGAAAGAGATGGCTACCGAAGTTGGCAAAAAACTGACCCTGCGTGTATCCATCTTCAGTGATGGAAATAAGAGCTGCATCATCAAGATAAATTCCCATGGGTAGGGCAACACTTCCTGATGCGAGGGTTCAATAGGATCACAGTGATCCGACAATGGCTTCACTGAAGCATGCCATGACTAGCGCCAGGCACTTAGCAAACCGCACATCAAAACAGCGGTGATGCTCCAGTAAACCCAGTTCACCAGGAACCAAGAAAATTTCCTTTTTTCGAAAACCGCCATGGTAGCAAAAATGGGAAGAAGAAGTGTTATGGCATAAGCCATTCCGTGAAAGGCCCCGTGTCCGAAGGTGATATAGCTATGTCCGTCCATAGCGTCTGTCACCTGGTGGTGATCGGTGCCACCAGCACCGGTAACATTGGCCCAAAAATGCAAGGCCAGCAGAAACGAAACAACCAGACATACAAGGTACAGAATTGGTTTCGGTCCATTGCCCACGCCCTCTTTTGTGAAACCGTTGGCACGCATCCAAATGCTGCCGGCCACCGCAGGGTGGTAGTAAATGAAACCCATGATCATGGGTATGGCTGCCGCCACTACTACGGCAAGAACGTTCATCTGAGGTTCTGGTACAATTTCCATGGTTTGATTTTGTTTATTGGTTTATGGGTCAAACATAAGAGTTGCGAAATTCAATGAATGGCCGGATGGGGTTAGTTACTCACAGGGTCTTTGGACAAGCTCACAAAAAGAACGAACGGATAAGATTCTCCCTAGTTCGGTGGTAAGCAACCTCTTCAAAAAATTTGACGCGATTGAACAAGGTATCCACTGTTGCCTATTGCCCTTTACCTCTGCGTTTTTCAGCATAAGCAGTTGCGGCCTCTCGAACCCATTTGCCATCGTCATAAGCTTTTTTGCGTGTGGCCACCCGGTGTTGGTTGAACGGATCTCCGCCTTTTACAATGACACGAAACTCCTCCCAGTTTATTTCACCAAAGTCGTAATGACCGCGTGTTTCATTCCATTTTAGATCCTTGTCGGGGAAAGTGAGGCCAATGAATTCTGCCTGCGGCACCGTCATATCCACAAACTTTTGACGCAGTTCATCATTGGAATGGCGCTTGATTTTCCAGGCCATGTTCTGTGCGCTGTTGGGGCTGTCAGTGTCGGACGGGCCGAACATCATCAGCGATGGCCACCACCAGCGATTGAGAGCCTCCTGTGCCATTTGTTTTTGCGCCTGATTTCCTTTTTTTGCAAGTGAGATCATGATCTCATATCCCTGGCGCTGGTGAAAAGATTCTTCCTTACATATCCTGATCATGGCGCGGCTGTATGGACCATAACTGGTGCGCTGCAGCGACACCTGGTTCACTATTGCAGCACCATCTACCAGCCAGCCAATGGCTCCCATATCGGCCCATGTAAGAGTAGGATAATTAAAAATGGAAGAGTATTTCGCTTTGCCTTCATTCAACTCATTGATGAGTGTGTCGCGATCAATGCCCAGTGTTTCGGCAGCGCTGTATAGGTATAGCCCATGACCTGCTTCGTCCTGCACTTTGCTTAGCAAAATTATTTTTCTGCGCAGCGATGGTGCGCGCGAAATCCATTCTCCCTCCGGCAACATGCCCACAATTTCGCTATGTGCGTGTTGGGCTATCTGGCGGATCAATGTTTTCCTGTAGCCATCGGGCATCCAGTTTTTGGCTTCGATTTTATTCTCGCCATCCACGTAGGCCTGGAAGTGTTCGGGTTGTGTCATGATGATGATTTTGATGCAAGTTTAATGCGAGTCTCAAACAATCCGATAATTCTCGGGACGAGATCCCGTTGAATATCCATTGCAAAGCTGAAAAGAATTGGCATCAGTAAAAAACGAAACGTGAACAGGTCCAGTATTATACTTGCACGTATGAAAACAATTTATTGCATTCTTGTAGCTCTCTCTTCGATTTCACTTCTCAGTTTTTGTACAGAAAATATTGCACCCGATGGTGTTCCATCAGCCAACTTATCAGCTCAAAACATCGCTACGGATTTTTACTCATTAACGTACTCTGGTATTAGAGGCGAAGCCGTGAGCATGTCCACTTATAAAGGCAAATATGTGCTTTGCGTAAATGTGGCGAGTGAGTGCGGCAACACTCCGCAGTACGCAGCACTTCAGCAACTTTACGATGCGCACAAAAACCAACTGGTGGTGGTTGGTTTTCCATGCAACCAGTTTGGCAAACAGGAACCGGACAACGAAAAGCAGATAGAAGATTTCTGCACAAAGAATTATGGGGTCACATTTCCGCTTGCATCCAAGGTGGATGTGAAAGGGGAAAACCAACATCCTGTTTATGCGTGGCTCACTGGCAAAGAACTGAATGACGTGAGTGACGCAAAAGTGGAATGGAACTTCCACAAGTTTCTTGTCTCACCCGATGGCGAGTGGCTGAAAAGTTTCAGTGCGGGCAGCGAACCGCTGGAAGTGGTAGAGTGGTTGAAGTGAGAAAAGACTGAGTGCTGATGAACGATGTGCTGGTGAACGATTCTGCCGACTGCCCGCTGTTGACTACCACCTGCAGCCTTAACAAGCGAAAGTTTTCTCAATCTATCGAACCTTAAAACAACATAGACAATGAATCAGTTTAAAAAAGTAGCTCCGGGACGCACTCCCATCAAAATCACTCACAAGAATCAAAAGGTATTTGTAGTAAAGCTTCATGGTGGTTATATAAAAAAGTATTCTGCCGCCAAGCCATTGTACCTGCTGGAATTGACACAGGACAGCAAGGAAGCTCAAACTTTTAACATGACTGATGCCATGGAAATTTCGAAGAAGGATCATTATGCCAAGGTGGAGACCGTGGAGAAATAAGTGAGAGAAAAGCAATGTGCTGACATGGTCAGCGCGAATGATTCTTTCTGGCGCTGCACTCAATTTCATTCATTGAGTTGCCAGGCCAAGTCGCACAATTCATTATACAAACTAACCTGGCTTTCTGCCAATGCATTTAAAAGCACGAAAGGTTTTCTTTGCCTTGTATGCCTTCTAGCTTTTTGCCCTTTCCACGCCTTGCGTGGCCATTGCATTTCACTCTTGAAATTGCAGCTCAAACAATTTCCTGTACTGCCCTTCCTGTTCTAACAATTGGTGGTGAGAACCCACCTGGATAATTTTTCCTTTTTCAAGCACCACAATTTTATTGGCGCGTTGGATGGTAGAGAGGCGATGAGCTATGGCTATAGAAGTGCGGCCTTCCGTCAGTTTTGCCGATGCGTGTTGGATAAGTTCTTCGCTCTCGGTGTCCACGCTGCTCGTGGCTTCATCCAGAATAAGGATGCTCGGATTGTGAACATAAGCACGAAGAAAGGCGAGCAATTGGCGCTGACCTACGCTCAACATTCCTCCGCGTTCGCGAACGTTGTAATCGTAACCACCGGGCAGTCGTGAAATAAAATCATGGGTACCCACACGCTCCGATGCAGCAATCACCGCTTCCCTTTTAATGTGGCCGTTGCCCAGTGTAATGTTGTTGTGAACGGTGTCAGAAAAAAGAAATACGTCCTGCAACACCACGCCTACATTTCTTCTCAAACTTTCCAGTGTGTATTCGCGAATGTCGCGTCCGTCTATTTTTATTTCTCCTTTCTGGAAATCATAAAATCGGCTCAGCAGATTTACTATAGATGTTTTGCCGGCACCAGTGGCTCCAACAAATGCCACCATTTCGCCCGCCTTTACTTCCAGGTTTACATCGCGCAACACCCACTGTGCCTCCTCATCATCGGGCTTGGCATCGGAGTAACTGAACCATACATTTTTCAATTGCACATCACCGCGCAGATGCTTGGCTTCTGTGGTTCCTGTGTCGAGTTGTTTTTCATCAGTATCGAAAAGTTTAAACACGCGTTCAGCATTCACCACACCCATTTGCAGTGTATTAAAATTATCGGCCATTTGCCTTATGGGCCGGTACAACGCGAAAATGAAGAGGCAATACTTCATTAGTACACCTTCGGTAATCTGGCCACCTATTCCGCTGCGAAGTCCCCACCACAGCAAGAGTGCAATGCTACCCGCTGACAACAATTCCACTACGGGAAAAAAAATAGAGTAGGCCCATATCCCTCGAATGTGTGCGTTGCGATGTTCGCGGTTTATCTGGTTAAATTTTTCCTGCTCTCTCTTTTCACGGTTGAAAATCTGTATGATGTTCATGCCCGTTACGTGCTCCTGTATAAAAGTGTTGATGCGGGAAACTTCGTTTCGCACATCGTTGAATGATTTTTTTACCGCCCGCTGAAAAAGCCGAGTGGCATAAATCAAAATCGGGATTGGAATGAGGATGATGAGGGAGAGTTGCCAGTTATCACTAAACATCCAAATCAGGATGATGGTTAGTTTTAGAAGATCGCCAAAAATGTTGAGGAACCCTTCGGAAAATACATCGGCAATACCGTCAATATCCGAGATATGCCTTGTCACCAATTGCCCCACAGGAGTTTTATCGAAGTAGCGCAACTTGAATTTGGAAGTGTGTTGGTAAAGCTTAGAACGAAGGTCCAGGGTTACGCTTTGCGCCACATAGTTGCCGTGCCATGTTTGTACAAAACCCATTATAGCTTCGAGAATAAGGAAGCTTACATAAAGTATGGCGCTCCACATTAATCCATAACCGTTGCCATTCTTTACATGATCGTCAATGGCGGTTTGAACCAGCTCTGGCCGCACGGGACCCAAAAAAGCTCCGATCACCACAATGCCAAGGGCCAGGCGGAAGCGCCCCTTGTATGGTTTCGATTGCGCAATCAAGCGCCCGAACAGTTTCCAGTCAAATGCTTTTCCCGATGCGGTTGCCATTTCTTCTAATTGTTCAATTTGAAAATTTGAGGACTTGAAAATGGCCCCACGCAGAGATTGATATCAACGTCTTGTTTCGTGTTCATTGCTTTTTGCGCTTTCATTTTCAAATTCTCAAATTGATTCATTGATAAAAGGATATTTGACTTGCACCAAATGCAGCCCGGCAGCCTTAATGCTGTCGCCTGCCATCATCCGGTTTTTGGATTCTATCACGGTCTTGTATTCATCCAGCGTCATTCTTCCTTTGCCTATAATAAAGTGTGTTCCCACAATGGCGCGCACCATGTTCCTTAGAAAACGATTGGCCGATATGGTGAATTTCAGTTGGTGCCCAGTGCGTTCCCATGTCGCCCTGCGCACATAGCAAATGGAAGTTGATTGTCCGCCACCGGTTCGCTGGAAACTTGAAAAATCGTTATAGTCAAGAAGCATTTGTGCCGCTTCGTTCATAATCTCCACATCCAGCGGAAACGGAAAGAACTTGCTGTAAAGATGAGTAAACGGATTTCTTCTTTGATGAACATGATATTCATAAGTGCGCTCGGTAGCATCGAATCGTGCGTGAGCTTTATCAGCAACGCGAAGGATATTGTGCACTGCAATGTCCCACGGCAGCAGTTGGTTCAGTTTGAAGAAGAGCATGTCCTGGTCATCAATTTCTTTCTCCGCCTCGAAGTGGAGGTAAAAATTTTTTGCATGAACCCCGGCATCGGTTCTTCCGCAGCCCACTGTCACCACTTTTTCCTGACGAAGAAGTCTGCGCAATGCCTTTTCAATTTCAGCCTGCACCGTGTTGCCGTTCGCCTGAAACTGCCAGCCACAATAGTTGGTGCCGTCATAAGAAATGTGGAGGAAGTATCGTGGACGAACTATTCTCTCTTCCGTTTCATCTTGCATCATGAGGGCACAAAAAAAGGCGCAAAACACTTCGCGCCTTTTGATTTCATTGTTTAATGATGCTTATCAATACACAAACTTTTCGAAATGCGCGGGGCTTCCATTCAAGGAAACACTCACCAGGTAAGAACCGTGCTTGATATCTGCAATTGAGAACGTGCGTTGGAGTTGGCCTGCTTCTATGTTTTCATTCATCAGTAAAGCCACTTCTTTTCCGCCTATGGAGTAGAGTTTAATTTCCAGCTTTGCAGCAGTAATGAGCGTGTAGTTCATGTTCAAAGTCTGCAATGAGGGATTGCAGAAAACTTCTAATACAGGTGTTTGGTTATTTTCCTTAACACCCACAGACCCGTCACTCGCAACATGTGTGGTGGTGTAGATAAAGTCTCCTGTTTTGAGGCCGTTATTATTGGCAGCATTACCAGCCACATAAAAAGTAATTTCGCCCACGTTCGTGGCAGGAGCTTCCCAAGTAAACTCGAAGGTGTGGGAATCGTTCGTTAATCCGGCATCTTCCAGGTGTACAATGTTTTTGCGAACATTCCCGCTTATAGTTTTTGTCTTGATTTGGGTACCGGTTCCGGGCACAAGATTTCCGCCATTGGCACCACTGGGCAGCAGTGCTTCAACACCTAATCCGAAAAGTGGACGGCCTGCTTGAGCAACGGTTACAGAGATGATGTAGGTGCTTCCGGGAACATATTCCCAATCGGGAATGTTGGACGTGATCGTGACGGATCCACCCTGCGAATTGTCGGCTGTGCCTGTGTGGCAACTTGTGGTGCTACAGGTTGTTTCCCCAGGTGAACCGGTGTTTCCTGCTCTTCCATCTTCTTTATCATACCCTCCTGCAAAAAAAAGGATGAATAAAAATGCACTAACTGATACTAAAGTAATTTTTGCTTTCATAAAAGTGTTTGATTTTATAAATGCAATGGTATCCAACAACCATTTACGTGTGCCTAATTAAGGAGCCGGTTTATTGGAATCTTGATAGCCTTTACATAGTTCATGGCAAGGAACTCTCTCGCGGGCAACCACCCACTCATATCCATTGATAGCCTGTCTATCTGGAGCCTATTGTTTACACTACTGCTCTCTGCCAACTCTTCATCAAGCCCAAATAGGAATCTGCTCCGCTTTGTATTCGCCCGCTTCGAGTTTTGCTCGCACTTTGATAAATGCTTCAATGGTTCGGTTCACATCTTCAATGGTGTGGATAACGGTGGGGATGAGGCGCAACATAATTACGTCCTTGGGCACCACAGGATAGATGACAACGGAACAGAAGATGCCGTGAGTCTCGCGCAGATCAAGTGTCACGTTGGTGGCTTCCCCCAAACTTCCCTTCATAAAAACAGGAGTTACCACCGAGTCGGTGTGGCCTATATCAAACCCTGCATTCTTCAACCCGCTTTGTAATGTTTTTGCAATGTGCCAGAGTTGGGTTTGCAACTCAGGGCGCGTGCGCATCATTTCAAGACGCTTGATTGCACCTATTACTATCGGAAGCGGGAGAGATTTGGCAAAGGTCTGCGAGCGCATGTTGTAACGCATGTATTCAATCACCTGTTCGTCACTCGCCACAAATGCACCAATGGTGGCCATTGCTTTTGCAAAGGTTCCAAAGTACACATCCACTTTATCCATTACACCCTGCACATCGGCTGCACCACGGCCGCAGTCGCCAATGGTTCCGAAACCGTGGGCATCATCAATAAAGAGACGGAAGCCATATTCGTCTTTGTAACTGCAGATTTCTTTGAGCTTGCTCATATCGCCTGCCATACCGAACACACCCTCAGTCAACACAAGAATTCCTCCTCCCGTCTGGTCGGTTAGTTTTTTTGCGTGCTTCAATTGCTTGGCGAAGCTCTCCATGTTGTTGTGCTGGAACACGAAACGTTTGCCGTGATGCAGGCGCACACCGTCCACCATGCAGGCGTGGCATTCGCTGTCGTACACTATCACATCGTTTCTTCCCACCAGGCATTCAATTGCGCTTTGGCAGCCCTGGTATCCAAAGTTCAAAAGGAACGCATCCTCTTTTCCCACGAATGAAGACAGGTTTGCCTCCAGTTGTTCGTGATACTTGGTTTGACCGGTCATCATGCGGGCGCCCATGGGGTAAGCAAGTCCCCATTGTTCCGCTGCTTCGGCATCCACTTTGCGCACTTCCGGATCGTTAGCCAGGCCTATGTAGTTGTTGAGGCTCCACACCAGCACGGGTTTGCCCCGAAAAGTCATGTGTGCGCTAATGTCGCCTTCCAGCTTTGGAAAGGAGAAGTAACCGTGCGCTGCTTTTGAATGCTGACCAAGGGGGCCGCGATTATTCTTTATTCTTTCAAAGATGTCCAATGTGCTGGGGGTTTTAAAATTTTGGTGCGAAAATAAGCGGAGGCGAATGGGTTTCAAGCCTCAGAACTCACCACCTCATTAGCTTTCGCCAATGTCAAAAATCATCCTTGTAACAGGGGCATCATCCGGCATTGGTAAAGCCATTGCAAAAGTGCTTTCAACAAATGGACACACTGTTTATGGCACTAGCCGAAGGGCGCAAAATTTTGAACCGCTGGAGAATTTCTGCATGGTGCAAATGGATGTAATTGATGAAAACTCCGTGCGTCAAGCCATTGAAATCATCCAACTGAAACATGGAAGACTGGATGTGGTGGTGAACAACGCAGGCGTGGGTTTCAATGGCGCAGCGGAGGATGTGTCTAACGAAGAAATAAGAAACAATTTCGAGCTGAATGTTATCGGTGCATGGAATGTGTGCCGGGCGGTGCTGCCCATTATGCGCAACCAAAAAAGTGGTCACATTATCAGCATTTCATCTTTTGCGGGCTTGATGGGATTGCCATTCCGCAGCGTGTACTCCGCCACCAAACATGCACTGGAAGGAATGATGGAATGCCTGAGTATGGAAGTGCAGCAATGGAACGTTCACGTTTCCATTATTGAACCTGCTGAGTTCAAGACCAACATCATTGACAACCGTGGCACATCAAAGAAAGTGGGTGAGCATTACAGGAGCGATTTCCAACGCATCACCAAACAAATAAATGAGGGTGTGAACGGTGCTCCGGAACCTGGAATGGTGGGCGAAGTGGTCCTGAAAATTATTTCATCGCAACATCCAAAACTCCGATACAAAATAGCTCCGCTCAGTACGCGCCTCAGTATCCCACTAAAGCGACTGCTGCCAGCTCGAATGTTTGAAAGAATGATGATGAAGCGTTTCGGGTTGTAAATTTTTGTATCGAATTCTCATTTGGTTTCACCGGATGCTCAATCGCACTTGCTGCACAATCAATCACCCACATTCCATGATATGACTTTACTGAATCTTTGGGTCATAATTCGGAAACGAACTATAATCTGAAAGTTTTGATGAAGGTTAAAAAGCAATAGTGAGTAAATAAGTTAAGGCTTGTTTTTATTTATATCCAGGTGCTGAAATGCCAAACGAGCGGGACAACGGTTCCACCCGTTTGGTTTTTGTGATTAAGGCAATGATGGTTTGAAAAACTTTCTCACTCACCTAGTTTCTCTTCCTCATCGCTAGACTTGCCGGTGAGTACCTGAATAAATTCTTCTTTGCGCCTGCGGGCCACCAGCACTTCGCTTCCGTCTTCCATCACCACATAACCACCTTCTTCCTTCACGAATTTTTTTACATAAGCGAGGTTGATAATGTGCGATTGATGAGTTCGGAAAAAGCGATCATGAGGCAGCATGTCTTCAAATTCTTTCAGTGATTTTGGAACCGTGATTTTTTCTTTTGTGGTAAGAAAGAAGTGTGTGTAGTTACTGTCGCTTTCCAGACGCATGATGTTGTCCAGTTTCACGACAGTGAAACTATCATGCGAACTGAGTGTAATACGATCAAGTTTGTTGTGATTTTTTACTTCCATCAGATGATCCCAACGCTCTTCATTTCCTTTCTTGGTTTTCTTCACTTTGCTAATGGCTTCCATCAATTCATCAGGATCAATTGGCTTGAGCAGGTAATCAATGGCGGCATACTTAAAAGCCTTTACTGCATAATTATCGAAAGCTGTGGTAAAGATTACAGCAAATGGGGGATGACGGATTTTCTCTATCAGGTCAAACCCTGTTCCGTCCTGCATTTGTATGTCGAGCAACACAAGATCGGGGTCTAATGAGTGAATTTTTTTATACGCATCGGCCACGCCTGTGGCTTCGTCAAGAATTTTTACTTGCGGACAAAAGTTGGTGACAAACGTTCTAAGGGTGGAACGTGCGTCCGCTTCGTCATCTACGATGAGTGCAGTAATCATGGTGCTTAGGTGCTTGTGCCAGCGAAAGTAGTTATTCGGGCTAATGGTTCCGGGTTCTTTAGTTCCGGGTTCCCAGTTTCGGGTTCTGTGAAACCAGGAACTCGAAATTACTTGACTCTGATCTTCACCTCCACTTTAGTTCCAAGCACTTCGCCATGCCGGTCTTTTATTTCTTCGATGGAAACCTTTTTATCCGCATTGCCTTCGTCAAGAATTTCCAATCGCTTTTGGGTGATGGTCATTCCTACGGATTTGTGGAGTGATTCTTTTCCGGCTTTTTGCTTTTTGCTTTGCTCGATACCAATACCGTTGTCGGTTACGGTTGCCAGAAGATATTTTCCATCAAGGATGTAATAGAGATCGATTTTGCCACGTGAGCGAGTTTGTGCGAGGCCGTGAATAATTGCGTTTTCCAGATAGGGCTGGATGAGCAGTGGCGGAAGTTTTATTTCGGAAGTTTCACATTCTTCGTCAACAATAATTTCGAAATCAAACTTTTCCTTGAACCGCATTTTTTCCAGTTCGAGGTACAGCGTGAGGGAATCAATTTCATCCTGCAACTTGATTTTTGATGAACGCGAGTTGTTCAGCATCGCGCGGATGAGTCTTGAAAATTTTGCGAGGAAACGGTTGGCTTTGTCATTCTCATTGTTGGCTATGTAGCTCTGTATGGAGTTAAGCGAATTGAAAATGAAATGCGGGTTCATTTGTGCCTGCAATGCACTTCGTTCCAGTTCCGAAACCTGTGCGCGAAGCAGGGCTTCATTTCGGGAGCGGTTCAGAAAAAACCAAAACAGCAGGGAAAGACCAAACGCCAGCAACGCAATAGTGCACACCACAAACCATGGCTGCGACCAAATGGATTTTTGTGATTCAACATGAATGGTGCTAACTCTCTCAGTGCTGCCATCTGCTTTTCTTCTTCCAATTTCTATAGCGCCATTGTTTCCCTGGAATGTAATGGTGGAGTCGCTCGGTAGAAAGACATCGCTCCATTCTCCACTTTCATCCAGTCGTACCACAATGGAATCTTGCTGTGCAAATCCAGCTAGCGGAAGAAGTAAAACAAGGAGGAGAGTAAGGCGCATAAATTTTTTTGAATCAATGCAACGATAAGTCAGAGCATTTTATGATCCGGGCAGGCAACCTATTCGGCCGAAATTTTATGAACATCATTGTTGTCGGCTTCAATTTGGTTTTTCACATTGCGGATGCGAATGGAAACGCCTGCCATTTCGCCATAGCCATTGGACACCAGCCAGGTTATTGCACCGTCTTCATTATCGGCCCCGCGTGCCATTTTCTCCAACACATCAAATCCGAATTTTTTTAACCATACCAGTGCGTTGGGATTTCCTTCCGCGCCATTGATAAGTGCCATCAGGTGTTCATGTCGGTTTTGCAGAAGCCAGTTGCGCGCTTCATCCTTGTTGTGAAGAGCAAAGACGAACAATCCCAATTCGGGGTAACCGTTTTGAATAAGCCATTGCCTTAACTCTTTGTTGCCGCTGATGGCTTCGCCCCAAGCCATGATAACTTTGGCGGGATATTCAAATTTCATATCGCAAAGATGCATGAGGGCAAAACAGAATTATGAGCAAATTATTCTTTGGTGAAGGTTGATTTCGGAAATTATTGCACCAATTCTCAAAGCGATAGTTCCAAAATTCGTGATGAGTTCGCGGAAAATGCACTCCGCCCTTCTGCACCTTTTAAAAAATCTGAAAGCCCGCCCAGAAGTATACCAACAAGGGAGGTTGTCTGAAAAGGGGTTAATCGTCTACAGGAAAAAGTAATGTACAAACTCATTTCAAAAATGCTTGAGGTTGACGGTGCGACACATGACAATAAAAAGGCAAGAGAAAAAAGAATGAAATGCTATCCAACGTAATTTCCTTCATGCCTCACAATCGTGATAGCGCGTTCGGGTAGTCGGAAGCACAATTGTATCAGGCCAGATTTTCCAAATCATCCCGTAGAAATAATTGCATTCCAAACCTTGCACATTAAAAAAATTTGGTACGAGCATCAGACTACAAGACCTTCACGGGCTTTAAAAAAAATTCAATTATGAGAAAAAATCAACTTTTATTTTTGGTGATGGTTGCGGCATCCATGTCTGTCATTGCACAAGGCAATCTTGAATTCACACATGATGATGCCGAAGTGAAACTGTCTAAAGACCAGCCTTATGATTTAATGTACCAGCAGGAGTTGCGGGCGCAGATGGGCTGGCAACAATTTCTTGAGGAACATGGCCAGTGGTATGTCCACTTTAATGAAGCAACTGGGTTGCCACACAGGGCTTATGGCTCACCGGTTCCCGTTCAAGGTTCATCCCCTGAAGAAATGGCGATGAACTTCGTAAGCCAGCATTTGCAAATGTTCAATCTTCCAGTAGAAGAATTGGAATTGCCCGCTGCTCCGATTAAAGGTAAATACACTTGGGTGAATTTCCGGCAAGTACATCAGGGATTGCCCGTGCTCCACAGCCGTGTTGCAGTGAAACTTTTGGGTAATGAAGTGGTGCTATTCGGTTGCGAGGCATATTCAAATATGTCGGTTGACATCAACCCGACACTTCCAGCAAGCCAGGCATTGAATGTTGCGGTAAGCGGAATTACCAACCAAATTTTGGGTACTGAAATCACTGGAGGTCTCAAGATTCTACCCGTTCCTGGAAACAAATCCTGTAGTTTCCATCTGGTATACCAATGCTTGGTGAAAAGCATAAGTAGTAATGATGTTCCTGCAAACTACCTAACGTACGTGGATGCTCACAACGGGCAGATACTTATGCGCACAAATACTGTGCATCACATTTGTGATCACGCTTGTTATCACGAACCTGAACTTCCTCCCAATCCTGCCATGCTGCCTGTTCTCGATTCGCAGGTAAATCTTAGCGGTGATGCTTATCCTTTTAGTCCTTATGATAACATCGAATCATTCCCGATGACCAATGTGCAGATAAACGCAGGAGGCGACAACTATTACACCGATGAAACTGGTTTTGTGAACATCCCGGAAACACCCGGAACACAAGCCCAAGTGAGGCTCATGGGTTTGTGGAGCAGAGTGTACACCGATGGTGTAACACCAGCTTTCAACTTCACACTGCAAACCGGGACGAATAATGAGAACTTCAACATAGTAGCGAACATAAAAGAAAGATCTGCCTACAAAGGAGTGAACGAAATTCATGAACACATGAAATCCTGGCTACCTGATTTTACAGAAATGGATTTTCAACTTACCACCAACGTAGATGTGGCTGGTGAGTGCAATGCCTTTTATGATGGAGAATCCATCAATTTTTATTCGATAGGTGGAGGATGCAATGCAACTTCACAGATTGCTGATGTGGTATATCATGAATACGGGCATGGTATCAACGACAAGTATTACCAAAGCATCGGAGGAAACTTCATCAATGGCGCAATGGGTGAAGGATATGCTGATTACTGGGCAATTTCATTGACTAACAATCCACACCTTGGCCAGGGATTTTATACCGACAGTCAGGATGGAATCCGCAGGTATGATCTCGAACCCGCGGTTTACCCCGTGGATTTATCCGGTGAGGTACATGCCGATGGAGAAATAATTATGGGTGCTTGGTGGGACACTCATCTTCTAATGGGAAGCGACTGGGATTTAACCATGCCCATTTTTCTCGAAGCATATTTAGGACTACAAGCAGAAACACCTGGCGGACAGGAAGGTGCTGCATATACTGATGTATTGGTTGATGCCTTGATGGCTGATGATAACGATGGGGATATCACCAACGGAACGCCTAATTCGGCAGCCATCATCGAAGGCTTTGCCATCCATGGCATCACCTTGTTGAGCAACGCTACACTTTATCATAACGATATTGAATTTGCAATGGATGAAACGCCCATCAACATCAACGCAACATTGGATCTTGATTTTGATTTTATCCCATTTCTCGAAAGTGCATCACTCAACTACAAACTGAACGATGAAGTAGTGTGGACAGAAGTAGCTATGAACAATACTGGGGGCGAGAGTTATCAAGCCGTTATTCCGGCACAACCCAAAGGAACTGTGATAGCTTATTATTTGTCAACGCACGACATTTTTGGCAACATCAGCAACGTGCAACCAGTGGCGGCATCACTTGATGTTTATCCCAACTTACCCTATTTCATCCTAGTGGGTGTGGAAGCAATTGGTATTCATGATTGTGATGACAATGAAGACTGGGGAGCATGGGAAGAAGGTGTACCGGGCGACAATGCCGGAACCGGCACCTGGATTTTTGCCGAACCTGCAGGGTCTTACGGTACTGACGGAGGAATGGTGCAGGTGGAGTACCAGCACACTCCCGGTGGAGAATATTGTTTTGTAACAGGAAATGCCGATGAAACAGAAACAATAGGGGCCAACGATGTGGATGACGGACATACCACACTCCAGACTTCAGAAATTGACCTCACCGAATATGTAAACCCGATTATTGCCTACTGGAGATATTACACCAATAGCCCTTCCGGTGGTGCCAATCCTGGTGCCGACTGGTGGCAGGTGCGCATAAGCGATAATGGCGGCAACACTTGGACCTATATTGAAAACAACCTGACCGATGATATGAGCTGGAGGCGCAACGCATTCCGCGTTCTTGATTATGTGGATGCCACAAACGAAGTGATGCTTCAGTTTATAGCATCTGATAGCACACACATTGGTGAATACCTCGATGGCGGCTCACTCATTGAAGCCACAGTGGATGATTTTGTGGTGTACGATGAAGCGGTTGAACCTACAGTAAGCGAAATTTCGACCTTAGCTTCACTCAACATCTACCCTAATCCTGCCAGTTCGTTTGTATGGATGGATATTGAGCTTGCAAAAACTTCAGAAATAGGCATGGTACTTTACAATAACATTGGCGAAGAAGTATTAGTGCTTCCATCCAGCCAGTTTCCTGCCGGAAGCAACCGTATCCGTCTACCTCTTGCTTCCCTTAATTCAGGAATTTATTTATTGAAGATGGAGGCTGGAAGCCAACGTTTGCTCGAAAAAATTATAGTGAAGTAATTCATATTACTAAAAAAGAAAACCGCCACGCAATAAAGTGTGGCGGTTTTTTTGTGAATGATGTTTGTGATTTACTTCGTTGGAAGTTCCTTGGTGGCCCCATCACCCGTCACAAGCAGATATTTGTATTCCGTTTTTGTTTCCTTCGACACGTCAGGTTTTTCGGGTTTCTACTCCAGGGTGAATTTCACCTGAAGGTTGTATGTGTACTGCACTGATGGTTCAATAATTTCCGGATTGAAAATGATGTCGTATCCGTTGTAAGGAATTTTGTTGTAATAAACCGTGGACGGCCTTCTAATCTGAGTGGGTTGTGCTTTTTTCTTGGCGGCATCAATGGAAATGCTGGAGCTTGCCTGGTAGGCGGTGTAACGATCCAACGGAAAGAACACTCCGATTTTATCAGTAGCCAGTGTCCATTGCCCATCCATTGCCACTCCCAGTTTTTTGTATTGTGCTACTCGTTTCTCTACCATCTTGGTGGCTTCCGTGCGAAGTGAATCGTAAATATGCTCCATGTTCTTCACGTAGTAGTCCACCTTCACCAAATCGTAAATTTCATTGATAGCCGCAGCAGTGATAATTTCATCCAGCACCTGTTCATCGCGAAAATGGATGTGGATGTTTTTCTGCATCTCGAATCCCGCAGGAATTTCGGTAAAGGTTTTAGAAAAGAGTTTGCGCGTTGTTTCAATTTCATAAACAGGAACCAGCGAAAGCATGTCAATCACAAAATCATCCTCACGCACTCCCACTTTCACTACATCCCTTTTGAAACGGTTGATGCGTTCGTTCATCAGCGAATCGGTTTCGCGAGCTGTGTTGCCGATTTGTATCAAGTTGAAAATGGCCAGGTAGGAGTCGGCTTTAACATTGTACATGGCATTCACTTCCAGCAACACTTCGTTTTGATTGTTGAAGAAAGCTTTGTCGAAAAAAGTTTGGTTCTGTAAAAGCCATCGCTGATTTTCGTTGTAAAGAATGTTGCCCGAAGCCTGGGCAAAAGCAATTCCTGAATACAGGAACATAAAAAACACTAAGCAAAATTTTGAATACATAGTAGTACGGATTATTTGATTTAGCCAACCCGTACACTAAGCGAACATTTTCGTTCAGATCGTCATTCCACTTTCGCTATCCAATAAGCGATAGCATCATAAAGAATCAGTTGCTATCGGGAATTGTCAAGTTACGAAGAGAGCAAAGGCGTGTAGCGCTAGTTAACGCTTCTTACTGTGAAATTGCGGAGGCGGTCCATTCAATTCTCTAATTGAGAATTTTGACACGAATCTCAATCTCTTCACTTCCTTTTTTGGTATTGGACATCAGCAATATTTTCCTGTATTGCCAGCCCGTTTTTCCTTTAGAATCAAAGTAAACTTTTATCTGCCCTGCTTTTCCAGGCAGAATGGGTTCCTTGGAAAATTCTACTCGAGTGCAGGTACACTCGACTTTGTAGTCAGAGATTATGAGTGGAACATTTCCGGTATTAGTAAAATCGAAAGTGCATTCAAGCGGTGTTCCTTCCGTTGTTGGTTCGAACTTGTGCACTTTCTCTTCAAAAGAAAACTCCGCAAATTGCGCTATGGCAATTGCGGAGTTCAATATGAAGATGCAAAGAGTGATGAAATATTTCATCGCTGTTGCATTTTTAGTTGTTTTCGGGAGCACCAGAAGGTGTTCTCACAGGTGCGCCTGGTGTTGCACCGCCATTAGGGTCAACCTCAACAGAACCTTTGATGCGAACCACTTTGGTGGGTTCGTTATCAGCGTTGGAGTTGATGGTTACACTCTTATTAATTGGACCACTGCGCTTGGTGTCGTACTTCACCGAAATCATGGATGTTTGCCCTGGAAGGATCGGGTTAGGATCACACTTGGGAACGGTACATCCGCATGAACCTTTGCACTTGCTCAAAATAAGCGGGCCAACTCCTGTGTTGGTTACTTTGAATTCGCAGGTTCCGTCACCACCATAAGGAATGGTTCCGTAGTCGTGAACTTCTTTGTCCAGTGTAATGATTGCTCCGCTAGGCGTTATTGGTGTTGTTGCGGGTTCAGTGGTTTGGGCAAAAGCGGAAAAGCATCCGATTGCAATTGCCAGTGTAAAAAGAATTTTTTTCATTGTTTTTTTGTTTGATGAGTTTTTTGTTGTTGTCTGTTATTTCTACCCAAATTAAGGGTCAGTTTGTTTCGTATCAAAAGCCGTTTAACTAAACTTTAACGGCTGTCACGTTACTCGATCACTTCGCCTTTTATCCTAACCTTCACTTCAGTGCTGTCTTTGCTGTTGCTTGTTATAGTGATGAACTTGTTGAAGGTGCCCAACTTGTCTGTCTTGTACTGCACTTTTATTTCGTTGGCGGCCCCTGGCAAAATGGGTGTAGGATCACATTCAGGAACGGTACATCCGCAAGATGCCTTGCACTTCGAAATTATCAGTGGCTGGTCGCCTGTGTTCGTTACCTTAAATGAACAGATGGCTTCCGAATCTTTTTTTATCTGGCCAAATTCATGTTCTTCTTCGGCTAGCGTCAGGAGCGGGCCACCCGCTGTTATCTCTACGTTGCTGTTTCCCTCCTGTGCTCCCGACTCGCATGATGCTATCGCCAACGAAATGGCCAAACACAGAAGGAGTAATAATTTTTTCATTGTGGAAAATCTCTTTGAACTTTTGATGATGCAAATGTGTGCTGATGTGTTGTGGACAGGCAACGACTTTAACACGTACTTAAACGGTTTAACAAGACTTTAAACTCTGCCAATTCATGTTTCTATTTTTGACCTCTTCATCAAAACACTGATTCGAACAAGCTAATGTCAAAGGAAATTCCCAGTAGATATGACCCGTCAGCAACTGAAGACAAGTGGTACGCATTCTGGCTCGAAAATAAATTTTTTAAATCGGTGCCGGACGGGCGCAAGCCCTTCACCATTGTTATTCCGCCACCCAATGTGACTGGCGTTTTGCACATGGGGCACATGCTCAACAATACCATTCAGGATGTGCTGGTGCGCAGGGCGCGCATGCTTGGCTTCAATGCTTGCTGGGTACCGGGAACCGATCATGCTTCCATTGCCACTGAAGCCAAAGTGGTGAGAAAACTTCGCGAAGAAGGCATCAAAAAATCAGACCTGAGTCGTGAAGATTTTTTGGAACACGCCTGGGACTGGACCCGCAAACATGGAGGCATTATTCTCGAACAACTCAAGAAACTGGGTGCGAGTTGCGACTGGGATCGCACCCGCTTCACCATGGATGAAAAATATTATGACAGTGTGATTGATGTTTTTATTGACCTCCATAAGAAAGGCAAAATCTACCGGGGCGAACGCATGATTAACTGGGACCCCGCAGCCCGAACAGCCCTGAGCGATGAGGAAGTGCTTTACAAAGAAGTCAATTCAAAATTGTACTTTGTGAGATACGAAATTGCCGGAAACAAAAATGAGTTTGTGACCATTGCAACCACACGTCCTGAGACTATTCTTGGCGACACTGCCATCTGCATTCACCCCAAAGATGAGCGGTACAAACACCTGCATGGCCAACGTGCAATTGTTCCAATTATCAATCGCGAAATTCCAATTATTACGGATGAATACGTAGAGATGGAATTCGGAACCGGCTGTTTGAAAGTGACTCCGGCACACGACCCGAACGATTTTGTTCTGGGTGAAAAACATAAACTCGAAATCGTGAACATGATGAACGATGACGGCACTGTGAGTGCAGCAGGGCAGGTTTATGTGGGTCTTGATCGTTTCAAAGCAAGGAAGAAAATAGCTGAAGACATTGAGAAACTCGGTCAACTTGTGAGAGTGGAGGAACTTCAAAACAAGGTTGGTTTCAGTGAGCGCACCGATGTACAAATTGAACCGCGCCTTTCATTGCAATGGTTTGTGGATATGAAGGAGTTGAGTAAACCGGCTCTCGAAAATGTGATGAATGACAACATTCGATTTTTCCCGCCCAAGTTCAAGAACAGTTATCGAAACTGGATGGAGAACATCAGGGACTGGTGTATTTCACGACAGTTGTGGTGGGGGCATCGCATTCCGGCATGGTACGCTCCCGATGGTTCGTTTGCAGTTGCGAAAACAAAAGAAGAAGCCTACTCGCAGCTGGCAGCCCACGACCCAAAGCTCAACGCAAATAATATCAGCCAAGACACAGATGTACTCGACACCTGGTTTTCTTCATGGCTATGGCCCATTTCGGTTTTCGATGGTTTTTACAAGAAGGATGAAGTGGATTATTACTACCCGACAAACGATCTTGTAACCGCTCCTGAAATTATGTTTTTCTGGGTGGCTCGTATGATCATTGCGGGCTACGAATACCGTGGTGAGTTGCCGTTCCGTAATGTGTATTACACAGGCATTGTGCGTGACAAGCAGGGGAAAAAAATGTCTAAGTCACTTGGCAATTCCCCTGACCCTCTTGAACTGATTGCAAAACATGGTGCCGATGGTGTGCGCGTAGGAATGTTACTCTCGTCACCTGCTGGAAATGATTTGCTTTTTGATGAATCACTTTGTGAACAGGGAAGAAATTTTGCCAACAAAATCTGGAATGCGTTCCGCCTTGTGAACGGATGGAATGTGGAAGACATTCCTCAGCCGGAATCTTCGCGCATTGCAATTGAATGGATGAATTCAAAATTCGATTCCGATCTGGTTGAGTTGAACGATGACTACGAAAAATTCCGCATCAATGAAGCGCTGATGACCACTTACAAATTGGTGTGGGATGATTTCTGTGCCTGGTATCTCGAAATGATTAAGCCTGTATTTGGCCAGCCTATGGACAAGCAGACTTTTGAATCAACCGTAGAAATTTTTGAAAAGCTCCTTAAAGTTTTGCATCCCTTCATGCCCTTCATCTCAGAGGAAATCTGGCATTACATCCGTGAACGGCAATCAGCTAATGAATCAATCTGTATAGCACCTTGGCCGGAGGTTCGAAATGTGAATGCTGTTTTGCTTTCAGATTTCAACTCGTTCGCTGAAGTAGTGATTGCTATCCGCAATGTGAGAAAAGAAAATAACATTGCCAACAAAGAAAAATTGAACCTGGTAGTTAAGGCTGCAACAGCCTTGAAAAAAACATTTGATGCCTCGCTTGCCCACTTGTGCAATCTCTCAGCAATCGAATACACGAATGAAAAACCCGCCAACGCATTTTCCTTCATTGTGGAGTCCAGCGAATACTTCATTCCATTTACTGCCAACGTGGATGTGGAAGCCGAGAAGAAGAAAATTGCTGAGGAGCTTAACTACACACGTGGCTTCCTGAAATCGGTCGAAGTGAAACTCACCAACGAACGTTTTGTGAACAATGCTCCCGCTCTGGTGCTGGAGAGCGAACGTAAAAAACAAAACGATGCACTTTCTAAAATAAAAGTGCTGGAGGAAAAGCTTTCCGCCCTGAATTGAACATCCCCTCATCAATTAAAAACAGACTATGCCTCCAGCTATTAAAGGCCAACTTCCCCAAGTCGGAAGTCAATTGCCTCACTTCCGTCTTACTGATAAAGACAGAGTGGACATGAATGAAAATTCTTTTCCTGGAAAAAGAATGGTGCTCAACATTTTTCCCTCTATTGACACCAGCACCTGCGCAGCATCAGTTCGTAAGTTCAACCAACTGGTATCCGCATTGGACAGCACGGTGGTCCTTTGCGTTTCTAAAGATCTGCCTTATGCACACAAAAGATTTTGTGGAGCGGAGGGAATTGAAAACGTGGTGACAGCTTCGCAATACAAAGACGATTCTTTTTCGAAGAATTATGGTGTAGAAATTTCAGAAGGTAAAATGGAAGGGCTTTTCACCCGCGCAATTGTGGTGGCCAATGCCTCGGGAAAAATTCTTCACATGCAACACTGCGAACTCAATGATGAACCGGACTATCAAAAGGTGCTCGATATTTTATTGATGTGATGAACGAACGATGTGCTGATGCGCAATGCACTGCAAGGGCATGCACGCACATCGAATGATTACACGCATTCAATCCGCACATAGGCACATCATTTCAGCTCATAGGCTTATCCTTCACCTCCCCGTAACGCTGGAATAACTTTGTACCCGTCCATTTGGGCGCATGATCGGGATGCCAAAAAAAAGTCATAAGCAATTTATCAATCGCGAAATTTCGTGGCTGGCATTTAATGAACGTGTGCTTCAGGAAGCGCAGGATAAATCAGTGCCGCTGATTGAACGCATGAGGTTTCTCGGAATTTTTTCAAACAATCTTGACGAATTCTTTAAAGTGCGTGTGGCCACCTTGAGGCGTGCAGCCAAGTTTGGCAGAGGCAGCCTCGACCCCATGGACTTCGATCCGGCTGAAACACTTGCGCAAATTCACCAGAGGGTGGTGAAACAACAACTGGTTTTCGAAAAAACATTCAAAGCACTCTCGCAGGAATTGGCCCGGCACGACATTCATTTTGTAGATGAAACTAAACTGGATGCTGAACAGAAAACATTTGTGGAAAATTATTTTGAGCAGAACGTGCGTCCATATCTGGTGCCACTGATGCTCTCATCCAAAGTTCCGTTTCCCGATCTCAAAGACAATGTGATTTACCTGGCCATAGCCCTGGGTCACAAGAATGAAAAATCGGTTTCGAACCATGCGCTGATCGAACTATCGCAGATACTTCCACGGTTTATTGAATTGCCGAAACGCGGCAACCAGCATAAGGTGATGTTTCTGGATGATGTGATCCGCTACAGGCTGCGCAAGGTGTTTGGCATTTTCGCTTTCGACCAGGTGCATGCTTATACCATAAAAATAACCCGCGATGCGGAACTGGATGTGGACGATGACTTGTCGAAAGGATTGGTAGAGAAAATGTCGCGAAGCCTTTCACAACGCAAGCGCGGCAGGTACGTGCGGCTGAACTACGATAAGGACATGCCTCCCTCTCTTCTGAGCTTCATCCTTCAAAAAACACGCATCAGGGATACGGAAAACATCATTCCCGGTGGGCGATATCACAACAAGAAAGACCTGATGCGCTTTCCTGATTTCGGGAGAAAGGATTTGCGCTACGAGCCTATGGAACCGCTCTCACATCCCGACCTGAAAAACAAGCCGGTGGTGATGGATGCCATTGCGAAAAGGGATGTGCTTCTTCATTACCCATATCATTCATTCACCCACATCATTGACCTGTTGCGCGAGGCTGCCATTGACCCGCGGGTGCGTACCATCCGCATCAGCATTTATCGCGTGGCGAAAAATTCACAGATCGTGAATGCACTCGTAAACGCAGCCAAAAACGGGAAGCGGGTGATTGCTGTGGTGGAACTTCAGGCGCGTTTCGATGAAGAGGACAATATCCATTGGACGCAACAACTACAGGAAGCGGGAGCACGGGTAATTCCAGGTGTACCCGGATTAAAGGTGCACTCAAAGCTCATCCTCATTTCGCGAAAGGAAGGAACCCGCACGGTTCGATACTCCCACATAGGCAGTGGAAATTTTCATGAGAAAACGGCAAGGGTTTACAGCGATGTTTCATTGCTCACGGCCAACCGCGACATCGGGCGGGAGGTGAGAAAGATTTTTGAATTCTTCGAGAGCAACTACCAGCGGAATGTGTTTCGCCACCTCATTGTTTCGCCCTTCAGCACTCGCAGAAAATTCACCGACCTTATTCATGAAGAAATAAAAAATGCGAAAAAGAACAGGCCTGCATGGATTACCATCAAGCTGAACAACCTGGTGGATGCCGGCATGATTCGCAAACTCTACGAAGCATCGCAGGCAGGTGTGAAGGTGAACCTGATCATTCGCGGCACGTGTTCTCTGGTGCCGGGAGAAAAGGGACTGAGCGAAAACATTCGCGTGGTGTCCGTGGTGGGCAGGTTCCTGGAACATGCACGCATCATTTCCTTCTGCAACAACGGCAAACCGCTGTTCTACATTTCCAGTGGCGACTGGATGCTGCGCAATCTCGACCTGCGCATTGAGGTCACAGCACCGGTGAATGATGAAAGGCTGAAACACGAACTCCAGGATTATCTCGATATGCAGCTCTCTCCTTATGCGAAAGTGCGCGTGGTGGACAGAGATCTGAAAAACGCATACCTGCCTGTGCCCAAGGGAAAACAGCCTGTGGACTGCCAGGTGGCGGCTTATGCGTATTTCAAAGGGAAATAAAAAGGAAATATTCTAGGGGCAAAAGGCCAAGGGCAATGTGCAACTGTGCATGTCGCTCTTTGCCATTTACCTTTTGTCCTTTGCCTTTTGAAGCTTCTCTTCCACAATTTATCGCGGCACTCTTCGTTTCCTGTTCCATTCGTTTTTTCAGACTGGTGATTTTTGATGGAATTAAATTATTTCCCTTTGTGGAAAACGATTGTTCACCTGCCATCATCAACTTCAGGAATTTGAAATTAATTTTTTTGATGAAACCAAAATGTATTAACCTGCCTGCCTCCTTCATTTTTCTTTTAATTGTTTCATCAGCAATTTATGCCCAGCCATTCGCTTATGAAATGCCTCACCTGCCTTTTTCTGCGGATTCACTAGCGCCACCCGATTCGCTATTACACAAAAAAATAGCGGAGATGGATATGGGGCTGCAATCCGTGAAAACTTCCATTGAAAAAATGGAGAACAAGGTGAACGCAGAGCAAGACAAACGGGCGCACTTCGGGTTGAGCCTCGGCTACCGGTGGCTTACACCCGGAAGCCGCACACAAAATGTGCAGGCAAGTGTTTCGCCCATTGATTCAACCCTGAGGCTCACGCGAATCGAAAGCACATCCTACCTCTTTTCCACTTCCATGATTTTCGATCTCAGCCTGGGCAAAGGGCATAGTGTTGAACGCAGGCAGGAAATTTTGCAGCGCAAAAGTGCCCGCACTGGGTCCAGAAAAAAGTTTAAAGGCGCTGCTGCAAAATCGCAGGCGCTCCAGGGGGCGGGTACGCGAAGCCGAATGGGAATGTTTTTATACAACTCCATGGACAGGCTTTGCCTGGTATCGAATCTCAACATTTTCGATTTCAGCAACGGTCAAAAGGAACTCGCATTTAATAAGAGTGTGGAAGGGGGCCTCGGTGTGGGTTATCGCTTAAACGATTCGATGTATCTCGGTTTCAATTGGGAGCATGTTAACTCCATGCAGTTGTACGATGATATTAAACAATACGAAGGCAAAAGAGTTTTGCTCAACGGGTCGCCCTTGCTCACCTCCAACCAACTGGATACCGACAACGAGGATTTGTATTACCGAAAAACCCTGAGCGGGTGGAGTGTGAAGATGATTGTGAAGTTGTAGGCCACATAAAAGGGCAAAAAAACCCCGAATCGTTGGAATGAATGGTTTGACCAAGGACGTTTTTCGGTTAGCTCACTCCTTCAAAAACCTCTCACTCAACACGATCTTTCCTGCTGTGTTGAATAACTGCGCAAGGCACATCCCGCTTGACAGTTCTTCCACTTTCATCATATCATTCATTACAAGCGATTGTTTCACCAATATACCATTGGATGAATAAACTTTGCAATGCGAAGCATCGTTGCCGGGGGGAAGGTGGTAGTGAATGAAAGATTTTTTGGGGTTGAGTTAATGAACCGGAACCTGCCCTCTTTATCTCGATTCATGAAGGTGGGCAGGTGCGTTATGATCAATTAGACAGAACTGTAACCGTTCCGGAAATTATTTGGGTTTGCATGTCGGTGCATAAGCGCTGATAAGCACATGTGAAGAAATATGCGCCTGCGGAAGCCAATTGCTCTTGAACCATTCCGTCCCAAAAAGGATCAGTTGGTGAACTCCGAAATACCAAACTTCCCCAACGGTTGAATACTTTCAAATCAAAAGAATTAAATGCGTTCATGAAATCTTGCTTGTCTTGATACAGCGTTTCATCGAACTGGAAAGGCATGAATTCTTCGTTCATTCTATTATTATCGGGGGTAATGATGTTTGGAAAAGTAATCGGCTGTGATACGGCATGAGACATTTCATTCACAAAAACAGAAAAGGATGCTGACAGTGCATAATCACAATCAGTGTTTTCAGCCAGCAGGGTTATTTCATAATTTCCCTCTTGCAGGTATTGATAACTCAAAATCTGGTCGTTGCTATTGTTGCCATCTCCAAAATTCCATACAACATAATTTATTCCTGTGCCTGTCCATGCCAGTTCAATTGACTGGTTCGGCTGGCAGGAATCAGGATCGACTACAGAATAACTGAATGTGATGGGCTCTGAATCAAGTACTGTAACCGGCACAGTGTCCTGTATTGCGCATGATGTGCCATTATTGATTTGGAGTACAACCAGATATTCACCACTTGCTGGGTAGGTATAGAAGGGCTGTGCAAATGAACTCACATCATCTTGGGCTTCTTCCACTCCAAAGTTCCATGAATAATCTTCGGCAGATTGTGTTGCAGCTTCGAATGAGATTTCCATTCCAAGACATACTGTATCCGGCTGCACAATCTCAACAGAAGGGTAAGGTTGAACCATGACTGAAATTTCAGCACTGTCTGTACAGAAATCTGTGAAAGCAAAAAGTGTAATATTGAATTGACCCTGTTCTTCCCATTGCACGGATGGAGATGTATTAACGGACTGTGCTGGTATTCCATTTTCAAACTCCCAATCGAAAGAGGCATTTGAACCAAAAAAACCACCAACACTGAGCGGAAATTCCCATGCTTCATCGGTACAGAATGATTCGCCTGATTCAATGGCAACATCCAGCAGGTAGTCAATAGAAAGAGTTTGTATGAGTGTATCGGTGCAGGCGGAGTCCGGATTTGCAATGAGTTGCACATCATAAAAGCCCGGTTCGGGAAAAGTGTATTGCGGTTGCAAAGCGCTGCTGTTCTCAGTACCTGCCACGCCAAAATCCCAACTGAAAACTGATGTGTTCAATGAAGTATTTTCAAAAGTGATCTCAAGACCTGCACATTCGGGCGCACTGAATTGCGCCTCAGGAAATACGCAATCATAAAAATCAAAATTGTAGTCGAGCCGGGTTTCTTCTATCAATTGGCCGTTGCGGTATTCGGCAATACAAATGGAAACAGCATAACTTCCAGCCTGTAACGGAGTTCCTGAGAGTTGACCCGTAACCGGATCAATAGCAAAGGCCGGATCAGAATCTATAGGATAATTGTACGAATACCCTTCTGCCCAGGCAATTTCGGAAAACTCCGGTGGCTCGCCTGGCGGCCACCAGGGGTAAGGCCAAGATGATGGAGCATAACAAAGGCTGAATGAAAGTGAATCTCCATCCGGGTCTTGCACATCCAGTGCATAGTTTAAAGGTTCATTCGCACAAAATGCAGGAGGAAAGGAATTGAAAACAGGGCTATTGTTTTCACTGAAGATGTCGGCCTGTGCAATCTTAAGTGGAAGATAGAGATACTCATTACTTATTCCCTCAATAATATTGGCCACTCCATACCTGCAACAACTTTGGGTAACCATCCAGTCGCCATTTTCAAAAGCGCTTAGCGGTATGGTACCCTTATACGTGACCTGTTTTCTGCATACGTCATAGTAATCACCCTGAACCATGCAGGGCTCTGAAATCATTGTAACATAGCTTGTATTATTGATGTATGCCCAGTAGACCTGCTGGGGAATACTGAGTTCGTCCCAAATCCCAATTCCGCTTGAGTCAATTGCTTGCAGAAAACAATCAGTGAATGAAATAATCGTCACTTCAATACTATCATTTCCAAGTGAACGATAAGACGTATGGATACCCTTATATGGCCCCCATGCATATGCCCGCAAAACAATGCACGTAATAATGATAGTAAACAATAGCCAGTTTTTAAACATGATAAAGAATACGGGTTGGGACAAAAGTATGTTACAACCCGCTCTGTTAAATTCTCAGATAGGAAGAACTGCAAAAACTAACACGATCCCGGATATCCACCGGTCCCAAAACATGTACCGAAAATCAGATAATCACTGCTATTTACATAGCCATCTCCTGTGAAATCACCGCAAGGTTGATTTGGTCCCGTACCATACCATCCCATAAAGGTCAACAGATCATTTACCTGTACCGTACCCATATCATCAAAATCTGCTTCACAACAAGTGTCGTCATTACAATCGTTTCGATTTTGATTAAGTTCGTTTTCGGCTGCAATACGTCCTAAGTCATGAAGTTGTCCTTCCTCATCCTTAAACATCTAGGTAGGCACCCAGCCAATTTCTGTGTTGCCGCGGTAAAAGCCTATGAACTCTTTCTCAAAATCCTTTTCCGTCATCGCTGCCCATTGAATTTTGTCAAGGTCGAAAACAGGATAAACAGGTACAGCGGTATTCACCGCTTCTTCCTTGGTGCATGACACCAGTGAAGCACAAAACACTCCGAATACTAATCCTACAGCAATCACTGTAGCGGTCATGAAAGAAAAACTAGATTTTTTCATCTTATTTTGGTTTTTGAAATTATCGCCTACTCTTTTCAGGATTTTCGGCTTCCTCCGTTTTTTCGTATGAAATTGATCACACCTCCCCCACCACTGTTGCCGCCACTTCATCGCTCCAGCTTCCCACCACATCATCTTTGAAGAGGTAGATCATTTTGTACTTCCACACTGCGCTTTGGCCTGCAGGTGGCAGGTCACTCTTATCTATATAGTCCGGGCGCAGGTCGCGTTCGAGTTTTACCCAGGCACCACCGGCCACGGCTTTCCAGATTTCAACGCCTTCAAATTTTCCTTTCTTCCATTTCAGGTTTGGATAACCTCCGCTGCTTAGTTCTATAGTGAAAATGGGTTTGCCATCTCCCGGAACGAAAGGAGTAACAGGTGCCTCAATACCCAAATCTTCGCCAATGGATGTGGTGTATCCGGGTGCCACAATGATGATTTGGATGATGGCGCGAAATCTCCCTTCAATATCTCCTACCACCAGCGTGGGCAGTGGAGTGATGAGTGCGGGAGGAGCCGGAATGGAGGGCAGGGTGGTGCCGCCTGTTCCGTAACGTGCCTGCTTTAGGTAAGCGGTCACGTTTTCACTGTAAGTGCGCATGAGCGAGGGAACGCCCACCAGGTAGTACATAAAAGCAGCATCGGCTGCGGCTGCACTTACCTGCCCTGCGCTCAGGCCAAGGGTGGCCTGGTATCCGGGCAGTTTCTGTGCGAAATTGCGGAGTTGGTTTGCGAAACCGTCATAAGTTTTGTTTACGAAAATTGCCATGGTTTTATGTTTTAATTATTGATAATAAGGATGTTACATGTTTGTAGGCGGTAGTCTGCACCATGCAGGCAGTTGCCCGCATGGTGGAGGAAGTCGCCCGCATGGTGCCGGGAGTTGGCTGCAGGGCGCAAGGAGTTGACTGCGTGGTGCGGGGAGCTACCTGCATGATAGAGGGAATTGCCTGCGTGGTGCGGGCGACCGTCTTTAAGACACAGGCAATTGCCACCATCATGGAGTGAGGTGCGTTTGCCATGCGGCAGGTTGTTCTAAATAAAATGTAAGAAGACATTAGGTAGGAAAAACTCGGTGGGTACTGGCGGCAAACATGTTGTTTTCAGCAACAGTGGCACAAGGTCATTTATAACCTCCGGAGGGGGGTCATTTTTAACCCCCACGGGACAGGTTATTTTGCCTTTATTTGCTCTGCACCAAATTTTCCCACCTATGAATCCAGAACAAACGCACATGCAGCAGAATACGCATCCTATCCACATTGCTTTTGTAGATGATCACGCAGCCGTGGCAGAGGGACTTGAAGCTATGGGAGTGAAAGCTGATTTCATTGTCGATTTTATAGCCTTCAGTGGAATGGAAATGATGAAATTGATGGAAGAAAACACCACCACAAAGGTGGTATTTATGGATATTGACATGCCCAAAATGAATGGAATTGAAGCCACCAGGCAACTCAAGCAATTGAAACCAGATGTACAGGTGATAGCCCTTACAGCGATGTGCTCCGATGAGAACATGATGGAGATGATGCTTGCCGGAGCCAGCGCATTTTTGTTCAAAGGCATTCATTTCTCCGAAATAGCTGATGCGGTGCGGGGGGTACTTAAGGATGGTTTCTGGAGCAATAGCTATTACCAAAATACGGTACGGGGGATACAAGAATATCTCCTCAAAAAAAAATCGTTGACAGAACGCCAAAAGCAATACCTTGAATACCTGGGCGTAGGATTATCCGATAAAATGATTGCAGATAAAATGGGAATTACACCTAACACGGTGAATAATTACCGGACTGATCTGTTCGGAATTCTGGGCGTTAAAAGCAGGGTGGAGCTAGTGATGGAGGCCCTCCGAAAGCATTTCATCCGGTTATGATCCTTTCCATACGGTATCTTTTCCGTTAAAACCTTTTGAAACACGCAGAGGTTCATCCCGTGCATATTTTCAAAACAAAAACGGCCTCCAAAACCTTGGAAGCCGTTTTTCATTTTGATAACTCTTTTCTATTTCGTCTCCACCTGCGCCTTCACATTGGCTGCCGGAGTGGGGCCTTTCATTTTGGTTTGCACAAACTTGATTTCGTCAATCAGGTTTTTGGCACCGTAGTATTTATCCACGACCCACATCACGTAGCGGATATCCACGGAGATGGTGCGCTGCAAATCGGTTTCGTAGGCAATATCGCCACTCATGGCCTCCCAGTTGCCATCGAATGCAAGGCCAATGAGGTGGCCGTTGCCGTCAATAACAGGGCTGCCGGAGTTGCCACCTGTAATGTCGTTTCCAGAAATAAAACAAGTGGGCAGTTCACCTTTTTCATTGGCGTAGCGACCGAAATCTTTTTTCTCGATCAACTCGGCCTGCCTGTCGGGAACAATAAATTCAGGGTTGGTGTTGTCGCGTTTTTGCATGATGCCATCGGCAGTGGTGTAGTAGTCGTAATGCACAGCATCCATCGGATAATAGTCGTCCACTTTTCCATAGGTGAGGCGCATGGTGCTGTTGGCATCAGGGTAAAAGTTTTTGGTGGGCTGCATTTCGCGCAATCCCGCCACGAGCAGGCGGTAGCCTTTGTCGTACTTGTCCTGTGCAGGATTGCCGAGGGTGGTGCGGTAGGTATCAATGGAGCTTTTCGCCATGGCAATGGCCAGGTCTTTATCAAATACTTTCTTGCTTGGTTTTGCCATGAACGCATAGAGTTTGTTCTTGTCGGCCATAAAGGATTTGGCGAACATTTGGTCAGCATATAATTTCAAGTTGCCTTTGAATTTATTCCTCACCGTTGCCATCCATGAAGGTTGCTGACCTTCAGGTATGTCGTTGTAATACTTGGTGAGCAATGCCACAAACACATCCTTGTCGGTAGCCATATCGTAATCCTTGAAATGTGCTTCCGCCTGTCCTTTGAATCCTTCGAAAATTTCTTTTCTCTTTTCTTCATCCGTTTCGTTCATGGCTGCTTCGAACGTGCGGTTAAAGCGCCATGCGAAGAGCGTTATTTCAGCACCAAGAAGTCCCGCCTGCACGGCATAAGAGTTGGGTACGATGCCGGCATCGGTTTCGGAATAAGATTGTTTGATGAGGTTGAGTGCCTCACCGTATTTCTGTTTGCGTTCAGCATTTGCATTCACCCAGGTGGTAAATTCATTTTCCAGCTTTTCTTTCTTGCCCTGCACATCGAGCTGCTTCAAACCTTTGGTCTGGCCTATGAAGTATTTCCATCCGTTGGCGGTGGTGGCATATTTCGCAGCATACTGCAGCCGCACTGCGGGGTCGGCATCCATGTGCTTCTTCCATGTTTCAAGTTTCAATCCGCTCAGGTCAATGTAGGCGGGGTTAGATAAATCAACCGCCTGTTTTACTCCCCATGAAGTAAGGTAACGGTCGGTGCTTCCGGGAAAGCCGAGAATCATAGCAAAGTCGCCTTCTTTCACTCCGTCTAGAGAAACAGGAAGAGAGTGCTTGGGTTTGTAAGGAACATTATCAGTCGCGTAGTCAGCCGGTTCGTTGGCCGCGTTGGCATAAATGCGCATCATGGAAAAATCTCCGGTGTGGCGTGGCCACATCCAGTTGTCGGTATCACCACCGTATTTGCCAATGCTCTCCGGTGGATTGCCAACTAAACGAATATCGCGAAACGTTTCGTAAATCATTACATAAAACTCGTTTCCGTAGAAGAAGCTTTTCACTTCCACTTCGTACTTGCCACCTTCGTTGAATTTGGCTTCAATGTCCCCCGATGCCGCCATGATGGCCATGTTGCGATCGGCTTCGCTCATGCTGTCGTTCAGTTTTGAAAGAATTTCTTGTGTAACGTCTTCTATTCTGACGAGAAAAGAAATAACGAAACCTTCCATTGGTTTTTCTTCGGCAAGATTTTTTGCCATGAAGCCGTTGGTGAGAATGTCGTTCTCCACTGTGGCGAAGGATTGAATGGCATCGTAGCCGCAGTGGTGATTGGTGAGCACAAGACCCTTACCTGAAATCACTTCACCGGTGCACATACCACCATTGAGTCGAACAATTGCATCCTTAAGTGAAGCATTGTTGATGGAATAAATTTCTTCGGCAGTGAGGTTAAGTCCCATCTGTTTCATCTCGGCCTCGTTCATGCGTTGCAGCAGTTGGAGTAGCCACATGCCTTCGGTGGCGCGAATGATTCCGCTTGTGAAAAACATAATCAGCGCGAGCGCTGAAATTCTAAATAATTGTTTCATTTTTCTATTTTTATTTTTTGTTGAATGTTGCTTGTTGATAGTTGCTTGTTACAGTTTGAATATAGCCGGTTGTTCGAAAATTCTGGAGAAAGGTTGATTATTCCCCACAGTTTCTTGCCTTTTTTTTCTCATTTTTTTCTAGCTCCTGATCAATGCCTGCTCTTCAACTCGTGCCACTTTGCATCTTCAATCATGAAATCAAGTTCGTGGTAAAGTTGTTCAAGCTCGCGTGGTGCTTTGTAGCGGCTCGCCACTGTTTTGTGATTCCCATCCTTTGTCAGTGTGGTTGTTACTGTCGGCAGGTCGGTTACTTTATCGTTGTCGTAACTGTCGAGAAAGCTAAAGTATCCGATGCTCTCAGCCACTGTCAGCACTTTTTGAAGAGAGGCTTTGTCGAATGTTGTGTGGTAGAATCCAATCCTGTCCACAAAGTTTTTTCCTTCGTAAACAGCATATCCGCTGGTATAAACTTTCAATTCGAAATAGGGACACATGCCGAAGCATGGAGTGCGTCCGTAAAAAATATGAAGGGAATCCGTGGGCGTTGTAGTTACTGTGCTATGGATAGGCGTTTCGGTTACTTCCACCGGAGTTGTTGTAGCCGTTTCCCTTTTGCTTTTGCAGCCGGCCACTAAAAGAAGGAGGGCAATGGAAATTGTAAAAAGAAATTTAATGTTCAATTTCATTTCGTGAATTGTTTTCTTGCTTAAGGAGTGTATTTCGAATATCACACCAAAAAATTTCAACGCTTCAGTTTTGCTTTTTGTAAAGCGAGTTTATCTTTCTGTTTCTTCTGCATGTCCTCCACCCTTTCGGCAAACGATGATTTCTTTTTCGGTTTCAATTTATTGCCCTGAATTTTCGCGTGTATTTTCTCTTCGTCAATGATGTAAGTCTTTATCACCCACATCTGCCCGATGGAAATTAGGTTCGCGCTGAGATAGTACAGACTGAGGCCGCTTGCAAAACCGTTGAAGAAGAACAACATCATCACCGTGAAGATGTGCATCATTATTTTCATGTTGGGCATTCCCGGTGTGGTGGGCGCGGGAGTGTTGGCCATGGTCATGCGCGTGTAGAAAAATGTGGAGATGCACATGAGTACCGTGAATCCGCTCACATGACTTCCATAAAGCGGGATATTAAATCCAAGGTTCAGAATGGAGTCATAAGCACCTAAATCATCTGCCCATAAAAATCCTTTGCCACGGAACTCAATGCTGGCCGGAAAGAACCGGAACATGGCGTAGAGTATTGGCATCTGGAGAAGAACCGGAATGCAGCCGGCAAATGGATTCACTCCCGTTTGCCGATAAAGCGACATGGTGGCCTGCTGTTTCCCCATCGCATCGTCTTTGTATTTGAGGTTGATGGCTTCCATGTCGGGCTTCAGCACGCGCATCTTCGCACTGCTCAAAAAGTTTTTCCAGGTGACAGGAAACAAGATGAGTTTGATGATGAGGGTAATGATGAGGATGATGATTCCGTAGTTCAGGTTAAATCCATCGAAGAAAACGAACATGGGTCTTATGCAATGCTTGTTCACCCAGCCAATAATGCTCCATCCGTAATCAATGATGCGATCGAACTCTGCAACTTCCAGTGATTTTAATGTCTTGAATTCATTCGGCCCAAAAAAGAAGGTGAGATCGGTGGAAGAAGTGGTGCTCTTCATGGGCAGCGCCATCTGCGACCTGAATTGTTTGGTGTGAACCGAATCAGTAGAAACCACCACGGCCAGTTTTGCCCCGGCATTAAATCCTTCTTTTGAAATTACGGCAGCGCTGAAATAATTCTGTTTGTAAGCCGCCCAGTTCATTTTTGTTTCCACTGTGGTTTCATCCTCGCCACCTTCGCTCAGGTAGTCGCGTTTCTCTTCAAACTCGCGGAAGTAAATGGAAGAATGTGAACGCTCGTTGCTCAATCCTTTTTCGTTTTGAAGCCCTGTTGCATTCCAGTTTAGCGTAATCGGTTTTGCATCCAGGTTGAATTCACTTCCGAGGTTTGATGCGTTCACTTTGCACCCAATGACATAGCTGTCGGGTTGCACATCATAAATCAGTTCAATAAATTTTTCACCATCAGGCGATGCAAGTCGCATCACCAATTGTTGTGCAGATTTTCTTGCATCAATAGTCTTTGCACTTGGCGTGAAATAAAAATCTTTTGTGGTGAATTGTTGGCTGCCACTTGCTTCGAAGCCAAGAAACATTTCTGAAACCTTTTCATCCCACAATTGCACTTCCGTGCTGTCCCAATAGGTGTGGTAACCATCTTTCAATGTCACACGCTTGAACATTGCACCGCGTGTTGTAACCACTGCCTCAAGTTTGTTGTTGCGAATAATAATTTCCTCTTCTGCACCAAGAGTAAGATTTGCAAAGGGACCGAATTGTTTTTCAGCAGCAATAACTTTTTCAGTTCGGGCAGAATCGTTCTGCGAACTGTCAGCAGGAATCTGGAGAATATTGTTTGCAATGGAAGGCGCTACAGCGATGTTAACCGAATCGTTCGCGGGTGGAACTTGCTTTTGAAGCGTAGCTAAACTGTCGGCTACTACTCTTTGCCGCGCCACCTCTTCAGCCGAAGGTGCCGTAAAAGTGGTGTAGCCAATTACAAATAGAAGCATCAGCACAAGGCCAATGACGGTGTTTCTGTCGAACATCTATATCAGATAGGATTTTTTGGGGGCGCGAAGATAGACTTACCACACCATAGCCTCTTCATCCATCCAAAGACCTTTGACTTTGAGCGCTTGTTCAAGAATATCGCGCACACAGCCTTCTCCACCATTGCGCGGTGAGATGTATTTTGAGAGTGATTTTATTTCAGGTGCGGCATCGGCAGGGCAGCATGGCAAACCAACGTGCTGCATCACTGAGTAGTCGGGAATGTCATCACCCATATAGCAGATGTCTTCCGGCTTGAGGTGATTTTCCGATACCCATTTTTTGAACACATCTGATTTTCGTGATGAACCAAGAAAGATGTCCTTTACTCCAAGACCTTCAAAACGTTTTCTTACAGCCTCACCTTTTCCACCGGAGATAATGGCAATGCGCAATCCTTTTTTCACAGCCAGTTGAACTGCATAACCATCGCGAACATTCGCAGTACGAAGTTGCTCACCATCCGATGAAAGAAAAACAATGTTGTTGGTGAATACTCCATCCACATCGAAACAAAAAGTGTTGATTTCTTTCAACAGTGTTTTATAGCTTTTTTCCATGGTGCGTTTCGATTATGCGTTGCGAGATATGTGTGTAAAGCTTTTTCAGGTCGGGATGTTTTTTCAGCAGCTTAAAATGCCGGTTCATGGTTTCTTCATCATTGCGCACGGCAGGGCCGGTTTGCGCATCGTGTGGCGAAAGTTTTTCAATTTTCGCTGCAGTCTCCGCAATGAGTGGTTTCAACAATTCGAATGAAATCTTTTTTTCTGCAAGAAGCGATTCAGCAATTGCATAAAAATGATTGGAGAAATTGCTGGCGAATACTGCAGCTAGATGAAGTCGTTCCCGCTGTTCGCTGTTGATGATCTCAATAAATCCGGAAATGCTTTCTGCAAGTTTAAAAAGATTGAGTTCTGTTCTTTTTTCAGTGGCTTCGATACAAATCGGCACATTGGACAAATCAATTCTTTTACCCTTGGTAAAAGTTTGTAGCGGATAAAAGACACCGCGGGCTGAATGTTTTTGAAGCAAACTCATGGGAGCAGTTCCCGAAGTGTGAGCAACAATAAACTTAACTGCAATCAAATCAGAAACTTCTTCTACAGCATCATCACTCACGGCAATAATTACAAATTGTGTTTCATCAGGAATTCTTTTGAGCGAACGAAAAGATTTAGTGGAAAGTTTTTTTGCAAGTGCATTTGCATGTTTTGCAGTACGACTCCACACACCGGTAATTTCCAACTCTGCTTCGAGAAATGCCTGTCCCAGTTGGGTGGCAACATTTCCGCTCCCTGCCAGGAAAATTTTCATGACTTTGCGGAAGGTGGTTTAACACGACTCAATCTGATGCGATGCCGTATGGCCATAGTTGTTCCAATCACCATGATGATGCAGCCAATCCACAACACGTTTATTTGCGGAAACACAACTGCATGATACACTATGAAATCTTTCTTCATGGATTTGTGCAGTTGAATAGTGAGTTCCGGATTTCCATCCTTCTCAACAAGCGAAAGGCGCATCCTGAAGTTGAGCGGTTCAGTTGGGAACGGGATGGGAATAGAATCATTCATGGTGGCCACGGGAAGTATAATTTTTTCCTCCACATCCTTTTCATGAAGTGTTGCATAACCTCGCTTGATTTTAACACCTGGCGGCAAGTCGGGAGGAATGGAATCCATTTGGACTAGGCTATCCAGTGAGAAATGTATTGTGCTGGTCAATTCCACTTCCTCTCCCACGGAAATTACATTCGAGATGGGTTCCTGGTATCCGCTAGTGTCAGCTTTTTCAGTATCTACAAATTTCAAGTAAGTGTAGAGGTCGTGACTGATGGTGTGGTTGATGCTCGGCTCCCTGCTGTTTCCCTTTGGCGAACTAAGCACACTGGGTTCAAGCGTAAAAAGCTTTTTGCCAGGAGTTCCGCTTTGCCAAAGCCTCGCATGTTCCGCATCGTGATGGTCGGCAGGGACAAACGACCACACAGAATCTGTTTGCCAGTCGTGCATAAAATTCGTGGAAGCAATGTGGTCTTCTGTGCAGTAAAAAAGCAGGCCCCGGTTTGTTACTTTCGTTCCTTGTTTGTATTGGATCGGTGTTTTTTCGAGGTAATCAACGGTGCAAATCAATCGTTCATCTTGCCATTCTTTGCCACGATAAACAGCAAAATAGTCTCCAAGTGATACGGTGTCGTCCTGGTTCATCATCAGGTCTTCATTGTTTTTGAATTCGCTGGACAGTTGCGCGAGGTCAACATCATTACTTCTTGAAATAATATTTTGGCGAGACATGGAAAGCACCGCTCCAAGCATAAGCAATGCAAAGCCGATATGTGCAACACTTGCACCTATGTGGTCAAGTTTTCCTTTCAGAACCCGCAATGCATAATCCGCATTGGCAATAATGGAAAAGAAGCAAGAGAACGTGAGCGCGATAACCGGAATATCCACTCCTGAAAAATCTCCAAGCCATACCACAAGTGTTGTAATGACGAGTGCAACAAAAAAACTGAGTGCAATTTTTTTCAGAAACTGCCTGAACTCGGTGTCCTTGTAGCGGAAGTATTGTCCGGTTGCGGATAGAATAAATAAAAGGAATGCGAGCGGCACCTGGTAACGATGGTATTCATCAAATCGCTCCGATGTTTTTCCGGGTGCGATGTTCGCGTTCATCACCTGTGCCAGCAATTCAGATTCCGTTCCTGCAAACATGTTTTGCATTACACCTTTGAAGGGTGCAAGAAAAACATTGGCTACCGGTATGGAAGTGAAAAGCATAATCTGAACTGCACTTGCCAACAGCACCACCGCTCCAATGAACATCCAGAATTCGCGGCTCCACAATGCTTCCTCCTTTTGTTGTTTCGGGAAATACTTTACGTAGGAAACAATCATCATCACCAACGAAAGAAGAAGGAATATCGCAGTGTAAACAGCTACCCACGTTCCCTCACCTGGAATCAGTCCTTCCTTTTCTACACCGTCAGTTAAACCAGAGTAGTAATTGAAAATGCTGAAGATGGAAAGCACAAAAAGAATTGCACAAACTCCTGAATAAATTGTGCGATGCACACGACTCATCGGGAGCAGCACAGTGCTTAGTGCAATAAAAAACAAGAGGTACACAAGCAATTGAGGAAGTATGCCACTGTCCACAAATGAGTGGACACTGCTGTCGCCTAGCACACCACTTCTTGTAAGAAATGTGGAGTATAGAATAAGAATGAATGTTCCAATGGTGAGTAGAAAAGCAGTGAATAAGGCAGTTGGTTTTCGTTTGTTGACCACCAGTAAATGTGCTGCACCCAACAATGTGAGCCACGGAACGAGCGAAGCATTCTCCACCGGATCCCATGCCCAGAAACCTCCGAAGCCCAGCGCTTCATACGCCCATGCACCACCCATCAGTATGCCGGTGCCGAGAATCATCACCCCAAAAAATGTCCACGGAATTGCCGGAGTCAGCCAGCCGGTGTAATCACGTCTCCACAATCCCGCAATCGCGTAAGCAAATGGAATCAGTGTCGCAGCAAATCCCAAAAACAAAATGGGAGGATGAATGGTCATCCAGTAGTTCTGGAGCAGTGGATTCAATCCGCGCCCGTCCAGAAAAGCCGGGAATTGCGTGAGATAATCCGCTGTCATTGTCCATGGCAACCCGATGTTGTCAGGATGTTCACGCATCAGCAAAAACGGATTGCTTCCGAATTGGTATTCACCGAAGAACACACCCAGCAACATAGAGGCAAGAAACACCTGCACAACAGAAACCACGGTCATCACCCAGGGTTCCCAACCACGCGACCACCGCATGAGCAACAATCCCAACACAGCATGCCAGATGGTCCAGAGAAGAAAACTTCCTTCCTGTCCTTCCCAGAAACAAGACATGATGTATTGCATGGGCATCGCGTTGTTGAGGTGATCCCAGGCGTATTTGTATTCGTAAAGATGATTGAACAAAATGTAGAAGAGCGAACCGACAATTCCCACCACGGCTAGCGCATGAATGCGAAATCCCCAGCGCGCTGCTTTTTTCCATTGGGTGTCTTCGGGATTTTTTGCAGAGAAGTAGTAGGCACATGTTGCAAAAATTGCCGCAGCGAAACTGAGCACAACAAAAAAATTGCCCGCAATGCCGGGCAATTTATGTTCACCGATGTATTGAATTTCTTCCATCTATTATTTGGATGCTGTTTCCAGTTCGTGTTTGTTTGAATTATATTTTGATGGACACTTCATCAGGATTTCATCTGCATGAAATTCTCCATCTGCATTGTATGCACCGAAAAGATCAACCGATTCTGATCGTTCAATGTCCATCGGTTTTCCTTCCTTGCTGTGGAGAAAAACTTTTTGAGAGGTTCCTGCTTTGTCCTTCATATTAAAAATGGTGAGGTTGGCATCCTCAAGTGGATTGTGTTCCAGCGCCTGGTCGCGGTCGAACGTGCCACTGATTTTATACTCCCTGCCAGGCTTCTTCTGCGCGTCCGCAAATGTCACAGATGAGTTTGCTGATGTGTATGTGGAAACCAGGATGGCTGAAACCAGTGCAACCAAAATAATGAGTACAATGTGAATTTTCTTCATGATTTTTTTCCTTCAAGTTTTTTCTCCAGTCGTTTCACTTTCCTGTCAAGCGAAAAGAGGTAAGCAAAAAGTCCTACCAAAATTATCACTGCAACTCCAATTACGACTTTGAATTTTCCCGATTCAAAAAAGTATTCGTTCAATGCGGATTCAGTTTGTGCATTGGTGATGGATACCATCACACAAAACAAAACAAGTGCTATGTATTTTTTCTTAGGAGCGATCATTTATTTCCAGTTCTATTTTTTTTATGCGAAGATGAGTGGAGTACAACCAATAGCCCAACATTCCCCAACCGATGATGGCAGGATAAAAAACCGTGCGAAGACTGCTGTCCAAATCGTAGGATGAAAACGCAGGCGTTCCTTCTTTACCCGGATGAAGTGATGTGACAAACTTGGGCATCACCATCAGCAGTACCACCATCATTACAAAAGCAAAGATGTTGTAGATGGCTGAAAGCCGTGCGCGTTTTTCTTCATCGCTCACTGTGGCGCGAAGCACAAAATAGGAAGCGTAAATGAGAAATACCACGAGTGCACCGTTCAACTGCGGGTCGTTAATCCACCACTGATGAGAATAATATCCCCACGTAAACCGTGCCCACATCATCCCCGTTAGCAGACCCAGAATGCAGAACACCATTCCTGCTCTGGCACTTACTTCAGCCTTAAGGTCAAATTCATAAACATGTTTTGATGAAAAATTCTTTGTGGTGCTATTCACTTTCCTGAGTTGACGCAAACTGTAAACAAAAGAAAGTATCATCAGAAAAAACATGGTGAACCACATGGGCACATGCCACATCAGGTTGCGGATGGTTTCATAAATAAGGGGCTGGAAAGGATAACCGAAATACGTTGAATCATCGTTCTTTACATCGAATTTACAGGATGCCGGATCCTTCATGCCTTTCACCAGTACCGCATCATTAACTGAAACAGCAAGCGGCAAATACAGCGTTCCGTCACCATCATTGTTCACATAAATATCAAGCGATTTTGAACTCAGCGTGTCTGGAATATCAACCCCTATTTTTACGTGCGAGTTGTCTATTACCTCAAGAATTTTTCCGCAGTATCGGTTGGAATCACAATCAAGAAACACCAGCATGGATGTGCGCTGATTAATGAAGTGTGTGCGATAGCCCACCACTACTAATTCGTTGTAGCCGGGTTGAACAGTTGATTTATCGCAAGCGATTATGCCGGGAGCAAGTGGGTGCAGAAAAGCGGAAACAACAGAGTAGAGCAGAAGGGCAATACAAAGAATTTTCAATCCGTTTTTCATCTATCTCTTGCGGGAATTGATTGGTAGTGGTGGTGTAATTTCCAGTCATCCGTCACCAGTGCTCCGTCTTCATCTCAATCGCGCCAAAGGTATGGGAAAAGAATAGCGGCCAAAATGATGCTGCTCGCGTTGAGTACCCCAAGTATCAACAGGTTCAGGCCATTTACAGAAAACGGCAATCCCTCCAGGGCTATCTCGCTAAAGCGTGTAAGAGTGAGCAGCAAGGGAATGATAACAGGGAAACCAAGTATGGCCATCAGCCCGACATTGTTTCCTGCTTTGTAAGCAATTCCTGAAATAAATGTGACCATTGCACCCAGGCCGGTGCTTCCGAGAATGAGTCCTACAGTGAACTGGAACATGTCCGCATCGGCCAGCACCTCATTCCCCAAAAACAAAATGAAAAGCAATAACGCAATGGTGTTGAGCACAGCAACAAGTAGCGAGTTGTAAATGATTTTGGAAAGAATAACCGAAAGCGGTGAAGCAAGCGTGTAGAGATAAAGCTGCACACCGTGCGCTTCGTGCTGGAAAGATTTTGCAAGCGCATTGAATACCGTGAAGATGGAAATAATCCACACCAACGCACTCCAGGTTTGCACTTTGTCTATTTCTTGAAGAGAGAGATAGCAGACAAATACAGTTGACAGTACATAAAGGATGATTCCGGCCAGCGCATGTTTCTGCCTGAATTCAAGCGTGAATTCTTTTTGGAGCAATGCTGAAATTTCTTTGGAATTGAACAATGTTGTGTGCAGATTTTCGCAGCGAAGAAAACACAATCAATGAGACAAAAACTTGTAGTTCTGACCGGTGCGGGGATGAGTGCTGAAAGTGGCATCCCCACTTTTCGCGGCAACAATGGCTTATGGGAAAACCACAGGATTGAAGATGTGGCCTCGCCCGAAGGATGGGAACGTGACCCCAGGATGGTGCTTGAGTTTTACAACCAGCGAAGAAAAAACGTAGGGGAAGTGGAACCCAACCGCGGGCATTTCATTCTTGCGGAACTGGAAAAGAATTTTGATGTGCACATTATCACCCAGAATGTTGACAACTTGCATGAGCGTGCAGGCTCCACCAAAGTGATGCACCTCCACGGTGAAATCACCAAGTCGAGAAGTTCGGTGAATCCAACTCTCATTTACGACATCGAAGGATGGGAATTGAAGTGGGGCGATAAATGCGAAAGTGGTTCACAACTGCGTCCGCACATTGTGTGGTTCGGTGAAGCCGTGCCCATGATTGAACCCGCAACAGCAATTACCGAAACAGCAGATGTATTTGTGGTGGTGGGCACTTCGCTGCAAGTCTATCCGGCATCGGGGCTGGTGCTTTATGCTCCCCGTTATTGCCCCAAATACATCATTGATCCAATGGTGCCGGAAATGCAACGAATCCAAAATCTCGTTGCAATAGAGAAAGGTGCAAGCGAAGGATTGGAAGAATTGAAGAAAATTCTTGTAAAGTGACTATTCCGATAGACCCACTCCATCGCTCCCGCAGTTCCCGGTAGCGTAGTATGACATGAATAAAAGGAGGTCGGTCACGTTTACTGTCGGGTCGTTGTTCAGGTCTGTCATACAATAACTTTCCAGGGGTGAACTACACCCATAACCACCCATAAACACCAGCAAGTCGCTAACGTTTACGCAGCCATCACCCGTAAAGTCCCCCGGTAGAACAAATGTGAAAAACAATTCACGCTGTATGGTGCCATAATCACCGCTCACATCTTTTGCCCTGCTGAATAATTCGTGCTCGCCATAAGGAACTCCAGTAAGCGGAATGGTCACGGTCTGTGTTGCGGTCGTGGCCGGAGCAGTGAAGAATGGAGTTCCGTTGTCATAGTCGGGATCGTTGTCAATGAAGTATTCCACTTTCTGCAGATTAGGAGTTGGCTCTTCATCAGGAAGAATGAGGATGGTCTTGCCTTGCGTTGTTCCCCAACTTCCGGTTACATCTTTTGAACGCACCTGCAATTGATGAATGCCGGGTGTGGTAAAAAATGCAGTGAACAAATACGTTTCATCCGTTTCACCAATGCCTGGGCCAAATGCTGCTCCATCAAAGCCGGGATCACCATCGGCAAAAAACTCGATATTCGAAAGGTTAGGAAGATCATTGCTGCCATCTCCTTCAATAACAAGAATTGATTTTGAAACTGTTGTTCCGTAATTGCCGTGGCTGTCAAACGCCCGGAATGAGATGGACTGCGGGCCGGGCGCAAAACCTGAAAGAGGAATGGTGAAAGTGAAAGTTGCTTCAGGAGTATCGAGCAGATTTGGTTCCTGCGGAGCATTTCCAAATGATGCATCAGTTCCCAGGAAGTATTCCACTCCTGTAATGTTGGGAAGATCATCAACGGGAGGCGGGTCTTCTTGTATTTCAAAATCATGTTCGCGAGTATGGCTCCATGTACCATCATCTTCTCTTATCCGATAGCCTAGACCATAATTTCCAACGGGCAGAAACGCGGTTGATACAACGATGGTTTGCGAACCATTTGTGCCGGGAGCAATAGTAAACGGTGTTCCAAAGCCAAAACCAGCTTCATTAACTCCCGGTACATGCACCATGTATTCCCCTTGCGAAATGTTACTGAGCGTGGGTGATGAATAGTTGAAAGTGACCAGGATGGGCATTTCCAGGTATGTGATAACCATGGGTGATGATAATGAGATGACGGGAAGCTCCAATCCACTCAATTTATAGGGAAGAAACCCACCGAACATGCCAATGTCGGTGCCGTCCTGTGCATTGCCAGTTGCTACAGATGTAGCAAGAGTTTGCCATTGCGCATCACCCGTTGATCCTCCAACAAAAACAGTAGTGATGTCAACAAAAAAGAAATTTCCTGTGCCGGGAACATCACCGGGATCAAATGCCAGTCCGAACCAGAAGATGTTGTTGAAGAAATTGGTACTGAAGGTTGATTCTATCTGCAACTGGTCGAATATGTTGTTGCTGACGGTGCATTGTTCCAAATTAGCCGAACCGCCCACGAGGGTATTGTGGTCGAGCAAATTAGAGCCACCACCGAAGATTTGAATGAGCGGTTCACCATTATCAGAAAGACTGGATGAGCCGATGAAGTTGTTTGAAAAAACATTGTTAAAGGAATTGGAACAACTGATGGCAGGAAGAAATGGAAACGCCTGGAAATAATTTTCAGTAACCGAGCATCCGAAAACCGAGTTCATGCTAAGGGAAGACATCTTGTTTTTCCTCAGTGCAAAAAAATTGGCGTTCAATTGCACGTTCTGGATAGTAAGTCCATTCACGGTGCCGCCTTGTGCCGGGAAGTCAATAAAGAGTTGCTGGATGAAAGGGAGCATGTAGCCATCTGCGTAAACCTCATTCTCTTCAAGGAAATAGCCAGGACCGAAAAGATGCAGGGGTTTGTAGAGGAATACCGTGAAGTATGTAGTGCTGACACCAAAAACTCCCGTGCCGGCAAATCCTTCTATATATATGCTGTCGCCATCAAGTGTTGCAGCGGCATCTATAGCGGATTGCACATCGCTATACTGCGCCATACTGGCCGGGTCGGCATTCACGCGGTAGATTGTTGCGCTCCCTTCATAAGAATGAAAGAAAAACAACAACACCAAGAGGATGTGTAAATGTCTTTTCATACTACGCATCGGTTATGTCCGTGATTTAGCTTTTACTGTTACCTGCACTCCACCACCTTGTGTGCCGGTGCTTTGTACCTGGTAGAACCAGATGCTGGGGATGGGGGGCATACCGGAAGGTTTGTAGGGCAAAGCGCCACCGAACATTCCCATGTCTTTGCCATCAGCACCGCCAAGTACGGCTGGGTTTCCTCCTGCTACGGTAAAGGTGTTGGTCTCCAGTCTGTATTTAACATCGGGGCTGGGATTCATGCTAAAACAGATAATGGAATCGGGCAGGTAGTCCTGATCTGAATAATTGAAGTTAGTAATGCCTCCGTAAAAATCCGAGAGGAACAATTCGTTGGAGAGGTTATGGTCCACTGTGATGTTGGTCGAAGTCACTTCATTTATGACACTGTGAAAAAACAGGTTATTCTGCACCGATGCGTTTTTTATCTGGCTTTTCGGTTCACCAAAAAAGATGTTGTTGAGCACGAGGCCGGTTCCGGCATCCACTTTCAGGATGTGATTACTGTTTGACGGATTGTCGTTTCTCAATAGGTTGTTTGCAATCACATAGTTCGTGGCATTGCCGATGTGAACCGAGAAAACTTCGTTGCCTTCAATAAAATTCTGGTTGATGTTGGGATTCAACACCAGGCCGCTTTCACCTATGCGCACCTGTCCTTCAATCTTGCAACGGCTGATGGTGATGTTGTCGGTGTTGATGATGACATCGTTCAACGTCATTCCTTGAATGATGGAGCCACTGCTTCCTGCATTGAAGGTAATTGAAGGTGAACGCGCATGTCGCGGGTCGGCTTGGGTACTGTCCAAGAAAAGATTCTCAGCAAGGAAATATCCGGGACCGTAGATGGTGAGTTTTTTGGTCATGATGGGACTGTCGTAATCCAGGTCGGCATGGTCCACAATCAGTATGTCATTGGGCACTGCTGCGGTCTGCGCATTGGAAATGCTGGAATACACATTAGGGCCTGTTGCACCGCTGTTGTTTACGCGATGCCTCGTCTGCGCGTTGCTGCCGGCCATAGCCAGCAAGGCCAAGATGGTTAGTATGGTAGTCTTCATTATTGTTGAGTGTGGTTGTGTGTAAAATCAGCGCCAAGTTATGGGCATCTGATTTCTCCCATCATTTCAATTGATAATTTGGTGACGAATTTGTTGGATTTGGTTGGCCGGAGTTTTTATCCGGTTGGGTATGGTTGGATTGCTTTGTTGTTTGTTAGAAACAGCACCCATGCTGGATGATGGATGTTTTGATGACTTGCTGCTAACGCCTAGGCTGCCGCAGGGTAGGATTATTCAAAAATGGTGAACTGCCAACATGCACAGATGCATGGCGGAGTGTGAGGATCTGTTTTATGCCGATCCACTGTTTTTCCAAAAAAAAGCCCTCGTGTGTCTCACAGGGGCCTTTAATTACCTAGTTATTACTTAACAATGATTGATCTCATAACACCGGATTACCATGACCAGTTATGACTGTCATTCCAAAGACGTTTCTTTGGAGAATGACGCGATCAAGCTACTTAAACTTGGCGCAAGATTGCGAAAAATCGGATCGGTAAAAGTTACAGTTATTCTTGTGTTTGTTACAAGATTCACACTGTCATTTCTCCGCGCCATTCAAAAATAAATCCTTCGTGAATCTTTTCCGAAATTCGTTAATGATTTTAACTCCGCCCTAAACCGCCATTTATGCTGCCAAAAAAAACCCTCATCTGTGATTGATGAGGGATTTTTTCTAACATATGAACCTAACAATGATTGATCATCTTTCACCGGAGCACCAATATTCCGATTATGACGATTATTCTAAAGACGTTTCTTCTAGAACGAATTGATCAATCTGCTTAAACAAGTGGCAAACATCTGGGCAACCTAACTGCGGTGTATTAAATAAATCCGGCAATTGGTTATACAAATCACAGGGTTGAGCGACCTGATTTGTTGAAGGAGGGTATAGTATCTGGCAGCCCTCTAATGACGTGGAAAAAAAAGACGACCGCCATTGCCAAAAAAAAAACCCTCGTGCTGTATGGCAGAGAGTTTTTTTTATAACATATGAACCTAACAATGATTGATCAACTTTTACCAGAGCACCAATATTCCGGTAATGTAAGTTCTTCCAAAGACGTTTCTTCAAGAATGATTTGATCCAATCTGCTTAAAACAAGTTGCAAGAATCCGGTAATCGAATATGTGCAATCTTACATATATCTCCGAAATCATTACATAAATCACACATAAAGAGTTGTGCTCTGAGTTAAAAAAAAAGCCCTCGTATTATTGAACGCGGGCTCCTTTTTACCTAACAATATTAACCATACCATGATTGATTTTCCCTTGCACCGGGGGTTTGCCCTGGTTACATGATGATAGTTTTCTGCCAGACGTTTCTGGCGTAATAGCTAAACCAACCAACTTAAACGAAGCGGCAATGATCCGATTATATCAGTCCATATCAATTACAGAAATCAGGAAAAATGTTATATAACTCACAGCACCAAGACCTGAAAAAACATTCTTATTCTGTAATCAGCGCTTTTTTACTGCCTAGCGAACTTCATTTTTGCTTGATTCCTGCTGCGGCATTAGCCGAATTCGGACATGATCGTTATACCACTCACGCTTTTTTGTCATTACAAGTAATTGCTTAAGATCGGTTTGCTAGAAAAGGTTTATGGACTGGGCAATTGCAGTAGAATATTCAAAAAAGAAAACCCCCAACAAAATATCGGGGGCCTTTTTTTTACCAATTAACCAAATCTGAAATAGATCAACTTCACCAGAAAACCACAATGTGGCTGTGAAAATTATTCCAAAGACGTTTCTTTCTGAATAACCTGATCTATCTCTTAAACCATGGGCAAATATTCAGTTGACGGGCTCTGCGGTTGTTACACATATCAAAGAAAATATTACATATTCCATGTAACGGACCATTGAATATGCCGCATTCGGAATTATCATCTTACCGGAGAATATTCATTATAAAATGAACGAGTGGGAAAATTTGAGGGATTCTGAAGTTAAAATAATTCTTCTGGATTACTCGAATTACTAATCATGCTTTTCATTACAAGCTCAATTCGACTACTAATCAAACCTCATCACCTCGTCCCGAAAAATTTCATTGGGAAGCCAAGCATTTTGGGGATGCGAAAATTCCGGCTTAAATCCCATCACAAAAAACATTTCTATAAGGCCTTTGCCTTTCACTTCCACCTTGCCACGAGAGGTGATTTGGAAAAAACGCTCCACAAGCAAAACGGTATCAGGAGAGATGTTGAGGTGTTGTGCTTCCCCGCAACTTTCCATACGCGCTGCGGTGTTCACGGTATCACCCCAGATGTCGTAAGCAAATTTTTTCTTGCCTACCACTCCGGCTATTATAGGACCGCTGTGTATTCCAATGCGGATTTGCCAGGTTGCCATTCCCTTCGATTTCCATTCTTCGCCCAGGGCAGTGGAGAGGCTAAGCATCTCCAGTCCCATGGCCACCAGTTCCACCGCGTGCCTTTTGTTTTCCAAGGGCAAGCCGGAGGCGCACATATACGCATCGCCAATTGTTTTTATTTTTTCGATGCGGTATTGAGAACTCGCTTTGTCGAATGCCCTGATGTACGAGTCGAGGATGTTTACCAGCACCTTCGGTTCCATCGTTTGTGTCAACTCGGTAAAGCCCACAAAATCTGAAAACAGTACCGATGCCGAATCATAGACACGCGTTTCTGCTTCACCCTTCAACTTCAGTTCATCGGCAGTTTCTTTGGGAAGAATGTTGAGCAGCAGTTGTTCGGACTTGTCTCTTTCCAGCCTCAACTCATCGGTGCGCTCTTCCACTTTTGCTTCCAGCACGAGCTTTTCTTTTTCCAGGCTGCGCACCCGCCATTTGTAAATGAGATAAAGCATCAAACCCGCAAGCATCAACATGAGAATGCGGAACCACAATGTTTTCCAGAAAGGGGGCATAATGGTAAGAGCATAACTGAGCACATCGCTTTTCAATCCGCTGCTGTTCACGGCTTGCAGGTTCAACGTGTACTTGCCCGGGGCCAGTGATGAATAGGTCACTGAGTTTTCGCGCACCAGACTCCACTCTTCATCCACGCCATCCATCTTTATAAAAACCTGCACCGCTTCATTGTAGCTCCATTCCTTGGCTGTAAACTGGAAGGTAAGGTGATTGAGGTTGTAAGAAAACACAGGAAAGGAGGGAAGGTTACTGAATTTCTCCAGCGAACCGAATTGGATATAGTTCAGCAAGAGGGATGAGAAATAGTTAGCATCACCAGCCACTCTTCCATCGTTCTTCCAATCCACATCATCGAAGAAAAGTTGCACGTTGTTCAGTTCAATGGCTGGGTTTTGCCTGTCTGTTTCGTACACCTCGGGGTTAAATGAAACCAACGCGGAATTGGTGCAGAACCAGATTTTTCCTCCAGGTTCTTCATAGGTATTGTGGTAAGAAATTTCAGGATCAACCAGGCCAGCATTGAACGTAAAAAATTCGAACCGGGCACTGGAAAAATTTCCTGTAAGAATTTTTTTAAATGGCTCACTACGTAGGCGGCACAGGCCGCGGGTGGTTCCCACCCAAAAGCTTTTTTCGCTGTCAACAAAAACGGTAGTCACGTTGTCGGACAGGAGGCCATTGCTCTCCCTCAATTCTATCATCACCTCGTTCACTTTTGAAAAGTCGTGCTTTAATAAAGAGGCGGTGAGCACGTCATACGGAACAATCAGCACGCCATCTGCTTCAGTGCCTATAATCAGTAACCCATCGGCAATGGCAAGAGCAGTGATTTGTTTGCCCAAGGTTTGCTTGAACTCGCTGGTGGGGCTGAAGGAAAGTTTTTCATCGGTGGGGTTTTTCCTGTAAAGACAAATCACACCATCGGATGAGGCCACCCAGTATTTGCCATCTGGTCCCTGCACTATTTGGTAAACATCGTTGAGCATGGTTCCTTGCATAAACTCTACCGGGCGCAGGGTGTCATCTTGTATTTCCATCAGCCCGTTGAGCGATGCCAGCAGCAATTGGTGGTGTCCATTCAAATCGTCACCGCCTTCAAAAATGTCCATCACCATTTTGTTGGATAGCTCCCTGGCGAACGGGTAAAGTTTGGGTTGGGCGTCAGCTTCAGTTTCATCTTTAGGCTTGATATACACTCCTTCACCCGCTACTGAAAAACACAAACTCCCGTCACGGAGGTAAAGCATGTCGTGAACATCCTTTTTTTCAATTCCCGGCACGAGTGGCAAGGCAATGCAGGTATCGGCTATCACGCGGCCTATGCCACCACGGGACAGTCCCACCATCAATCCTCCTTCATTATCATCCAGCATTGTCCACGGTTTATCTGCCGGCAATCCGCTTTGAGTATTTAGGTTGCTGAAAACATCGGGGCTGTGTTTAACCAGGCCGCTGCCAAAAGTTCCTATCCACAGGTTGCCATCATCATCGGATTCTATATCGAGGAGCCTTTCCTGAATCAGCCCATCCTTTTGCTTGAACCACAGGGGTTCGTTGAGTGCCAGTTGTCCGTCCCGGTATGGAATTTTTACAAGTCCCCAACCGTTGGTGGCCAGCCAGAGGTTGTGTTTGTTGTCCTCTTCAATGTCGAGGAAAAAAATTCCTGTAGCCCATTCCACCGGTTTCATTCCGTCTCTTTCGTTCCACTGATAGAGCCCCTTCCGGGTGGCAATAAAAACTTCTTCGCCTACATTTTTTATGTAGAAAATGCGCACGGCATCCAGCCCTGTGGCTTCATTAAACACCTCGAGTTTTCCATTGTGCAATCGTGATAGCCGGTTGTTGTAATAGCCGCACCACAATGCCCCTTTATGGTCCACCAATGCACAACTCACCTGATTGTCGGGGAGCACATTTTGGGTGGATAACCGCACGTAGCTGTCGCCTTTCAATCCAATCAACCCGTTGTCGTTGGTGCTCACCCAGACCACACCACTTGCATCTTCAAAAATTTCCCATACACCCAGCGACTCCAGGCTGAAAGTGGAATCGGGCTGCATGGCCAGGGCATGGTGTCCGTCAAAACGAATAAGCCCATCGGAGAGGGAGCCGAACCACATATTGCCTTTTGCATCTTCAAAAATCTTGTAAATGGGATTGGATGAAAAATGGTCGAAATGATAATTTTCGAAAAATGATCCGTTGAAGCGTATCACTTCGCCCAGACCTCCTCCCATCCAGATATTCTGGCGGCTATCCATGCACAAGGTGAAAATGTGCGACACGTCAAGATTTTCGTATTTGGAGAGGTAAGAGAAATTTTTCCGCATGCCTTCGGGGTAGTCGAACGGGAGAGCTGCCTTGCGCGATATTTCGAAATGCACGGTGTCCCAACTGATGCTGTTTGATTTGGCATCATCAAAATAGCCCTGGCCCACGGCAGTAGTGGATACCAAAAGCATGACCAGGGCAAGGCAATAGGGCGGGCGCATTAAATGTTGAACGGGTGCGGCAACGAATTTATGTATTCTGCCACAGCGCTCCGCTTATTACGAAAACTGTGGCAAAGCGTTTCAGAAATTGCGTTTCATGACTACCGGATTAGAAAATATTTCTACCAAATACTAAAAAAACGTAACCAAATTCTTATAACCCCCGTTAGAAGTTTAAAGAGGGGAATTTTTGCCCCACACTTTACTTTATTACCTAATCTCAAAACTATGAAGCAATTTATCTTTTTTTGCCTTGCACTATTCTGTGCGGCTGCACTCGATGCCCAGGTTCAGCATCGTGTTAACAACACTGGCGTTTCAGCAGAATACAACGATCTGGAGGATGCCATTGAGGACAACCCTGCAGGACATACTTATGTGGTGGAAGGATCCGACTTCGACTATGGACAAGTTCAGGTGGATAAAAAGGCAACCGTTTACGGACCCGGATATTTCCTGGATGAGAACCTGGCCTACGATACCATACAAGGAGATACAAGGGCTTCCGAATTGTTAGATCTTAAGATGCAGGATGACAGCGACAACAGTTTCATACAAGGTCTCACTATTCGGGACCTAAAAATTCAATCCGGTGCAAATAACATCACCATAAGCCGCTGCCGAATTACGGGGTTCATCGATGTACAGGAAAACGTAACCAACCTGACCATTATCCAGTGCTACATTGAGTCAGAAGAGAATCAGGGTGTGTTAGTGTACCTCAAGCAGGCGACCAATGTGGTGATGTCCAACAACGTTATTATGGCGAACAACCCGGATAATGGTTCACACTGCGTACTGATGGAGGAGGATGGTGGTTCGGGTGTATTCAGGAACAACATCTTTTTTGGCCAGCCCAAAAACACATTCAAAAACGCCACGGTGCAGAACAACTATTTCTATGAAAGTGTGATTGACCACAATGAGTCCAGCAACCTTGTTGTGGATCACAACATTTCCAACGACCTCTTTCTTAATACCTACTATGGCGGCACTTCCAACTTCAACCTGGCCGATACTGATTATCTGCCAGATTCTATTGTTGACTTTATGAATGCGCCCAGCCCCGACCACATGTTCGAACTGCGCGATGTGCCCACCAACCCTGCCATAGGTGGCGGCACAGGGGGTGATGACATGGGCCCTTATGACGGTGACTACCCTTACGAGCCGAGCGGTTTGCCTTCAATTCCACGCGTATGGTTTTTTAATCCCACGGGTGTTGCCACTCCCGGTGGCAGTTTTCCTGCACAGGTAAAGGCTAAAGCGGGTGATCCCCTTATCACACCTATGCCCGATGTAATTTCTATGGAATACTTTTTTGGGGCCGATCCGGGATACAACAATGCCACACAATTTGTTTTTCCCCAATCCGGTCCTGTTTTTATTGGAACTTCTGTTTTTGCAGTGCCTGGGGTTATACCCAACAGTTTCCACCGCATTTACTACCGCGCCAAGGATGAAAACGGTGACTACGGCCTTACGCAGCGGGCCTGGGTGTATGTATCTAACATCAGTTACCTCATTGCGGATATGAATGATGATGGTGTGGTGAACGTAACCGACATGATTATTTTCTTTACCGAAATGGGATGCGTGGCCGACCCCATGGAGGGGGAAGTATGCAACTCCGATTTTAATGGTGACAACATGGTAACTACAGCCGACCTGCTTCTGTTTATGTCTTACTTCGGCCTGCCGGGCCAATCGCCACCCGGGTAAGGGATAGTCCGAAAAAAACAATTGAACGAAACGTAAAAAAAATTAAACAGGTGATTTCGCTTGAAACAGACATGATAATGGTCACTGAACCGGACTTTGAAAAACGCGGTCCCCTGCCCGCTAGTAGCTCGCACCTATATAAAGGTGTGCTGACAGACGACCTGCGGGTGGAACTCCTTGAAATATTTATCAGTTCCGTGAATGACGCCTTCGATGGGCTTGTAAACCCCAAACCGCTGGCTAACATTCTTGTGGAACTGCTGGACAATGCCCAACGCTACAGTTCCGATACGCGGATACGACTGGCATGGTGGCTGGAGAATGGCAACTTTTTTTGCCCGTTGAAGAATAAAGCGCAAACAGCACATGCCCTCAAGCTGCAGTCCGAAGTGAAAAGACTAAATAAGCTGTCCCATGAAGAAATAATTTCAGAGTACCGCGTGCTGTTGCAGAACCAAACCTTTAGTAAAGAAGGAGGTGCCGGCCTGGGCCTCGTCCAGATTATTCGTGCAGGTGCCAAAATATGGCCGGTGCGGGTAGATATTGATTCTAATGGGCTGGCCATTTGCACCTATACCATACAAACCACCATAAAGAAACAATGAACATAAATATGGCACTCAGCGGGTCCACACCCCGGGTATCCATTTGACCGAAGACTCAAAAGTATTTGCCATTTCCGGCACTTCCATTCCGCTCAAGGCAATGGATTTTTATGAGAATCTTATTGCATGGATTGATGATAACAATGAAGTGTTGTCCGCCACCACTTTCCAGGTAAAACTGGAGTTCTTTAATTTAGCATGCGCCATAGTGGACAAACAGAAATTCACCATCCAGCAAAATGGTTGCAAAAGCGGGATGAAGCTGTGTGAGATACGCCAAAAAGATCTGGAGAAAAAATGAGAAGACGGAAGACCGGAGATTGTAGTTTATATAAACTGGGGGAGGGTTAACCCACCGTATTTTGAAAGCCGCAAAAACACCGCGACATCAAGAAAGCAAAAAGCCCAAGGACAGTATATGTCACATGCGCATTTCCGTTATCTTCGGCCCACCACTAGCCATGCGTATTTTTGTTATCTAACTCATATATCACTGTTTTACATGGAATTGACAAAAGGAGTGAGGGAGGAAACATGCGGGTATTTATGAGTTAGCGGTCATGCTATGACGACAGTGCAACCATTAAACTGACAGGCGGACAACTAACATAAAAGCAAACATTTTGACAGGTGGACAACAACATATCGGTAATTTGACTTTGGAACTGTTTGGGCAGGCAGTCCGACACTCAAGCCAACGCAATAAAAAAATTAAAACACCGCCACCGCACAAAAAAATAAAATTCTACCCACCCCAATTGCACACATTTGCCATTGCCTGCCAATACACAAGCCAACCCGAAGGCAAAGGCAAAAGAGTGCAATCGCCAACGCTCTATCCGCTTCGTAGTATGACAGATGTTCACGACAAAACAACGAGCCTCCCAAAAACCAGGACTGAATGGGGGTTACATAAGATTGAGAGAAACAAACAGCTTGACCTAGAAAACTTGTTAAGTTTAAAGAATGAAACCTGGAAAGTTTTCTCCATCTTTGAGTGTGAATTAAAGAATGACAAACGAGAAAAAGCACTATCCAAACTTCTCATGAAACTAAATAAAATGTCGACCCAATAACAAATGAGTAAACTTAACTACATAGACCTCTTTGCAGGAGCAGGTGGACTTTCAGAAGGATTTATTCGTGAAGGATTTCAACCTGTTGCACACGTTGAAATGAGTGCAGAAGCATCCGACACTTTGCGGACAAGAATTGCATATCACCACTTCAAAGACAAGAAAAAATTAAATCAGTATTATGCTTACTTGAAACAAGATATTTCAAGAAATGAATTGTGGAATTCCATTCCACAAGAATTACTTGAATCAGTTATCAATGAGGAAATAACTGATAAAAGCATTGAAAATATTTTTTCAAAAATTGATTTGCAACTTGATTCAAAAAAAGTTGATGTAATAATTGGCGGTCCTCCTTGTCAGGCGTATTCACTTGTAGGAAGAAGCCGAGACCCAAATAGAATGAAAGGCGACAAAAGAAATTTTTTGTTTCGCTACTATGCTCAATTTCTCATTCGCTACAAACCAAAATTCTTTGTCTTTGAAAATGTGTTGGGATTACTCACAGCCGGAAATGCAAAATATCTGAATGAGATGTTGGAACTGTTTGCTGAAATTGGCTATTCGGCCGACTACCAAGTTTTGAATGCAGAAGAATATGGAGTGCTGCAAAAACGTAGAAGGGTAATTATTATTGGTAGAAAAGGCAAAGTGAAATTTAATTTTCCAAAACTTGAAACAATGGAAAATAATTGGCAGACAAAAAAAGATTTGTTCTTTGACTTGCCATCTCTTATTCCCGGACAAGAAATGCAAATTGCGAAATACAGCAAACACATAAACGAGTATCTGAAAAAAACTGAAACGAGAAACGGAATTGATTACACAACGCAACACATAACACGAAATCACAACGACAGAGATTTAGAAATTTATTCACTTGCAATTGACAAATGGATAAACGAAAGACAGCGGTTAAAATACAACGACATCCCCAAACGATTGCAAACACACAAGAACACGATTGCATTTCTTGACCGTTACAAAGTGGTTGACCCAACCGGACATTCACATACAGTTGTTGCGCACATTTCTAAAGACGGACATTATTACATTTACCCAGACGCAAAACAAGTTCGTTCAATATCAGTTCGTGAAGCAGCAAGAATCCAATCATTCCCTGACGATTATTTTTTTGAAGGTGGAAGAACAGCAGCATTCAAACAAATCGGTAATGCAGTTCCGCCTTTAATGGCAGAAAAAATTGCAGCAGCGACAAAATATTTATTACTTAATGGCTAACCCACTTTTGAAGTGAACACCTATGAACAAAGAATTAATACAGAAACTGCAATACTCTTATGCAGGGCAACACGATGAAGCCCATTCGCTTCCGTTGCCTCTGAAAGATTCGCTTCAACTCATTTCGGATTTCTTCGCAAGCAATACAACAAACAAACTTTGTTTGGTTTTTCCTTCAAAGGAATTTGCTGCACAATGGCTTTCTATTCCAACAGTTTTATTCCTAATTGAAAATGACTTTGCACATTTCAAAGGAGAAATATTTGAATCATACAGGAAATATAAACGAGGTGAAAAACTTATTCTGAACAATATTGCAATCGTTGAGTGGTCAGGCATAAAATCAAACGGAGTGACTTTCAAAACAAAGGGAACTAAAGATTCTTCCGGTGCAGAAATTACAATCAGATTTTCTGATGTAATCATGTTGCAGAAAGCACCACCGAGCAGAAAGGTTTTATCCTCTCTCAAAACGGTAAAGGAAGCTTTGCCTTCAAGAAATATAACACCGACAGAAAAACTTTTGAATATTGATACTTACGGCAACAAAGAATTTATCAAAAACAAAATTTGCCTTGTAAGCAAATTCAAATCGTATGATGATTCAATTGCAGAAATTGCAATGAACCTTGCTTCTTTGCCGGAGTATTTTCAGGAAGGAAAGATTGATGAAAATGGAGCAGCAGACATAAACAGTCCGCTGCTTATTTCAAATAACCTTTCAACCCTTGCTTTGTATGTAACGCTTTCAGCAACTTCTGTTTCTAAAATTATCATTGACGGTTTTGCAACTATTCAGGAAAGAGGAACTGACTTTTCAGACATTGATGTAAAAAACATTCCTACAATTTTAATAACTGATTTGTCAGAGATAGAAGGTTTTGAAACCATCGGCAACTTTGGTTTTGAATTTTTCAATTTCACCAAAGAGAATTTGCAACTTGAAACAACGGCAAACCTTTCTCCCTTTCATTCATTTGATAAGAAGTTGAGAAAATATATTGCGTTCAATCTTGTAAAAGAGATTTGCCAAAACACAGAACTTGAAACCACGACACAGAAAATTCATTCAATTGAGAAGGATGAATCCAACAATGATTTGAACTCTCTGAAAATTTCTCTTATTCAACTCACTAATCTTGTTTCAAGAATTTCTCACTTACCAACTGCTGATGAAATTTCTGTTTTCAATTCTAAAGTCAACAGTATTGAAACCTTGTTTCTTCGGTGCAGAATGTGGTTAGGTGATTCACACAAACCAATTGAAGAAAGTATTTCACTTCTCAAATCTGTAATTGCAAAGTTTGCTTCAAGTCCATCTGAAAAATGTGCAAGGTTGAAAGTGCTGATGAATGCAACGCAATATGATTACATAATTTGTCCAACAGAAGAAGAAGCAAAAGCATTGAATGATTCACTTCCTACACCTGCATACACACACAGACCGAAAGTAATATCCGTTGCAGATGTGAACGACAGTTTACTTTCAAGTAAACCAATAAAAGGCATTCTAACAGGTTGGGCAAAGTCAAACAACATCAACAGAATTCTTTCTTCATTTCTTTTTTCAGAACTCACAGTTTTGTTCTACCAGTTTGAAAACAAGTATTTCAATTCATTGCAAAGAAGAAACAGACAATACAGTGAGAACATCAAAGCAACGATAAACAATAAAGGCATTCGTTCCGAAGGGGAATCAGAAAAATCAAAAGGTTTTTCTGATTTGTATTTGGGTGATGAAGTTGTTGAAACAACTTCTGAAAGTTCCTTTGACATTTTGGATTTTGAATTCAAACTTGACAACGCACAGTATTCAAAATACATAGCGAAGGGAAATATGATTGACAGCATCAAAGCAAAACGGATTGTCTTTGAAAGCGACTTTTTTATTTACACAACTGAATCGCATAAATTTTTAGTCATAAATGAATTGATAGAAAAACATGGTGCGAAGGCAAATCTTCACAGAAGAAAAGTTGAGGGATTACAAACCGGAGATGTGATTGCTTTGATAAATACCGACAGAGATATTTTAGTTGAGTTGGTTGAGAAAAACACGAATACAAAAGAATTAGCTTCTGTAAAACAGTGGACGGAACTTTGGAAAAATCTTTTGAAAGAATACTATGCTTCAATAGGAAATGATTTCAAAAAATTAGTTGAGGAGTTGCGGAAGAATGATTGCAAAAAGCATGAAGTTACAATCAGAACTTGGTTACAAGACGAAAGCAGAATTGGTCCAGATGATAATGCTGACTTAATCAGCATTGCACTACTGACAAACTCAAATCTTCTGAATGATAACATCAACACAGTAAGAGAGGCGATTAAAAAAATGACAGGTTGGAGAATGAAAGCATCTGACTTTATCACTGATAAAATCAAAGCACAAATTCACGAGTTTGCAGACAGTTCAATAATCAACAAGAAAATTTTGGTTGAAGAATTAGGAAGTGTAATCGTTTTGAAAGTTATTGAGGTTTCAAATGTTTGGGAAAATATTGATGTAAAATATGTAAACCGTTTACTACAAAAAGAAATTATTTAATGGCGAAACTATTACCACCATACATAGACAAGAGTTGCAAAAGCACAGGCGAGAAAATGATTTTTGAAATTTTCAAAAACAGTTCTTTTACTAAGGATTGGATTATACTTCACTCATTAAATCTTTCGCAACACACAGTTCGCTTGTATGGTGAAATTGATTTTTTGATTTTGATTCCAGGCGGTGGAATTTTTGTGATGGAAGTAAAAGGTGGCGATGTAAAATGTATTGACGGTGTTTGGTATTTCACAGACAAATTCAAAAATACATACACAAGCAATGTGGGTCCGTTCAACCAAGCAAGAGATGCAATGTTTTCATTGCGTTCTGCAATTGAAAAAGAATTTGGTAGAGGGCACAAGTTCACAAAAATCTTATCCGGTTTTCTTTGTGCATTTCCACACATAAGTTTTGACAAGCACAGTGTTGAATATGAACCGTGGCAAATACTTGATAAAGATTCAATACAAAACGGAACAGAAATTTTCTTTAAGCATTTAGTTTCGCAGTTTACGCAAAAGCATAGAGGACAAAGATGGTTTTCAGAAAAAGATTCTTTGCCTGATGCAAACGATTTGAATTTGTTGTGTGATTTCCTAAGAGGCGATTTTGAAAGAGTGCGAACAGTGAAAGAACGATTGGCGGAGTTTGACAAGGAAGTAAAAAAATATACAGAAGAGCAATACAGAATTCTTGATTCCATTCAAGTCAATGACAGAAGTGTTACACAAGGAAGTGCCGGAACTGGAAAGACAATGATTGCGCTTGAATCAGCAGTGAGAGCAGCAGCAGAAGGCAAAACAGTTTTTCTCACTTGCTACAACCGTTTAATTGGTGAGTGGATGCAAAAGCAAGTTGAAGAATGGAAAGACAAAATCACAGTTTCAAGTTTACACAGTTTTTTGTTTGAGCAGTCAAAAGGATTTGACCACGATAGAACCCAAGACAGCAAGCAAGATTTTTACAGCAAGTATTTACCGACATTGCTTAAAGACATTTATCATAAAGGAATCAGCAAGAAGTTTGACAAGTTGATAGTTGATGAAGGACAGGACTTAATCAGAGAAGAATATTTGAGTTTGTTTGATTCAATGGTAACAGGTGGTTTGACAAATGGTAATTGGGAAATTTATGGTGACTTTGAAAGGCAAGCCATCTATGCACAGCTTTCAAAAAAGGAAATGATTGACTTGCTTAAAAGTTCAGGACAACATTCAAATTTTCTTTTGAAAATAAATTGCCGGAATACAAAACAAGTTGGAGAGGAAACTTCTTTGATTTCAGGATTTGAAAAGCCACCGTTTTTACTTGAACATCTTGAAGGCATTCCGGTAGAATATCTTTTCTACAAAGACGAAGCAGAGCAAAAGAAATTATTAGCAGAGCAGTTGAAAAAACTTTCTGAAAACAAATTGCCATTGCATGAATTGATAATTGTATCACCAAGAAAATTTGAGAACTCATGTTCAAATTCGTTTTCCGGTTTTACAATCCGAGAAATAAAAAATACAAGTGAGATTGCAGCAACACAAAATTTCTTCGGCTTTGCAACAGTGCAATCATACAAGGGAATGGAAAGCAATTATGTTATGATTACAGACATTGAAGATTTGACAAGCGAAGTTGCAAAGTCATTGTTGTATGTAGGAATGAGCAGAGCAAGATATGGTTTGATATTGCTTATTGCAGAATCAAATCGAAACGATTACAGAGAACTTCTAAAAAGAAAACTCAATTAAAATGAGAGACGATATTCTGAAATTTATAAAACGGGAATTGATTGGTCCCGACCCCGTGAAACCACACATACAGGAGAACGGAGAAGAAATTTTAATCAACGAGCCACCACGGTTGAGATACGGTGCAGGAATCTTATTTCCAAGAGCAGCAACTTTTGATAAAGCCGATTCAACTTCTTCTGATGAAGATACAGTTTTAGAAAAAATTGAAGAAGAAAAAAAGAATACTGATGACCCTGTAAAAACAGAAGACAGCAAAGCACCAGTTGACATGAGTGAGGACTTTGAAGAAGAAATAGGATTGGCAAATAGTTTTCTTCCGTCAGCAATGGGATTCAGTTGCTTTTCACAAATTCCTAAAGACGGTTTCAAAGTGAAAGCAAATGTTGCAGTTTATGAAATCAAAGAATATTCCTACACTAAAGAGGATGGAACAGTAGTTACACGAAAAGCATATTACCGAATTCCATTAGACCAGGAATTCACTTTGAACGCCAATGAAATTCCTTTACAGTCAGGAAAATTCTTTGACAAAATTTTGATTAAACAAGACGGAAAAAAAATAAATCTAAAACTGAATATCCGAAACAGAACCCACGGAGAAAGTTTAGGTAAGAACATTCATCTGCTAACTTTTACTCTCATAAACTTAAACACAGGTGGAACAGAGAATATTAAAAACGAAGATTGTTTTTTTCAAGTTTCGTTCTCAGTGAGTGCTGATGAAAAATGTTTTTGTCCTTACAAAGCCGCTTCAGCAAAGACAGACAAGGAAGATGAAAAATCAAACCTCTTACTTTTCAGAAAGAAAAAGACTTTTGCAGTAGGACACGGTTGTTCTCCTTCATGGAATGATAGCGATGAAACTTTTACAAATGCAATTACAACAAATGCAATTCCTTCCTATGAAATAAAACCAATTGTTCCGAATGAATTAAAAAGTGTTGAACTGAAAATGTTTGACCTAAGCGATTTGTCAGGCAAAGACATTACTACAAATCTTGTCAAACTAAATTCAGAATATGAAACATGGATAAACGAACAAGAGAGAATTGCAAATGCAGAATTGAAAGACGAACTTTTAGAAACTGCATTGCGACACATTGAAAGTTGCCGTTTGTGTTTATCAAGAATGAAAGAAGGTGTTCAACTATTGAACACGAATGAAAAAGTTAATCGTGCTTTCAAGTTGATGAATCGTGCAATGTTGCTTCAACAACTTAATTACAGCATTGAAACACGGAACTGGATTGTTGAAAGAGGAAACATAACAGGTTTGAAAGATGCAATCATTCCCAACATTAATGACAGTTCAACATGGAAGCAAGGACTTGGAGCATGGAGACCTTTTCAACTTGCTTTCATTCTGATGAATCTGAATTCAATGTTTGATGCACAACATCAAGACAGAGAAATGGTGGACTTGATTTGGTTTCCGACAGGTGGCGGAAAAACAGAAGCGTATTTAGGATTGTCAGCGTTTACAATTTTTCTGAAAAGATTAAATGACAAAAACGATTCTGGCACAACCGTATTGATGCGTTACACATTGCGACTGCTAACAGCACAGCAATTTCAAAGAGCAGCTTCATTGATTTGTGCTTGTGATAAAATCAGAAAGGAAAACGAAGAAGAATTAGGAAAACCGAGAATTACAATTGGACTTTGGGTTGGTTCTGATTCAACTCCAAACAAAAGAGATGCAGCGAAGAAAGCATTTCAAATAATGGAGCAAGGCAGAGAAGAAGATAATCCGTTTATCGTTTTGAAATGTCCTTGGTGTGGTTCTCAAATGGGATACTTGAAAGAAGCAAGAACAAACAAAGTAAAGGGATACAAGAGAAGAAAAATTGGAACGAAAGAAACAATCGTTTACCAATGTGATAATCAGCAATGCGATTTTTCAAAAGCAGATTTCAATTTGCCTTTGGTTGTGATTGATGAAGATATTTATGATTATCCCCCTACTCTCTTAATCGGAACGGTTGACAAATTTGCAATGCTCACATGGAGACCAGGAGCAAAAACACTTTTTGGTTTCAGAGGAAATGAAAGACCGTTTTCGCCACCTGAATTAATTATTCAGGATGAGTTGCATTTAATTTCGGGTCCGTTGGGTTCAATGGTTGGTTTGTATGAAACAATGATTGAAGAACTTTGCACAGCGAATAATATCAAACCAAAAATCATTGCATCGTCAGCAACTATCAGCAGAGCAAAAGAACAAATCAATTCTCTTTACGGCAGAGGAACAAACAATGTAAATATTTTCCCTGCACAATGTTTAAGTGCAGGTGATTCATTCTTTGCATACGAGGACAACACAAGCACAGGCAGAATATACACAGGCATATTTGCATCTGCATTGCCTTCACATGCAACAGCACAGGTAAGAGTTTTATCAGCGTTGCTGCAATCAGTAAAATCAATTCCGGTTACAGATGAAAAAGAACGAGACCCATATTGGACTGCATTGACTTACTTCAATAGCATTCGTGAGTTAGGTCATGCAGCTACTCTTATTCGTGCTGACATTCGTGAATACATGAATTCAATTTGGATTCGTAAAGCAATCAAAGGCGATGAAAGAAGATTCATCAACAGAGATATTGAATTGACAAGTCGTATCAACAGCAACGACATTCCAGAATATCTTGAACAACTTTTGAAATCATGGACAGGAGATAAAACTGAATATCCGGTTGATGTTTGTCTTGCAACAAATATGATTTCTGTTGGTGTTGACATTCCAAGATTAGGTTTAATGACTGTTATCGGACAACCGAAAACAACATCAGAATATATTCAGGCAACAAGCCGTGTAGGTCGTTCAAAGAAAGGTCCCGGAATTGTTTTCACAATTTACAATTGTTCAAAGCCAAGAGACCGTTCACACTTTGAACACTTTCAGGAATATCATTCTAAAATTTACAGCAAGGTTGAACCAACAAGTGTTACACCTTTTTCAGCACCGGCAAGAGAAAGAGCATTACATGCAATCTTAATCGGACTGATTAGGTTTTATTCAACAGACCAAAGCACAGAGAAGCCAAGACCATTTCCGAACAAAGATGTAATTGAAAGAGTAACTCAAATTATTTATGACAGAGTGAATTTGATTGATGAAGAAGAATATGAAAAGACAGTGGAGCTGATTGAAGAAAAATTAGAATACTGGAAAAATGAATTGCCAATGGTTTACGGAAAACCGTTCGGACAAATCACAGATATTCCACTGATGTATGCAGCCGGAACAAATCCACCGGAAGATATAAAAGCAAGAGCATGGTCAACACCAACATCAATGAGAAGTGTTGATTCAACTTGTGAAGCGTATGTTATTCCAGCAGCATATATAAACATTGACAACTAAAATATGCCAGCGAAAAAGCCAATAAGACGATCTCAATTAATTTCTCCTTGGGGGGTTGGACAAATGATAAATTTCCCAAAGGATGAATCATTGATGGTTTTAGGACTTGACATGTGGGAAGAAAAATTCAGAACTATTTCTGAACTGGATGAATTCAAAGTAACCGAAGAACGATTAGCAAAAAGATTAGGAGTAAGAGATTTTCGTTTGCCACCTGATTTCAGAGACCCCGGGCAAGGTGTTACAAATCCATCACTGAAAATTCCTTTTATAAGATTTCCACGGTGGCACTATTGCACACGATGCGGACACATGGAAAAAGTTTCAATCTACGATTCACACAAACCAACTTGCACAGGAGTTACATTTGGTTCAGGCAGGTCATGTTCTGAAATACCTGAAAGAAAAAGACAACGATTAATTCCGGTTCGTTTCATTGCGATTTGCCCGAATGGACACATTGAAGATTTTCCTTTCATGGAATGGGTGCATAGAGGAACAGCACCCGAGGGACAACACAATTTAAGATTAAGAGCAGGAAGAAGTTCAGGAGCATTATCCGGCATTGAAATTACTTGCAGTTGCGGAGAACACAAAACATTAGCGGGTGCATTCAATGAGCAATCACTTACTAAAATCGGAGTTGCTTGCACAGGTGGCAGACCTTGGTTGGGTGAAGAAGCAGAAAGAAATAACACAACACATTGCGGACAACATTTAATCGTGGTTCAAAAGGGTGCATCAAATGTTTACTTCTCACAAGTTCGCAGTTCAATTTATTTGCCTCAATGGGAAAAATCAGTTGACAGAAGATTGGTTGAAGTGTTGGAAAAGAATTGGGGGTTTCTCACAACAGGAATAGAGAACGGAAATTTTCAGCGAATGAGATTTGAATTGGTTGCTGAAAGAAATTTTGCAGAGGACAAAAAAGAACTCTACACAGAAAAATTATTAGAAGCAGCAACGAAAAGAATTTCCGGTGCTGACAGCTCAAACACTGATGATTCAGAGGAGAAATATAGAAAGATGGAGTATGATGCAATACTTGCAGAAGCCGGAGGAGAAAATCAAGATTTCTTTGTTTCAAAAAATCAAGCAAACACTTATGATGATTCAGAAACAGGTGGAGCAATCAGCACAGGATTAACAAGCATTGGTTTGTTACACAAGTTGAGAGAGACAAGAGCATTTGTAGGTTTTTCAAGATGGCTTCCAGATGATGGAAAAACTTTAGATGCGAAAAAGGATTTTATAAAACTTGGTAGAAGCATTACATGGCTTCCGGCTATGGTTGTAAGAGGTGAAGGAGTGTTCTTTGAGTTTAGTGAAAAACGATTGAAAGAATGGGTAACGAAAAAAGAAGTGATTGCAAGAGCAAAGTTTTTATCTGACAACTACAACAAACCAAGGGAAGCGAAAGGACAAAAGCGTAGAGAAATAAAACCGGAGTTTGTTTTGATTCACACATTTGCTCATTTGGTGATAAACCAATTCAGCTATGAATGTGGTTACGGAAGTTCTGCATTGAGAGAAAGAATTTATTGCAACCTTGAATTTCCAAACGACACGATGAACGGAGTTTTGATTTACACTGCTTCAGGTGATTCAGAAGGTTCATTAGGTGGTTTGGTGCGACAAGGCAAACAAGGCAATCTTGAAACGATAGTTTACAACGCAATTGAAAATGCAAGATGGTGTTCAAGCGACCCTATCTGCATTGACAGCCACGGACAGGGACCGAACTCTTGCAATTTTGCAGCTTGTCATAACTGTTCACTGTTACCGGAAACTTGTTGCGAAGAATCAAACATGCTACTAGACAGAGCAATGTTGATAGGAGAATTAGACAACCCTTCAATTGGATATTTTAATTTCAAATAAAGATGAAACTCCGAAAGTCCATCACACAAAAAAATACACTCTTAAAAAACGCACAAGCCAACGCAGCAAGCAATTTTTTTAAGAGAGTATTTTTTTCTCCACCTCGAGAAGAATTTTATTTTTTTTCTCCCACCCTTCGGTGTTTTAATTTTTTTGCAACCGCACAATCCAAGACAGACAAGCACTCAGACAGTTTATCGTATGACACATATAGACACAGCAACATGAACACGGACGAAGAAGCACGAACCGCTAACAGCACCTAAAAAAAATGGCGGGGGAAGTGCGAATACAAACATTTGTGCATCTAATAAAGTTTGGTGGGTATAGACAGTTTAGTGTTCCAAATCCGCCACTTCTTTTAGCTGCAAAACGTTATCGGATATGCTAAATAACTTTCTACTAAAACAGAATCACCGTTTATGAAAGATATAAAAATCAAATATTATTGGTGGAAAATAAATAAAAAACAATTTTT